>Ga0183260_10003154_pt1 | contig 13327 bp, 10 predicted proteins | sample AntDrymUQ4972206_2_FD_129768 | JGI IMG/M metagenome (GOLD analysis project Ga0183260, IMG submission 129768) | Polar desert sand microbial communities from Dry Valleys, Antarctica - metaG UQ497 (22.06) (version 2) (version 2) | ecosystem: Environmental > Terrestrial > Soil > Desert | place... | reverse complement strand
GCGCGGGTCGGCAGTGTGGGGAATCCGCATCGACGGCGTGCTGCACGAGCACCAGACCATTCAGGGTGTTGTCGAAGACGTTCACCAGATCATCGGGAACCTCAAGAACCTCACTCTCGCGCTCGATGAGGGAAAGGAGAGCGCGACACTTCGGATCAGCAAAGGGGCGTCGGGGGCGGTAACTGCCGGCGACATCCAGGCAGATCCGGGCGTCACGATTCTCAACCCGCAGCACCATTTGTTCACGATGCAGGACGACCGCGATATCAACGTCGAGCTGTATGTGAACAAGGGTCGCGGCTATGTGGAGTCAGATCAGCATCCGGTTGACAAGGGACTGCCGGTGGACGTCGTTCGCATCGACTCCATCTACAACCCGGTTCGCCGCGCCAATTTTGCGGTCGCCGAGACGCGCGTGGGCCAGCGCACCGATTACGACCGGTTGACGCTGAATGTCGAGACCAACGGAACCATTTCGCCGGAAGAGGCGGTGAGCTATGCCGCCGCCCTGGCGCAGACGCACTTTCAGTATTTTGCCGGCTTCGGCTCGCACTCGTCGGCACCACTCGCCCACGGGATCGACGTGCCGGGCGGCGACGGGCAGAAGCTTGCCGAAGCGCTTCGCACGCCGATCGACGACTTCGAGCTTTCAGTACGCTCCGTGAATTCCCTGAAGAACTCGGGCATCCGCACCCTTGGAGATCTGGTGAAGATGACCGAAGCCCAGGTTCTGCAGGTCAAGAACTTCGGCAAGAAGTCGCTCAACGAGATTGTCGATCTGCTCGAGAAGCACAAGCTGAATTTTGGAATGAAGTTCGAGGAAACCGCCGACGGTGTGCGTATCACCGATGCCGGTACGCCTCCCAACCGCAACGTGCCGACGGTCGCGGCCGACGACGACGACGAAGAGGAGTAAGAACCATGCGTCACCGCAAGACAGGCCGGTCGCTCAAGCGAACCGCTGAGCAGAAACTGGCCCTGATGAGAGGTCTCGCCATGGCGCTGATCGAGCGCGGGGCAATCGAGACCACCGAGGCGAGAGCGAAGGAGCTGCGCCCATTCGTGGAGAAGCTGATCACCAAGGCACGGTCGGGAACGCTGCACGACCGGCGCCTCGCTGGCCGGCACGTTCAGGTGCGCGGGCTCAACGATAAATTGTTCAATGAAATCGGGCCGAAGTTCGCAACGCGTGCGGGCGGTTACACCCGCATCCTCAAGACCAGTCACCGCAAGGGTGATGGCGCTGAGATGGCCCGCATCGAGCTGGTGGACTGAGATGCCTATCAATAGAAGCCGCTGCTATACGTGCGACAAGGGTGTCGCGTTCGGTAACAACGTGTCGCACGCGAACAACAGGACGCGCAGAACGTGGAAGCCTAATCTTCAGGTCGCCCGCATCGTCATCGACGGCAAGATCACGAAGGTGAAGGTCTGTACCCGGTGCCTGCACGCCGGAAAGATTCAGCGTGCTCCGCGTGGCGTCGCCGCCGTCTAGCTCGGTGCACTCGATGGACGGGAAAGGGAGTGCGCTATGCGTGCTCCTTTTTTTTGTGCCCCGGCTCAACAACAGCAAAGGCCGTGGAAGCACGCCATTCGAAAAACCAAAGTCTTCGCGGTTGCAGTTGCCGTTCATCGGTGCACATCTTCGAACATCTGTGCATATGTGTTTCCCGCTGTTGTTCCTGACCCTGCCGACCAGCAATGCCCAAACGCACTGACCTGAAAAAGATTCTGATCATCGGCTCCGGGCCAATCGTCATCGGCCAGGGCGCTGAATTCGACTATTCCGGAACTCAGGCAGCCAAGGCCCTCAAGGAAGAGGGCTACGAAGTCATTCTGGTCAATTCGAATCCGGCGACGATCATGACCGACCCGGAGTTCGCCGACCACACCTACGTGGAACCGGTGACGGCCGAGTTCGTTGAGCTGGTGATCGAGAAGGAACGTCCTGATGCGCTGCTGCCGACAATGGGAGGGCAGACAGCACTGAACGTGGCGATGAAGCTGCACGAGAGCGGAGCGCTGGAGAAACACGGCGTGGCCCTCATCGGAGCCGACGCGAGAGCCATCAGGATGGCCGAAGATCGCGGCGAGTTCGCTGACGCGATGCGCCGGATCGGCCTCCGCGTTCCGGTCGGCGGAATTGCCACCACCTTCGACGAAGCGCTCGGCCTTATCGACCTCGTCGCATTCCCGGCGATCATCAGGCCCGCGTTCACGCTCGGCGGCACCGGCGGCGGTATTGCCTACAATCGTGACGAGTACGAAGAGATCGTAAGGCGCGGACTGGATTTGTCACCGGTTCACCAGGTGCTGATCGAGCAGAGCGTAATCGGATGGAAGGAATTCGAGCTCGAGGTCATGCGTGATTGCGCTGACAATGTCGTCATCGTCTGCTCCATCGAGAATATCGATCCGATGGGCGTTCATACCGGTGATTCCATTACGGTGGCGCCGTCGATGACACTTTCCGACCGCGAGTACCAGACCATGCGCGACGCGGCGATAGCGGTCATCCGGGAAATTGGCGTTGAGGCGGGCGGGTGCAACATCCAGTTTGCGATCAATCCGGTGAACGGCGACATGCTGGTTATCGAGATGAATCCCCGCGTGTCGCGATCATCCGCATTGGCGTCGAAGGCAACTGGATTCCCGATCGCGCGCATCGGCGCCAAGCTCGCTGTCGGTTACCGGCTTGATGAAATTCCAAACGACATCACGAAGACGACTCCCGCTTCGTTCGAGCCAGTGCTCGACTACGTCGTTGTGAAATGCCCGAGATTCGCATTCGAGAAATTCACCGCTGCAAACCCGCAGCTGACGACGCAAATGAAGTCGGTCGGAGAGTCGATGGCGATCGGGCGCACCTTCAAGGAAGCACTTCAGAAGGGCTTGCGTGCGCTCGAAACCGGCCGGTCAGGCTGGACCGTCGGCCGGTATCTGGACGAAGACCGCCTCCCGGATGAAACGATCGAAGCCCTGCGCGGCGCGCTCCGGCAGCCGACGCCCGAGAGAATCTTCCAGATCAAGCGCGCAATTGAGGCAGGGATCAGCGTGCGTGATGTCCACGAGCTTACCCACGTGGATCCATGGTTCCTGGAGCAGATGAACGAGCTGGTCGATGCCGAGCGGGAATACGCAGGACTGGGCGAGCCGGACGCAGACGATTTCCGCCGCATGAAGCGCATGGGGTTCTCGGATACCCAGCTTGGCCAGCTTCGCGGGCTGACGGAGTCGGAGATCCGGACGCAGCGCTGGGCGCTGGGAGTCCGCCCAGCATACAAGATGGTCGACACCTGTGCCGGCGAGTTTCCCTCGGCGACGCCATATCTCTACAGCAGTTATGATGAGGAGGACGAGGCTCCGCGCAGCGGGCGCCCCTCCGTCGTCATCCTCGGCAGCGGGCCCAACCGGATCGGTCAGGGGGTCGAATTCGACTACTGCTGCGTCCGGGCCGCGCTGGCACTACGAGATCAGGGATACGAGACGATCATGATCAACTCGAATCCGGAAACGGTCTCGACCGATTTCGACATCTCGGACAAGCTCTATTTCGAGCCGCTGACGCTCGAGCACGTACTGGAGATCGTGGAACGCGAGCAGCCGATCGGCGTGATCGTGCAGCTTGGCGGACAGACACCGCTCAAGCTCACACGCGGCCTCGAAGCCGCCGGCGTAAAGATTCTGGGAACCTCTCCGGACTCGATCGATATCGCCGAAGACAGACGCCGGTTTGACGCGATCGCGCGACAGCTGGGGGTGCAGCAGCCACCGAACGGGACCGCGACGAGCGTCGCCGAGGCGGTGGAGATAGCCGAAAGAATCGGCTATCCGGCGCTGGTGCGCCCGTCGTACGTGCTCGGCGGCCGTGCCATGGAGATAGTCTACGACGCAGCGTCGCTCGAGGATTATTTCGAGCGAGCGGTCAGGGTGTCGGAGGAAAGGCCGGTGCTGATCGACCGGTTTCTCGAGGATGCGTTCGAGGCAGACGTGGACGCCATCTCCGACGGACACCAGGTGGTCATCGGCGGCATCATGCAGCACATCGAGGACGCCGGCATCCATTCGGGCGACTCTGCCTGCGTGTTGCCGCCGTACCTCATCGGCGAGAAGGATATGGATACGATGCGGAGGCACACCATCGCCTTTGCCAAGGCGCTCGGCGTGGTCGGGTTGATCAACGTCCAGTACGCGATCAAGGACGGGCAGGTGTACGTGCTGGAAGTCAATCCCCGGGGCAGTCGCACCGTTCCGTTCGTCTCGAAAGCAATCGGGGTGTCACTGGCCGCCGTGGCTGCCCGCGTGATGCTTGGCGAAACGCTCGCCGAGATTGGATTCACCGAGGAGATCGTCCCCGATTATGTCTCGGTGAAAGAGGCGGTTTTTCCGTTCACGAAGTTCCGGGAATTCGATCCTGTTCTGGGTCCGGAGATGCGCTCGACGGGCGAGGTCATGGGAATTTCGGAGTCATTCGGCGGGGCGTTCGCCAAGGCGCAGCTTTCCGCCGACAACTCGTTGCCGGGGAACGGAACCATTCTCCTGACGGTCAACGATTTCGACAAGTCTGCGGTGACTCCGATTGCGCGGCGGTTTCATGAGATGGGCTTCAGGCTGGTAGCGACCGAAGGCACCGCGCGTCACCTCCGCGGTCGCGGAATTCCCGTGTCGCGGGTGTTCAAGGTCCACGAGGGCCGTCCGCATGGGATCGACATGATCGTCAACGGAGACGTGCAGCTCTTGATCAACACCCCGTTCGGGAAACACTCCCAGAAGGATGACTATTCGCTGCGGCAGGCGGCGATTGCACACGGGGTGGCATACACCACCACCCTGTCGGCGGCGAATGCGGCTTGTGATGCAATTCTTTCAATGAGGTCGCGGGCGTTCTCGGTGCGGTCGCTTCAGGAATGGCACGCACAGCTCGGCGCGGAGTCGCCGGTATGATCGCCGGCGACGTGTTCGTTCACGAGTCTGCGTTCGTCGATGATGGGGCCAGCATTGGTGGAGGCACGAAGGTCTGGCATTTCTGCCACGTCCTTCCCGGGGCGATAATTGGCGAGCGCTGTTCGCTCGGCCAGAACGTTGTCGTCATGAGCGGTGTGCTGATCGGCAACAACGTGAAGATCCAGAACAACGTGTCCGTCTACGAAGGAGTCGAGCTGGAGGATGACGTGTTCTGTGGCCCCTCGATGGTGTTCACCAATGTCGTCAATCCGCGGAGCCATGTCTCCCGCAGGAATGAGTACCGGCGCACGCTGGTGAAGCGGGGCGCCACAATCGGCGCCAACGCGACCATCGTCTGTGGCGCAACTCTGGGCGAGTACGCGTTCGTCGGCGCAGGCAGTGTCGTCACCGGGGACGTGGCGGCCTACGCGCTCGTCGTAGGTGTACCGGCGCGCAGAATAGGGTGGATGTGCCAGTGCGGAGAGCGCCTGCCGGACGGTGGCGCGGGCACATGCGGAGCCTGCGGGGCCGGGTACCTTTCAGTGGGAGATGGAATAGTGAGGACTGACGAGAGATGAGCGCCTTTCGGATCGCCATCGTAGGTTGCGGGCGCATCAGTGGCAATCATGCCGAAGCGATCAAGCGCGTCGAAGGGATTGACCTTGTCGCCGCATGCGACGAGAACGCCACGCGTGCCCGGGCATTCGGGGAATTGTATGGGGTCCCATGGTTCTCATCCTATGAGGAGATGCTTCGCTCGGTCGAGTGTGACGTCGTCACGATCGCGACGCCGTCAGGGCTTCATCCTGCGCAGGGGGTGATCGCGGCGCGTGCCGGGAAGCACGTGGTGACCGAGAAGCCAATGGCAATTTCGCTGCGCGGGGCCGACGAGCTGGTACAGGCTTGCGATGCGGCACGGGTCCATCTCTTCGTGGTCAAGCAGAACCGTCTGAACGCACCGATACAGATGCTCAAGCGCGCGGTCGATCGCGGCCGCTTTGGCCGCCTCTACATGGCCAACTGCACCGTCAGATGGACACGAGCACAGGACTATTACGACCAGGCGCCGTGGCGCGGCACCTGGGAATTCGACGGCGGCGCGTTCATGAACCAGGCCTCGCACTACGTGGATCTCGTGCAGTGGGTGATGGGCCCAGTGGAGAGCGTCATGGCCAAGACCGCGACGCTCGCCCGGAAGATCGAGACCGAGGACTCGGGTGTCGCGATCATGCGGTTTAGCTCCGGCGCGCTCGGGGTGATCGAGGTTACGATGCTGACTTATCCCAGCAACATGGAAGGATCGATCACGCTTCTCGGAGAGAAGGGCACTGTCAAGATCGGCGGCACCGCGGTGAACAAGGTGGAGCACTGGACCTTCGCAGACTCCGACCCGGACGACGACGCCATTCACGCGGCGGGCACCACCCCGCCGAACATCTACGGGTACGGGCACGAAGGGTACTACCGGAACGTTCTCGCGGTCCTGAGCGGCGACGCGATGCCCGATACCGACGGGCGGGCGGGGCGAAAATCGCTCGAGCTCATACTCGGAATCTACGAATCCGCGAAAACGGGCCGCGACGTGCCGCTGCCGCTCAAGGCGTGAATCCGGCATCTTTACAGGCTATGCCCTCGCACAAATCATGAGCGTTCCCCTACTCGACCTCCGGGCCCAGCATTCGGCTATTCGCGATGAAGTCGTCGCTGCCATGATGCAGGTGGTGGACGACCAGGCCTTCATCCTTGGCGCGCCAGTCGAGCGCTTCGAGGAGGCGGTCGCCAGTCTGTGCAACACGCCGTTTGCGATCGGCTGTGCCAATGGTACCGACGCGCTCCTCCTCTCGCTCCGCGCGCTTGGGGTGGGCCACGGAGATGAGGTCGTCACGACGCCGTTCACCTTTTTCGCGACGGCGGGGGCGATTCACAATGTCGGCGCGAGGCCGGTGTTCGCCGATATCGACGCGCATAATTTCAATCTCTCGCCTCAGGCTGCAGCTGCTGCTGTTACGCCGCGGACGCGGGCCGTCATCCCCGTCGACCTTTTTGGCCAGATGGCGCAGGTCGACGCGATTGCCGCCGCTATTCCTGACCTGCCCATAATCGAGGATGCCGCGCAGTCGATTGGCGCAACCCGCGAAATCGGCGGCAAGCTGGTCCGTGCCGGCGATGCCGGCGGAATCGGCACGTTCAGTTTCTTTCCGTCCAAGAATCTCGGCGGCTACGGCGACGGCGGGATGATGGTGACCCGCAACGAGGAGCTCGCGACCCGCTTGCGGCGGTTGCGGGTGCACGGCGGAATGAAGACCTACTTCCACGAAGAGGTCGGTTACAACAGCCGTCTCGATGCGGTCCAGGCGGCGGTGCTGCTCGCCAAGCTGCCACATCTCAACGCGTGGAGCGCTGCGCGCCGCCGCAACGCGGCCTACTATGACGCCGCATTTTCCGGATCGGCCGATGTGAGAACTCCGGCGATCGACCCGGGCAACGTTTCCATATACAATCAGTACACGCTTCGCGTGGAGCGTCGCGATGAGCTCCAGGCTCACCTGAAGCAGAAAGGAATTGGAAGCGCCGTGTACTATCCGCTGCCCCTTCACCTCCAGCCGTGTTTCGCCTACCTCGGTTACGGTAAGGGCGCGTTCCCGGAAAGCGAGAAGGCGTCAGAAGAAGCGCTGTCCCTGCCAGTTTATCCGGAACTGGCCGAGGCTCAGCTGAATGAAGTCATTGATGCGGTAAGGGGATTTTATGGGCAATAGTTCTGTGCCGCCTCGGTCGATGCGTGAAACGCTGCTTTCACAGCTTGGCGACCGGAGTGCCTGCATTGGTGTCGTCGGGCTCGGCTACGTGGGGCTCCCGCTGGCGCTGGAGTTCGCGAAAGCCGGATTTCACGTGATCGGGTACGATGTCAGTGAGCGGGTGGTCGATGCCCTGATGGCAGGCGAGTCGCACATCCAGGACGTCAGCTCGGCCGAGCTTCGGGGCCTCGTCGAGAGCGGCATGTTCGAGGCGACGGCCGATGAGTCGCGCTTGCGGGAGATGAATGCCGTGTCGATCGCGGTTCCGACGCCCCTCGCGAAGACTCGCGATCCCGACATGACCTATGTCATCGCGGCCGCCGACGCGATCGCCAGAAACTGTCATCCCGGGCTGTTGATTGTGCTCGAAAGCACGACGTACCCTGGCACGACCCGCGAGCTGATGCAACCCAAACTCGAAGCGGCGGGACTCACCGTTGGCAAGGATGTCTTTCTCGCGTTCAGTCCCGAGCGAGTCGATCCGGGGAATCCCATCTGGAATACGAAAAATACACCGAAGGTCGTGGGCGGTATCACTCCGGCCTGCACGGAGCTGGCAAGTGCGCTGTACGCATCCTGCCTTGAATCGATCGTACGGGTGTCCAGCACTGAGACAGCCGAGCTGGTGAAGCTTCTGGAAAATACCTTCAGGTCGGTAAACATCGGCCTCGTGAATGAGATGCAGATCGTTTGCGACAAGCTCGGCGTCAACGTATGGGAAGTGATCGATGCTGCAGCGACCAAGCCCTTTGGTTTCATGAAGTTCACGCCCGGGCCGGGAATCGGCGGTCACTGCATCCCGCTCGATCCGCACTATCTCGCGTGGAAGATGCGAACGCTCAACTACAAGACGCGTTTCATCGATCTTGCGAGCGAAATCAACAGCGAGATGCCGGCCCTCGTGGTTCAGCGGGTGGCGCAGGCCTTGAACGATCAGCGCAAGTCGGTCAACGGCAGCGACGTCCTCGTGCTCGGAGTTGCTTACAAGAAGGATATCGACGACATGCGTGAAAGCCCTGCGCTCGACGTCATCCGCCTGCTGGAGGAGAAGGGAGCGACGGTTCGGTATCACGATCCCCACGTGAAGTCGTTTCGTGAGAACGGACAGGAGCGACGGAGCATCGAGCTGACTGACGCCGCGCTGGCCGATGCCGACGCGGTGGTGATCATCACCGATCATACGGCTCTCGACTATCAGCGGGTAATGGATGTTGCCGGCGCCCTGGTCGATACCAGAAACGCGACCGCAGGATTGAAGCGGCGACAGAGAGGCGACGGAGCAGAAAGGTCCGTTGCCGGTCTGGCGATCGCCTAACCAACTCACCAGTTCATGAACATTTCAGTAATCGGGACCGGGTATGTCGGGCTTGTCGTTGGCGCATGTCTCGCAGAGACGGGGAATGATGTCGTCTGCGCGGACGTCGTCGCGGCGAAGATCGAAAACCTGAAGAAGAACGTGCTTCCGATCTACGAGCCCGGGCTTGAAGATCTTGTCGCCAGGAATCAACAGGACGGCCGGTTGTCGTTTACCACCGACATTCCCGCGGCCGTGGCATCGGCAGATGTTCTGTTCATCGCAGTTGGCACTCCGTCGGACGAGGACGGCTCGGCCGACCTCCAGCACGTGTTGAACGTTGCCCGGCTTATCGGCCGCAGCATGACGCGGGAACTTGTGATCGTCACCAAGTCCACGGTTCCGGTCGGTACTGCGGGCAAGGTGGCGGCAGAGGTGGCAAGACACGCCTCGTTCCCCTTTCACATGTGCAGCAATCCGGAATTTCTGAAGGAAGGCGCGGCGGTAGATGACTTCATGAAACCCGACCGTGTAGTTCTGGGAGTTGACAGCGAACAGGCGCGCAGCGTGATGGGCGATATCTACGCGCCCTTTGTCCGCACCGGTAATCCGGTGATCTTCATGGATATCGCTTCGGCTGAAATGACGAAGTACGCGGCGAACGGCATGCTGGCGACACGGATCTCGTTCATGAACGACGTTGCAAATCTGTGCGAGCTTGTCGGGGCAGACGTCGACATGGTTCGGCGCGGAATCGGGAGCGATTCCCGGATTGGGCCGTCGTTTCTTTTTCCAGGTCCGGGTTACGGCGGTTCGTGCTTTCCCAAGGACGTGAAGGCGCTGATCCGTACCGCGGTTGAGATAGATACCGACCTGCTGGTGCTGGCGGCCGTCGAGAGGGTAAACGAAAAGCAGAAACGGCTTCTCGCGGCGAAGCTCCTCGCCGCCTTCGACGGCAACGTGGAGGGACGGCACATCGCTGTCTGGGGACTGGCGTTCAAGCCGCAGACCGACGACATGAGGGATGCGCCATCGCTGACGCTCATCGAAACATTGCTGGAAGCCGGTGCGACAGTCTGCGCCCATGACCCCGCCGCGATGCATGAGGCGAGGCACAAGCTGGGTGACAGGATCACTTTCGCAGAGACCAACTACGAGGCGCTTGCGGGAGCCGACGCGCTCGTCGTCGTGACGGACTGGAACGAGTATCGCCATCCTGATTTCGGTCGTGTGAGAGAGTCGCTGAGCCAGCCGATCATTGTCGATGGCCGGAACCTCTACGATCCGGCCAAGATGCGGGAACTCGGCTTCGGCTACTATTCCATCGGCCGTGCAAGCGTCGAACACATGGTCGCTGAGCGGGTATCAGGGACCGCATGAATCCCAGACCAATCATTTTCGCGTTGCTGCTGTTGGCGGCAGCCTGCAAGCCGGCCTTCAATGCCGGCCGATTCACATCGACGGACGATCTCTACCGCGCTGCGATGGTCGAGTACAACGCCCGCCGCTGGGAAAACGCTGTCCAGGCGTTCGAGCGGCTCACCACGGAGTTACCGCCGCGTGACCCGCGACTTCCGACAGCGCTGTTCTATTTCGGCAGGTCACAGGTGGAGCGGGGCGACAATCTGCTGGCCGCCAAGACGTACAGCCGCATTTATGAGGCTGCTCCGCAGGACACGCTGGCAGACGACGGCCTCCTCGAGTCGGGACTCGCCTACCAGCGGATGTGGCGCAAGCCGGTCCTCGACGCTCAATACGGCGACTACGCCCTTACCCAGTACCAGCTTCTCCAGGGCGCGTTTCCCGCATCTCCGCTGCTGCCGCGCGCCGCCACACAGATTGCGACCCTTGACGAGTGGTTCGCGGCCAAGGATTACCAGACCGGCTATCACTACCTGAGACGGAAAGCGTACGATTCTGCGATCATCTATTTCAAGGATGTCATTCGGCTGCATCCGACTGCGCCCACCGCCAAAGGTGCCTATCTCAGGCTGCACGAGGCCTATACGGCAATCAATTACAAGGACGACGCTCGCGACCTCTGCGACGGAATGCGCAAGGCATTTCCCGCCGACCGCGAGGTTCGCGAGTCGTGTGGGGCTGCCTCTGCCGCGGTCGGGCCGCCAGCCGCGCCGCCCCCGCCGCAGCAGTAGCAGGGTGCGCCTTGGCGTACTCGGCGGCACGTTCGATCCGCCGCACGCCGGTCATTTCCTGGCGGCGGTCGACGCTGTCGAAGCGCTCGGTCTCGACCGCCTGCTGATCATCCCCGCAGCGGCCCAGCCGCTCAAGGCAGATTCGCCCGCCAGCGCGACCGCCGCGCAACGCCTCGACATGGTGCGGCTGGCCTTCGGGAATGACGCGAGGTTCGAGGTGAGCTCCATGGAAATCGACCGGGGCGGGTTATCTTACACGGTTGACACGCTCGAAGCGGTTTCGGTGGCGTACCCGGGTCATGAGCTGGTTCTGGTCGCGGGGGCTGACGCACTCGCGACTTTCGACCGGTGGAAAAACACCTCTCGGATTCTGGAGCTCGCCAAGGTCGCGGGGGTGTCTCGAAATACGACGGGAGTGTCAGGTCAGACCACCGATGCGGCGCGAGTTCCCGACTGGGCAGCTCCCGTTACGGCTCGCCGGGTCGATGTGTCTTCGTCGGAGATCCGCCGCCGGCTCAGGGAAGGAAAATCGATCAGCGGGTTTGTCGCCGAATCGGTGGAGCAGTACATCTCCGCCGCGAAACTATACAGGTCCTCGCATGGTATCGAGGTGAACTTGCGGTCGATACCCGCGTGAGACTGAGGGAACGGGAATGTTAAAGGGCATGCTGGCGGGGGTTTTCGGAACCAGACACGAGCGCGAGCGGAAGCGCGTGCAGCCGATCGTTGATGAGATCAACGCGCACTACGAGCGTCTTCAGGGGGTTTCCGAGGACGAATTGCGCGCGCAGACGGACAAGTTCCGCGAACAGATTCGCGAAGCGACCGGCGAGCTTGAGGACCGCATCGCTGCTCTCAAGGAAGAGAAGCGCGGAACCCCGGACGCCGCGGAGCGCGAGCGCGTCGACCTCGATCTCGGTGGGGCGGATGGACGCGGTGGCGCCGAGGGCGAGCTGCGCGAGGCTACGGCGGAGGTGCTCGAGGAGATTCTGCCGGAGGCTTTTGCGACGGTTCGGGAGGCGTGCCGCCGACTGATGGGCACCGACGTCCGGGTCACCGGCCAGGACCAGCAGTGGAACATGATTCCGTACGATGTGCAACTCATGGGCGGCATTCAGCTCCACATGGGGCGGATTGCGGAAATGGCGACCGGCGAAGGCAAGACGCTTGTCGCGACGCTGCCGTTGTATCTCAACGCACTGCCGGAAAAAGGCGCGCATCTCATTACCGTTAACTCCTATCTCGCCCGCCGTGATTCGGAGTGGATGGGGCACGTGTACCGATACCTCGGTCTGACCGTCGGATGCATCGACGACACCGAGCCGGGCACATCCGAACGCCGCGCTGCGTACGAGTGCGACATCACCTACGGCACCAACAATGAGTTCGGCTTCGACTACCTGCGCGACAACATGGTGGTGTCGAACGAACAGCGCGTGCAGCGAAGCCACGTCTACGCGATCGTGGACGAAGTCGATTCGGTGCTCATCGATGAAGCGCGCACTCCGCTGATCATCTCGGGGCCGGTCGGCAACGAATCCGACGCCGAGTACGCGATGCACAACGCGTCGGTTTCGCGGCTGGTGAAGCGTCAGAGCGACCTGGCGAACGTACTCGTGGCCGATGGCGAGCGCGCGTTCGAGACCGGTGACACCGCGACGGCCGCGCTGAAGTTGTATCAGGCACGATTGGGCGCCCCGAAGAACAAGCGGCTGCTCAAGATGCTCCAGGAGACCGGCGTCAAGCAGCTCGTGCAGAAGATGGAGCTCGACCATCTCGCCGACCGCAAGCTGCCGCCTTCGAAGCAGCAGTTTCGCGAGACTGAGGATGAGCTTCTCTACGTTCTCGACGAGAAGGGACATACGGTTCATCTGACCGACCGCGGCGTGGAGTTCATGTCGCCGAACGATCACGACGCCTTTGTGTTGCCGGACATCTCGCACGAGGTTCACCGGATCGATCGCGATGAGGACATGACGCCGGAGGAGAAGCTCGCTGCCCGCAACGAGATCAACAGGGATTACGCGCTCAAGAGCGAGACTCTCAACATCGTCCATCAGCTGCTACGCGCGCACTCGCTCTATGAGATCGACGTCAATTATGTAGTGCAGGAAGGTCAGGTTCTGATCGTCGACGAGTTC
>Ga0183260_10003153_pt1 | contig 13329 bp, 14 predicted proteins | sample AntDrymUQ4972206_2_FD_129768 | JGI IMG/M metagenome (GOLD analysis project Ga0183260, IMG submission 129768) | Polar desert sand microbial communities from Dry Valleys, Antarctica - metaG UQ497 (22.06) (version 2) (version 2) | ecosystem: Environmental > Terrestrial > Soil > Desert | place... | reverse complement strand
GGATCGACCATGCTGCGCGCCCCGGGCGCCAGCACGCGGCCGGCGCGCGAGTCGAGCATGATCACGCGCGCCGGGCCGATGTCGCGCGAGTAGCTCCAGCGCGTGCCCTCGACCTCGCGGTCGGCGTGGTAGGCGAAGTCCTGCAGCACGTCGGTGAGGTCGACGTCCTCCTCGTCGACGGCGAGCCGGAACAGCTCGTCCTCCGCCAGCTCCCAGGGCGACAGGTTGCCCCAGTGCTGGTAGATCAGGTACGACATGAAGCCGCCCTGGATGCGGCGGTCCCACCAGCCCGTGCCGCGCATGGCCTGGACCCAGTCGCTCGACGTGTTCCAGTCGTCGTGCACGTCGTGGTCGTCGAAGATCATCGCCGAGGGCACGGTGGACAGCAGCCAGCGGATCGTCGGCTCGCCCCACGCCTCGCGGTAGAGCTGCGTGTACTCCTCGAAGTCGGCCACCGTCTCGCCGGGCGGGACCTCGGGGTCGCGCCGCGCGCGGATGAAGTCGCGCACCTTCGGTGAGACCTCGTCGGCGTAGACCTGGTCGCCGAGCAGGAGCAGCGCGTGCGGCCACTCCTCGGCGGGCCGCTGGGTCATCCGCTGGGCGATCGCCACCAGCGCGTCGACCTCTCGCCCCTCGGGGTGCTCGTCCTTGCGCAGGGAGTGCGGCGGCTCGTGCGGGGCCGACACGCGGCAGGAGCCGAACAGGATGTGCGTCTTGTCGCCCTCGGCGCCGCTGTGGGTGCGGATCACGCTGGGCGGAAAGGCGCTGCCGGCCTCCGGCCAAACGCGCTCGCCGTCGAGGAGGACCTCGTAGGGCGCCGCCGTGTCGGGCTCCAAGTCCCGGCAGTGCACGATCGCGTAGTGGTGGCCCGAGACGGCGAAGGTCCGCCGGCCGCACGGCTGCGAGCCCTCGATGTGGATCTCGACCCGGCACGGGCCGTCGGTCTCCACCCAGATCGTCGCGTCCTCGGTGCCCGCGTAGCGCAGCAGCGGACCGAGCAGGAGCTGCGCCATCTACGCCGCCACCTGGAGCTCGTGGCGGCGGCGGATGCCGTAGAGCGTCGTGCGCTCGGCCGCCGGGCGGCCGGCGCGGTGGGCGGCGCCGACGAGGTCGACCGGATCCAGGCGCACGCCGTGGTAGGAGCCGGCCATGCGCGAGATCGACTCCTCCATCAGGGTCCCGCCGAGGTCGTTGACGCCCCAGCGCAGCGCCTCGGTGGCCGCCTCGACGCCCATCTTCACCCAGCTCGCCTGCAGGTTGACGATCGTGCGCCCGAGCGCGAGCCGGAACGCCGCGGTGTGGCGCAGGTTGTCCTCGCGGGAGATCTCGCTGACGCCGTGGCTGCGCCCGAGCTGCGTGTGAAACGGGATGAAGGAGAGCGGCACGAACTCGGTGAAGCCGCCAGTGCGCCCCTGCAGCGCGCGCACGACGCGTATGTGCTCGGCCAGCTCCTCGGGCTGCTCGATGTGGCCGAACATCACGGTGACCGTGGAGCGCAGGCCGCTGCGGTGCGACGCCTCGATGATCTCGACCCAGCGGGAGACCGGGAGCTTGTTCGGGCTGATGCGCTCGCGCACGCCGTCGTCGAGCACCTCGGCCGCGGTGCCGGGCGTGGAGTCCAGCCCCGCGTCGCGCAGGCGCTCGAACACCTCCGCCGGCGGCAGTCCCGAGATGTCGCACATGTGCGCGATCTCCATCGGGCTGTAGGCGTGCAGGTGCAGCTGGGGGGCGGTCTCCTTCGCCAGCCGCAGCCACCCCAAATAGTCCTCCAGGTGCCAGTCCGGATGGATGCCCGACTGCATGCAGATCTCCGTCGCCCCGTAGTCGACGGCCTCGTGCACGCGGCGGACGAAGTCCGTGCGGTCGTGCTCGTAGGCGTCCGGCGAGCGCTTGGACACGCCGAAGCCGCAGAACGAGCAGCCGACCACGCACACGTTGGACACGTTGATGTTGCGGTTGACGACGAAGGTGACGGTGTCGCCGGCCAGCTCGGCGCGCAGGTCGTCGGCGGCCTGGCGCATGTCCTCGACGACCTCGGGGCGGGCGTCGGAGAACAGCGCGGTCAGCTCCCGCGGCGAGAGCGGGTCGCCGTCGCGGGCGCGGGCGATGGTGGCGGGGGCGAGCTCGCCGCCGCGGCGGCGCGGCACGAACGAGCCGTGGTGGGCGCGGATCGCCTCCAGCACGCGCGGCGCCTGCCACTCGGCGTCGATGAACCGCGGGTACACGCACAGCCGCTCGGCGAGCGCGATGCCGTCGGCGGCGAGCCGCCTGCGGACCTGGACTGGCGACGGGAACGGGTGCTCGGGCGAGATGTGGTCGCCGTTCGCGCTCAGGCCCCCGAGGTCGGTGGCGCCCGCCCGGACCAGCTCGGGCCACCAGTCGGCGAGGTTGGGCGGGACCTGGATCCCGACGCCCGGCAGCAGCCGGCGCGCCTCGCCGATCAGGCGCCTCATGTCGTCGATCGTGACCTCGTTCGCCCACGCCGGGCGCTCGGAATAGGGTGCCCGCCCACCCACCCCCCGGCCACCTGAGCCGATGCCGGTGCGCCAGTACGCCTCCGCGGCGTCGTTCGCGATGGCGGCCGGCTCCTCGCCGTAGTAGCGGCGATGGGGCACGAAGTTCTGGAGGATGACCTCCTGCAGGTTCCCGAAGCCGGCCAGCGCCTCGAGCGAGGCGACGCGGTCCTCCTCGGACTCGCCGATGCCGACCAGGATCCCGCTGGTGAAGGGGATCTTCAGCTCCTCGGCGGCGCGGATCGTGGCCAGCCGCTGCTCCGGGTGCTTGGTCGGCGAGCCCGCGTGCGCGGTCAGGTCCGGGTTGACCGACTCGAGCATCAGCCCCTGGGAGGCGGTCACCTCGCGCAGCCGGGCCAGGTCGTCGCGCGAGAGGACGCCGAGGTTGGTGTGCGGCAGCAGCCCGCGCTCGAGCGCGCGCTCGCACGCCCATGCGACGTAGCCCGTGAAGTCCTCGAAGCCCAGCGCCTGCAGGCGCGCCTTGACGCCGGGATGGTGGTCCGGGGCCTCGCCGGTGAGGACGAGCAGCTCCTTGGCGCGGTGCCGGCGGGCGCCGTCGAGGATCCGCTCGACCTCCCCGGGCTCGTGCAGGTGCGGGCGGTGCGTCGCGAACGCGCAGTACTTGCAGTAGCAGCGGCAGGTCCGCGACAACGACAGCGTCAGGTTGCGCGAGAAGGTGACGCGGCGGCGCATCGATCGCCACGATACCGGGGGTGCGCCTCCTGCTCGTGCTCCTCCTCGCCGCCGTCGTGCTCCCCGGCTGCGGCGGCACCACCGGCGCCGACCGGCCCAACGAGGACGCGCTCCTGCTGCTCGACTTCTCGCCCAACGCGGTCCACTCCGGCATCTACCTCGCCGACGCGCGGCGGTTCGACGAGGCCGAGGGCGTGCGGATGCGCATCCGCAAGCCCGGCGCGTCGACCGACGCGCTGAAGCTGCTGCAGGCGGGCCGGGCCGACCTGGCGATCCTCGACATCCACGACCTCGGGCTGGCGCGCCAGGCGGGCCGCGACCTCGTCGGGGTGATGGCGGTCGTGCAGCGCCCGCTCGCGGCGGTGCTCGCGCAGCCCGGCATCCGCCGCCCGCGCGAGCTGGAGGGGCGCCGCGCCGGGGTCACCGGCCTGCCTTCCGACGACGCGGTGCTGCGCTCGATCGTGGCCGGCGACGGCGGCGATCCCGAGCGGGTGCGCGCGACCACGATCGGCTTCGAGGCCGTCAAGGCGCTGCTGGCCCGCCGGGTCGACGCCGCCACGGCGTTCTGGAACGTCGAGGGCGTCGCGCTGAAGCAGCGCCGGCGCGGCGTGCGCGAGTTCCGGGTGGATGACTTCGGGGCGCCGGCCTACCCGGAGCTGGTCCTGTGCGTGACGCGCCAGACGCTCGAGGAGCGCCGGCCGCTGGTCACCGCGGTCATCCGGGCGCTGCAGCGCGGCTACGGGCAGGCCCAGGCGGACCCGGAGAGCGCCGTGACCGCGCTGCTCGAGAAGGAGCGGGGGCTCGACCGCGCGGCGCTGGACGCCCAGATGGACGCCGTCGGGCCGGCCTTCTCCGCCGGCGCGAGGGCGTTCGGCGAGCTGCGCCCGGACGTGCTGCGCGCCTGGGCCGCGTGGGACCGGCGCTTCGGGATCCTCGAGCGGGAGATCGACACCACCGAGGCGTTCGACACGTCGCTCGTCGGGCCCGTCAACAACCCGTGAGCGTCGAGTTCGTCGGCCTGAGGCCGACCAAGTCGACGCTCGAGCTCCTCGCCGTCCTAGGCGGCGGCCAGGCGCTCGACCAGCGCGGCGCCCTCGCGCGCCATCCGCGAGCGCGGCACCACGAGGTCGAAGGCCGCCGCCTCGGCGCGCCGCTTCGTGTCCACGTCGACGTGCGAGTAGACGCCGAGCGTGCTCGTCTCCTCCAGCTCGCCCGCGCCGCGCAGGCGCTCGACCAGCGCGACGCCGTCGAAGCCGGCGGCGCCGAGGTCGACGATCAGCACCGCCGCGCCGTTGGGGTGCACCTCCGCCCCGCCGCTCAGCTCGGCCTCGTGGCCGGCGGCGCGCAGCATGCCCAGCACGTTCGAGCCCAGCAGCAGGTCGTCGAAGACGGCGACGACGCGCGCCACGGCCTACTGCGCCCGGATGCGGCGGAACTCCTGGCGCACCGACTCGCCGCGGCCCCACATCTGCGTCGTCTCGACGCGGCCGGTGCGCCACTCGCGCAACACCAGCTCGCCCTCGATGCCGCTCTCGTCGAGCAGTCGCAGCGTGCCGTGGACGGCGGGCGCCGCGGCGGCGTGGCCGAACTGGTGGGCCACCATGATCATCCAGTGCCAGTCGTGGTGCGAGTACGGCAGCGCGTTGCAGGTGACCATCAGCGTCGCCGCGTCGATGTAGCGGTCCTCCTGCACGCGCAGGTCGAGCTCGAGGTCCGTCCAGTCCGACGGCAGCGAGTCGACGATCTCCTGGAAGTGGTCCGCGAGCGCCATGATGCGGCTCAGAGCCTACCCGCATGTTCCCCCTGGACCCTGACGACCCGCTGGCCGCGGCACGCGGCCAGAGCCTTGACGGCCTGCTGGCGCTGCTCGAGCGGCTGGACGGCGCGGGCGAGGCCGAGGTGGTGCGCTCGGCGCTGGCCGCAGGGGTGCCGGCCGAGCGCGTGCTCGACGAGCTCCAGCGCGAGGTGGAGCGGCGGCTGATGCGCACCCGGGAGTTCTACGATGAGAGGGAGTGGTGAGCACCGTCGCCGACACCCTGGAGGCCGAGCACCGGACGCTGTCCGAGGGCTGCGGCGTGGTCGACCGCGCCGGCCGCGGCCGGCTCGCGCTGACGGGCCCGGACGCGAAGGCGTTCCTGCAGGGCCAGGTCACCAACGACGTCGAGGCGCTCGAGCCCGGCCGCGGCTGCTATGCGGCGCTGCTGACCCACAAGGGCAAGATGCTCGGCGATATGCGCGTGCTCGACGCCGGGGACGAGCTGCTGCTGGGCTGCGAGCGCGCGGCGCTGCAGGAGCTCTTCAACATGATCCGGCGCTACAAGCTCGGCCGCGACGTGGAGGTCCACAAGCGCACACTCGAGATGGGCGAGCTGTCGCTGATCGGGCCCGAGGCGCGGCGGATCGCCGGCGCGGCAGGGCCCGGCTCGCCCGGCCCGCACGAGCACGACAACGTGCGCGGCGAGATCGGCGGCCACCCGGTCCTGCTCGTCGCGACCGACGTCGGCCTGGACGTGTTCTGCGACGCGGAGCGGACCGAGGGCGTGCGCGGCGCGCTCCTCGCCGCCGGCGCCATGGAGGTCGGCGAGGCGGCGGCCGAGGTGCTGCGCGTCGAGCGCGGGCGCCCGCGTTACGGGCTCGACCTCGACGACTCCGTGATCCCGCAGGAGGCCGGCCTCAACGAGCGCGCGGTCTCGTTCACCAAGGGGTGCTACGTCGGGCAGGAGACCGTGGCCCGGCTCCACTACCGCGGCAAGCCGAACCGCCACCTGCGCGGGCTGCGGCTCAGCGCGCCGGTGGAGGCCGGCACGCCGCTGCGCCTCGGCGAGAAGGAGGTCGGCCGCGTCGCGAGCACCGCCCTCTCCCCCGGCCACGGCCCGATCGCACTCGCCCTCGTGCGCCGCGAGGCGAGCCCCGGAGACACGCTCGCGGCCGGCGACGCCACCGCCCAAGTCGTCGACCTGCCGTTCTGAGGGGTCAGACCCCTCACTTCATTTCGCTGCGAGAAGGGGTCAGACCCCTCACTTCATTCCGCTGCGAAAAGGGGTCAGACCCCGATTGGAGTACAGTCGGCTGGGAACCGTCTGAAGGAGCCGCCATGGCCGCGCACGTAGTCGTCGTCGCCAACGTCACCGCCGCCTCGGGCGACCTGATCGCCGCGGTCGCAGAGCGGGCGCGGCGGGGGCCGATCGAGGTCACGCTGCTGATGCCCGGGCGAGGACCGGGGCTGGCGGGCCGCGAGGCGGTGCGCGGGCGGCTCGACGCCGCGCTCGCCGCGTGGCGAGAGGCCGGGATCGCGGCCGGCGGCGTCTGCGGCGACGCAAACCCGCTGGACGCGGTCGCCGAGCTGTGGGACCCGCACCGCCACGACGAGGTGATCGTCTCCACACTGCCAGGGCAGAGCTCCCGCTGGCTCAAGTCGGACCTCCCCCATCGCATCGCCCGGCTGACGGGCGCGCCCGTCACCCACGTCGTCGCGACCGACATGCGCCCCGAGCCGCACCACGGCCCGCCGCCGGCGCACGAGCCGTCACCGCTCGGCCCGCTCGCCGTCCTCGCCTGGGGCGGCCGCGGACCCCGCGAGTAGTTCCACGCGGTTGCCCCACGGGTCGTCGGTGTAGAAGCGCAGCACGCCCGGCAGGCGGTCGTCCCAGCGCACCGGGGCGCCGGCCGCCTCCAACCGCGCGGCGAGCGCGCGCAGCTCTCCGGCTCCGGCCACGGCGAGCCCCGGATGGCCCTTGAGCGCCGGCGTGAACGGCTCCGCCACCCCCACGTGCAGCTGCTGCGCGCCGAGCGAGAACCAGGCGCCGCCGCTGGCCCGCATCGGCTCCGGCTTGGCCACCTCGGGAAGACCGAGCACGTCGCCGTAGAACCGCCGCGCCTCCGCCTCGCAGCCCGGCGGCGCGGCGACCTGGACGTGGTCGAGCCCGGTGATCACGGCGCGCAGGCTACGCGGCGCCGGCGGCCGGGAGCGGGCTCGCCGCGAAGCGGGCCAGCCGCGCGGCCGAGGGCGGCGGCTCCAGCTCGAGCACGCGCGCCTCGTCGTGCCCGGCGAGCCAGGCGCCGACGATGCGGGCCTCGTCGAGCTCGCCGGCCGGCAGCCAGCCGCCGAGGCCGGGCGGCGGCGCGGCGCGGATCGCCGCCTGCGTACGGGACGCGAGCGCTTCCGGGCCCGACGCTGCCGGGTGGGAGTGGGCCAAGTGGACCGCGTGGGCCGGGTCGTCCGGGTGGGCGGGGTGGGCGAGGTGGGCGGGGTGGGCGGGACCCCAGTCAACGATGCGCCCGCCCGCGATCCAGAACGCGTCGGCGCGCGCGGGGTTGCTCGGATGCGGCGCGAGCACGAGCCGCGCGCCCGCGTGGGCGGCGCGCAGCGCGCCGCCGAGCCGGCGCAGCAGCGAGTCCAGCCGCGCCCGCCTGCGCTGCAGCCACGCGGCGCGCTCGTACGCCTGCTCGGCGGACGCGGCCCGGATCTTGGCGTCGACGTGGGCCAGCAGGGCGCTCGCGCCGTCGCGCTCGACGAACAGGCGCAGCGCCGCGTCCAGCCGCTCGCGGTAGAGGTTGGGATCGAGGTCTCCGAGGCAGGGCGAGAGGCAGCGGCCCATCTGGCCGTAGGCCGACGGCCACGGGCGCCGCGGCATCCCGCGACCGCAGTGGCGCAGCCCGAACAGCGAGTTGAGCTGCTCGACCAGCTCGGCCGCGGCGGCCCGGCCGCGCACGGGCCCGACGCAGACGGAGTGGCCGGCGGCCGGCTCGCTCGCCACCTCGAGGATCGGATACGGGATGTCTAGCCGGCAGCGGAGGTAGACGTAGCCGTCCGTCCCGCGCTTGAGGTTCACGTTGCCGGGCGGCAGCAGCCGCTTGATCAGGCGGTTCTCGAGTACTAGCGCCCCGAGCTCGGACTCCGTCGGCTGGTAGTCGACGTGCTCGGCCTGCCCGGTCCAGGCCACCGGCGTCGTGAAGTGCGAGCGCGCCCGCACCCGCAGGCAGACCGACTTGCCGACGTACAGCGGCCGCCCGTCGGCGTCGCGGAAGATGTAGACGCCCGGGTCCTTCGGCAGCTTCGAGAGGTCGGGCCGCTGCTCGCGCGGGCGCTTGGCCCCCGGCGGGCGGCGACGGCCGCCGCCGCGCTTGGGCTTGAGCGCGGCGAGCGCCTCCTCCACGGTGCCCGCGACCGCCGCGAGCCGCGGCAGCAGCGCGCACAGGATCCGCGCGCACGTCTCCGCGTCGGGCAGCGCGCGGTGCACGGCGCCGACCTCGATGCCGAGCGCGTCGGCCAGCGCGGCCAGTCCACGGCGGGGCTGGAGCGGAGCGAGGCGGCGCGCGAGCGCGACGGTGCAGAGCACCGGCGGGTCGGGCCACGTGAGCGCCGCGCGGGCGAAGGCCTGGCGCAGCACGCGCGTGTCGAACTGCGCCGAGTGCGCCACCAGGATCCGGCCGCGCATGCGCCCGGCCAGCTGCGGCAGGACGGCCTCCGGCGGCGGCGCCGTGTCGACCATGGTTTGCGTGATCCCGGTGAAGCGCTGGATCCCGCGCCCGAGCGGCTCGCTGACGCCGACGAGCGACTGCCAGCGGTCGTGCAGCTCTCCGCCCCCGACGAGCACCGCGCCGACCTCCGTGAGCTCGCAGCGGTCGCGCGGGAGCCCGTTCGTCTCCGTGTCGAGCGCGAGGAACTCGGCGGTGGCGAGCGGCTGGGCGAGGAGGTCCGGCGAGGGCATGGGCAGCGTGTCTTACGCCTCGCCCCGGACGGCCTGCACCGCGGCTTGCAGTTCGCGCGGCGCACGCCCGCCCGGCGTCGGTTAGATTCCGCACGGATGCCGAGGAAGCCGAGGAGAGCGGCGGTCGCAGCAGTGGCGATGGCGTGCGGGGCCGCCGGCTGCGGCGGGGGCGGCGATTACGCCAACCAGCCGCGCCCGGCCACGCCGATCAACGTCACCGCGGCGATCAGCACCAAGAAGATCTCGATCTCGCCGAAGACCTTCGGCGCCGGGCCGATCGTCCTGATCGTCTCAAACCAGACGGGCGCGGCACAGACGGTGAGGCTGCAGACCGAGGAGCTGGGAGGCGACCAGCCCGGCCTCAAGCAGACCACGAGCCCGATCAACCCGCGCGGCACGGCGACGCTGAAGGTCGACGTGCGCGAGGGCACCTACGAGGTGAGCACGGGCAGCCGCAGCGTCTCCCCCGCCACGGTCGCGGTGGGCGCGGCGCGCAAGTCCGCGCAGGACGAGCTGCTTCAGCCGTGAAGCGGCGCCGGGCAGCCGTCGCCCTGGCCGCCGCAGGTCTCGCCTTCGGCTCCCCAGCGCCGGCCGGCGCCGCGCAGACGGCGACCCAGCAGTTCTTCTCCGCCCGCCTGCAGGCCGACTCGGGCACCAGCCGCGAGATCCGCGACCTGCTGCGCACAGGCCACGGCCACGTCGACCGCTCCGTGGCCTTCAAGGAGCTCACCGGCGATCGCAAGGTCGACGCCGTGGTGCGCGTCCAGTCGGGCGGCGCGGCCGGCGCGATCGCCCTCTACGTCTTCTCCACCGACACCGGCCGCCGCAACGGCGGCCTCGAGGTCGTCTTCCGATCGCAGGAGCTGCTGCGAGCGCAGACCCGGATCCGCGACGGCGTGCTGCGCTATCGCAGCGCCCGGCCCCAACCGGGCGACGAGCTGTGCTGCCCCGCCGCGGTCTCCGAGTCGCGCCTGCGCTGGCGCGAGCGCAAGCACCGCTTCGAGGTGGTCGAGCGGCGCGAGGTGAGACCGGCCGACCCCTGGGGCGACCAGATTTAGGATTTCGCCTCCGGTCGCCGACCCGGCCGAGCCGGGACGTCACCTCGCCGGTCGCTCGGGTCGTCGACCTCCGTGCGACGTCAGGTCAAGCTCCTTAGGCGTGAGCAACAGCTCCCGCTCTCCGCCGTCGCGGGACACCCTGAGCGTGCACGGCCGGTCGATCCGCTCGCCGCCCATGAGCCGGTGAAGGTCGTCGACGCCGGCCACCGGCGCCCCGTCGACGGCGAGGATCAGGTCCTCCGCGCGCAGGCCGGCGCGCTGGGCCGGGGAGTCGGGCATGACCTCGACGACCTCGACCGCGCGCTCGCGCCCGACGAGGGCGCGCACGCGGGGTGGGAGCGGGCGGGCGCCGACCGCGACGCCGATCCAGGCGCGGCGCACGCGCCCCTCGCGCATCAGCTCCGCGACGACGCGCCGGGTCGTGGCGTTGACGGGCACCGCGAGCCCGAGTCCCACGCCCGCCACCGCCGTGTTGACGCCGACCACGCGCCCGCGGCCGTCGACCAGCGCCCCGCCGGAGTTGCCGGGGTTGAGCGCCGCGTCGGTCTGGATGACGTCGTCGATGACGCGCTGGGCGCGACCGTCCTGAACGGGCAGCGAACGGCCGAGCGCCGACACCACTCCCGCCGTCACCGAGCCGGCGAAGCCGTGCGGGTTGCCGATCGCCACCACGAGCTGCCCGACCCGCAGCGTCGCGGCGTCGCCGAGCTCGGCCGGCACGAGCACCGCGTCCTCGGTGCGCAGCAGCGCGAGATCGGTCAGCGGGTCGGTGCCGACGACCTCGGCCGAGAGCTCGCGGCCGTCGGTGAACGCGGCGCGCAGGCGCGGCGGGCGGGGTGGGCGGGGATGGGTCACGACGTGCGCGTTGGTGAGCACGAACCCGTCCGGAGTGATCACGACCCCGGAGCCGCCGCCGCGCCGCCCGACGCGCAGGTTGGCCACCGACGGCGCCAGCGTCTCCGCGACGTAGGTGACCACGCGCGAGTAGGCGTCGAGCGCCTCGGCATCGCTCGGCAGTGCCCCCGGGCCGGCCGGGCGGGCCTCTCCGTCAGGCGAGGCGACGAGGCGCATCGGGGTCACTTGTCAGATGATAGTGACCGCTACTTGGCCGCCACCGAGCGGTAGCGGGCGACCGCCAGCGGCGCGAAGACGGCGATCAGCACAGCGCACCACACGAACGCCATCCACACGTCGGTGTTCGCCGGCGTGCCGATCCACAGCGATCGCACCGCGTCGGAGATCGTGGTGAACGGGTTGGCCTCCGCGAACTGGCGCAACCCGTCGGGCATCGTGTTCGCCGGCACGAAGATCGACGAGGCGAACGTCAGCGGGAAGATCGCCGTGAAGCCGATCGCGTTCGCGGTCTCCGGCGTCGACGAGTACAGGCCGACGAGAGCGAAGATCCACGAGAACGCGTAACCGAGCAGCAGCAGCAGCACGAGGCCGAGGACGACCTCGCCGGCGCTGGAGTCGAGGAAGCTGAAGCCGGCCGCGAAGCCGACCGCGAGCAGCACCACGAGCGACAGGATGTTGAGCAGCACGTCGGAGAACGTGCGCCCGAGCAGCACCGCCGCGCGCGACATCGGCAGCGACCGGAAGCGGTCGATGAGGCCCTTCCCGACGTCCTCGGACAGGCCGAGCGCGGTCACGAACCCGCCGAAGGCGATCGACTGGACGATGATGCCCGGCATCAGGAAGTCCACATAGGAGAAGCCCGGCGTCTGGATCGCCCCGCCGAAGACGTAGACGAACAGCAGCACGAACATGACCGGCTGGACCGTGTAGGCGATCAGCAGGTCGGGCTGGCGGGGGATCCGCCGCAGGTTGCGCTGGGCGAGCACCAGCGTGTCCGATGCCGTCGCGGCGAGCGAGCTCATGCGGGCACCTCCTCGGCCGTCCGCTCGGTGGCCGGCTCCTCTTCGGCCGCGTGGCCGGTGAGCGCGATGAACACGTCGTCCAGCGTCGGCCGGCGCAGCGCGATGTCGTCGATGCCGACTTCGGCGTCGTCGAGCCGCCGCACGGCTTCCGCGATCGCGCCGGAGCGGCCGCGGACCGGCACTCGCACGGTCCCGTCCTCCAGCGACGGCCGCTCGTCGGACATCGCGGCCAGGACGGCGATGGCCTGCTCGGCGTGCACGGGGTCCTCGAGGCGCACCTCCAGGCGCTCTCCGCCCACCCGGTCCTTGAGCTCGTCGGCCGTGCCCTCGGCGATCACGGTCCCGTGGTCGATGACCACGATCCGGTCCGCGAGCCGGTCGGCCTCGTCGAGGTACTGCGTCGTGAGCAGCACGGTGGTGCCCTCCGCCGTGCGGCCCTCGATCGTCTCCCACATGCCGAGCCGGCTGCGCGGGTCCAGCCCCGTGGTCGGCTCGTCGAGGAAGAGCACGGGCGGGTGGAAGATCAGCGCGGCCGCGAGGTCGAGCCGCCGCCGCATGCCGCCCGAATAGGTCTTCGCGGGCCGCTTGGCGGCCTCGGTGAGCTCGAAGCGCTCCAGCAGCTCGTCGGCGCGGGAGCGCGCCTCCGCGCGCCGCAGGTGGTAGAGCCGCCCGACCATCTCGAGGTTCTCGAAGCCGGTGAGGTTCTCGTCCACGGCGGCGTACTGGCCGGCCAGGCCGATCTTGGCGCGCAGCGCGGCGGCGTCGCGCACCGCGTCGAGCCCGACGATGCGGGCGCTGCCCGCGTCGGGCTGCAGCAGGGTGGCCAGGATCCGCACTGCGGTGGTCTTGCCGGCGCCGTTCGGGCCCAGCAGGCCGAGGATGCTGCCCGTCCGCGCGGTGAAGTCGACGCCACATAAGGCGCGGACCGAACCGTACGACTTCTCGAGCCCCTCGACGACGATTGCCTCATCGCTCATCGATTCGAAGCTAGCGGACGCCCCCTGCCGTAATGGTTCGGTTTGGCACACCATGAGAACGGTTTCGCCTGCCAGGCGAGCGTGCTCCTTCGTCGCTGCTCGCCTTCGGCGACGTTACGTTTACGACCTTGGAGGTCCTGACAGAGATCGACGACGGCCAGATCGCCGCCCAGCTGGCGCGTCACGAGTTCTTCTGGCTCGACCTCCGCGCGCCCTCGCTGGACGAGTTCGAGCGCGTCGGCCGGGCGCTCGGGCTGCACGCGATGGCGAAGGAGGACACGCGCGAGTTCGGCCAGCGGCCGAAGGTCGACGTCTACGAGCACCACATCCTCGTCGTCTTCTACACGGCCCGGCGCACCGACGACCCGCACCAGGTCGCCTCGCCGCAACCTCGCCGGCCTCAGCCGCGGCGCCCGCGAGTACCTGCGCGACGTGGGCGACCACCTCGCGCAGGTCACCGGCGAGTTCCAGCGCCAGAACGAGGACCTGATGGCGCTCGC
>Ga0183260_10003152_pt1 | contig 13330 bp, 14 predicted proteins | sample AntDrymUQ4972206_2_FD_129768 | JGI IMG/M metagenome (GOLD analysis project Ga0183260, IMG submission 129768) | Polar desert sand microbial communities from Dry Valleys, Antarctica - metaG UQ497 (22.06) (version 2) (version 2) | ecosystem: Environmental > Terrestrial > Soil > Desert | place... | reverse complement strand
CGCCATCCTATCCACTGTCCTATATTACCGGGGGAGGTTTCAGGCATCCCTTGCGTAAATGGGGATTCACCGATATATGTCTGAATCACGTGGGGTTCTATTGAGTAAATGTTTTCATTTTTTGTAATATAAGCCCACACATTGCCTTCATTTTCTTCAGCCCAGTCCAATTGCTTTTGTGTATATCCTGTCTTAATAGTGTCGGCTACATCCGGAAGAAAATGATCTAATAAATACAAAGATTTTCCCTTTTCAATCATCTGCTCTATTAGTGGTTTTCCTATGCTTTGATCGGGAAAAATATCATCGCCGATTGCTTTCAGGGCGTTGGTAGTCATGAACTCTTTATCGAAGCGCCGTGAGATATAAAATGGATATAGTTGCTGCACCTGTGGATCGTTATACACTGAAAAATTTTTACCGGCAAATTGATGTAACCCAATCCCCAGATAATCGGGCGTCAATATCGCACCTGGCGCATCCAGTGTACCAATAAAAGTGATGATTTTTGGAAGTCGGTATTGGGGATAATAATATTTTACAAACCGAAATGCTTTTTTTAATTCTGATTGAAACCAATTAAGGTTACGATACTTCACTTGAATGCTGTCATGTATAGGCCGGTAGGCTGAAACGATATTACTTATCATTTTATAACTGTTTGTATCCTGCCCCGGCAGTTGCAAAATATTTTGCATGAACACAGGATAAAAAGAAGGAAATGTATTCCGTAGGTTTTGTAATCCCTGTGGTAGCGAGAGTGTATCCAATTTGAAAAAAGCCTGTTCAAACCGTTCAATGGGTACTTCTATTTTTATATGCGAAACATCCGGCCTCTTTTTGTCATTGGTACATGAAGTTGCAAAAAAAAGTAATGCAGTAATTATATATTTGAACATAATGCGTTAAACGGAAGGCGTTCTGAAATATTACAGAACTTTGAAGCAAGATTAGGAATTCAACAATTGATTATGAAAATTTTCTTGGCCCAACAGAATTATCACATTGGAAATTTTGAAGCAAATGCTGAAAAAATTATAGATGGAATTAAGAAAGCAAAAGATTCAAATGCAGACCTGGTGGTATTTTCAGAGCTTTGTGTGTGTGGGTATCCCCCCAGGGACTTTGTAGAGTTCGATGACTTTATTAATCAATGTTATGCCACCATTGACCGCATAAAAGAGCATGCAGATACAATAGGAGTGCTGATAGGCAGTCCTGCACGTAACCCACAAAAAGAAGGCAAAGATTTGTTCAATGCTGTTTTTTTATTGCATGAAAAAGAAATAAAAGCGGAAATACATAAGACACTACTTCCGAACTACGATGTCTTCGATGAGTATCGTTATTTCGAACCTGCATTCGATTGGAAATGTATTCCTTTCCGGGATAAGAAACTTGCTGTCACTATCTGCGAAGACATCTGGAACCTTGGTGATAATCCATTATACCGCATAACACCCATGGAAAAGTTGATCAAAGAAAATCCGGATGTGATGATCAATCTTTCTGCATCTCCATATAACTATGCGGCTGATGTAGTACGCCGCAGCATTATGGAAGCACATGCAGCTAAGTATGGTATTCCCATGCTTTATTGCAATACGGTAGGGGCACAAACTGAGATCGTGTTTGATGGCGGCAGCATTGTAGCCGATGTGAATGCAACGATTGTAAAAGAAATGAAATATTTTGAAGAAGATTTTGCGCTCTTTGACCTCGACGAATTATTGATAAAAAAGGAAAAACCTCCGGTATCTCATAAATATTATTATTCCGCTGCAGAAGTAGGCAGGGATACAGATACATTAGATTATCTCACCGAAGAAAAAAGCATAGCAGAAATTCATCAGGCATTGCTATTAGGCATTAGGGATTATTTTACAAAAATGGGTTTTACAAAAGCCACCTTGGGAGCAAGCGGAGGAATAGATAGTGCAGTAGTACAGGCATTGGCTGTAGAAGCTTTAGGCAAAGTGAATGTGCATGTATTATTAATGCCTTCGGAATATTCCTCAGGGCATTCGGTATCTGATGCGGAACAACTTTCTAAAAACCTTGGAAATCCTTACGACCTAGTTGCTATAAAAGAAATTTACAGCTCTTTTTTAACTACACTCAAACCATTGTTTAAAGATTTGCCATTTGGTCTCGCAGAAGAAAATATTCAAAGCCGCACCAGGGGAAATCTTTTGATGTCGCTTGCCAATAAGCTTGGATATATCTTATTGAATACATCTAACAAGAGTGAACTGGCGACCGGCTATGGAACACTGTATGGTGACATGGCCGGGGGTCTGGGTGTACTAGGTGATGTATATAAGATGCAGATATATGCACTTGCAAAATATTTAAACAAGAATAAGGAGATCATTCCCGATAATATTATTGTGAAACCACCTTCAGCAGAATTAAGGCCTAATCAAAAAGATACTGATAGCTTACCAGATTATTCGATTCTAGATCGGGTATTGTATCAATACATTGAGCTAAGACAAGGCCCTAAAGAGATCATCGCACAGGGTTTTGATGCTGCTGTCGTTAACCGCATATTAAAACTTGTAAACACTGCCGAATATAAGCGGGCACAATTTTGCCCGATCATAAGAGTGAGCAACAAAGCATTTGGTGTAGGCAGAAGATTACCTATTGTAGCCAAATATCTTTCCTGATCTAATGTTTCAAATTAATAATAAAAGCAAGACTTGTTCCTAACAAAACCGTGTCTTTGGAAAGAGAAAGTTTGGTGTCACTTAATTCTAAAACTTTCAGACTACCAGACACTCCTGCAATGCCACCGCCACTAAGATTGAGTGTTGTTGCATTATTTGATAAGCTCCAGGTGATAGGAGTAGCTGGAGCCGCACCGGGACAAACAACAGTATTTTCGCTCACAGTTCCGGTGCCATTAGAGGCAAATGTTATGGTATTATCTAAAAGGCAGGAGGAGAAAGTAGAAGCTGGTACAGGAAGCTCGGCTGTGCCATCTTTGTTTTGATCAATGCCGGCATTATCAAATTTCCATGAGCTCTTAATAAGAAGTTGTGCTTTTGTTTCTTCATTGTTATCATCACCGGAATTCTTCTGGCAACTTATAGTAGAGAGACTTGCGATAAAAAGAATTAAAAAACTGTTTTTCATATAAATTGGAATTTAATCCAAATTACTAATAAAACTTATTATTGGCTGATTAAGGCAGGTATTTTGCAAAGAGGCTTGTAATTTTCACATTTTAAATAAAACGTATGCTCAAAACGGCTGAAGACATTAGACAACTGAACGACCGTGTTGCTTATGCAGGCAGGTTCATAGATACTTTGCGTAAAGAAGTGGGTAAGGTAATAGTGGGTCAAGCTTTTATGGTGGATCGGTTGATTATAGGGTTGTTGAGTAATGGACACGTATTACTGGAAGGAGTGCCGGGCCTCGCAAAAACACTTACTATAAAATCTCTGGCTCTGGCAGTAAATGCACAATTCAGCCGTATTCAGTTCACGCCCGATCTTTTGCCTGCAGATGTCATAGGTACTATGATTTACAATCAGCAGCGCAATGAATTTGTAGTAAGAAAAGGACCCATTTTCGCCAATTTTATTTTGGCAGATGAGATCAACCGGGCACCCGCGAAAGTGCAAAGTGCATTACTCGAAGCCATGCAGGAAAGGCAGGTTACTATTGGGGACTCAACATATAAATTAGACGATCCATTTCTTGTTTTAGCTACGCAAAATCCATTGGAACAGGAAGGTACTTATCCATTACCTGAGGCACAGGTAGATAGGTTTATAATGAAGGTTGTCGTAGGCTATCCATCACGGGAAGAAGAACAACTGATCATGCGTCAAAATGTACAAGGTGTCCCACCGGCCGATGTCCGGCCTGTCGTTTCCATACACGAATTAATTACAGCACGCCAAATAGTGCGTGACATCTACCTCGATGAAAAAGTTGAAAATTATATTTTGGATATTGTATTTGCTACCCGCAATCCTGCACTTTATAAGTTGGATAATTTAATGCCTTTAATCTCGTATGGTTCATCTCCACGTGGTAGCATCAACCTGGCAATAGCAGCAAAAGCACAAGCCTTTTTAAATAAAAGAGGATATGTAATTCCGGAAGATGTGCGTTCTATTTGTAACGATGTATTACAACACAGAATAGGACTTACCTATGAGGCTGAAGCAGAAAACATCAATGTGCAAAATGTATTGGATCAGATTGTAGAGAAGATACGGTTACCGTAGATCAGAGGTTTGTAGTTTGTAATTTATTATTTATGATTATATAAAGAAGATACACTGAAATCTAAAATGAAGCCATTACTTTCATCGGTCATCCATCATCTATCATCCACTTAATGTTGACAACAAAAGAAATATTAAAAAAAGTACGGGAGCTTGAGATAAAAAGCAAGCGTCTTACATCCGATCTTTTTACGGGTGAGTATCATAGTGCATTTAAAGGAAGGGGTATGTCGTTCAAAGAAGTACGGGAATACAGTGCAGGCGATGATATACGATTTATTGACTGGAATGTATCTGCACGTTTCGGACATCTTTTCAGCAAAGTCTTTGAAGAAGAAAGAGAACTTACTGTAATGATACTGGTAGATGTAAGTGCAAGCTCACTTTTTGGAACCGTGAATGCCAATAAAAAAGATATAGCTACAGAAATAGCGGCTGTACTGGCTTTTTCTGCAGTTAATAATGCAGATAAAGTAGGGCTAATATTATACAGCAATAAAATAGAAAAATATGTTCCCCCTAAAAAAGGAAAGCCACATGCGCTTTATATGATAAGGGAATTATTATCTGTAGAAAGCAATAAGAAGGGAACACATTTGAGCACCGCTTTACGCATGTTCAATAATACCACGAAACAAAAAAGCATTGCCTTTATTCTAAGCGATTTTATTGATACACGATATCAGGATGCATTGCGGATAGCCGGAAATAAACATGATGTGATAGGAATAAAACTTTACGATAAAATGGATCAGCATCTTCCTGCTGTTGGTATGCTTAAAGTAGAAGATGCGGAAACAGGAAAACAAAAATGGGTGAATACATCAAATAAATTAGTACGATTTGAATATGAAAAGGAATTTTTCAGAGTGACAGATTATTGCAATTCAGTTTTTAAGAAAAGCCGTGCAGACCTGCTGCATGTACGTACAGATGAAGACTATGTAAAAGTATTGCAGCACTTCTTTATGAGCCGAAACAAGTAAATGAGATATTTCCTATTCATCATATTATTTTTTTGTTTTTTGTTTTCACAATTTGCATTCACACAAAAAATTGTTGTTTCTGCTGATGTTTCAAAAAAGAAAATACTCATTGGCGAACCCATAGAATGGAATTTCCAGGCTGTAATAAAAAAGAGCCAGAATATTCAATGGTCTTTGCCGGATACCATCCCGCATTTTGAAATATTAAGCAGGTCTAAAGTTGATTCATTAACCAGCGGAGACGATATTATTATTAAGCAATTACTGATCATTACGAGCTGGGATTCAGGTAGCTGGCAATTGCCTTCTTTTTCCATTACAAATTCCAATAAAATAAAACCGATACGGATAGACGTGACTTTTACACCCTTTGATCCTGCACAGGACTACCACGATGTGAAGGACATAATGGAAGCCGGCAAACCTAAAAAAGCTACATGGTACTGGTATCTGGTAGGCGCCATTTTATTATTGTTTTTTTTCCTGCTGCTTTTTCCAAGAAGAAAAAAGAAAATAGACAACGAAATATTTAGGCCCGATCCTGGAATATATAAAAGCGCTCTTGCACGACTCGAACAGTTACAAAAAAATTCAGAAGCAGAACCAAAAGTTTTTTACACAGAACTGGTATCTATTTTTAGGGATTATCTGTATAAGCGAAAAGGCATTCAATCTTATTCAAAAACTACTGATGATATTGGTGTACAGATTGGTAACCTGGAGTTGCCGGATAACACGTACAGATCACTTTTACAGACTTTGAGAATGTCAGACCTTGTAAAATTTGCACGTTACGAATCTTTACAAACAGAAAAAACAGAGGCTTTGCAAACAATTAAAAAAAACATTGTGGCCATTGAGAATTTAAGTAAATGATCTACGAGTGGTATCAAAATATAGAATTCAAACATGCATGGTTACTCCCTGCACTACTTATGCTGCCCGTAATTGCATTCCTGCGTTTTCGAATGTCACGTTCTTTGAAATCAACCCTTTTGGTGACAAGTGCAGAAGCCTTTACTATTCGTACCGGGAAAAGCACATGGATACATTTTCCATTTTGGCTTCAACTTCTTTCCATGGGATTTTTAATACTCGCCCTTGCACGTCCGCAGCTCAAAGATGTGCAATCCAAAAAAAGAGGAAACGGTATTGATATCATTTTATGTATGGATGTAAGCGGCAGTATGTTGTCGAAAGATTTTTATCCCAACAGGCTGGAAGTGGCTAAGGAACTTGCTATTGAATTTGTGCGGTTACGGCCTGTAGATCAAATCGGCCTGGTCATTTTTTCAGGTGAAAGTTTTACGCAGTTTCCATTATCCACAGATCATGAAGGATTATTGTTACAGATCTATGGCATCCGAAGCGGTATGCTCGAAGACGGGACTTTGATAGGTGAGGGTTTAGCAACTTCTGTGCAGAGACTTTCACTTGGCAAATCAAAAAGCAAAGTAGTGGTATTACTTACCGATGGCAAAGAAGAGGCACCTGAAAACAGAATTATAGATCCGGTAACTGCACTTGAGATCGCCAAAGCAAAAGGTGTAAAAGTTTATACCATTGGTATGGGTTCAAAAGGTGCAAGGGTTGTAAGCGAAGTAAGAGGAAAAAAAATTGACCGCAATACTCCGTTCATAGATGAAGTGCTGTTACAACGAATAGCAGTGCAAACCGGGGGTCAATATTTCCGTGCAAAGAACAAAGAAGGTTTGATGGCGATTTATGAGCAAATAGATCGTTTGGAAAAATCGAAGATCAATGTAGAGTCCAAAACAAGGTATGAAGACCAAGCGCCTTATCTGATCCTCGCAGCATTGTTTTTTTTATTTCTTTCCATTTTTTTGAGATATACATTATTACGTACATTTCCTTAATCATGCAGGGAATAGTTTACAAATCAACGGGAAGTTGGTACACGGTAAAAGACGCAGGCGGAAAATTCTGGAATGCACGTATAAAAGGCATTTTCAAACTCGACGGCATTACATCTACCAATCCAATCGCAGTTGGTGATGTTGTTGAGTTTGATATGGAGAATGAAGGCGAAAGTTCTGTAATGATCAATACCATTCATGACCGGAAAAATTATATCAACAGGCAGTCGCCCCGTATAAAAAGTCAGCAGCATATAGTGGCAGCCAATGTTGATCAGTTCTTTATGTTGGCTACTTTGCGTGAGCCACGTACTTCACAGGGTTTTATTGACCGCTTTTTATTGGCCTGTGAAATGTATCATGTTCCTGCATGCATTCTTTTCAATAAAAGTGATCTATACAGAAAAAAGGAAATGTTGCAATATGAAGCCTTTCAAGAGATGTATGAAAAGGCAGGGTATGAAGTCTTTTTAATAAGTGTTACAAATGGCACAGGGATGGAGGCTATTAGGGAAAAATTGAAGGACAAAATTACCTTAGTAAGCGGACACAGCGGGGTAGGGAAGTCGTCTTTTATTAATTCTATTTTCCCCGGCATGAATATACGTACGCAAGATGTGAGTGGCTGGAGTGGAAAAGGACAACATACAACCACTTTTGCAGAGATGTATGATTTGCCATTTGGAGGAAAATTGATTGATACACCAGGCATGAAAGAATTTGGAATGGTCGGCGTGGAGAAACCGGAATTGTCCGGTTATTTTCCGGAAATACGGGAACTAATGGCCCATTGTCAGTTCAACAATTGTCTTCACATTAACGAACCGGGTTGTGCTGTCAAGCAAGCTGTGGTAGATGGAGAGATTTCCGAAGACAGATACGTTAGTTATTATAATATTTTGGAGAGCTTAGACGAAAAGCGATGGTAGTAATTTTGAAAAGATTCTCATCAATACTTCAGACAGCTTTGGTAATAAAAAAGGATTAAAATGATAAAGTGGGAAAGTTTAAAAATTGATTTCACTGTTTGAGGAATGCCAATAAATTATTGCAGGAATTCAGTCACCATTATGCTGATTTCATCATATCAATATTCATAAGCTTTCCTTCAAGCACATGGGCTAATTGTACCACCGCTTCATTGTCTCGCCTGCGGGCATCTTTAGTACGGGTTGGAAATAGAGAAATACCATTATAAATACTGTAGCATAGCGTCAGCAAATTCCTTCCAAAACAAAAATCCCAGTTGATGGCATCAAAGTCGTCTTCCTTATTGGTAAAGGCTACCTGGAATTCAGTTTTTAAAATATCTGCAATAAGATAAAAACGTTTGAGGCCACCATCATCATCAATGACAGCTTCAGTGCAACCAAGGGCGGATCGTAGGGTAAGGCTCATAAAAACGGGCTTTTAACATTCAATAGACACTAACCGAATGTAAAAAGCTGCATAGTACTTAGTTCAGGCCTTAAATTTTGGCGTTTTTTTCGGATTTTGTTCAAGCGCTTTTTCTGCGCCTACGTTTTTCCCATTTGAAGGACAGCCATATTTGGGTTTGAATAAACTACAGGAAGATATAGTGAAGGTGATGAGGGAAGCAATAAGCAAAAAGCGGAAGTTTTTCATTGAAGGGTGTTACGGATATAAAGAACGCATTTTTATTTGATAAATTATAATCAACACATTTCTATTAATGAAGCTTTAGCATTTAAGAAATACTTTAAAGATGAGGTTTGGATTTTTTTGCCTCATTCACATCTGCAAACCATTTCGCATAGCCTAAATAGTTATTGGCAATTCGGTGAATCTCACCTTCTACCTTGTCCGGTTCTATTGTTTTTACTTTTTTTGCAGGTATCCCTGCATAAATGGAACCTTCTTCACACACCGTATTTTCTAATACAACAGCACCTGCAGCGATTATTGTGTTGCTGTGGACGATCACATTATCCATTACAATGGCTCCCATACCAATTAACACATTGTCGTGGACCGTGCATCCATGCACAATGGCATTATGACCAATAGATACATTATTGCCAATGACTGTTTTGCTTCTCTTAAAAGTGCAATGAATCACGGCGCCATCCTGTACATTCACTTTATTGCCCAAATGAATGCTATTGACATCTCCACGTATTACCGTATTGAACCATACACTACATTCATTACCCATACTTACATCTCCAATGATGGTGGCGTTTGGTGCTATAAAACAATCCTCTCCCCATTGCGGGACTTTATCTTCTACGGGAAGTATAATGGCCATAAAAATGATTGGAGTTTAAAAATTTACAAATGACAAAGATCGCAGAACAGGTTTCATTGTGCATAGAATACTTGTACCTATTCATAATACGAAAGGGGCATGCAAACAAAAAATTTAAATTTTAGAGAAGGTATCCATTAATGTTGATTTCCTCTTTGTATTTCTTTCTTCAAACTAGCGTTCTTTGCGTGAAAACAATAGGCTAATGAACCTTCGCCAATTATTTTCCCACCACATTGCCCAAACTTCCACTGCACCGCTTGCACTGGAAATTGTGCATGCTGAAGATTGTGTACTTACTGATACATCCGGAAAGAAATATATAGATGCTATAGGAGGTATCGCTGTTGCTAATGTTGGTCACCGGCATCCTAAAGTCGTTGACGCTATAAAAAAACAAGTAGATGAATACCTGCACGTAATGGTGTACGGTGAATTTATACAAAGTCCGCAGGTACAATATGCGAAATTGTTAACTGAATATTTACCAACGTTCCTTAATTCAGTTTACTTTACCAACTCCGGCGCCGAAGCCGTAGAAGGGGCTATGAAACTTGCAAAACGGGCAACGGGGCGAACAGAGATCGTTGCATTTAATCATTCATATCATGGTTCAACACAGGGAGCGCTTAGTATAATAGGCGATGAATATTGGCGAAATGCATATCGTCCATTGCTGCCAGGCATTCAACATTTAAACTATAATTCTTTCGAAGACGTGTCTTTCATAACAGATCGAACTGCTGCAGTAATTGCTGAAACTGTGCAGGCAGAAGCGGGAATCAGGGCTCCGCAAAATGGATGGCTTAAAGCTGTACGTCAACGCTGTACTGATGTTGGTGCTCTATTCATCCTCGATGAAATACAAACCGGATTTGGTCGGACAGGAAAATTATGGGGCTTTGAACATTTTGATATAGTGCCGGATATTTTGTTGCTTGGCAAAGCCCTTGGTGGTGGCATGCCGCTTGGCGCTTTCATAGCGGATAAAAAATTAATGGCCTGCCTTACCGAAAATCCTATGCTAGGGCATATTACCACTTTCGGTGGCCATCCGGTCTGCTGCGCCGGAGGTATGGCGGCTTTCAAGGCTTTGATTGATGAACAATTGACAGAAGGAATTGTATACAAATCAGAATTTTTAAGACAATCATTGGTACACCCCAAAATAAAAAGCATCAATTCTTTTGGATTGTGGATGGCCATTGAGCTAGAATCTTTTGAGTTTTGTAAAATAGTGGTGGACAGGTGTATTGAGAAAGGCCTGATCATTGACTGGTTTCTTTTCGCACCACACTGCCTTCGTATTTCACCACCACTTACTATTACCCAAGACCAATTGAGACTGGCTGCACAAATCATTCTTACTTCAATAGAAAACTAATCAACCGGAAACTTTTCAAAGCGTTCTACAGATCGTAAAGATTTTTTTAGCCTTTATATTGCAGTGTATTCTTGAATGTAATTTGGATGCGTATCTGACCGAAATTATTGTTCGCCAATAAGCAGCTTCACTTCTATATGAAAAGGTTCTTCTGAATTGATTCGGTAGAGTAAAATTTAATCCTCCGCATCTTCACTATGTGCAATGAACACACATTCCCAAATTGCCTCTTGTTGTTCCTGCTTTCTTATCTTTGCTTAAATAGTACTTATGAAAATTAATATTTACCGTATCTTCTTTTTACTGGGTGTTGTTTTTAGCCTTAATATTATCTTTATTGCCTGTACGAAGGAAAATGACAACCATGATCCAATAACACCTGCCTGCCCAACCGCGAAGTATCCTGTTTCCGGTGTATGGGAGGGGACGGCTCAAACAGACCAGGTTCAACATGCACCTTCTTATCAAGGTTTTTCAGTTTTTCCCGATGGAACCTTTTTAAGAAGATTTAAGGTAGTTGGTGTGAACGAAATTGCTTTGTGTAAAGGAATTTGGAAATTAAGCGGCAAAGTTTTTGAATTTAGAGATACAACAATCGCATATAGCGGTGGCTTTATTATAACCCAGGCTAACTTTAAATTTCATGATTCTCTAGGTACTCTTTCAGATGGTAAATGGCAGGTTCTTCAGGGTCATCCCTATACAGGAATCTATCAAACAATGAAACGGATTAACTAAATAGAGTTGTTCGTCAAGAGATTTCCTCAAAAAAAAATGCGGAAAGCATTATATTTTTTCTTCTGCTTGGAAATATCAGCAGGTTTCCATTACTTTGTATTTCAAAGCACTTTTTATGAATGGCGAAAATGAACCCATACAGGCATTAGAAGACATAAAGAAAATGATGGATCGAGGCAGCCGTTTCGTGAGCCTGAGTGGGTGGAGCGGTATAGCCGCAGGCATTTGTGCTTTGGTAGCTGCGTGGATCGCAAGTAAAAAATTAGATCAATATGGAATAAATAATAGCAACCCATATGAAACGAATACCACTTATGGCAGGGAAGGGAGCCCTATACATCTTGACAATGAACTTTTAGTTTTGGCCCTGATTACTTTTGTTGCTGCCTTTTTCTTTGCTTTTTTATTTACTTATCTACGCAGCAAGAAAACCGGTGTACCGATCTGGGGCTTTATGGCCCGCAAAGTGATAATCAATGTAGCCGTACCCATGCTTGTTGGTGGCTTATTGATCTGGCGTATGACAGACTATGGAATGTATGCATTGGTAGCTCCGGCATGTCTTATTTTTTATGGTCTGGCTTTGATCAATGGCTCTAAGTTCACCTTATCAGAGGTCCGCTATCTCGGTTATATGCAATTGTTGTTGGGTGTAGTGAACCTTTGGGCAATCGGCTATGGCTTATACTTTTGGGCAGCAGGCTTTGGAGTTTTACACATTCTATATGGCATTGTGATGTGGAATAAATATGAGCGGAACGAAAAAAGGGATGCATAATGAAGAACCCTATTCTTGGTTTGAATAAAATATTTGATAACCGCATCAGGCTTGGTGTAATGAGTGTGCTCATAATAAATGAAGAGATCAGTTTTAATGATTTAAAAGCCATGCTTGAGGTGACAGATGGTAACCTGGCTACTCATTTAGTTACGCTGGAAGAAAATGGGTTTATAAAAGTACATAAAGGATTTATAGGGCGGAAGACAAATACAACATATTCAATAACAAAAATAGGTGAGCGAGGATTCAAAGATCATGTCAAAGCTCTTGAAGGAATGATCAAAGGAATAAAATAATTTTTTTTAATATTATACTTTGTAATACAAAGTACTTTCAAATAAGCATATAAAAATATTTATTACATCTAGAAACTAAGTTATAATGACACAATCACACAATTCAACTTCACAGATACGTCAGGGTTCATTACTTAAACGAATGTTAGTAGGCGCAGGCATTGGTTTAATTCTGATCTCACTTTTTCTCCTTGGAGCTGGAGAACCTAATCCTGAATGGGGAAAGCTATGGATGATAAGACCATTGATGATCGTTCCCTTAGCCGGAACAATGGGTGGTCTATGTAATCACTTCATTTTTCAGTTTCATACCCACGTCGGTGTAAGCAAGACAATTGCCATGATATTAAGTGTAATAGTTTTTATCATTGGAATATTCCTTGGAATTGTTTTGGGATTAGACGGCACGATGTGGAATTGAACCACCTGGCTAATATTATTGATGAAAAGAATAAAATTTTAAAGTATAAACCATGAAAGAAGAAATACTATCGAACCTAAACAACCCAGGTCAACTCGAAAAGATGTACCGAACTAACAAGGTGTCATTTAAGCAGGAGTTCAGTAAACTGTATCCGGAGCTTAAGGGCAATACGCTCGCTGATGTCTGGAATGAAAGACTGAATTACGAAAGTGATGAGATAAAATGGGGCACAGGCAAGGAAGCCTTATTTGTAATAATTGCTTCGGTGGTAGCAGGTGTCATCGCAAAGCTGCCGGCATTTTTAGGGATAGACGAAGAGTTTTTCTAT
>Ga0183260_10003151_pt1 | contig 13330 bp, 14 predicted proteins | sample AntDrymUQ4972206_2_FD_129768 | JGI IMG/M metagenome (GOLD analysis project Ga0183260, IMG submission 129768) | Polar desert sand microbial communities from Dry Valleys, Antarctica - metaG UQ497 (22.06) (version 2) (version 2) | ecosystem: Environmental > Terrestrial > Soil > Desert | place... | reverse complement strand
TTGATCGGTGGGCGCCGTCCGACGCGTTCCCCCGGCAGCTTCCTCTCCTCCCCCTGCCGAGCGTCGGCGGCGCCCGTCTTCTTCCCGGCCGGCGATCGGCACATCACTACCCTGGGTCGGATGCCCGCCGCGATCGAGACGCACGCCCTCGCGCGCAGCTTCAAGGGCGACGTGGTCGCAGTCGCGGGCATCGACCTCGAAGTCGCGGAGGGCGAGATCTACGCCTTTCTCGGGCCGAACGGCGCCGGCAAGACGACGACGGTGAGGATGCTCACCACCCTGCTCGCGCCCACCGGCGGACGCGCGAGCGTGGCCGGCCACGACGTCGCCGGCGAGGCCGACGCGGTGCGGCGCTCGATCGGGGTCGCGCTCCAGGAGGCCGCGCTAGATCCACTGATGACCGGCCGCGAGCTGATGCTGCTCCAGGCCACGCTGCACGCGCTCCCGCGCGCCGAGGGCCGGCGGCGCGCTGAGGCTCTGCTCGAGCGGGTCGACCTCGCCGACGCCGCCGACCGCCGCGTCGGCACCTATTCGGGCGGCATGCGCCGCCGCCTCGACCTGGCGTCCGCGCTCGTGCACGAGCCCGCGGTGCTCTTCCTCGACGAGCCGACCACGGGGCTCGACCCGGTCTCGCGGCTGACGATCTGGGAGGAGGTGCAGAAGCTGAACGACGCCGGCACGACCGTCTTCCTGACGACCCAGTACCTCGAGGAGGCCGACCGCCTCGCCGACCGCGTCGGCATCATCGACCGCGGCACGATGGCCGCCGAGGACACGCCGGCGGCGCTCAAGGCGGGCATCCGGGACCCGCGGCTCGAGCTGACGATCGCCGACGGCGGCGCGGATCGCGCACGCGACGTGCTGACGCGCTTCGGCGAGGTCGCGCCCGCGGCCGACGGGCGGGTGAGCGTCTCGCTCGGCGGAGGCCGCGGACAGGTGGCGGCGATCGTGCGCGCGCTCGACGACGCCGGTCTGATGATGGACTCGCTCGACGTCGTCGAGCCGACCCTCGATGACGTGTTCGTGGCGAAGACCGGCCGCGGCCTCGACGATCAGCGCGCTCGCGAGCAGGAGCAACGCGAGCGCTCGGGCGATGAGCAGCTCGTGGTGGAGCCCGCGCGGCAATGAGGCTGGCCGCGAACGCACGCGTCGTCGCGGCGCTCGGCCGGCGCTCCGTCAAGCAGACCTTCCGCCGCCCACAGTTCCTCGCACCGATCCTGCTCTTCCCATCGCTGCTGCTGGCCGTCAACACCGGCGGCGCCGGGCGCGCGACGGAGATCCCCGGCTTCCCCGAGGTCGCCGGCTTCCTCGATTTCGAGCTCGCCGGGGCGATGCTCCAGTCGACGATGCTGGTCGGCGTGAGCGGCGGCATCGCGCTCGCGCTCGACATCGAGATCGGCTTCCTCGACCGCCTGGTCGCGGCCCCGATCTCGCGCTCGGCGATGGTGCTCGGGCGCCTGGCGGCGACCGCCGCCCTCGGGGTGGTCGTCGCGACCTGGTTCGTCGCCCTAGGACTCGTCTTCGGCGCCCGCGTCGAGGCGGGGGTCGCCGGCGTGGCGCTGATCTTCGCGCTCGTGTCGCTGTCGGCGATGGCCTTCGGCGGCCTTGGCGCCGCGCTCGCGCTTGCGGCCGGGCGGGCGAGCGTCGTGCAGGGGATCTTCCCGCTCGTGTTCGTGATCCTGTTCCTGTCGTCGGCCTTCTTCCCGCGCGAGCTGATGCTCGAGCCCGCCGCCACGGTGGCGCTCTACAACCCGCTGTCGCTGATCGCCGAGAGCATCCGCGCGCCGGTGATCGCGGGCATATCGGCGGGGTCGCTGCTCGAGGGGCTGTTCGGAATCGCAGTCGTCGGCGGCCTCGGGTTCGCTCTCTCGGCGCTCGCGCTGCGCCGACGGCTGAGGACCGGATGAGCGGCCGGATCGCCACCGTGCGGGCGCTCGCGTTCCGTGGGCTCAACGAGGTCGTGCGCGTCCCCGGAGCGGCGATCCCGAGCCTGCTCGCGCCGACGATCTTCCTGCTCGGCTTCGTCTCGATGTTCGGCAACCTGACCGAGCTGCCCGGCTTCACCTCGGACGACTTCGTCTCGTTCGTGCTGCCGGTCATGATGCTCCAGGGGGCGGGCTTCACCGGCGCTGCGACCGGGGTCAACCTGGCGCGCGACATCGAGCAGGGCTGGTTCGACCGCCTGCTCGCCTCGCCGGCGCCGCGGCCGGTGCTGCTGGCCGGGATGATCGCCTCGGCGAGCGTGCGCGCGCTGCTGCCGACGTCGGTGCTCTTGGTCGTCGCCTTCGCGATCGGGGCCGACTACCCGGGCGTGGTCGGGCTGCTCGTCGCGCTCGTCTTCGTCGCCGCCTTTGCGGCGCTTGCGGCGGCGTGGGGGATCGTGCTGGCACTGCGCTTCAAGACCCAGTCGGCGGCGCCGCTGATGCAGGCCGGCACGTTCATGGCGGTGATGTTCACGACCTCCTACGCGCCGCTCGAGCTGCTGACGGGATGGCTGCGCGCGGTCGCGACGGTCAATCCCGTCACGCGCGTGATCGAGGCCGTGCGCCAGGGCTTCGTGACCGGAGAAGTGTCGTGGGCGCTGACCTGGCCGGGGCTCGTCGCGGTCGCGGGCCTCGGGGCCGTGCTCGTGACGCTGGCGCTGCGGGGGATGGCGAGGAGCGGGCGCTAGCTCAAGCGCGTAATCGGGCGCGCCGATCTGCTCAATCTAGGAACAGCTCAGCGAAAGAGGCCAACGATGTCGAACGCAGCTCGACTGGGAGTCATCGCCGTCGTCGCCGTCGTCGCCGCCATCGCGTTCGTCGCCCTGCGCCCGAGCGCCGGGGCCCCAGGCCAGGCTCCGCCGCAGCCGACCGCCCAGAGCGAGCGCTCGGAGACCGAGCGCAAGGCCGAAGCGCGCCCGCGCCGGGAGCGCAGGCCGCCGCGGCCCCAGTATGCGCGCATCCGGATCCGCGACGGCGCCCCGGTGGGGGGCGTGAAGCGGATCGACGTCGACGCCGGAGACACCGCGCGGATCGAGATCGCATCGGACGCCGCCGGCGAGATCCACCTGCACGGCTACGACCGCGAGGCGCAGGTCGGGCCCGGCCGCCTCACGCGGCTGCGCTTCCGCTCCGACCTCGAGGGCATCTTCGAGCTCGAGCTGCACGGCCCTGGCACGAAGCTCGCCGACCTGCGCGTGGAGCCGTGAGGAGCCCCCGATCGCTGCGTGCGGCAGGCGCAGGCGCCGGCGCGGCGGCGCTCGCCTGGCCGAGCCCTGCCCTCGGGCACGGCATCTCGCAGCGGGCCGACCTGCCGATCCCCGAATGGCTCTTCATCTGGGCCGCGGGGCTCGTGCTGATCGGCTCGTTCGCGGCGCTCGCCGTGCTGTGGCCGCGGCCGAAGCTCGAGCAGCGGGAGTGGCGCCCGCTGCCGGGGCCGCTCGCGCGCGTGCTCACCGCGCGCCCGGTCGAGGTCACCTGCGGCTTGGCGGGAGCCTTGCTGCTCGTGATCGTGATCTGGAGCGGCATGGTCGGCGAGCAGGTCGTGAGCGCGAACTTCGCGCCGACCTTCGTCTACGTGCTCTTCTGGGTCGGGCTCGTGCTCGTGAGCTCCCTCCTCGGCGACGTCTTTCGCGCCTTCAATCCGTGGCGGGCGATCGGCCGCGGCTTCGGCTTCCTTGCGCGGCACGCCCTGCGAGGCGCGCCGCCCGCCCCGCTGCCCTACCCCGAGCGGCTCGGGCGCTGGCCCGCGGTCGCGGCGCTGCTCGCCTTCACCTGGCTCGAGCTCGCCTCGCAGGAGGCAGGCGGGCCGCGCGGGGTGGCGTTCGCCGCGCTCGCCTACTCCGCCGCGACCTTCGTCGCGATGGCGCTGTATGGCGTCGAGGCATGGATCGAGCGCGGCGAGGGCTTCTCGGTCTACTTCAACCTCTTCTCGCGGCTGTCGCCGTTCGAGCGCCGCGGCGATCGGATCGGCCTGAGGCGCCCGTTGAGCGGCCTCGCGGATGTCGACGCGGCCCCGGGCACCGTCGCGCTGCTGGCCGTGATGATCGGCACGGTCACCTTCGACGGCGCCTCCGAGGGCGCCCTCTGGCAGGCGCTCGTGTTCCCTCTGATGGGGGCCATCGAGGGGCTCGGGCTGTCCCCGGTGGCCTCCGTACGGGTGGCCTTCTCGATCGGGCTCGTCGCCTGCGTGGTGCTCGTGTACGCGCTCTACCGCCTCGGCGCCGCGGGCGTGCGGGCCGCGGCCGGCGGGGCCAAGGGCCGCCCGGCCGCAGGCGCGTTCACCCACTCGCTGGTGCCGATCGCGCTGGCCTACGTAGGCGCGCACTACCTGACGCTCGTCGCCTTCCAGGGCCAGGCGATCATCTACCTCGCCTCCGACCCGCTCGGCCGCGGCGCCAACCTGTTCGGAACGGCCGGCCGCTCGATCGACTTCGCCCTGATCGGCGCCAATGCGATCTGGTACGCGCAGGTCGCCTTCGTGGTGCTCGGCCACGTGGCCGCACTGATGGTCGCCCACGACCGCGCACTCGTGCTCTACGGCGACGGCCGGGCGGCCACCCGCTCGCAGGTGCCGATGCTCGCCGTGATGGTGGCCTTCACGACGCTCGCGCTGTGGCTGCTCTCGCAGGCGAACGCGTGACCTCTCCAGAGTTCGATCTGGCGATGTCCCTGCTAATCGCGCACGCCGGCGAGTTCCACTGGTACACGGCCGCGATCTACCTCGGCCCGTTGCTGGGCGTGCTTGCCTGGTTGGGGATCGGCTCGCTGCGCGACCGCCGCCGCGGCGGAGAGGAAGACGCCACTCCTAAGGCGTGAACTTGACGGTCATCACGTCGCCGTCGCGCATCTGGTAGTCGCGGCCCTCGAGCCGCAGCTGCGCGCGCTCGCGCGCGCCGGCATAGCCGCCTGCCTCGACCAGCGCGTCCCAAGCGACGACCTCCGCACGCACGAAGCCGCGCTGGATGTCCGAGTGGATCTTGCCGGCGGCGCCCCAGGCGCTCGTGCCGCGCTCGATCGCGTGCGCGCGCGCCTCCTTGCCCTGGCCGGCGGTGAAGAACGAGATCAGCCGCAGCAGCTCGAAGGCCGCCCGGATCACCCGCTCGAGCCCCGAGCGCAGCGCCCCGAGCTCCTCGCGCATGGCCGCCGCCTCGTCGGGCTCGAGCTCCGCCAGCTCAGCCTCGATGCGCGCGCTCACGGCGACCGCGGCCGCTCCCGCGCGCTCGGCGTGGGCGGCGACCTGCGGCGGGACGGCCTGCTCGGCGTCCTCGCCGACGTTTGCCACGTAGAGCACGGGTTTCGCCGTCAACGGACTCAGGCTGCGCACGACGTCCGGCGCCTCGCGCGGCGCCGGCACCGAGCGCGCGGGGCGACCCTCGCCGAGCGCCGCGACGAGCTCGCGCAGCCAGCGCTCCTCCGCGAGCACCGCCGAGTCCCCGCCCTTGGCGTCGCGCGCGACGCGTCCGAGGCGCCGCTCGGCCTGCTCGAGGTCGGCGTAGAGCAGCTCGGTCTCGACCGTCTCGATATCGGCGCCCGGATCGACGCGGCCCTCGGGATGGACCACGTTCGCGTCGTCGTGTGCGCGCACGACGTGCAGGATCGCGTCGGTCTCGCGGATGTTCGCGAGAAAGCGGTTGCCGAGCCCCTCGCCCTCGTGCGCGCCGCGCACGAGCCCGGCGATGTCGTGAAAGGCGATCGTCTCGTGCACGAGCGGATGGGCGTCGAGCGTCTCGGCGATGCTCTCGAGGCGGGGGTCCGGCACCGGTACGACGGCGACGTTCGGCTCGACGGTCGTGAAGGGGTAGTTGGCGGCCTGCGCGCCGGCGCGGGTGAGCGCGTTGAAGAGGGAGGACTTGCCGGCGTTCGGAAGCCCGACGATCCCGATCCTCACCCGGTCAGCTCGGCCATCGCCGTGCCGAGCACAGCCCCGGCGAGCACGTCGGTCGGATAGTGGACGCCCAGATAGGGGCGCGAGACGGCCATCGCCGCGGCGCCCGCGTAGAGCGGCGCGGAGGGTAGGGCACCGGCGAGGGCGTGCGCGCCGGCGAACGACATCGACGAGTGCGCCGAGGGATACGAGCGGCCCGTGAGCGTCCCGGTCAAGTGGGGAAGTCCCTCGAGCAGCGGCCGCGCGCGCGAGATCGTGACCTTGATCGCCGTGTTCGCGACGTAGGTGAGCACGATCGCGCGGATGGCGCCCAGGTAGACCCGCCGCCGGCGGCGGTGCACCAACGCGCCGGCCAGCGCTATCCCGAGCCACAGCATCCCGTGCTCCCCGAGGCCCGAGTAGCGACGCACGAGGCGCTCGATCTCGGGCTGATGGCCGTGCGTGCGCAGGTAGCGCAGCAGCCAGAGGTCGAGGAAGCGAATCAGTGGAGGAAGGAAGGGCTAGAAGCCGACGCGGTGCGTCTCGGTGTCGAGGCGCACGTAGACCACCTGGGCGAGGTCCACAGACACCTGCGAATCCTCGGACTCGACCTCGTGCCAGCGCTGCGCGCCGACCGAGTCGAGCGCCTCGCGCAGCCCCTTGTAGACGTCGTCGCGCATGCGCAGCGTCAGGATCTGGCCGCCCGAGAAGCCGACGTCCACTCGCCGCGGGCGGTCGTCGTTCGCCGAGGCCTCCATCAGTGCGCGGGCTCCACGAGCTCGGTCAGCACGCCGCCGGTGGCGCGCGGGTGCACGAAGGCCACGCGGCTGCCCTGCACGCCGCCGCGCGGCCGCTCGTCGATCATGTCAAGGCCGGCGGCGCGCACGGCGCCGATGGCGGACTCGATGTCGGCGGTGCGGTAGGCGACGTGGTGGAGGCCGGGACCGCGACGCGCAAGGAAGCGCCCGACGTTCGACTCGGGCGATAGCGGCTCGAGCAGCTCCACGTGCCCGTCGCCCACGCCCACAAGCGCCGCCTCGACGCCCTGCGACTCGAGCCGCTCGCGATGCTGCTGGCGCATCCCGAGGGCGTCGCGGTAGAGGTCGAGCGCGTCGTCCAGGTCCTCGACGGCGACGCCGATATGGTCGATCTGCCCGAACACGGGCGTGAGTCTAGAGGTCCCAGGGTGGCGCGGCCCACGCCCGCAAGTGGTCTCGCTCCGCCAGGCGAGGAGGCGTAGGCGCGATGGACGTGACGGTCGGCAGCTTCAACCTCAACGACTCCTTCGGCCGCCGGAACCTCTACTCGGCCTCCTCCGGGCGCAGCCGCTCCGCCGCGGCGATCCGCGGCCCCGCGCCCGGCGCCGGCGACACGACGAACGGACGCCCGCGGTGCACCGCTACGATCCGCTCGATCTCCGTGCGGTCGAGGACCTCGTTCTCGAGCAGCGTGTGCGCCAGCTCGTCGAGCAGCGGGCGGTTCTCCATGATGATGGCGAGCGCGCGACGGTAGGCCTGCTCGGTCAGGTGCTCCTGCTCGACGTCCATCTCACGGCGCGTCGCGTCCGACATCGAGAAGTCATCCGCCGGCAGCCGGCGAGACTTGAGGCCCGTGCCCATGCCGTACTCGGCGACCATCGAGCGCGAGATCTCGTACACCTTCTTGAGGTCGTCGGAGGCGCCGGTGGTGATCGCCCCGAACACCACGTGCTCGGCCACGCGGCCGGCCAGCAGCACGACGAGGTAGTCCGAGAGCTCGTCCTTGGACTTCAGGTAGCGGTCCTCCTCCGGCAGGTTGAGCGTGTAGCCGAGGGCGCGGCCGCGCGGGATGATCGAGATCTTGTGCACGCGCTCTACCGAGTCGAGCACCTCCGAGCAGAGCGCGTGGCCGGCCTCGTGGGTCGCGACGACGCGCTTCTCGTGGTCTGAGATCACCCGGCGCGACTGCATGCCCGCGACGACACGCTCGAGCGCCCCCTCGAAGTCTGCCATCAGGACGACGTCGCGGCGCTGGCGACCGGCGAAGATCGCCGCCTCGTTGCAGATGTTGGCGAGGTCGGCGCCGGTCAGGCCGCTCGTCTGGCGCGCGACCAGGTCGAGGTCGACGCCGTGCAGCGGCTTGTTGCGCGAGTGCACGCGCAGGATCTCCTCGCGCCCCTTCAGGTCTGGCGGCGAGACGAAGATCTGTCGGTCGAAGCGCCCGGGGCGCAGCAGCGCGGGGTCGAGCTTGTCGAGCAGGTTCGAGGCGGCGATCACGACGAGGTCGTCGGCGCCGGCGAAGCCGTCCATCTCGACCAGCAGCTGGTTGAGCGTCTGGTCCTTCTCGCCCGAGATGTCCTTGCCGCGCGTGGCCCCCACCGCGTCGAGCTCGTCGATGAAGATGATCGCGGGGCGGGCCTTGCGTGCCGCCCGGAAGAGGCGCCGGATGCGGGCGGCTCCGAGCCCCGCGAACATCTCGACGAACGACGAGGCCGACTGGGCGAAGAACTTGGCCTTCGACTCGTGCGCGACGGCCTTTGCGAGCAGTGTCTTGCCCGTGCCGGGCGGGCCGTGCAGGAGAATGCCCTTCGGCACCTTCGCTCCGAGCTTGCGAAATCGCTTCGGGTCGCGCAGGAACTCGACCACCTCGCGCAGTTCGTCCTTTGCCTCCTCGACGCCCGCGACATCGCCCCACTCGATCGACTCCGAGGACTCCGGCTTGATCTCCTGCGGCTTGGTGCGCGGCATGTGCCGCAGCGTCACGCCGATCAGTAGCACGATCAGTCCCATGAAGACGATCGGCAGCCAGGTGAGCGCGAACGACTCGACGCTGTCGAGTGAGACGGCGAGCGGAAGCGGCATGCTGCGTACGCATCGGCCGCAAAGGCAAGCGACGTTAGCCACCCGGCAGCGGTCGACCCGGTGGGACCGTGTGCGACCCTTGCTCCACGCCCATCGCCGTCGACGCTACGCGCGCTCCAGCGGCGGGCTCGTGACGCGGGAGGTCGCGGCGATCATGGCTGAGGGCAACGCGGCGCCCGGTCGCAGGGCGGCGAGGCCGCGTTGATCGAGCTCGGAGCACTGCGCTCGGCGACGAGCGCTGTGGTCGCCGGCGCGGGTGCCGACCGCGGTCTAGCGAAGCCCGCGGCGGTCAGTCGACCGGCAGCAGGCGCGGGTTCGGCTTGTAGGAGCGCCCGACCTTGGCGCAGTCGCGGCCGTCGGCGCGCACGACGTCGGCCGTGAAGTCGTTCTGGCCGCGCAGCAGCGAGGAGCCGACGCCGTAGGAGTCGACGGGCGCCCCGAGCGCCTCGAACTGGCCGATGCGCTCGGCGTCAAAGCCCCCCGAGACCACGATCCGCACCCGCTCGTGCCCGGCGGCGTCGAGCGCGGCGCGCACGCGGTTGACGAGCACGGGGTTGACCCCGGTCGGCTTGAAGTCGCCCATCTCGTGCCACAGAGCGCGGTCGACGAGGCGGTCCGAGGTGTCGAGGCGCACGCCCCAGAGCCTGTCGCCGAGGGCATCGGCGACCTCGAGCGCAGTGCGCACGGAGTCGTTCTCGAAGTCGACCAGCACGACGACGTTCGTGTCGTCTCCGAAGCGGCGGGTGAAGGCATCGGCCGCGGCGACCGTGTCGCCCCCGTAGGCGGCGATCAGCGCGTGCGGCACGGTGCCGACGCCGCGCCCGCCCCACCACGACGCCTGGGCGTCGGTCGATACGCCGATCGCTCCGGCGACGTGCGCCGCCCAGCCGTCGCCCGTCTGCACGAGCCAGTGGTCGTGGCGCGCGGGGAAGAACAGGATCGGCTTGTCGCCGGCCGCCTCCACCACCTCGCGCACGTTCGACATCACGAGCGTGCGCCGCGCGAGGCAGCCGAGATAGACGGTCTCCAGGTGGGCGAACAGCGAGTAGTCGCCCTCGATCGTCATCACCGTCTCGAACGGCGAGACCTCGTCGCCCTCGTGGAGGGCGTGGACGGAGAGCCGCTCGAAGCCCGGCTCCCAGCCCTCGGCGCCGGCGCGACCGGCGCACTGCTTGAGCACGGCGATCGCCTCGTCGATCCCCCCGAGCACGGACTCGCGGCGCTGGAAGACCTGCATCGTCACCGCGGGATGGCGGCCCTCGGCCTCGAGCAGCTCCTTCGAGAGGTTGAAGTAGGCGTCGGTGTAGTAGCCCTCGCGGATGCGCTCGACCGGCAGCCGGAAGACGGCCGGGTCGAGGCGCTCGCGGCGGGCGATCGACGCTGCCATCGCAGGATGTTAAGCGCCGGGCGGCTCGAGCTGCGCCGAGGCCACGCCCTCCGCGCGCAGGATCTCGGCGAGCGCCGCGTCGCCGACCTCGATCTGATCCTCGTTCGGCTCGCGCGTGCCGACCATGCGCTGGATCTCGTGACCGGGGCGCCGGAGAGCGCGCGCGAGCGCCGTCTGCGAGTGGCGCTCGCACCAGCCGAAGATCTCGACGGCGACGGCGACGCTTCCGAGCGCGACCATCCCCTCGGCCGCGGGGCCGCCGATCCCGGCGCGGCGCACGGCGACGTTGCCCGCCGCAGCGGTCGCGAGCATCGGGGCGACGAGGTGGGAGCCGCAGCGGTCGTGCTCCTTGGTTGTGTCAGCAGTCCCCTTGTCCTGCTCATAGCCCGCGATCGCCTTGTGCTCGACGCCGTGATACGAGGCGAGGTCGCCCCCGCGCAGGGCAAACAGCGCCGGGGCAAGCGAGACGCCGGCGACGGCCACCTCGCGCGCCAAGCTGCGTGGGCCACCGAGGCGCAGCGCGCGCCCGGCGAGGGCGGCCGCCGTCATCGCGCCAAGCGTGCCGACGTCCTGCATCGGCAGCTTAGCCTCGGGCAGGTCGCGCTTGACGAGCGGTATGACGGCGATCGCCTCGGCGAGCTTCGTGACCCCGCGCAGGCCGGGCACGCGCGCGACGGCCTCGCCGGAGAGCTTCGGCTTGGGACCGGACGCAACCTTGATCGCGCCGTCGCGGTCGCGCACCGCCGCCGCCCAGTGGGTCGGGCCGTGCACGAGCAGCCCGTTGCGAAGCGCCATGCCGCCGAGGCGGAGCTTCCTTCGATCGTCGCCTTCGCTCACCGCCGCCCCCTCGAGTCGAGCCCCGTCCGGACCACGGGCCGACGCAGGAGGCTAGTCGGGGAAGCCGGTCACGCGCCCACCATCCGCGTGCGGCTATGCGTCCTGCTCCGGACCAGCGGGGGCGCCGTTGCCGTTGCCATCTGCAAGCTTGCAGCGGGACTCTTCCTGGACTTGTCCGGGTGGCTCGCTTCGGACGGGAACGGTCCCGCCTTGTTTCGGTCGCTTCAGATCTAGCACTTGAGGGCAGCGACCTCGGCTTGCAAAGCCGTCGGCGAAGCGCCAGACTTGAGCGCGATGCGGCACCGGCGCGATACCCGTGAGGCGTGGGCTTTGAGGGCGTCGGACGCCGACCGGGAGCGAGTGGCGGAGCTGCTGCGCGACCACTGCGCGGATGGGCGCGTCTCCTTCGACGAGCTCGACGAGCGACTCGAGCGGGTCTACGCGGCGCGTACCTACGGCGACCTCGACGGGCCTATGGCCGACCTACCGCGGACGGGCATGACCGCCCCGAGCGCACCTCTGCCGGCGCCCCGGCACGCCCACTCGGGCCGGGCAGTGGGAGCGATCGCGGTGTGGACGCTCGCCGCGATGCTGCTGGTGCCGGCCGTCTTCGCCGTCGTCGGCGCGCTCGCAATGGCGGCCTTCGCGATGGCGCTCACCGTGCTGTCGCTCGCGGCGCCGTTCGTGGTCGTGGCGATCTTCGTCGCGTGGACGATCCGCCGTCAGCCCAGCAGGCGCGGGGCCAGCTCGGCGTAGAAAGAGGCCGCGAGGCCCAGATCCTCGATCGGCACCCGCTCGTCGGCTCCGTGCACGAGCGGGCTCGCCTCGAACATGTCCATCGCCCGCTGCGGGAAGAAGCCGTAGGCGACGCAGTCCGGGAAGGCGTCGCGGAACCAGCGCGAGTCGGTGAAGCCGGGGAGCAGGACGGGCGTGACCACCGCGCCTGGGTCGTTGCGCTCGACCCAGTCGCGGATCTCGGCCATCAGCGGCGTGTCGGCGGGCGAGCGGTTGCCGATCACCCGCTCGTCGAAGCGCAGGCTGTAGCCATCCTCGCCGAGCACCTCCTCGATGCGCGCCCGCGCGTGGTGCTCGTTGCGCTCGGGGGGCACGCGGCAGTCGACGCGGAGCTCCGCTCGCGACGGGATCACGTTGACCTTCTGCGACGCCGAGATCATCGTCGGCGACAGCGTGACGCCGAGCATCGGCTCGAGCAGCACGGCGATGCGCGGATCCTCGCGCTCCACCTGCGCCATCGCCGCCTCGAGGTCGCCGTCCACCTGCACGCCGAGCGCACCGAGCAGGGCGTCGGCCTCGGGGATGCCCTCCCAGGTCGGGTGGCGTGCGGCGAGCGCGTCGAGCAGCGGCGCCATCTTCGTCAGCGCGTTGTCGCCGATGCGGGGGATCGAGGCGTGGCCCGCGCGCCCCTCCGTCGTCAGCGTGAAGCGAAAGACGCCCTTCTCGGCCACGCAGACGCCATACAGACGCCGGCCGTCGTAGTCGAAGACCTCGCCCGCGCCCTCGTTGACTACGAAGTCACAGCGCACCTTGTCCGGATGCTGCTCGCAGAGCCACTTCGCGCCGTGCGTCGCCCCGGCCTCCTCGTCGGCTGTCACGACCACGAGCAGCTCGCCCGACGCCGGCCTGAAGCCTTCCTCCGCCAGCGCGCAGGCCGCCGCCACCTCCGCCGCCACCTGGCTTTTCATGTCGAGCGCACCGCGACCCCAGACGCAGCCGTCGCGCAAGTCGCCCGACCACGGGTCGACGCTCCAGGCAGACGGGTCCGCGAGCACGGTGTCGACGTGCGAGAGCAGGCACAGCCGTGGGCCGTCGGCGGCGGCGCTCAGGCGGGCGACGAGGTTGGGGCGACCTTCGACGGATGACAGCAGCTCGCACTCGAAGCCGGCGCGCTCGAGCAGGCCCTTCAGGTGCTCTTGCGCCTCCTGTTCGTGGCCGGGCGGGTTGACCGTGTTGAAGCGGATCAGCCGCTGCAGCAGCTCGGTGGTCCGACGCTCGAGGTCGGCACGCTCGGGCACCGCGCGAGTATAGGTTCGGCGAGCGACCGGCCCGGGCTTGGCGCCTCTGGAGCGGCTGCAACACTTGCCGGGATGGAGCGGCTGTTCGAGTCAGGGCCCGACACTGCCCGCCAGACCGCCGTGCCGCCCGCCTCGATGCCACTCGCGGCGCGCATGCGGCCGGTCTCGCTCGGCGAGCTCGTCGGCCAGGAGCACCTGCTCGGCGAGGCATCGGCGCTGCGCTCCGCGCTCGAGCAGGGACGGCTGCACTCGATGATCCTGTACGGCCCGCCGGGCACAGGCAAGACCACGATCGCCCGCCTGCTCGCCGTCAACGCGCGCGCCGCCTTCGAGGAAGCCTCGGCCGTCTCAGCCGGACGCCAGGAGGTGCTCCGCGTGCTCGAGCG
>Ga0183260_10003150_pt1 | contig 13332 bp, 12 predicted proteins | sample AntDrymUQ4972206_2_FD_129768 | JGI IMG/M metagenome (GOLD analysis project Ga0183260, IMG submission 129768) | Polar desert sand microbial communities from Dry Valleys, Antarctica - metaG UQ497 (22.06) (version 2) (version 2) | ecosystem: Environmental > Terrestrial > Soil > Desert | place... | reverse complement strand
TGATCATCGCCATGAAGGTGAACAGATGGAGCCAGCCGGCCTGCGCGGCACCGCCCGACATCTCCGCTATCCCCACGGGTCCTACCAACTGGTTCATGGGCGTATCGCGAGTGAAGAGACCCTTCAGCGTCTTGAGGATCATCTTCGACCACTCCCAGTTCTGCGCCGCGCTCAGCTTGACCGCGCCCCAGGGTGAGGGCTCGGCCCGGCGCAACTCGACGCCGTCGATCCGGGCGCCGATGCGGACGGCGCCGTCCACTTCTTTGGGGTTCACGGTGAGCTGCTGAACGGCCCCGTCACGGCGGATCTCGATCGGCAGCGGCTTGTCGCGGCTGGCCTTGATCATCTCGATGAACCGGTCGTACTTCACATTGCGCTCGCCACCGGCAGCGAGAATGACATCGCCGGCGCGCAGACCGCCCGCCTCCGCCGCCTCGCCAGGGTTCACCGAGGCGACCTGCGGATTCATGATCGGCCCGACCCCAATGTCGCCGATGTCGTACTTGCCCTGGCCCACGGGCGTGAGCCGCTCCTGGCGTCGCGCGCCATCGCGATCGAGGTCCAGCGTGATCTCGCGTCCTGCCTTGGTGGACACGAGCATCAGGACGTCTTCCCAGTCCTCCACGGATTCTCCGTTGACCGCCCTGATGTGATCACCGAGCTGCAGCCCCGCCTTCTGGGCAGCGGAACCTTCGACGATGACGCCGATCACCGGAGCATGCTTGTCGTAGGCGGGAACAGGGGCGCCCTGATACAGGACGACCGCCATCACCACGAGTGCCAGCACCACGTTCATCACCGGACCCATGATGAGCACCTGGAACCGCTGCCACTTGGTTTTCGAGAGGAACTCGTCGGGGGCGCCGGTGCGGGTGTCTTCCGGGTTCTCGCCCGCCATCTTGACGTATCCGCCCAGCGGGATGGCGCTGATGCAGTACTCGGTATCGCCGCGCGTGAACTTCAGGATCTTGGGACCAAAACCCAGCGAGAAGGTCAAGACGCGGACGCCGATGCGGCGCGCCATCATGAAGTGCCCGAGCTCGTGCACGAAGATAAGTACGCCGAGCACGAACACGAAGGATAAAAGTGTCTGCAAGAGGACTCTTCCAGTAGTAAAGCCGTGTGACGGGAGGCCACCCTGAGGATCAGATCCCTAGGACTTTGATTGTATCGCAGGGGTCTGCGCGGCCGCGTAAGCTCGAGCCCAGCTGTCGATCACGCGCACGTCTTCGAGGTTTTGGACGGATCTGCTTCCAAGCCGTTCGTATTCGTCCATGGCCGATTTGATCAGGTGGCCGATGGTAGGGAAGCCGATCTGCCCGTCCAGAAAGGCCGACACGGCAATCTCATTGGCAGCGTTGAGCACGATCGGCAGGCCGGGGTCCCCTTCGAGGGCGCGGAACGCGAGGCCAAGGCAGGGAAAGCGGGCGCTGTCAGGCTGCTCGAAATCGAGCCGGCCGGCGCGCACCAGGTCCAGTGGCGGCAGCGGCGCCGTCCAGCGCTCCGGGTAGGAAAATGCGTACTGGATCGGCAGCTGCATGTCGGTGACACCGAGCTGCGCGATGATCGAGCCGTCCGTCAGTTCCACCATCGAGTGGACCACCGACTGGGGATGCACGACGACATCGATCTGCTCTGGGCCGACATCGAAGAGCCAGCGCGCTTCGATCACCTCCAGTCCCTTATTCATCAGGGTTGCTGAATCGATCGTGATCTTCTGACCCATGCGCCAGGTTGGGTGGCGGAGTGCATCCTGCGGCGTCACCGACTCGAGCTGCGCCGCCGAAGCGCCGCGGAATGGGCCGCCTGAAGCCGTCAAGATCAGCCGTTTGATCTCAGTGGCCTCGCGGCCGTGCAGGCACTGGTGAATGGCGTTGTGCTCGCTGTCGACCGGAAGCACCAGCACGCCGCGCTCACGCGCGGCCTTCATCACCAGGGCCCCCGCCATCACGAGAATTTCCTTGTTGGCGATGGCGATCGTCTTGCCGGCAGCGATCGCGGCCAGTACCGCGTCGAGCGCCGCTGTCCCCGACGAAGCAAAGAGCACGACGTCGGCGTCGGGGTGGGTTGCGACTGCGATGAGGCCTTCAGCGCCGGACGCGCTTTCAGGGTCCGGACCACCACGTGCGCGGACCGCGGAGTGGACGTCCGCAAGTGCGGCGGCCGAGGCCATCGCGATCCGGTCGGGTCCGATCTCAACTACCTGGTCCGCGAAGCGTGAGGTGTTCTCCCCGGCCGCCATCGCGACGACCTTCAGGCGACCCGGATGTGCGGCAACAACTGCCAGAGCGCTCTGCCCTATTGAGCCCGTGGCGCCGAGGATCGCGATCCTTCTCATGCGGAGTGGAGATAACGGATGAAGGCGTAATACAGCGGCGCGGCGAACAGCCAGCTGTCGATTCGATCGAGCACTCCACCGTGGCCCGGAATGATGTTCGACGAATCCTTGACGCCGGCGCTCCGCTTGAGCAGGGACTCGAACAGGTCACCGACGATGCCGAGGGCAGCGACGCACGCGCTCACTAGAATGAGCAGGAGCAGTGGCGCCTCCGGAAAGACCCACCGGCCGCCGAGCGTCATCGCCAGCGTTCCAAACACCAATCCACCGATCGCGCCTTCGAGCGTCTTCTTCGGACTGATCGACGGCGCCAGTGGCCGACGGCCGAACGCCCGGCCGCAATAGTACTGCGCCGAATCGCTGATAACGATCGTGATCATCAGCAGCAGGACGGCTTCGCGTCCAGCCGACGCCCGCACCGCCGCGATCGCACCCAGCGGCAGACCAATGTATGCGATCGGCAGGATCGAGGCGGCGCTGTCACGCAGGACGCCTGGGCCTGGGGATCCACTCGCGACCGCCAGCGCGCCCACGACGATCACCGCGCTCATCAGGATCGTTTCGGCCGAGAGGTAGCCGCCACCAACCGAAATGCAGGCGGCCGCCACCGCGGCTCCGATGACCAGTCGTGGCACCTGGGCGCCGAGCGCCGAAACGATCGCGGCGTATTCGGAGAACGCGAAGAGGGCCGCGACGGTTGCGAGCGCCAGGGTCGCGATCGGGGGCAGGAACCAGACCGCGCCGACGACGAGCGGGAGCAGGACGAGCGCGCTGAGAACGCGCGCCATCAGCGGCCGGCGCCTGCCGGCTGCTTGATGCCGCCGTATCGCCGGTCCCGCTTCTGATACTCGAGAATGCCTTCGAGAAGATGACGCGCGCGGAAGTCGGGCCACAGGGTTTCGGTGACCCAGATCTCGGCGTAGGCGATCTGCCAGAGCAGGAAGTTGCTGACCCGCACCTCGCCACTGGTGCGGATCAGAAGATCCGGATCCGGCTGTCCGGCGGTGTAAAGAAAACTCGCGAACCGCGTCTCGTCCACGGCCTCTGGCTCCACCCCGGCCGCGATCATGCGGCGCACGGCCTCAACGATTTCCGCGCGCCCGCCGTAGTTGAGCGCGATGTTAAAGCACATCCCGGTGTTGCCACCGGTGCGGTTTTCAGCAGCCTTCAGCTCCGACTGGACGTCGGCGGAGAGCTCTTCGAACCGGCCGATCACCTTGAAGCGGATGTTGTTGCGCAGCAGCGTATTCAGCTCGGAGCGCAGGTACCGCTTGAGCAGCGACATCAGCGTCGACACTTCCGTGATCGGGCGCTTCCAGTTCTCAACGGAGAACGCATAGAGCGTCAACACCGGAATGCCGAGCCGCGCCGAAGTCTCGACGACATCACGCACCGATTCGATGCCGGCCCGGTGGCCTTCCACTCGCGGCAGATGCCGCTGCCCTGCCCAGCGGCCGTTGCCGTCCATGATCACGGCGATGTGCCGCGGCAGGCGATCGAAGTTCACCTGTCGCGCGAGCGCCTCCTCCGGCGAGCCAGCCGGAACCGCCGCGAGAACGTTTTCAAGCGACATCAGGGCGCCATTTTATCGGAATACAGCACCTGCCGCAGAAAGAGCCCGGATGCCGGAGCCGTCGGTCCGGCGGCGGGCCGTGATCGGCTCGCCATGATCGATTCGATGTCGGACGGCGACCGGCGCCGCAGCCCGATATCGACGAGCGTTCCGGCAATGTTCCGGACCATGTGGCGCAGAAAGCCGTTCCCCTCGATCCGCATCACCAGCGGACTCTCTGGACCGCCGTCACCGCTCCAGTCGAGCCGCCTCACGGTGCGGATGGTCGTGCGCCGGACGGCACCGTGGCCCTGGAACGCGGCGAAGTCGTGCGTGCCCACGAAGCGGCTGGAGGCCTCCTGCATCATGGCGATGTCGAGGCGTCCTTTCACGTACCACACGTAGCGGCGCAAAAACGGCGAGGCGAACAGCCCCGTGACGATGCGGTATTCGTAGACCTTGCCGGTCGAGCTGAAGCGAGCGTGGAAATCACCCGGCATCACTTCGGCGTGGGCGACGCGCACGTCCGGCGGCAGCACAGGATTCAAGGCTCGAACCAGCACCCGTGGCTCGATCGACGCGGTGAGAACAAAGCTACACACCTGTCCCAGTGCGTGGACGCCTGCATCGGTCCGTCCGGCGCCGTGAACGGTGACGTCGCTACCTTCGATCGGCCGCAGCGCGTCTTCGAGCAACCCCTGGATCGACGTGCCGGCGGCCTGCCGCTGCCATCCGACGTAGTCGGTACCGTCGTACTGCAGCGTGAGCTTGAAGTTCCTCACGGACGTTACGCCGGATGGTAGATGGTAGATGGAAGATGGAAAAGTGTTGTGCTATTAGCAACGTCTCCGAAGCTGCCGTTCTTTACCATCTACCATTTACCATCTTCCATCTACCATTCTTCATCTTCCATCGCGCCTGACGCGCCCAGGCGGGTCAGGCGCGAGACCCTGGCTTCACGACCGGATCGCCCTTCGCGCACAGCGGGCACGACTCCGGCTGATAGGTCGGCACCTGGAGTTCGAGCAGCGCGTAGAGCGGCAGCCCCAGCGTCGCACCGTTGTTACCACGATCGATGATCGCACCGGCGCCGACGACGGTCGCTCCTGCCGCCGTCGCAACGTCCACGGTCTCACGTGTCGAGAGCCCGGTGGTGATGACGTCTTCGACGACCAGCACCCGATCGGCAGGCGACAGCGAGAAGCCTCGCCGCAGCGACAGCTTGCCCTCCTGGCGTTCGGCAAAGATCGCGCGGACGCCCAGGGCGCGCCCGACCTCCTGCCCGATGACGATCCCGCCGAGAGCCGGCGACAGCACGACCGTGGCATCCAGGTGGCGGGCTCGAGCCGCGATGCCCTCCCCGAGTGCCGCCGCGAACTCAGGGTGCTGGAGCACGAGCGCGCTCTGAAGATAGCGCTCGCTGTGAAGACCTGACGAGAGCCGGAAATGGCCTTCGAGGAGTGCCCCCGAGGACCGGAACAACGCAAGATAGTCGGTGACACCGACGGCGCTCGTCATCGCCGGTTTCCGTTCGAGGTGTCGTTGGTGCGGCTCGATGATGAACCGGGCCGAAGGTTCTGTTCGAACAGCTTCAGGATCCGCTTGTATTCGTCCGCCCAGCTCGTTTCCTCAACAAAGCCGTGATCCTCGACCGGGTAGGGCGCGAGCTCCCAGTTTTCCTTCCGCAGTTCGATCAGCCGCTGCGCCAGCCGTACCGAGTCCTGGAAGTGGACGTTCACGTCGACCATGCCGTGCAGGATGAGCAGCGCACCCTCGAGGCGCTCGGCGAAGTAGATCGGAGAGCTCTTGCGGTACGCCTCGGCGTCCTTCTGCGGGATGTTCAGGATGTTCGATGTGTAGCCGTGGTTGTAGCGGGCCCAGTCGGTGACGGGCCGGAGCGCCGCGCCCGCCGCGAAAACGTCCGGCGTCGTGAACATCGCCATCAGCGTGATGAAGCCGCCGTAGCTGCCGCCGTAGACGCCGATTCGCTTCGCATCCACGCCTTCTTTGTCGACCAGGTACTTCGCGCCGTCGACGATGTCCTCGAGATCCTTGCCGCCCATGTGACGGTAGATGGCGGTCCGCCAGTCGCGGCCGTAACCGGAACTCGCCCGGTAGTCAACGTCGAGCACGACGTAGCCGCGCGACGCGAGCAGGTTGTGGAACATGTATTCGCGGAAGTAGGTGGACCAGTACTTGTGCGCGTTCTGCAGGTAGCCGGCGCCGTGGACGAATAACCGCCGGACGCGAAGGATCCCGCTTCGCGCCGATCATCTCCGGCGTGAACAGCCGTGAGTACACGTCCACCCCATCGCGGGCGTTGAAGGTGATCACCTTCGGGTCGATCCACTTGAACGCACGCCACTCAGCGGTCGGTGTGGTCGTGATCTGCCGTGCCTGCGCCCGAGGATTGTTCGGCATGATGAAGACCTCGGGCGGCTTGGTGCTGTAGGAATACACCAGGCCGAGGGTTGACTGGTCGGGCGACACTACCGCATCGTTCGAGCCGGTCATCGAGGTGATCCTGGTGCGGGCACCTCCCTCGGTGGACAGCGTGTACAGGTGCCGCTCACCGGGATGGTTCTCCGTCGAAGTGACGTAGAACTTCTTCCCGTCCGCGGCGAGTTCTGCCGAGGCGATCTCCCACTTGCCCTCGGTCAACTGTTTGGCGCGCGCGCCATCAGCGCTGACGTCCAGCGTGTAGAGGTGCATCCAGCCGTCGCGTTCCGAGAGGAACCAGACGCGCTTGCCGTCCGGCAGAAAGTCCCCACCCGATCCACCAAACCCGATTTCCCTGATCCACGCATCGTCGTGCAACGTGTCGATCACCTTCGACTTGCCTGACTCGGGGTCGAGGGTGACGAACCAGCGATCCTTGTTGTCGCTCGAGCGGGCGCTTGCGACCACGAGCTTGCTGTCCTCGGAGACGACCGGCATCGACCAGCGGATCTCGCGTTCGGCGGCGCGTCCGGGCTTGCCGTCGGGCGCCGTGGTGCCGGCCGCGGCCGGCCTCTCGGGAGCGGCCACCGGCGGCGCGAAACTGCCGTCCGCCCAGGTGGTCTTGCCGTTCTTGAGATTCAGGATGGCGAGGAGGCGGCGGTCCTGCGTGTCGCCGACGTTCGTGCGCGCGGGAATGTCCTCCACATAACCGCTCTCGGTCACATAGTTGGGGACGATGGTGTTCTTGGCTCCCGCGGGCCGTTCGGCCACTGTGATGTAGACATGGGTCTCGTCAGGCGACAGCATGAGATCCACGGCGGACTGCTGCTGCCCGGCCAGCTCGAAGCGTGGCAGGCGGTCCTTCGCCGCTTCGTCTTCGCGCTTCTTGCGCTGCTCGGCTTCCTTGCGCACGTGCTCGAGCAGCTTCTGTTCCTCGCTCTTGATGAACTGCTGGCTCTCGGTGAGCCGCGGATCGGTCCGCCGTTGCGTGACATCCGTCAACTGGGTGACGAGCGTCCCCGAGCCGTCAACCGGCATGATGAACAGGTTACCGCCGCTGACGTAGGTGACGTGCGTGCCGTTGCGGGCCCAGCGCGGACTGCCTTCGCCGCCGCTGGTCTTCGTGATCTGGCGGCGGGCGCCGGTGGCGGCGTCGTAGATGACGATGTCGCCACGGTCATTGAAGAGCATCCGCTTGCGCGCCTTGTCCCACCGTCCATTGGAGGGAGGAGTGACCCTGGCCTCGGCCTCACTGAGCTTCTTCGGCTCACCGCCATCCTTGCTGACCACGTAGGTAGAGGACTCTTCTTCACCAGGCTTGCGCCACTCGAAGTACAACTTCGAGGAGTCGCCGGACCAGCGGAGACCTGAGGGCGGGTAGCCGACGAGGTCCGGTCCGCGCATGATGCTGTCGATCGTCATCTCGACGCGAGCCGCCACCTTGGTCTTGGCGCCGGGGGCCGGGGACTGCGCGGACAGGGTGGAAATCGTGAACGTCGCTGCGAGAGCAGCTGCAGTTCCAACACTGAATCGGTTCATCGACGTCTAATCCTTCGATACGGGAACTTGGAATCGGCGGAGCGGAGTCCTCCCGGCAGCGTGCGCGGGGGGAGGCGCGATCAGTATACCTGCCGGAAACTGACAGGCCGTCCGATCCGTCCAGGACATGGCAGCCCCGCCCGATCCGTCAGGGCGACGTTCTTGCTCTTTCCGGTACGTTCGCTAGATCAAGCTTTTGAAGTGGAGATACGTGTAATGCGTTTGAAGCAGGAAATACCGGCCCGTCTGGCGTTTTGCGTGGCTACGACCCTGGCGTTGGGCCTGTTCGCAACCGACCGGCAAGTGTTCGCATTCGAACAGCAGCAGCCCCCGACGGTGGCTGCCCCCGCCGTTCCGACTCCAGCCCAAGTGCCGGCGCCACCGACTGGGCCAGAAGTCCAGCTGACTGCCGACGAGGCCGTCAGGATGGCGCTCGAGAACAACCTGGGGATCAAGTCTGACCGCCTGTCGCCTGAGATCAGTACGCTGAACGTTGCTCAGGCGCGCGCCGCCTTTACGCCGTCCCTCTTCTCGACCACGTCCACCCGCAGCGCCACCTCGCCACCCGACTTCCTGGCGAGCGGTGGAACCTCGACGACAACGACGTCGGAACGGCTGTTCAGCAGCGTTGGGGTGCAGCAGAACCTGCCGTGGTTCGGCGGGCGGTACTCCGTCGGTCTGGATGCGTCGAAGGCGACCGTCAACTTCACCTCCAGCTTCAATCCGAGGCTGGATTCGAACCTGAATGCGTCGTTCATCCAGCCGCTGCTGCGCAACTTCAGGATCGATGCGCAGCGTCAGCAGGTGATGGTCGCGAAGAAGGACGAAGAGATTGCCAATATCGATCTGCGGCAGCAGATCACCGCAACCGAGCGCGGTGTCCGTAACGCGTACTACGCTCTCCTCGGTGCGATCGGCCAGTTGGAGGTCGCTCGGCAGTCGCTCGAGCTCTCACAGACTTCGCTTCGCCAGAATCAGCGGCGCGTGGAGGTCGGCGCGATGGCGCAGATCGACATCCTTCAGGCAGAGGCGGAGGTCGCGCAGCGCGAAGAAGCGGTCATCGTCAACGAGGCCAACATCAAAAGTCTCGAAGACTCCCTGCGGACGCTGATCCTCAACCCTCAGCAGCCGGACTTCTGGACCGTGCGCCTGGTGCCGACCGAGCAGCCAAGCCTTGCGGCGCGGCCGGTCGATGTGGAAGCAGCGGTCTCGAACGCCCTTGTCAACCGCACCGATATCGCGCAGGCCCGCAAGCGTTTCGAAGCGTCGCAGATCACGCTCGACTTCGCGCGCAATCAGCGGCTGCCGGATGTGAACCTGGTCGCCAACTACAACACCATCGGCGTGGCGGGCACGCAGTTCGAGTTCGGCGGCGGCTTCCCCCCCGTGGAACTGGGCCGCAGCGAACGCACCTTCCAGGATGCGTTGAGCGACGTGTTTGGCAACAACTTCAAGACGTGGAGCGTGCAGCTCCAGGTCAACTATCCGATCGGCACCAGCCAGGCGGAAGCTCAGGTCGCGTCAACGCGCCTGCAGCGCGAGCAGGAACAGAACACGCTGCGAGAGCTCGAGATCGGCATCGCCGCGCAGGTGCGGGAAGCCGGCCGTCGTGTGAGCACCAGTCTGCAGCGAGTGCAGTCCACCGAGCGCGCCCGGCAGTTCGCAGAGCGGCGTCTCGAAGCAGAGGAAAAGCGGCAGACCGCCGGCCTCGGCACCACCTTCGAAGTGATCCAGGCCCAGCGCGATCTTTCGAGCATCCGCCAGCAGGAGCAGCGCGCGATCATCGACTACAACCTGGCCCTGGTCGACTTCCAGGCGGTGCAGCAGGCACCCTTGGGCGGGCGCTGAAGCATTGCCGATTGCGGATTGCGGATTGGCGATTGACGGAATGTCGATTGGGGATTGGTGATTGACGGGTTCACGTATTGCGATGGGTCGTCACGGGCAGCTGCGGCTTGGAGTCGGCCAATCCGCAATCCGTCAATCGGCAACCCTTTGATCCTCAATCCGTCAATCCGCAATCTGCCGTCTGCAATCGGCAGTGACTTTCGACAGTAGGCTACACTTCCGCGTGTGAAGCTGACCGCCACGGTCATCACCTACAACGAAGCCGCACACATTCAACACGCGCTCGAGTCTGTCGCCTGGGCCGACGAAATCATCGTCGTCGATTCCGGGAGCACGGACGGGACGGTGGAGCTCGCGCGTCCGCTGGCGACGCGGGTGATCGTTCGGGACTGGCCTGGCTACAGCGACCAGAAGAACTTCGCTGCCGACAGCGCCTCGAACGACTGGGTACTGTCCGTCGATGCGGACGAGCGGGTCACACCTCAACTCGGAGCTGAAATCCGTCAGCTCCTCTCGAGCGAACCGCAGGCCCGCGGCTACAGGATCCGCCGCGTGAGCCGGTACCTGGGACGATGGATCCGCAGCACGGATTGGTTTCCCGACTATCAGCTGCGGCTCTACGATCGTCGCGCCGGGCGGTGGAACGGCCTGGCGGTCCACGAATCGTTTCGGCTCACCGAGGGCGCGCCTTCCGGGCTGTCGGGCGAGCTCCATCACCACGCCTATCGCGACATTTCGCACCACCTTCAGAAGATCGACACCTACACCACGCTGCTCGCACGACAGGCTCACGAGCAGGGCCGGCGAACCAATCCGCTGGCGATGGCGATGCACCCGTGGTTCGCGTTCCTGCGGAACTATGTGCTCCGTCGCGGGTTCACGGACGGAACGGCAGGGTTCGTCATCTCGCTGCTGAATACGTACTACGTGTTCCTGAAGCTGGCGAAACTCTGGGAACTGCAGCGAACGCCACCCGGCCAGGACGCCGGGCGCGGCTGATGTTCTCGCTGCACATCGATACCGCGCGCACCTGGCGGGGCGGACAGAACCAGGTGCTCGTGACCGTCATGGGGATGCGGGCCGCAGGACACCGGGCGATGCTCGTCGCCCACGCCGACGGTGAGCTGCGCCGCCGAGCCGACGAAGGGCTCGACTTCCTGCCGCTCGCTCCACGCACCGAGATGGACCTGTCGGCGGCGTGGCGGCTCTCACGCGCGATCAAAATGCTGCGGCCGGATGTCGTCCATGCCCACGATCCTCATGGTGTGGCGATGGCGGCGCTCGCGCTGTCGATGTCCACGCAGCCGAAGCGGGCGAAGCTCGTGGCGGCGCGGCGCGTCGACTTCCGGCTCAAAGGCAACGCGCTTTCCCGATGGAAGTACGACCAGGTCGACCGCTTCATCTGCGCGTCCGAGGCGATTCGAAAGATCCTCCTCGCGGACGGCGTCGCCCCGTCGCGCGCCGTGACCGTTCATGAAGGCATCGACCTCGGCCACGTCGCCGCGGCGCCGCCGGCCGCGCTGCACGAAGAGTTCTGGCTGCCGCACGGTTCGCCACTCGTCGGTAACGTGGCTGCCCTCGTACCGCACAAGGGTCAGCGCCACTTCATCGAAGCGGCGGCACTCGTCGTCCGCGAGGTCCCTGATGCCCGCTTTGTGATCGCCGGGGAGGGTGAGCTTCGACCGACACTGGAGCACCTGGTCAGGCATCTCCATCTCGAGAAGCATGTGATCCTCACCGGCTTCCGTCCAGACGTGCTGTCGCTGCACAAGGCGTTCGACGTCTTCGTCATGAGCTCGATCACCGAGGGACTCGGAACGTCGCTGCTCGACGCGATGGCGTGCGGTCGTCCAATCGTCGCCACCACCGCTGGAGGGATGCCGGAGGTTGTGCAGGACGGGAAGACCGGGATCCTGGTGGCGCCGCGCAACGACCGCGCCCTGGCGGATGCGATCGTCAAGCTCCTGAAGGACCCCGCGCTGAGAGAACGGATGGGGACCGCCGGACTGGCACTCGCCAACGCCCGGTTCAGCGCCGAGCGGATGGTGGCGGACACGCTGCCCGCCTACTACGAGGTCGTAGGCGCTGATCGTCAATCGAACATCCGGCAGTCGTCAGCCCGTTGATCGATAATCCGCAATCCGCCATCGTCAGTTATCGGACGCCCTCCAACCCGGACCTGCACCCTGAAGTGTTCCGCGGGCAGTCATCGAAGGTGACCGCGGTGCCGTTGGACGAGAAGGTGATGCCACGCGCGATGCGAGAGGACGGCACGCCGTCGGGCTCGACGAGATTGACCTGGGCAACCTTTTTACGCGGTTCGGCGTCGAAGACCCGCAACTCGTAGCCGTTGACCAGAAAGCCCATGCGATAACCGTCCGCGGACCATGCGATCGCTTCGCAGCGCTCGCGCCCCTGGAGGGAGCCCACTTCTGTGGCATCCGCTCGCGTGTTCCCCAGCCACAGGGTTTGACAGCGCCCCTGCCCGCAGGCCGCCTCGCGGACGTACGCGACGCGGGTCCCGTCCGGCGGAGCCGCCGACAACACCTCGCTGGTGGGATCGGCCGCCCGCTTCCCGACCGTGTAGCCGCAAGCGACGCCCGCCGCGGACGCTAGCGCTGCGCTGGCGAGCGCGACCCCGACGAGCGCACGCGCGGATGGCACAGACCTCGAAGTGGACATTGCGAATCTCCCTGTGGACGTCCGTAGCCGCACGCCCCCATCATCCCGACATGGCAGAGTGAAAAATCGTAGCGGACCGGATCCGCAGGTTCGAGAGCGCGGAGCGAGGCGGTGATGTCGGCGGCCATCTTCCAGCCGGCGGTGTTGTAGCGGGTCAGCCGCAGGCACTTACCGAGTCGAAGAATGTGCGTGTCGAGCGGTACCACCAGCTTCGAGGCGGGCACCTTCGTCCACACTCCCAGGTCGATCTCGTCGTTCCTGATCATCCAGCGGAGAAAGAGGTTCAGCCGCTTGCAGGCGCTGCCCGCCGACGGACGCGGGAAGAAGTAGCAGACTCCCGCGCGGGCCGGGACATTGCCGTAGGCCTTCCGCAGGTCGAGCGCGAGGGCGCGGGTCGAGAAGCTGTCGAGGGCCGGGCCGATGTCTTCGTGGTCGGTGTGGTAGCCCTCGAGGAAGAAGGCTTCCAACGTGCCGCTCTTCTCGAGCATCTGGCGCAGCACCCAGAGCAGCGCGACGAGGTCGATGCCGCGCGTCCACCGGTGGACCATGGCGCGCAGATCTGGGTGCGGTGCCGCAGGATCGAATTCACGCACGAACGCCGCTGGACGGGATCCCATGATCGCGAGCAGCGTCGTGATCGAGTTGATGACGCTGCCGACGCGACCGAATGCGAGTGCGGCGGCGCAGAAGCCGGCGATCTCGCGATCGGCCGGGTCCGTGAGGGGCCGCACGAGATGGACAGGGTCGGTGGCGGACTCTTCCCGGTTGAAGTCGAAGTAAAGGGTATCGAGTCGATCGGCAAGCGAGATTGGCATTGTGCGGTTCGTCAGAACCGTGTGATCTCCTCGCCAGCCTGGCACATCGCGCACGCTGAAGCTGGATAGTTCTCCGGCGCGCGATACTCGGCGAGGGCGTGATTGGGGACGCCGGCATC
>Ga0183260_10003148_pt1 | contig 13336 bp, 7 predicted proteins | sample AntDrymUQ4972206_2_FD_129768 | JGI IMG/M metagenome (GOLD analysis project Ga0183260, IMG submission 129768) | Polar desert sand microbial communities from Dry Valleys, Antarctica - metaG UQ497 (22.06) (version 2) (version 2) | ecosystem: Environmental > Terrestrial > Soil > Desert | place... | reverse complement strand
CAGTCAACCCACTTCACCTGCTGGTCGTAGAAGCGGTCGAGGCCCGCACCCTCAGGGCCGTCACCGAAACCATCAGGCAGGCCGTCGGGTCCTTCGGTGGGCGCCTCTTCAGTAGGAGACGTGGAGTCGGAGGGCGGAGGTTCGGTGGGATCGGTGGGATCGGTGGGGTCAGTGGGAGAGGCCGGAGGAGAGGAGGGCGAGGGTCCGGTGGGCCGCGGCTGTGCGCCGGTGGACACGATATCGGAGGCACCGCCGCAGCCAGCGACGATGACCAGTACCGAACCGGCCAGCGCCGTGGAGAGTCTGGGCAACCGCCAGGCTGCAGGCGCCCATCCTGATGTGTAATGGGTCACTGGTCTCTCACGGACCCATCCATGTCGCTGAAGTCACCGTTGACAGCGAAGCAGATCGAACGATGGCCACCGTCGTCGTTCCAAACCTCTTCGGTCGGAACGAGCCGGAAACCTTCAACTCCGGGAGGAAGGCCACCGGGCAGATAGGTCGCGGCCTCGGCAGCACACTGAGTGGCGGACTGTTCCTCAAGCGCAGGCCCACCTGGGAATGCGTCACCCGCTATCTCGACTACGCCCACCACCTCGGCGTTGTGCTCTTCGTCGCAGGGGACGCCTTGCATCTCGATAACGTTGACGTCCTTGCCTGCGTCGCTGGAAAGGCTCGGGATGTCAACACAATCCCCGACTCGGATCTGGTCGAATTCGAGCCTTCCTGCCTCGGTGATCACGCCTTGCTCGCTCCGTTCGGCAGTGTCGTTCCACCACGCCACTCCGAGGCCGATTGCTGCCACCCACCACAACACCGAGATAAGAATCGCCACGATGGCCAAGAGCTTGCCTCGTTGCCTGGTCCTCCTGATCTTGACCAACGCCACGATGGCAAGCGGCAGCGCAGCCAAGATGCCAAGAAAGGGGATCAGCGAACAGATAAATGCTGCGATCGCCCAGCCACTCCAGCCTGCGGGTGGCGGCGCGCCGTCGTAGCCGCCTCCTGGATAGGTAGGCCCGGATGCATACCCGCCGCCATAGGGCGGAGGCTGCTGACCCGGGTAACCAGGCGGCTGACCGGGGTAAGCCGGCGGCTGACCGGGGTAAGCCGGAGGCTGGCCCGAATAGCCGGCCTGCTGGCCCGGGTCGCGGGGAGGCTGACCTGAATAATCAGGCTGCTGACCTGGATAGCCAGGCTGCTGGCCCGGATAGGTCGGCCCGCCCGGCGCACTCGAGGAGCCTTCGGCTCGGGGTGGGCCGGAACCCGGTTGTCCAGGGTACGGCGGATCGCCGGTCGCGTCGCCGGGCCGATCAGTCATGGAGTCCACCTCTCAGCGAAATCATCAACGACTCCAGGGCCAGCAAGGGGGCGACCTCTCCTTCGAGAGCCTTGCGAGTGGCAAAGATCGCCTCGAGTCTTTGAGCGGTTACCTCCCCTGTCGTCCCGCGAGCCATGGTAGCCACCTCCGCTGCGAGCTCTTGGTTGACGAGTGGACCTGGTGACCCTAACTGCACGGCGATCACGTCGCGATAGAAGGAGGCAAGATCGAGCAAGGACCGGTCGAGCGCGTCCCTGATAAACCGCTTGGAACGCTGCTTTTGACTGCGCTCGAGCTCTTTGCGGGCGACCGGATATCCGCTGCTGCGCACGCCCACGGTGTTGGCACCGTAGGTCACCTCGAGGTTGCTCTGCTCCACGGTGTCGAGTGCGTCGCTGCGCGGCTGCGCGTCCTCGGTGGCGGCGTCTACGAGGTTGGCGGCGCACGTCATGCATGATCCCAAATCGCTCAGTTGACGAGGAACTCGCAACACCTCCTGCCTCCGGTTGCGTACTCCCTCATCGAGGGCCAGTGCACGCGCTCGACCGATATGGCCCTGCGAGGTTCGCGCCGCGAATGTGGCCACAGCGTGATCCACCTCATGCCGTGCCACCAGGTGCTCTGCGACTGCGGAGACAGAGGGGGTGCGGAGCACGACTGCACGGCACCGGGACCGGATGGTGGGAATCACGTCTTCGACGGTCGGCGCGCATAACAGCCACACCGTGCGTAAAGGCGGTTCTTCGATGCTTTTCAACAAGGCGTCGGCCGCAGAGTCGGTCAACCGGTCCGCGTCCTCGACAATAAGAACCTGCCAACGATCGCCTGCGGGAGACAGGGCTGCATGTCGCACCAGTCGGCGTACCTCTTCGACCCTTATCACGTTCTGGTCCGTCACGACGCGCGTGACATCGGCATGTGATCCCGCCAATGCTGTCCGACACGCCAGGCACGTCCCACAACCACGGCGCTCACACAGCAGAGCAGCCGCGAAGGCCCGGGCTGCATTGGAGCGTCCTGACCCTGGCGGACCGGTGACAAGCCAGGCGTGCGTCATCCCGGTTGCTGTCAGACCTTGCAGTGCCTCGGCTGCGGCGTCGACGCTAACGCGCAGTTGCGCAGTCAGAACATCCTGGCCGACCAAGTCGGCCCAAACGCTCATCGGGCATCGGCTCGGACGTGCCGCTCGGCTAGTGACAACAACGGCTCCACCCGGGTCCGCACGCCGCGACTGATCTCGTCCCGGTCAAGGCGTGCGTCCAACACGAGGTAATGCGCGCGATCTGATTCAGCTAGCGCGAGGAACGACTCCCTGACCCTTTCATGAAAAGCCAACGGCTCAGCCTCGAGACGGTCTCGCTTGTAGAAACGGTCGAGGCCGACTCGAGGATCGACGTCGAGGAGGACAGTCAAGTGGGGCCGCAGATCGCCCGTCGCCCAGCGCGCAACCCGCTCGATCTCACTGGTGGCCAAGGCTCGGCCGGCCCCCTGGTAGGCGAGTGTCGAGTCGACGTACCGGTCTGTGATGACGACCGCGCCACGCGCGAGCGCCGGTCTCACCCTCCTGGCCACGTGCTCGGCCTTGTCGGCTGCATAGAGCAACGTCTCTGTCCGACTGTCGAGAGCTCCGGTCTGCGGGTCGAGCAGGATCTGGCGAAGTTTCCGTCCCACCAGCGAGTCGCCTGGCTGATGGGTGAGCATGACGTCGAAACCCAGCTCCTTCAGCCACCGCTCGAGACTACGCGCCTGAGTCGACTTGCCGGCACCTTCACCACCTTCGAACGCGATGAAGAGCCCTCGATCGGTGTAGACGGCAGCCTCGGACATCTTTGACCTCCTCGACGGGCTGGGCATCGAGGTGCCCGGCTCGTCATTCATCGAACGGTAGGCGAGGACGCCGACAGCGATCATCACGAGAGCCGACAAGAAGATTGTGATAGCTGCGCCGTTGTAGTCCAGCACGGCTTCGTCGTTGACCCGGAGCCGGTGTCGGCCGATCACTCCCGCGAGCAGTGGTGCCAGTGCCAGTACGAGCGCTAGGGCCAGCCTGATCAGAGTCTGCACGAAGGCGAACGTGCGACCGCGGAGGGCGTCCTCCACCTCCAGACCCAGCAGTGTGTAGCCGGTGATCCAAGCGGCACCAGCGCAGAAGCCCAAACCCACGCTCAACATGGTGACCACCGCGAGGTTGGCGACGACCGCGATGGCGGCCAGCACGACCCCGGCAAGGATCAAGGCGACCGCGAACAGGCGCGGTCGCGACAGATTCGTGAACAGCCGAGGGGCCAACCACATCCCTAGGGCAAGCCCTCCGAACACCGATCCGAAGAGCAGACCGTAACCCGGGTCCCCACCGCCGAGGTCGGCGACGAAGACGCGGCCCAGACCGATGACGACGCCACCCGCCGCGAACGCCCCCGTGATGCCGACCACGAGCGCCCGGATGAGAGGCGTCCCGGCAACGTACGCCCAGCCGTCGAAGATGACCTGGAAGATCCCGAGTCGCTGCCCGGTGACCAGCGCTGGGCCGGCTGGGAACTCGCGCATCGTTGCGATCACCAGACCCGAGACGACGAACGAGCCGGCGTTGAACCAGAGCGCCAGGGCCGCCGGGTCGTCGAGCCAGTCGAACGACGAGTGCAGAGCCTTCGTCGTCAGGGACAGCAGAATGAAGAGCACCGCTGCAGGGAGGGCTGAGCCGTACGTCGTCGACAGCATGATCTGGTTTGCCGCGACCAACCGGTCACGCGGGACCAAGTTAGGTACGGTTGCGTCCTTGGCCGGCAGCCACACCAGACTGACGGCCTCGATCAGCACAGTTGCTATCAGCACCCATTGCAAAGTGTGGACGACTGGGATCGACGCGAAAATGAGGCCACGCGCGATGTCCCCGATCACCAACGTCCGGCGGCGATCGAGGCGGTCGGCGATGTATCCGGCCAACGGCCCGAGCACAAGGGCAGGTACCACGCGCACGAACAGCACACCGGCAATGGCGAAGTTCCGGCTTTGGTAGGTCGCGCCGGCCAGCGAACTCGCCATCGCTGTCAGGGCAAGCAAACCCAGCCAGTCACCCAGACTGGAGAGCCCGAGTCCGATCCAGAGCCGTCGAAACGCCGGAATCGCCCAGACCTCTTGCGCAGCTCGACTGCTGTCGGACACGACCTCAGCGTACGGCGGCCGACCGCCGTACCGACTGCAGCGGCCTTGTTTTCGCGGCCCCGCCGTCGTTTGGAACAAGTTGCCGCTCCCCAACGCGAACGTGCCGCGCTTGCGTTCCAACGGACGCAAATGTCGGATGGGATCAGCTCCGGGTGGGCCCGCGCCTGCCTGTCGTTTGCCGAGGCGGGAAGGGTGGAGGTTGACCGGCGGTGTCCTTAAGCGTTCGCCGGGGCGGCTGACTCGAGTTTGGCGCGACCCGCCTCGAGGCGGGCGACGGGCACTCGAAAGGGCGAACACGACACGTAGTCGAGCAGGATGGACTCGAAGAAGTGGATCGAGGCCGGATCGCCGCCGTGCTCACCACAGACCCCCACCACCAGGTCGCCGCGCGACTCCTTGCCCTCCCACGCCGCGACCGCCACGATGCGTCCCACCCCCGCTACGTCAAGGGTCTCGAAGGGGCTGACGGCGAAGATGCCCGACTCGATGTAGTGAGGGAAGAAGGCGGACTCGACGTCGTCTCGGCTGAACCCCCATGTCGTCTGGGTCATGTCGTTGGTCCCGAAGGAGAAAAACTCGGCCTCTCTCGCAATCTCGTGAGCAGTCAGCGCCGCCCGGGGCAGCTCGATCATCGTTCCGATCGGGAAACGCAGGTCGCTTCCCAGCTCTGCGGCAACATCGGCCAGGGTGCCGAGAGACTGCTCCTTGATGATGGCGAACTCCTTCACATCACCGACGAGGGGAACCATGATCTCGGGCCGAGGGTCGAAGCCGCGACTCCTCAACTGAGCCGCCGCCTCTGCTATCGCCCGGACCTGCAGTTGGAAAAGCCCCGGGACGGTCAGTCCGAGGCGTACACCTCGCATTCCGAGCATCGGGTTCTGCTCATGGTGGCGTTGCACCTCCTTCAGCAGAGCCTCATCGGTCTCGTTCGGCTTTCCGAGGGCGTCGGCCACGGCGACCTTCACGGACAACTCGGTCAGGTCGGGAAGGAACTCGTGGAGGGGCGGGTCCAGCAGCCGTACGACGACCGGCAAGCCGTCCATCGCCTCGAAGATGCCGAGGAAGTCGTCTCGTTGCAGGGGAAGCAGCTCTTCCAGTGCGGACTCTCGCTGCTCCTCGCTGCGAGCAAGGATGACGCGCTCGACGATTTTGCGCCGTGACCCCAAAAACATGTGCTCGGTCCGGCACAGACCGATGCCCTGGGCGCCGAAGGCCCTCGCTCGCTGGGCATCCTCAGGAGTGTCCGCGTTGGCGCGAACGTGCATCCGGGTCACGGTGTCCGCATGCGCCATGATCCGGCGAACCGCCTCGATCAACTCGGCGTGCTCACCCTGGTCCTGTCCGTGCGTACCGGCGGTGTCCGGCTCGCCGTCTCGGCCCGCGTCGCCTTCCCGGATGCGGCTCGACGAGTCGAGCAACGCCTCTACCACCGCGCTGGCAGTTACCGGGACCGCACCGGCGAATACCTCGCCCGTCGAGCCGTCAATCGACAACATCTCACCCTCTTCGACGTGTGCGCCGTCTGGGGTGCGGATCTCACGCTGCTTGAGGTCGACCCGCAGCGCCTCGACCCCGACGACACACGTGCGCCCCATGCCTCGGGCCACCACTGCAGCGTGTGACGTCTTTCCGCCGCGGCTGGTGAGGACTCCAGCGGCTGCGATCATGCCGCGTAGGTCGTCAGGGTTGGTCTCGCGCCGCACCAAGATGACGGAATCCCCGTTGGCAGCCCACTTGACGGCCGTCGCGGAGTCGAACGCCGCCTTGCCAACCGCTGCGCCGGGACTGGCCGCCATGCCAGTGGCGATGAGTTGGCGCGAACCGTCGTCCTTGTCGAACTGGGGGAACATGAGCTGCGCGAGCTGTGCGCCGGTGACCCGGCGCAACGCCTCATCCATGTCGATGACACCCTCGTCCACGAGCTGGATCGCGACGCGGAACGCAGCCGCCGCCGTCCGCTTGCCGACCCTCGTCTGCAGCATCCACAACTTGCCGCGCTCGACGGTGAACTCGATGTCACAAAGGTCTTTGTAGTGCGCCTCCAGAGTTGCCATGATCGACAACAGCTCTCGGTATGCGGTGGGGTTGGCCTTACCGAGCGCGGTCAAGGGCAGTGTGTTGCGGATTCCGGCGACCACGTCTTCGCCCTGAGCGTTGACCAGGTAGTCGCCGTACACACCTCGATGCCCGGTGGCCGGGTCCCGCGTGAAGCAGACGCCGGTGCCGGAGTCGTCGCCCAGGTTCCCGAAGACCATCGAACAGACGTTGACTGCGGTGCCCAGGTCGTCCGGAATGCGTTCTTGGCGACGGTAGAGCTTGGCGCGTTCGGTGTTCCAGCTCGAGAAGACGGCCCGCACCGCCAAGTCGAGTTGCTCTCGGGGTTGCTGGGGTAACTGCGACCCTGTCTGGTCGACGACTATCTTCTTGAATCTCGCCACCAACTGCTGCAGGTCCTCAGCGGTCAAGTCCACGTCTGCTTCGACACCGCGGATGGCCTTGGCCTCCTCGAGGGCTTCGTCGAACCGCACGCGGTCCACGCCGAGGACGGTACTGCCGAACATCGACACCAGCCTCCGGTAGGAGTCCCAGGCGAAACGCGGACTGCCAGAGACCGACGCCAGCCCTTCGACCGTCGCGTCGTTGAGGCCGATGTTGAGCACCGTCTCCATCATGCCCGGCATCGAGAACTTGGCTCCGGAGCGCACCGACACGAGCAACGGGTGGTCAGGCTGGCCCAGCTTTCGCCCCATCGTCTCCTCGAGAGCGGCGAGATGCCGGTCAACCGCCTCGACGAGCCCAGCTGGCTCCTGACCAGTGTGCAGATACGCCCGGCAGGCATCGGTGGTGATCGTGAAGCCCGGCGGAACCGGAAGGCCGAGGTTGGTCATCTCGGCGAGGTTGGCGCCCTTGCCGCCGAGCAAATCCTTCTGCGACGCACTTCCTTCTGAGAAGTCGAACACGTAGCGCACCATGACAGTTCCTCTGGTCGGCGATCGTTTCGTTGCTCGCGGCCAAACGGCCTCTCCGGCTCACAGTAGGGGCTGCACCCCGCTGGTGTCGTCCTGCTTCCCTGGGGCTCAGGCGGGAGTCGACTGTGCCGGCGTACCTGGAGCCGCGGTCTGCTCGACCGTGGTCTTCTTCTTCGCTGCCGGCTTCTTGGCGCTGGTCTTCTTCGCCGCCGGCTTCTTGGCCGTGAGCTTCTTGGGCGCCTTGTTGGCGGTACGACGTACCGGTGCTGGCCCCTTGGCCCGCTTGTCGGCAAGTAGCTCCGCTGCGCGCTCGAGGGTGATTGCCTCCACGGAGTCGTCCTTGCGCAACGTGGCGTTGAACTCGCCGTCGGTCACATAGGCACCGAAGCGGCCGTCCTTCACGACTACTGGCTTCTTTGTGTTCGGGTCCACCCCCAGCTCCCGCAACGGCCCTGCAGCAGCGCGACGACCCCGCTGTTTGGGTTCGGCAAAAATTTTGAGCGCCTCGTCGAGAGTGATCGTCAGCAGTCGATCCTCGGACTCGATGGAACGCGAATCGCTGCCCTTCTTCAGGTAAGGCCCGTAACGGCCGTTCTGGGCGGTGATCTCTTCACCTGATTCCGGGTCGATCCCGACGACCCGTGGCAGGGTCAGCAACATTACGGCCTGCTCCAAGTCGAGCGTCTCCAGCGACATCGTCTTGAACAGGCTCGAGGTGCGTGGCTTTTCACCCTTCGGGGCGTCGTCGGGGAGCAGCTCCGTGACGTACGGGCCGAACCGTCCACTCTTGGCGATGACGGGAAGGTGGGTCTGCGGGTGCACCCCGAGCTCGATCTCAGCTCCGACCGGATTCTCCAGTAGCTCGCGCGCCTTGTTGAGCGTCAGCTCGTCCGGAGGCAGGTCGTCGGGAATGTTCGCCCTACTGCCCTCGGTCGTTTCGACATAGGGACCGTAGCGCCCGACGCGTACCGCGATGCCTTCCCCGAGCTCGAAGGTCGACAGTTCGCGGGCGTCGATCTCACCCAGTTCGGTGACGAGGCTCTTGAGCCCCTGGAGATCCCCATGGCCGAAGTAGAACTTCGACAACTCGTCGGTGGAGTCCAGACGTCCGGCCGCGACCTCGTCGAGCACGTCCTCCATCGCCGCGGTGAAGTTGTAGTCGACAAGGCGGTCGAAGTGGCGCTCTAGCAGCCGCACGACCGCGAACGCGAGCCAGGCGGGCACGAGCGCTGTGCCCTTCTTGTGGACATATCCGCGGTTCAGGATCGTGGTGATGATCGCGGCGTACGTCGACGGGCGACCGATCTCGCGCTCCTCGAGCTCGCGGATCAGCGTCGCCTCGGTGTAGCGGGCGGGCGGACGGGTCTCATGCGAGGCGGCGGCGAGGTCAGCCACCTTGACGGGATCTCCCTCGCTGACGTCGGGGAGACGCGTCTCGCTGTCGTCACGGTCGCTATCTGGGTCGTCGGCTCCTTCGACGTACGCCTTGAGGAAGCCGTGGAACAAGATCACCCGCCCACTCGCCGAGAACTCGCACTCCTCACCGGTCGAGGCAGTTGCTGAGATCCTGACCGACACTGAACGTCCTTCTGCATCCTTCATCTGGGAGGCCACCGTGCGCATCCAAATCAGCTCGTACAGCCGGAAGTCGTCGCCGTTCAGCCCGGTCTGAGCCGGAGTGCGAAACGAGTCGCCAGCGGGCCGTATCGCCTCATGCGCCTCTTGGGCGTTCTTGACCTTGCTCTGGTAGGTGCGTGGCTTCTCGGGGAGAAACTCGCGGCCGAACAGCTCTGCGACCTGCGCCCGTGCTGCGCTAATCGCTGTGCCCGACAGCGTGATCGAGTCGGTGCGCATATAGGTGATGAAGCCGTTCTCGTAGAGCCGCTGCGCGACCTGCATGGTGCGCTGCGAACCGAACCCGAACTTGCGAGACGCTTCTTGTTGCAGTGTGGTGGTTCGAAACGGCGCGTACGGCGAGCGGCGGTACGGCTTGGCCTCTACCGACCGGACCGTGAAATGCTGCGGCTGCAGAGCCTCGGCCAATGCGTCGGCGCGCTCCTGGTCGAGATGGAGAACTTCGGCGCCGGCCTTCAGCTGACCGGTCGAGCCAAAGTCACGGCCTTGAGCCACGCGGCACCCATCGACACTGAGCAGCTTGGCGGAAAACGTTCGTGGAGTCTTGTTCTCGCCAGCGTCAAAGATCGCCTCGAGGTCCCAGTACGCAGCCGACCGGAAGGCAATCCGCTCGCGTTCTCGGTCGACCACCAGTCGGGTGGCGACCGACTGCACCCGGCCCGCCGACAACCCGGTCATCACCTTCTTCCACAGCACCGGCGACACTTCATATCCGTAGAGCCGGTCGAGGATGCGTCGGGCCTCCTGCGCTTCGACCAGGTCGTCGTTGATGTCTCGCGGGTTTGCCACCGCGGCGGCGATGGCATCGGAGGTGATCTCATGGAACACCATCCGGTGCACCGGGACCTTGGGTTTCAGCTCATCCAGCAGGTGCCACGCGATCGCCTCGCCCTCCCGGTCCTCATCGGTGGCGAGGTAGAGCTCGTCGGCTCCTTTGAGTAACGACTTGAGCTTCGTGATCTGCTTCTTCTTGTCCTGCGGGACGACGTACACGGGCGTAAAACCATGGTCGACATCGACGCCGAGGCGCCCCCACGGCTCACTCTTGAATCGTGCCGGCACCTCACTGGCGTTGTTGGGAAGGTCGCGGATGTGACCGATCGACGACTCCACCACATAGCCGCGGCCGAGGAAACCAGCGATCGTGCGTGCCTTGGCGGGTGACTCCACGATCACCAGCTTGTGCCTGACATCCGTCACTTCGGTGTGCTTCCCCATTCCAGACTGAGCTACTCAACCGAGCGGTCTCGCGATGAACGGTAGCGCGTCAAGCCCGCTGCCAGGAGTGGACTGCGCAACTGTCCGGCCATGAGGCGACGGATCGTGGTCTACAGGACGGTGAATCCTAGGGCCGCCGACTGCTCAAGTGCCCTCCAGAACGCTGAGCTATTGATCCTGACGCGATGAGTGCTCAAAGGTCTTGTGCCAAGTGTCGGGCGAGGCCAACTCGTCAAGGGCAGCCTTGTAGCGCGCTGAGAGCTCTGGCCACTCCTTGCCCAATCGGGCGTGTAGCGAAATCGAACGCGCCATCAAGTCACGGAAAAGCATCGGGTTGCGCTTGTACCACGACGCGGCCGAGCCGTCGGCTGACGAGACCAGGGCAGAGTCGAACTGCGACAACAGCCACCACTTGAGGTCAACGTGGGCGATGCTCGCCTCAGGGTTCAGTTTGGCAGTGTCGCGGACCGGAGCGACCTGGCGCACGGCACCGGCCACCATCGTCTTCGCACGGCCGAGCTTTCCGGTCGGTGCAGTTGGTTCCTTGCCCTTGCGCGGTGGCTTGCGGCGTCTGGCTTTCGGGAAGGCGTCGAGGTCGGTCTTCGACTGGGAGTCGTCGTACCGCTTGCGCAGTTCCCTCAGCTCCGGCAGCCGTTCCAGCACGTCACGGTGCATGCGCTGTGGTCCGTCGAGGATGTCCTCGATAGCCATCAAGCCCATCTCGGCAGGTCCGTACTGCATCGACAACAGGTGCTTGACCTGGGTCTCGAAGCTCTCCCGAACGAGCCGGCCACCTCGCTCGTAAGGCGAGTGGAGCAGCGCCGCGATGATGCGGTTGCGACGGTGGAAATAGGCCTGCCAGTCGATGGTGTCGTCCTTTTCATGCCACGGCACATGCCATACGGCGACGCCGGGCATCGTGACGGTCGGGTAGCCGGCCTGAGCGGCCCGCAGACCGAACTCGGCGTCGTCCCACTTGATGAACATAGGCAGCGACAGACCGATCTCACGAACCACTTTGGTGGGGATGAGACACATCCACCAGCCGTTGTAGTCGACGTCGATGCGCCGGTGCAGCCACGGCGTCGAGCGCAACGAGTTGTGGGCGAAGTTGTGACCATGCCAGGTGTTGGGTGCGGGTCCCCAGAACCAGCGGTACTTTGCCACGGTCTCCCCGAACGCATGCAGCACCGAACGGTCGTACAGGCTGAACATCTGGCCGCCGACAAGCGTCGGTTGCTTTGCGAGGTCAGCAAAGGCAACAGCGCGCAGGATTCCCTCCGGCTCGCAGACGACATCGTCGTCGAGGAGCAAGACATAGTCGGCGTCTGCCTTGCTGGTCGCCTCATCCATGGCACGCGAGAAGCCGCCCGAGCCGCCGAGGTTGCCCTGTTCGATCAGCCGGAACTTGTCGCCTAGAGCGGTAGCTACCTGCTCGTACAGCTCGTGGTCGGACACCTTCTGGGTGCCCTGGTCGATAACCAAGATCTCGTCGATTACGTCCAGCACAGCCGGCTCCTGTGAGAGCTTGATGAGCTGGTCGACGCAGAACTCGGGCCGGTTGAAGGTGGTGATACCGATGCAGAGCTTGCCCGAGGTCAACTTGTCGGTCTCAAAGCCCCACACGGCTGTCTCGAGCGTCAGTGGCTGCTCGCCGGCCTCGAGGTCGAACCAGTACCACCCCCCGTCGATGAAGGGTTTCAACGGCAGGTCGAACTCCAGGAGCTGCGCGTCGTCGCTGTCAACGACCGCAGAGTCGGCGCGTTGCACATGGCCCTTGGCCGTTGAACGGTAGACGATGACCGTCCCCTGTCCGCAGAGGCGCATGGACAGCTTTACGGTGTCGCACGTCGTCCACCGTCGCCAGTAGCTCGCTGGAAAGGCGTTGAAGTAGGTGCCAAAGGTCAGCCGCCGCTCTTTGGCAACGACGGCGCCGACATTGCCGGAGATGGTTCCGTAGCCGCCCATCCCCCGCGGTGCGTCCACGCGGTCCTCCGCGGAGCCGCTGTCGGTCGCCGATTCGTCGTCTTCGCTGCCTGACTGCCGCGACGTGCTCTCCCCTGCACTGAAGCTGGAAACTCCGCCGACGTACAGCGGTCGGATGTCTAGCTCCTGGTCCGCTCGCATGATCGTGCGTTGGACGATGCGCAATGCCGTAGCAGGCTTGGCGTCGGGCTCAGCATCGTCGGAGGCGGCTGCACCGCCTTCGCGCGGAGGAGCCTCGACAATGTCAGTCACAGTCAGTCATTTCCTTCGAGCGGGGGGCGTCATCCGGCTTCCGTTACGGTATCAGCCGAGGTCGAACACGGCGCGGAACCCGGCGAGGGGCTCTACGAGGTGCGGAGTGCAACGCGCACCGTCGAACCGGCTACCACTCCGGCGGTGATCTCCAAGAGGTGCCGCTAGATGGCCCGGTTTCAGTGCCGCCGGCCGCGCCGGCAACCGGTAAGGTCACGGAGGCAGGCTTTCCGCCAACCGGCCAGCGTGTCGGTCGGGGTGTTGCAGGGCGTCGCGAGCCTTGTGGCCGCCCGGCTCTGGAGGGACAGATGCGTCGAAGACGAGGAGCACGATGAGGCTGGGTAGGCGGGCAAAGGGACCTGAAAAGGCGGCGAAAGCTGCCAAGCGGGTCTTTGTGCATGTCGGGGCTCCAAAGACGGGAACGACGTACCTGCAGAACGTCCTCTACGCCAACCGTGACGCGTTGGCCGAGCAGGGAGTTCTCTACCCCTATACGGATCCGGGCCAGTCGTTCCGGTCGATGCTCGACTTCCGCCAGGCGACCTGGGCAGGTTCTAAGAAGGGTCAGTTCGCAGGCGAGTGGGAGACCGTCGCCCAACGCACCCGCGAGTGGACCGGCGACACTGTCATCATCTCCAGCGAGCTGCTCGGCGGCTCGTCTCCTGAGCGGATCGCCGTCGGGGTCGCGAGCCTCCAGCCGGCAGAGGTGCACGTCATATTCTCGGCGCGTGACTTCGCCAGACAGCTCGTCTCCGACTGGCAGGAACACATCAAGCACAAGCACACCGTG
>Ga0183260_10003147_pt1 | contig 13341 bp, 10 predicted proteins | sample AntDrymUQ4972206_2_FD_129768 | JGI IMG/M metagenome (GOLD analysis project Ga0183260, IMG submission 129768) | Polar desert sand microbial communities from Dry Valleys, Antarctica - metaG UQ497 (22.06) (version 2) (version 2) | ecosystem: Environmental > Terrestrial > Soil > Desert | place... | reverse complement strand
GCGGGCGCGACGTCGACCGGGCCGCCCTGCGCCGCGGTGGCGTAGGCGGGCACCAGGCCGAGCGTCTCGCGGATCCGCCGCTCGCGGGCGCGGTAGATCGGCTCGCGCGACTTCCAGTGCGTGAGCACGGGCGCGGCGATGAAGATCGACGAGTAGGTGCCCGACGCGGTGCCGACGATCAGCGCGAACGCGAAGTCCTTGAGCGTCTCGCCGCCGAAGAAGAACAGCGCGAGCACCGGCAGCAGCGTGCAGAAGCTGGTGGCCAGCGAGCGCACGACGACCTCGGACATCGAGCGGTTGACGATCTGCGAGAAGGCGGCGCTCGGCATGCGCGGGATGTTCTCGCGCACACGGTCGAACACGATGATCGTGTCATAGAGCGAGAAGCCGAGGATGGTCAGCAGCGCCGCGACCGTCGACGTCGTCACCTCCCGGCCGGTGAGGGCGTAGACGCCGCCCGTGATGAGGATGTCGTGCATCAGCGCGATCAGCACCGGCACCGCGACCTTCCACTCGAAGCGCAGCGTGATGTAGACCGAGATGACGGTCAGCGAGGCGAGGATCGCGATCAGCGCCGAGCGCGCGACGCTCTGGCCGAAGGTCGGGCCGATCGACTCCGTCGTCGGCTCGTCGGCGAAGCCGAACTCGGTCTCGAGCGCCTGCTGGGCCGCCGTGATCGTCTCCGGGCCCGAGTCAGAGGAGATCTGGACCAGGTTCTCGCCCAGCTCCGGGTTGTCGATGCTCTGGATCTCGGCCTCGGCCAGGCCCTCCCGGGCGAGCACGTCTCGCACCTGGTCGACGGACGCCGCCTCGCGCAGCGGAGCCGTGATCCGCGTGCCGCCCTCGAAGTCGATCCCGAAGTTGAGGCCGTTGCCCGCGATGGCTAAGGCGCCGATCAGCAGGATCAGGCCCGAGGCGGAGAAGAACCACCTCGAGGCGCCCATGTAGTTCAAGCGGAAGTCGAAGCGCCGGTCGGACGCGCCGAGCGCCGCGCGGCTGCGGATCAGGCGCGTGCTGCGCAGCGAGTACAGGATCGCCTGCGTGGCCAGCACCGCCGTGAACAGCGAGACGATGACGCCGAGGCCGAGCATGAAGGCGAAGCCCTTCACTCCGGCCGTGGCGAGGATGAACAGGATGAACGCGACCAGCAGCGTGACGACGTTCGCGTCGATGATCGCCGTCAGGCCCTTGCGGTAGCCGGTGACGATCGAGGCCGCCACGCCGCGACCCGCGCGTATCTCCTCTTTGACGCGCTCGAAGACGACGATGTTCGCGTCCGCCGCCACGCCGAGCGTGAGGATCAGGCCCGCGATGCCCGGCAGCGTCAGCGTGACCGGGACCAGCTCGACGAGCGCGTAGAAGTAGAGCGCGTAGATCACGAGCGCGGACGCGGCGATCAGGCCCAGCACGCGGTAGAAGGCGATCAGGAACAGCGCGACGATGATGAAGCCGGCGATGCCGGCCGCCAGGCCCTGGTCGAGCGCCTGGGCGCCCAGCGAGGCCGACACCTGCGAGCGCGAGATCAGCTCCAGCTTCACCGGCAGGGCGCCGATCTGGAGGATCTTCGCCAGGTCCTGGGCGGTGGTGATCGTGAAGCCGCCGGAGATCTGCGCGCCGGTGGAGCCGTCGATGCCGTCCGGGTTCTCCTGGAAGTTGATGAACGGCGCGGACACGAGCTCGTCGTCGAGCACGATCGCGAAGTGCTGGGAGGCGGACTGGGGGTCGACGCCGGGCAGCGTGTTGTCGACGCCGCGCTGGGCGATCCGCGCGGTGATCTCCTGGAAGGCGTTACGGCCCTTGTCCGTGAAGTCGAAGGTGACGATCGGCCCGCCGCCGCCGGTCTGGTCGAAGTTCTGCTCGGGGTTCTTGATGTCGGTGCCCGAGAGCGCCGGGTTGTCGCGGATGACCCACCAGCGGTCGGGGTCCGGCGGCTCGCTGCCGTCTTCCCTCGGCGGCCCCTTCTCGTCGCGGATGACGAGGATCCCGGCGGGCACCTCGACCACCTCGGCCTTGGCGCGGTCGGCCGGTTCCAGCGAGTCCAGCGCCGCCCTCTCGGACTCGAAGGTCTGCACGCCGGTGCCCAGCGGCTCCTTGGAGACCTTGTCGAAGACGTAGAAGCGAGGGCCGGCCGCCGCCGCGTTGTTGTCGTCGACCTGCGGCGGGCAGTCCGAGGCCCGCTGCACCGCCGGGTACAGCCGCGTGACCGCCCGCTGGCCGCCGTCGACCTGGTCGGGATTGGTCCGGCAGTCCTCGTCGAGGATGCTGGCTTCCCAGTCGTAGAAGTACAGCTGGGCGGTCGAGCCGACCTGGGCGGCCGCGCGGTCGGCGTCGTCGACGCCGGGGAGGTTCACCTCGATCTGGTCGCGGCCGATCAGCGCCAGCTCCGGCTCGGAGACGCCGAACGCGTCCACGCGGTCGCGCATGATCTGCAGCGCGCGGTCCAGGGCCTGCTGGTCGACGTTGGGCTGCTGCGGCGTGGGCTGCGCCTGGTAGACCAGCTGGACGCCGCCCTGGAGGTCGAGCCCGAGCTTCGTCTCCTTCTGACTGACGACGACCGCGGAGGCGGCGATCAGCCCGAAGACGAGCAGGAGGATGAGCAGGGAGCGGCGGCGTTCGGTCATGGCCCGGAGACGAAGGGTATCTGCGGCGCGGCCGGACTACCTGGAAGGTGTCAGCACGAGCAGCAGTCCGCCGTCGTCATCGTAGGCGGGGAACAGATCGGCGACGGCCTTCGCGGGCAGGTCGCCCTCGGCGTGCACGGTGACGGGCTTGCCGAGCTGGCGGACCCCCCATTCGAGCACCGTGCCGACATGGTCCTCGCCCCCGTCGAAGCTCAGGCCGAGCACGTCGCGCACCGGGCGGCCGATGACCTTCTCGTCCGAGAGGCCGGTCAGCTCGCGCGAGCCGCGGCCGCAGCCGATGATGCGGCTCTCCTGGTCGCAGACGAAGAACGCGGCGTTGGGCGCCGGGTAGTAGTCGTCGAGCAGCTCGAAGACGAACCCGAAGCCGCACTTGGAGCAGCCCTTCGGCACGTTGCGGAAGCCCTGCTGGCGGTCCTGCGCGGTGCTCCGGTTGCCGCAGTTAGGGCAGATGAACAGGTGCGTCATTTCAACCAGTGAGGGTAGTGCGGCGGTTCAAGATTCCCTCAGGACCGCCGTTTCCAGGCCGTGCCGGTGCGCGACGGCCGCCGCCTCGGTGCGGCTGCGGACGTCGAGCTTGGAGAGGATCCGCGAGACGTGGACGCTGGCCGTCTTCTCGGCCATGAACAGCTGCGCGCCGATCTCCCGGTTGGTCGCCCCGCCGGCCAGCAGCGAGAGCACCTGCCGCTCCCGCGGCGTGAGGCCGAACGCCTCGTCCTCCTCGGGGACGGCCTCCGCCTCGGCGCCGGGGTCCGCGAGGCGCAGGCGGGCGCGGGCGGCGAGGCCCTCGACCTCGTCGAGAAGCCACTGCGACCCGAGGGCGCGGGCGCCCGCGGCGGCGGCCCGGGCGGCGGTCACCGTCGCGGTCCGGTCGCCGCCCTGCAGGTGCGCCTCGGCCTCCCGCCAGCGCTCGACCGCCGCCGGATACGGGCGGTCGAGGGCGTCCCAGGCCTCGGCGGCCGCGGCGCAGGCGGCCGGGTCGGGCCCGCCCTCGGCGCGCGCCGCCTCGGCGCGGGCGCTGGCGGCGTGGGCATGCGTCACGGCGCGGTCGAGGTCCTCGGCCACGGCCTGGACGCGCATGTCCATCAGGTCGGCGCGCAGGCGGGCGTCGCGCTCGGCCGCGGCGTCGCCGAGGTCACGCGCCCGCTGGGCCGCGTCGGCCTCGATGGCGACGCCGGCCCTCGCGACCTCGGCGAGGCGCTCGCCGTCCTCGCTGCAGAACTCGATCCGGTCGATCGTCTCCTCGACCACCGCGCGGGCGGCGCGCAGGTCGCCCTCGCGGCGCTCGAGCTCGGCGCGCAGCGCGCCGCAGCCGGCGATGTACTGCGGCTCGAGCGACTGGGCGAGCAGCGGGGCGGTCTCCTCGAGCAGCGGCCGCGCGGCGGCCGTGTCGCCGCGGCCCAGCAGGAGCCCGGCGCTGGTGATGTTGAAGTAGGCGAGCGTCGTGCCCGTCAGGTGGCCGCGCTGGGGCATGTGCGCCTCGGCGGCGGCCCACTCGCCCAGCCCGAACTCGATCTCGGCGCGCTGCATGGCCAGCCAGCGTGCGGCGCGCGAGCCCGCGGGCAGATCGGCTTGGGCCGAGATCGCCGCCGCGAGCCCCTCGCGGCTGCGCCCGGCGCGGTGCAGCGCGTCGGCGAGGTTGGCCGTGACGAAGGCGGCGTCGATCGCCTGGCCCTCCGTGCGGGAGATGTCAAGCGCCTCGTCGAAGGCGGCCTGTCCGGCCTCCTCGTCCCCGAGCGCGAACAGCGCGACGCCGAGGCGGTTGAGCACCGGGCCGCAGATCTCCTGCGCGCCGGCGGAGCGGGCGATCGCCAGCGCCTCCTCCGCGGCCTCGCGGACCTCGCCGTAGCGCCCCTGGAGCATCAGGAACGCGACCTGGCGGGCGATGAGCTGGGCGCGCTCCGCGCTCGCCTCGTCGCGGGGGAGCAGCGCGAGCGCCCGCCGCAGCGTGGCGCGGCTGTCCTCGCCGCGGCCGAGCGACCACTGGGCGCTGGCCAGCTCCCCGAGCACCTCGGCCACCCGCCGGGGCTCGCGCTGCTCGTCGAGCTCGGCCAGCGCGAGCCGCAGGAGCTCGGCGCGCCGCTGGTCGTCGACGTTGGAGCGGTGCGCGGCGGCCGCGCGCACGAGCACCTCGGCGTGCGAGCCGCCGGCCAGCGCCTCGGCGTCCGGCACGCGGTCCCACAGCTCCAGCGCCCGCTCGAGCAGGGCCGCGGCCTCGCCGTGGGCGTGAACGCTCGACGCCATCGCCGCGGCCCGGACGCTGGCGCGCAGCGCGGCCGGCTGGTCGCCCGCAGAGCGGTAGTGGTGCGCCATGCCGGCGCTGACCCATACGCCGTCGCCGCCGAGCGTGGAGCGGCGCTCGAGCGCGCGCGCCAGGGCCAGGTGCAGCTCGGCGTGCTCCCCCGGCAGCAGGTCGTCGTGGACGACCTCGCGCAGCAGCGCGTGGCGGAAGCGGTACAGGCCGTCGGCGCCGGCGACGATCAGGTGGCCCGCGGCGGCCTCGCGCAGCGCCGTCCGCAGCTCCTGAGCGTCCAGCTCGCCGGCGTCGGCCAGCAGGGCGTGGTCGGCGCGCTGGGCCACGGCCAGCAGCCGCAGGACCTCCTGGGCGTTCTCGGGCAGGCGCTCCGTGCGCACCATCAGGGCGTCGCGCAGCGTCGGGGGCAGCGCGCCGCGGCCGTCGCCCCCGGCGGCCAGCAGCTCCTCGGCGAACAGCGGGTTGCCCTCGCTGCGGCCGTACAGCCGCTCGACCAGCTCGGCGGCGGGCGGCGCGTCCAGGATGCCCTCGAGCTGGTCGGCCAGCTCGGCGCGGGTGAGGCGGAAGAGCTCGATGCGGCGGGCGCGCGGGTCGCGCTCGAGCTCGGCGAGCAGCGGGCGCAGCGGGTGGCGGCGGTGCAGCTCGTCGGACCGGTAGGTGCACAGCACGAGCACCCGCTCCGTGCTCATCGCCGACGCGACGAAGGCGAGGAAGGCGCGCGTGGAGCTGTCGGCCCAGTGGATGTCCTCGAGCGCCAGCAGCACCGGCGTCTCGCGGCCGAGGCGCTCCAGCAGCGCCAGCAGCCCCTCGAACAGCCGCCGCTGTGCGCTTCCGTCCTCACCGAGCACGGGCGGCCCCGGCGCGCCGAGCTCGGGCAGCAGCGTCGCGAGCTCCGCGCGGGCGGTCTCCGGGAGGGCGGCCAGCACCGGGTCGCCGTCGCGGGCGAGCGGGCGCAGCGCGGCGACGAGCGGCCCGTAGGGCAGCTCGCCCTCGCCCAGCTCGACGCAGTCGCCGCACAGCGTCCGTGCCCCCTGCTCCCTGGCGCGCTCGGAGAGCTCGGTGAGGAGCCGGGTCTTGCCGACGCCGGATTCGCCCGCCACGAAGGCGATCGAGGGGTGCCCGCCGGCGGCTGCGGCGAGGGCTGACTCCAGCTCGGCGAGCTCCGCCGCGCGGCCGATCAGGTGGGTGCTGGTGACACGGACGGCCAAGCACCCAAGTATCGCGCTCGGGCCGGTCGGCCCGGGTCGGGTTAGCCGCACTCCGGTGCGGTTCGGCCGGGGCGGCGCCGCCGCCGGTCGCTCTCCCGCGCGGTCAGCCGAACAGCTGCGGCGCGCTCTCCGGCGGACGCAGGCCGAGGTGGCGGAACCCGTGCGGCGTCGCGCAGCGCCCGCGCGGGGTGCGCAGCAGGAAGCCGCGCTGGAGCAGGTACGGCTCGTAGACGTCCTCGATCGTGTCGGACTCCTCCTGGACGGCCACGGCCAGCGTGGAGAGGCCGACCGGGCCGCCGCCGAACTGCCGGCAGATGACGCCGAGGATCTCGCGGTCCAGGCGGTCCAGGCCCTCCTGGTCGACCTCGAGGAGGTCCAGCGCCGCGGCGGCCGCCGCCTCGTCGATGACGCCGCCGCCGCGCACCTCGGCGTAGTCGCGCACGCGCTTGAGCAGCCGGTTCGCCACGCGCGGCGTGCCGCGGGCGCGCTCGGCGATCGCGCGCGCGCCCGCCGGCTGGATCTCGATGTCGAGCACGCGGGCGGAGCGCTGCACGATCCGCGCGAGGTCGTCCGGCCCGTAGTGGTCGAGCCGGTGCTGGATGCCGAAGCGGTCGCGCAGCGGCGTCGTGAGCAGGCCGGACCGGGTCGTCGCGCCGATCAGCGTGAACGGCGGCAGGTCGAGCGTGACCACGCGCGCGCCGGCGCCGGCGCCGACCGTGATCGGCAGCTGGCGGTCCTCCATCGCCGGATAGAAGGTCTCCTCCACCGCGCGCGGGAGGCGGTGGATCTCGTCCACGAAGAACACCGAACGCGGCTGCAGCGCGGTCAGGAAGGCGGCGATGTCGGCCTTGCGCTCGAGCGCCGGGCCGGCGGTCTGGATGAAGGGGACGTCCAGCTCGGCCGCGACGATCTGGGCGAGCGAGGTCTTGCCGAGCCCGGGCGGGCCCGCCAGCAGGACGTGGTCCAGCGCCTCGCCGCGGCGGCCGGCCGCGGCGATCGAGACCGCGAGCTGCTCGCGCAGCGCCTCCTGGCCGACGAACTCCTCCAGCCGGCGGGGCCTGAGCGTCGCGTCGGGGTCGTCGTCCGGGCGCACCCGAGCCGTCTGAAGGCGCTCGTCGGCCGGGTCGACCGCGAGCACCCCCGGCGTGCGGATCGGCTCGGGCGTCACCGGCGGGCCTCGCGGAGCGCCGCGGCGATCAGGTCCTCGGGCGTTTCGCCAGGGGCGTCGCGGAGCAGCGCGTCGGCCTCCTGGGCGGAGAAGCCGAGGCCCAGCAGCCCGTCGCGGGCGAGCATGCGCGGGTCGTCGCCGCGGGTGATCACGATCGCGTCGCCGTCGATGGCCGGGACGCCGACCTTCTCGCGCAGCTCCACCACGATCCGCTCGGCGGTGCGCTTGCCGATGCCCGGCACGGCTTGCAGGCGCGCGGTGTCACCCGCCGCGACCGCGCCGAGCAGCTCCCGCGGCGGGCCGCCCGAGAGCACGGCCAGCGCCATCTTCGGGCCCACGGACTGGACGCCGATGAGCAGCAGGAACAGGTCGCGCTCCTCCTCGGCGGCGAAGCCGTAGAGCAGCAGCGCGTCGTCGCGCACGATCAGGTGGGTGTGCAGCGACACCGGCTCGCCCACGCGCGGCACGTGGCGCAGCGTCTCCGCCGAGACGCCGAGCCGGTAGCCCACGCCGCCGCAGGCGACCACGACGTGGTCCGCCCGCCGGACCGCCACCTCGCCGGAGACCAGCGCGATCACGACGCCACCCGAGGGGCGGGAGCCGCCGCCGCAGGCAGGGGCGCGATCACGAGACGGCCTGTAGGGCCGCCGCCATCGGCGCCTCGTTGGCGTGGCAGATCGCGACCGCGAGCGCGTCGGCGGCGTGGTCGGGCTTCGGGAGGTCGGGCAGCGTGAGCAGGGTCTGCACCATGCGCTGGACCTGGTCCTTGGCCGCGCGGCCGGAGCCGCAGACCGCGCTCTTGACCTGCTGGGGCGTGTAGGAGGCGCAGCGCACGCCGCGCTGGCCCGCCGCGAGGATCACGACCCCGCGCGCCTGGCCTACGGCGAAGGCCGAGCGGGCGTTCTCGCCGAAGTAGAGGTCCTCCACCGCCATCGAGTCCGGCTGGTACTCGTCCATCAGCGCGCCCACCCGCTCGTGGATGGTTGCCAGGCGAGCGCCCGCGTCCACGCCCGGCGAGGTCTCGATCACCCCGCCGTCGAGCGCGACGAGACGGCCGCGACGGTGCGCGACGACGCCGTAGCCGGTGTTGGCCACCCCAGGATCGATGCCGAGGACGATCACGTACATCCTCGTGATTCTGCGCGGCGGCCCGGACGCCTTCCCGAGGGCGGGCGCTGGCGGCGCGGTGCGAGTGGCCGCTGCGGTGGCTCGGGCGTCCTGAACGGCGGCATCGAGGGGAGGGAAGGAACGCGCGGGCGGTCCCGGCGCCTCGACGAACGTCGAACCGCCCCCCTCCCGGAAGGACCGGTTCGACGTTGACGACCGTATGCGTCCTCAACGTCGAACCGCCCCTCTGCCGAGCGAGCGGTTCGACGTTAAGGCCCCCGCAGGGCCGGCCGGACCACCACCCCCTACCCAGCCGCAGTAGACGTCGCGCGCCCACCCGCCACGCCGGCGGCAGAGCGCCCACGCTACCCCCCGGGCAGCGACGAGCCGGCGAAGCCGAAGAACCAGATGCCGAAGCCGGCCAGCGCCAGCCCGACCGAGACGATCATCACCGTGTCGAGCACGCCGCGCTTGCGGGTGGAGCCGCGCTCGCCCCGCATCGAGCGCATCCACGGCGCCTGCCGCGGCCGGTCGTCCCCGCTGCGCGTGAGCCGCTGGTGGGCGCGATCGAGCCAGCCGAGCAGCTTGGCCATCACGCCCATGCCGACCGGCAGGCCGATGAAGATCAGCAGGTAGGGCCCGAGGGTGGGGGCGCTGCTGTCGGCGATCCGCGAGGCGGCGTAGATGAGCCCGAGCGGCACTCCGAGCCACATCACGACGCTGCCGGCGCCCATCAGCAGCACCAGTCCGATCGCCGCCGGAGACCAGGGCGAGCGCAGCATGGCCGGGCGGCTACCCCGCGACGCGCTCGAGGACGTCCGCGGGGACGTCGAAGTTCGCGTGGACGGCGTCCACGTCGTCGAGGTCCTCCAGCGTGTCGATCAGCCTCATCAGCTTGGTCGCGCCCGCCTCGTCGAGCGGCACGAGCGTCTTGGGCCGCTGCGCGACCTCGGCGTTCTCGACCTCGATGCCGGCCTCGTCGAGCGCGGCGCGCACCGCGGCCAGCGTCCCGGGCTCGGTGATGACCTCGAAGACGTCGTCGTCCATCGCGATGTCCTCCGCCCCCGCGTCGATCGCGACGATCAGGTCCTCTTCCGAGTAGCGCTCGGCGTCGACGACGACCACGCCCTGCTTGTCGAACAGGTAGGCGACGGACCCGGGCTCGCCGAGGTTGCCCCCGTGTTTGCCGAAGGCGTGGCGGATGTCCGAGCCCGTGCGGTTGCGGTTGTCGGTCGTCGCCTCGACCAGGATCGCCACGCCGCCGGCGCCGTAGCCCTCGTACATCACGGACTCCAGCGCGGAGGCGTCACCGCCCTCGCCGGTGCCCTTGGCGATCGCGCGCTCGATGTTGTCCTTCGGCATGGACGCGTCCTTGGCCTTCTGCACCGCCAGGGCGAGCGACGGGTTGCCGTCGACGTCTCCCCCGCCCTCCTTGGCGGCCACCGTGATCGCGCGGGCGAGCTTCGTGAACAGCTTGCCGCGGCGCGAGTCGACGATCGCCTTCTTGTGCTTGATCCCCGCCCACTTGGAGTGTCCGGCCATGCGGCTTAGTCTAGGAGCCGCGGTGGACCCAGGGCGCGTCGCCGGCCGCCCACAGGTCGTTCAGCGCGACCGCGTCCTTGTAGGTGTCCATGCAGGCCCAGAAGCCCTCGTGACGGAAGGCCACCAGCTGGCCGTCGGCGGCCAGGCGCTCGAGCGGGTCGCGCTCCAGGACGGAGTCCTCGCGCAGGTAGTCCAGCGCGGCCGGCTCGAAGGAGAAGAAGCCGCCGTTGATCCAGTGCTCCGCGCGGGGCTTCTCCTGGAAGCCCGCCACGCGGTCGCCGCCGTCGAGGACGGCGATGCCGAACGGCAGCAGCGGGCGGACGACGGTCACCGTGGCCAGCGCGCCGCGGCGCTCGTGGTGGGCGCGCAGCGCGCCGAGGTCGAGGTCGGCCAGCCCGTCGGCGTATGTCGCGTGGAAGGGCGCGCCGGCCAGCTCGGAGCGCACGCGCCACAGCCGCCCGCCGGTGGGCGTGCCCTCCCCCGTGTCCACGCAGCGCACCTCGATGCCGTCCGGCCACTCGGCCTCGCGCACGAACGCCTCCACCTGGGCGCCGCGATGACCCGTGAGCAGCAGGAAGCGCCGCAGGCCCTGGGCGGCGTAGATGCGCACGACATGCCAGAGGATCGGCCGGCCGCCGATCTCGACCAGCGGCTTGGGCAGCTCCGGGCTGTGCTCCTGCAGCCGCGTGCCGCGGCCGCCGCAGAGGATCGCGACGTTCACGCCGCGCATCCTTGCGCACGCCGCGCGTCAGGCGCCCGGCTTGGTCTTCTCGGAGGCCGCCGCCGCCGCGGCGCGGCTTCCGGGCCGGGCCTGCTCGGAGGCCGCCGCCGCGGCGCGCCGGCCGGCCTCCGCGTCCACGGCTCCGTTGTCGTCCCGTGCGGCGCGCAAGCCCTCGGGGTCGCTGTACTTCTCGATCCGGAGGATCGCCTGGTCGACGACGCCTTCGATGGCGCGGTGAACCTCCATCAGCCGTGGCAGCACGTTCTCGCGATCGGCGGGCTGCACGTCCTTGAGCAGGGCGTAGGCGTACGTCTCGAAGAGCCCGATCTGGCGGTCGCAGCCCGCGATCGCCGACTGCAGCTGGACGACGTCGGCGAGGTGGTGGGCGATCGTCTTCGGCACCTTCTTCGCGGTGCCCCACGCCGCGCCGAGGAGTCCGCCCCCGCCGAGCGCGAGACTCACCAACTCCTCGCCCTTGAACACCGCGTTGAGCACGGCACCCAGGACCAGGCCGAGGCTGACGATGAACAGCGTGCGCCCGAGCCAGAGCTGGAGCAGGTACGCCTTGCGGACGTTGGCGAGCTTCTCCTCGAAGACGTAGGTGAGCCCGCGGGCCGGGATCGCCACCTCGGCCTGGCGGCTGAGCCGGCCGATGCCGTCGAGCGAGTGGTCGAGCTCCTCGATCCCGCGCGAGTGGAGGATCCAGGTCGCGAACCCCGACATCATCGCCAGCACGAGCAGCAGCGCGACGGGCAGCGTCTCGGCGAGCACACGGGTGGCGAGCGACTCGGCCCCGTCGGGGGGCTTGCCGACGAAGTCGGCGATCTCGCGGGCGTTGGAGAGGACGTAGACCAGCGTCGCGCCCATCATGGTCAGCGCGACGACGGACAGCACGATCCGCGCGAGGGCGTTGAGGACGAGGTTGGACTTGACCCCGCTGACGACCAGCTTCGTCAGGCCGTCCGCTCGTTCCTCCGCCTTGTGGTTGTCTGCGTTGGTGGACACCTCGAGTCTGGGCGCGACGCTCGCAGCGCCACGCCGGCCGCGCAACCCTGACGCGCCGGATAGCGGCGTGGCAGGGCCCGGGATGTCAGCGCTCGAACCTATTCGTCCGAGTAGGCCGGCGCGGTTCGCGCCATCGCCGCGAGACCCGTGAGGCCGGAGCCGGGCATCTGCGGCAGGCTATCCCGCGATGGAGCCCCAGCAGCGCGCCGCGCGAGCCAGCGCCTACGAGAGCCCCAAGCCCGAGGTGCTCGCCCTGATCCCGGCGGGCGTGCGGCGGGTGCTCGACCTGGGCTGCGCGACCGGGGCGCTGGCCGGGGCGCTGAAGGAACGCGGCGAGGTGGAGGTGGTCGGCGTGGAGCGCGAGCCGGCCTACGCCGCCGAGGCGCGGGAGCGCTGCGACCGCGTCGTCGAGGCCGACGTGGAGGCGCTCGCCGCGCGCGCCGCGACGGAGCTCGGCCGCTTCGACTGCCTGGTGGCGGCCGACGTGCTCGAGCACCTCGTGGACCCGTGGAGCGCGCTGGAGCGCTACGGCGCGCTGCTCGAGCCCGGCTGCCGGGCCGTGGTCTCGCTGCCCAACGTGGCGCACTGGACCACCTTCGCGCGGCTCGCGCGCGGCGGCTGGCCGCGCCTGCCGGAGGGCATCCACGACGCGACGCACCTGCGCTGGTTCACGCTGCGCGACGCGGTGGAGCTGCTCGAGGGCGCCGGGCTGCGGGTCGAGCACGTGACCCGCCGCCCGTGGGTGCTGTGGCGCGGCACGCGGCTGGACCGCCGCGCCGGGCCGCTGATGGGCGTGCCGGTCGCCCGCAGCGCGTTCGCCTTCCAGCACGTGCTCGCCGCACGACGGGCGTAGTCTGTCGCGCCCATGACGACGGCACCAGCAGAGATCTTCAAGGCCTATGACGTCCGCGGCGTCTACGGGGAGCAGATCGACGGCGACGTCGCCGAGGCGGTCGGGCGGGCCTTCGCGCGCGTGCTCGCCGGCATGGCCGGCAAGGCGACGGGCGAGCTGCGCATCGGCCTCGCGCGCGACATGCGCCTCTCCGCGCCGGAGCTCTCCGAGCGCTACCGCGACGGGATGGTCGCCGAGGGCGCCCACGTGCTCGACGCCGGGATGGTCGGCACGGAGATGCTCTACTTCCTCGTCGGCTCGCAGGACCTCGACGGCGGGCTGATGTGCACCGCCTCGCACAACCCGGCGAAGTACACCGGCGCGAAGCTCGTCGAGCGCGGTGCGGTGGCGCTCTCCGGCGACGGCGGCATCGGCGAGATCCGGGACCTGATCGCCGCGGGCCTCGGCGACGCTCCCGGCGGGGGCTCGGTCGAGGAGGTCGACGTCACCGACGGCTTCCACGAGGCCGCGATGAAGTTCATCGACCCGAGCGCGATCAAGCCGCTGCGCGTGGTGGTCGACGGCGGCAACGGCATGGCGGGGCCGATGGTCGGCCCCCTGCTCGAGCAGCTCGGGCTCGACCTGGTGACCACCTACTGGGAGCCGGACGGCAACTTCCCCGACCACGAGCCCAACCCGCTGCTGGAGGAGAACCGCCGCTTCGTCGTCGACAAGGTCAAGAAGGCCGGCGCCGATCTCGGCATCGCCTGGGACGGCGACGCCGACCGCTGCTTCTTCATCGACGACACGGGCCGCTTCGTCGACGGCGACTTCATGACCGCGCTGCTCGCCGAGTCGATCCTCG
>Ga0183260_10003146_pt1 | contig 13341 bp, 15 predicted proteins | sample AntDrymUQ4972206_2_FD_129768 | JGI IMG/M metagenome (GOLD analysis project Ga0183260, IMG submission 129768) | Polar desert sand microbial communities from Dry Valleys, Antarctica - metaG UQ497 (22.06) (version 2) (version 2) | ecosystem: Environmental > Terrestrial > Soil > Desert | place... | reverse complement strand
TGATCAAGTTCGCGATCCAGCACGGCGTGGTGACGCTCGAATAGCGCATGTAAGGAATTGCCCTACAAGCATTGTCGGGCGATGCCTACATCTGCGGCTCATGAAGTGTGCTCGAATCCCACCATGAACTATCAGGCTGTCTGCACCTTCGACATCCAGGGCGCCAGCCCGTCCGACTACGATGATGCATTCGTGGCCCTGGAACGGCTCGGCTTCAAGCGCCCGTCGACCGAGGAGCTCGTAGTGGAGGGAGCACATCCGTCGAACTCGGTGTTGGGCACTTACGCCTCCTGCAACGCTGGTTTCCTGCGCACCTGCCTTTGTCTGAAGGTGAAAGAGGCGTTCGCGCGAATGGAACGGGAAACCGACTTCCGGATCATCGTCGCAGTCGACGAGCCAGCCTCCGCGGACGACTTCGTCGGGCGACACCGTGGCGGCGTCATGGCGATAGCCGCCAGCTAGGCAGGCTAGGCGGGTTCTTCGGCCTCCCGGTGTTGGTCGATTTCGCCAACTCGCTGGAGCCGCTGGGGGATGTCGGACGCCATCTTCAATAGCGCCTACTTCTCCAGGATTGCGACCGGCGAAAAGGGCGTCCTCTATGCAGTCCGCACAACTCCCGGTCCTCGACGGACCCGCGAAGACACCGACCGGCATCGCCGGCCTCGACGAGATCACCGGCGGCGGACTGCCGCGTGGCCGCACGACCCTGCTGGTCGGCGGGCCCGGTTCGGGCAAGACCATTTTCGCGCTCCAGTTCCTCGTGCATGGAGCGACCGCGTTCAACGAACCGGGGATTTTCGTCGCGTTCGAGGAGAGTTCGAGCCGCATCGTGGCGAACGCCGAGAGCTTCGGCTGGAACATCCAGGGTTTGCGGGACAAGCAGTTGTTGTTCGTCGACGCCGAGCCAACCCCGGACCTGGTGCAGCCGGGGGCGTTCGATCTCACCGGCATGCTGGCGGTGCTCGAGTTCCAGGCGCGCGAAATGAGGGCGCGGCGCATCGTCTTCGATGCCATGGACATGGTGCTTGCACTGCTGCCGGATGCCGCGGCGAAACGCCGGGAAGTCTATCGGCTGCACGAATGGCTGCTGCGCCACGAGCTCACGGGCATCATCACCGCAGAGGCGGGCGGCGACGAATCCAATTCCTTCACCGACCAGCCGTTCGGATTCATGCAGTTCATGGTGGATTGCACCTTGATTCTCAGCCACAGCGTCGTGCTGGGCGTGTCGCAACGCAACCTGCGCGTGCAGAAATATCGGGATTCGAGCTTCGATGAGAACGAATCGCCTTTCCTGATCGGCAGGGTCGGTTTCGAGGTCGCGGTGGCGCGGCCCCTCGGCCGCGGCATTCTCAATGTCACCAAGGAGCGTGTATCCAGCGGCGTGGAACGGCTCGACACGATGCTGGGTGGCGGCTTCTACCGCGGAGCAAGCGTACTGATCACAGGCTCCCCTGGCACGGCCAAGACCACGCTGAGCGGCTCGTTCGCGCAGGCCGCATGCCAGCGCGACGAACGCACCCTGTTTGTCAGCTTCGATGCCGACTCCAGCGAAGTGGTCCGCGATCTCTCCTCTGTCGGAATATTGCTCGAGCCTTTCGTGAAAAGCGGTTGCCTGCGCATGATTTCTGCGCGCACGGTTACTGGAAGCGCTGAAACGTACCTCGTACGCATCAAATCACTGGCCAAGGAGCATGGCGCGCGCTGCGTGGTCATAGATCCCGTGTCCACGTGGTCGCGCGCCGGAGACGGGCTGAGCGCCCACAGCGTGGCCGAACGATTGATCGACTGGTCCAAGTCGGAAGGCATGACGCTGCTCTGCACGAGCCTCCTGGACGAGATGTCCCACAGCGAGGAGAGCGGAGCGTCTCTCCAGATTTCCACGCTGGCGGACACGTGGATCCATCTCGACTACCTGGTGCAGGCGGGCGAGCGCAACCGCGGCCTCTCCATCGTCAAGTCCCGCGGCACCTCGCATTCGAACCAGGTGCGTGAGCTCATCCTCAGCGACGATGGCGTCACCCTCGCCGACATCTACACGGCGGGCGGCGAAGTGCTGATGGGCACCATGCGATGGGAAAAGGAGCGCGCGGAGCGCATCGCGACCGAAGTTGCGGATGTCGCCGGCAAGCTCAAGCGCGTCCAGCTGGATGCCGAGGAAGCCTTCTGGCCCACACCGCGGTAAGCAGGGAACGTGAAATGACCCGGGGGGGATAACCGGGTGCGCGAGTTGCGAGGGGCTGACGTGTCCGTTCGGGAAGCAAGATGAACCGCGACGCGCCCTTGACCGACTTCAAGTTCAGACTGTACGTGGCAGGCGATGCGCAGAATTCCGTGCAAGCGATTGCAAACTTGAGGGCACTAGGCCGTGCCCACTTGCCGGATCACTGCGAGATCGAAGTGTTCGATGTCTTCAAGGATGCGCAGCGGGCGTTGTCGGAGGCGGTGTTCATGACACCGACGCTCATCAAGTATTCGCCCGGCGCGTTGCGCAGGCTCGACGACGAGCGGAGCGTGCCCGTGCGGGTTGTGCGGGAAGGCACGCTCGTCATCCTCAATGACATTCGATTGAATCCCTTCCCGATCCTCAGGGAGTCGGCACTCACGCGCGGCTTCAAGTCGATGATCATGCTGATCGCCATCGACGACTTCGGCACGGGCTTCTCGTCGCTCAGCTACCTTTCCTAGCTTCCCGTGGACACGCTGAAGATCGACCGTGCGTTCATCAACGACCTCACCACTGGACCACAGGGCCTGGCACTGGTGTCCACGATCATCACGCTCTCACATTCGCTCAAGCTCAAGGTAGTCGCTGAAGGTGTCGAAACCGAAGAGCAGGCGGGGTTCCTGCGATTGCTGCGCTGCGATGAAATGCAGGGCTACCTCTTCAGCAAGCGGATTCCGGCCGACGAATTCGAACAGCGGTTCCTGTTGTCGCGACGCGATCAATGCTAATTCTGATCCATCTCCAGACAGCCGATGAACTCGTTTGCCGGATTTCTAACGAACAATTTGATACAACGGGATTTCGTTGATCGTTTCCGGTCGCTCAACCGCCCAGGAGTGCATTGTCATGAAATACGTCGATGGTTTCGTGCTGCCGGTACCGAAGGCCAATCTCGCCGCGTACAAGAAGATGGCGTCCAGGGCCGGCAAGGTCTGGATGGAAAAAGGGGCGCTCGAATACGTCGAGTGCGTGGCCGACGACGTCAATCCAGGCAAGCGGACTTCGTTTCCGCAGAGCGTGAAGCTCAAAGAGGGCGAAGTTGTGGTGTTCTCCTACATCGTCTACAAGTCACGCAAGGATCGCGACCGCATCAACAAGCTGGTGATGGCCGATCCGCGCCTCAAGGACATGATGGATCCCAAATCACTGCCGTTCGACGGCAAGCGCATGTTCTGGGGCGGTTTCAAGGGCCTCGTCGAGCTGTAGAGCTCGCGCGTTCGCGGCATGCAGTCAGGTCGCTGGCGCGACCTGACCTACGCCAAGTTCCGGGCAGAAAGCAGCTAGTGACGTCGTGACGTTCGACTAGGCTCTGCGCAATTTGCTTGGAGGCAAGCAGGCGTCCATGCGTCAACAATCCGGCCCGCACATCCATGTGCGGGCGTTCGGCGGCGCGCGGCAGTGCCGCGCGACAGCCCCGCCTCACCCAAGTCGAATCCGGCCCGAAACATCCTGTTTCGGGCGTTCGGCGGGTCGCGCCAGTGGCGCGACAAGTCCCGCCTCACCCCCCTCCCAATGCCCGCACGATTTCGATGCGGTCGCCGGGCTGGACCGTGACGCAGTGGTGCTGGCTGCGTGGGGCGATGGCGCCGTTGACTTCCACGGCGACGCGCGCATCGCGCAGGCCCTGTCGGTCGACCAGCTCGGCCAGGCTGAGGGGCGACGGGAGTTCGAGCGGTTCGCCGTTGAGGGTGATCTGCATGCGGAGATTCTAGGGCGTCGCGCAGCGAAGAATCCGCCGGCTAATGACTGCGCCACGGTTGAGCGCCGAGGACCCTCGGACCCTCTCCCTCGGTCCCGCTTCCGAAGGGAGAGGGAAGAAGTGGGGCCCGACGCGAGCAATGGTGCGCGATCGTGCCCGTACAATTCGCAACATGCGCTATTCCCATCGCCTCAACGTGGCGCCGATGATGGACTGGACGGATCGGCACTGCCGGGCCTTCCATCGGATTCTCGCGCCGAACGCCTTGCTGTACACCGAGATGCTGACGGCGGCCGCCGTCGTGCACGGCGACCGCGCGCGCCTGCTGCGCAACGACGCCGCTGAACACCCCGTCGTGCTGCAGTTGGGCGGCAGCGAACCAGGCCTCCTGGCAGCGGCGGCCCGCCACGGGGTCGACGCCGGCTATGACGAGATCAACCTCAATTGCGGATGCCCGTCGGATCGCGTGCAGGCGGGGCGCTTCGGCGCGTGCTTGATGCGCGAGCCGAACCTGGTCGCCGCGTGCGTCGCCGCAATGTGCGATGCGGTGCGCGTGCCGATCACGGTCAAGTGCCGCATCGGCGTCGACGACATGGACGACGAGAAAGGACTCTGCGCGTTCGTCGACGCAGTCGCCGCGGCGGGATGCGACACCTTTGTCGTGCACGCTCGCAAGGCGTGGCTGAAGGGCCTCTCGCCCAAGCAGAATCGCGAAGTGCCGCCGCTCGACTATCTGCGTGTGGCGCGACTCAAGGCCGCGCGCCAGGATCTGAAAATCGTCCTCAACGGGGGCATCGAGACCGTTGAGGACGCCGTCGCGCACTTGTCGAGTTTCGATGGGGTGATGCTGGGGCGGGCCGCCTATCACGATCCCTACGTGCTCGCCCTGCTCGATGCACGCGTTTTCGGCGGGGCACCGGTCACGCGCCGCGCCGCGTTGGCCGCGATGCGACCGTACGTGGAGGCGCATCTCGCGGAAGGCGGGCACCTGGGGCAGATTACGCGGCATCTGCTCGGTCTGTTCCATGGATTGCCCGGGGCGCGTCAGTGGCGGCGCGTCCTGAGCGAAGGCGCGCATCGCGACGGCGCGGATTTCGAACTGGTGGAACGTGCGGCCGCGCAGGTCGTCGATGCCGAACCCCTGGCCAACGCCGCATGACGCACCCGGACGTTTTCTTCGATGCCGAATCGTTTGCGCACGCGCAGGCGACGGTGCCGCTCGGGATCGATGCGCACCCCGTCGCCAAGGCCGCGCTGCTGGTGTCGCCCGACGGATTTCGCGTGTCCAACGAGACCTGCAGCGACAACCGTTACATGCGCGCCGATCACGCGACCGACGAAGCGCGGGCGCACGCGCAGCACGCGGGCCTGGTGCGTGCGATCGATCGCTGCGTACCCATCGTGCGCTTCAGGGGCGATCCCGCGAGTCCCGATGCCGTGTTCCCGAACAATGTGTTCGCGACCATCAATGGGCGACTCATCGTCGGCGCGATGCGTCATCCGGAACGACGTCTCGAAGCACTGCGTCACGACATTCCCCGGTTTTTTCGAACACGACTCGGCTACGCGGTGCACCGGCTCGACCACGACCCGACGTGTGTCGCCGAACTCACGGGGGCGCTCGCGATCGACCGGGGTCGCAGCGTCGGCTATTGCGGATTGAGTGAGCGGTGCAACGAATCGGGGGCGCTGGCGATGCACGAGGCCTTCCGGCTTCGCCGCACATTCGTGTTCGAGCTGGCGGCCGGTGAGTACCACACCAATGTCGTGCTGGCCGTCCTTGCGTCGCGACTGCTGCTGATCTGCCGCGACGGCTTCGCGGATCCGCGCGCGGCGGACGCCATAGCGGCGACGTACGCGCCGCAGGTCGTATGGCTCGACCAGGACGAGAAACTCGGCTTTTCCGGCAATGCGATCGCCCTGGACAGCACGACGGCGTGGCTGAGCGAGTGCGGGGCGGAATCGCTCAGGCCCGCCTCCCGAAGCGGCATCGAGCGGTCCGGAATGCGGATCGGTGCGGTGCCACTGGACGAGATCGAGAGCGCCGGCGGGAGCCTGCGCTGCTGCGTGGCCGAGGTCTTTTGAGGCCGGTCGCGCGCAACTGAAGCGCGAATCTGAACCGGGCGCAAGGGCTTTTTGCCCAAGCCATTCAGGAAAGTTCAGGACGGATTCAAAGCACGGTGCCTAGTCTGCACCATGTTTCCTGTCCAGCACCCCCTTCCATGAGCCCCGTACCGCGACTTTCAGCCCTGTTGCTGGGCGCGGTGCTGGCCGCCAGCGCCGTGGCGACGCACGGCCAGCCGGCGGAAATCCGCCGAGCGGCAACCTTGCGCGATGCGGTTGCGCTGGTCGAGAGCGACACGGGCGGCCGAATACTCGCGGCGGAAACCGTGACCACCGGAACGACCCGCGTCTATCGCATCAAGGTCCTGACGCCCGACGGAACAGTTCGCGTCGTGCAGGTCATGGGTATCGACGCCGACAAATCTTCCTGATGCACACCACACGCACCACAGCACAAACCTACGAGGGGGCCGCGCATGCGCATATTGCTGGTTGAAGACGAAGCACCGCTCCGCGAGACACTGGCCGCGCGTTTGCGCCGCGAAGGTTATGCCGTGGACGCCGCCGCCGATGGCGAGGAAGGGCTCTATCTCGGCCGCGAAGTACCGTTCGATGTCGCGATCATCGATCTTGGCTTGCCCAAAATGTCCGGCATGGAGCTCATCACCACGCTGCGCGAGGAGGGCGCTCGGTACCCGGTGCTGATCCTCACTGCACGCACGAGTTGGCAGGACAAGGTCGAAGGGCTCAAGACCGGCGCAGACGACTATCTGGTCAAGCCCTTCCACGTCGAGGAGCTGCTCGCCCGCCTCAACGCGCTGGTGCGACGCGCGACCGGCTGGTCCAAGCCCGTGCTCGAATGCGGACCCATGGTGCTCGACACCACCGCGCAGACCGTGACGGTCAACGCCAAGGCCATCGATCTCACCAGCTACGAATACAAGGTGCTCGAGTATCTTATGCTGCACGCGGGCGAGCTGGTGTCGAAGGCCGACCTGACTGAACACATCTACCAGCAGGATTTCGATCGCGATTCCAATGTCCTCGAAGTGTTCATCGGGCGATTGCGTCGCAAGCTCGATCCCGACGGCGAGATCAAGCCGATCGAGACGGTTCGCGGACGCGGTTATCGCTTCGCGATTCCGCGCACCGAATAGGCATGCGGCGTGCGCCGCATGCGACTCGGCTCGATGTCACTCACCGCGCGGGTGGTCCTGTCGGCCATCGTCGCGCTGGTGACGTTTCTCGGGTTGACCGGCTACGCGCTCGAACGCGCGTTCTACGATTCGGCCGTGCGCGAAATGCAGGATCGATTGCGCTCGCACATCCATGCGTACCTTTCCGGGTCCGACGTCAGCGTCGCCGGCGAGCTGATCCTGCCTGAGGTCTCCCCGGATCCGCGCTTCGACATCCCCCACTCGGGGCTCTACGCCGCGGTGAAGGGCGGTACGAACCGCTGGCGATCTTCCTCCGCCATCGGTCTCAAGCTGCCCTTCGACGCGGAACTCGCGCGCAACGAGGAACGCTTCATCGGGCCGACGGATACCCCAGCGGGTCGGGTCTACGCCGAAAGCATGGGCATCGTGTGGGAGGTGCCGAACGGCCAGCCGTTGCCACTCACATTCCACATCGTCGAGGACGACACGCACCTGCGCGGGCAGCTGCAGGTATTCCGGCGCACCTTGTGGATCTGGTTGACGATCGCGGCAGTACTGGTGGTGGCAGTTTTGCTGACCGCGCTGCGCTGGAGCCTGATGCCGCTGCGACGCGTCGAGCGCGACGTGGCGCGCATCGAGCGCGGTAGTCTCGAACTCCTGGCGGACGACTATCCCACCGAACTCCGCACGCTGACCCACAGTATCAACGACTTCATCGACAGCGAACGCGCGCAGCGCATCCGCAACCGTCATCGCATGGGCGATCTCGCGCACAGCCTTAAAACGCCCCTCGCAGTAATCCGTAACGCGCTCGAGAATCCGAACGAAAGCGCCGCCCTCGAACACGTCGTTTCCGAACAGGTGCGGCGCATGGACGACATCGTCGCCTACCAACTCTCGCGTGCGGGGACCGCCGGTCACACCACGTTCTCGGCGCCGGTCTCGGTATCCGGCGTGGCCGAAGAGCTGGTAGGCAGCCTCGAGAAAGTGCACGCCGCGCGCAACATCCTGTGCGAATTCGAACTTTCGCCCGATGCGTGTTTCTTCGGCGATCGCGGCGACCTCATGGAAATCCTGGGCAACGTGCTCGACAACGCCTTCAAGTGGGCCGATCGGCGCGTGCTGCTGTCCACGCGTTCGATACCGGGTCGCCGTCGCGATGGCCTGGAGATCCAGGTGGAAGACGACGGCGCGGGCATCGACGACGTCGAGATTGAAGGGATCCTGCAGCGCGGCGTGCGTGGCGATGAACGCGTCGAGGGCCACGGCATCGGCCTTGCCATCGTCGACAACCTCATACACGACTATCGCGGGGAGCTGCAGGTCATCAACTCGACTGCACTGGGCGGAGCCTGCTTTCAGCTGCGCTTCCCGGCGTTGAACTGACTCCATTTACCTTCTCCCTCCGGGGCGAGAGGGTGCTGCTTGCGAGGCACTGCCTCGCGCACGCTTGAGCGCGCGAGCGGAACGCTCGGGCCGGGGCGCGGAGCGAGGTGGCGCGCAGCGCCGGATGAGGGTTCGAAGGTGCGGTATCAGTGATGCCGCAGAAGACTACTGCACCGCGCGGCAAGATCGGACCCTCTCCCCCAACCCACGCCCCGGCCTTCGCGCATAGCGCTCAGGCGTTCATCGTCGCGCGGACCCGTGGTCCGCAAGCGCTCCTCTTCACCCCGGCGGGAGAGGGGCTTAGGCGCACTTGCCGTGCGCGCGTGCCGAGGGCTACCCTGCGCGCGTTGCGACCGATACGTCGCCGCAGAGCATCGCGGGTGTAGCTCAATGGTAGAGCTGCAGCTTCCCAAGCTGCTGACGAGGGTTCGATTCCCTTCACCCGCTCCAATCCAATCCGCCCCGGACGCTTGATGACCGCGAAGACGCTGGACACTTCCCCCATCGTCGTGGGCTGGCGCGAGACGCTCGCGCTGCCAGCGCTCGGAATCGTGGCGATCCGGGCGAAGGTCGATTCCGGTGCGCGCTCGTCTGCGCTGCACGTCGAACACGCCGAGGAGTTCACGGAAGGCGGCGCTCCCTGGATTCGCTTCGCGGTACAACTCGGCGTGCCCGGCGTGCCGGAGCCGCACTTCAGCAGTGCGCAGATCGTGGATCGCCGACCGGTGACCGATTCGGGTGGTCACACGGCGGAGCGCGTCTTCATCCGCACCGCCATCGAGTTGGCCGAGCGAAGCTGGCCGGTTGAAATCAACCTGACCAGCCGGCGCAATATGCTGTTCCCGATGCTACTGGGCCGTACCGCAATGGCGGGGCGATTGCTGATCGATCCGTCGCGTGCGTTCGTGTTCGGCGAACCTGCCAAAGTGCATCGCGCAAAACGCCGGTAACAGCGGCACGCCTCAATCCCGCCCAACCGATCACTACCGGAATCCCAACTCGATGAAGCTGGCAATCCTGTCGCGCAACAGCAAGCTCTATTCGACGCAGAGCCTGCTGGAGGCGGCACGCAAACGCGGCCACAGCGCGCGCGTGTTGGATCCCCTGCGTTGCTACATGAGCATCGACTCGGACGCCATGGCGATCCACTACAAGGGCCGTGCGCTGACCGGCTACGATGCGGTGATCCCCCGCATCGGCGCGTCGGTCACGTTCTACGCGACAGCGGTGCTGCGCCAGTTCGAGATGATGGGGGTCACGACCCTCAACAAATCCGACGCGATCCTTCGCGCACGCGACAAGTTGCGCTGCCTGCAGCTGCTCGCCCAGCAGCGCATCGGCCTGCCCAAGACCGTGTTCGGCACCTACCCGGACGACACCGACGATTTGCTCAATCTGCTTGGCAAGCCACCGCATGTTCACAAGCTCGTGGAAGGCACGCAGGGCGCCGGGGTCGTGCTTGCCGAAAAGATCTCGGCCTCCCGCAGCCTGATCGAGGCGTTCCGCGGCCTGTACGCCAACTTCCTGATGCAGGAGTTCATCGGCGAGGCCAAGGGCTCCGACATTCGCTGCTTCGTGGTTGGGCGCAAGGTCGTGGCGTCGATGCGCAGACAGGGCGCCGCGGGCGAGTTCCGCTCGAACCTGCATCGCGGCGGCAGCGCGACGTCGGTCCAGCTCAGCGCCGAGGAAACGGAGACGGCGGTGCGCTCGGCGGCGACGATGGGGCTATCGGTAGCCGGTGTGGACCTGCTGCGGTCGAAGCGCGGACCCCTCGTGCTCGAGGTGAACTCGTCGCCGGGGCTCGAAGGCATCGAAGGCGCGACCGGCGTCGATGTGGCCGGCGCGATCATCGATTACCTGGTCGCACGCGTGCGTCGCGACAGTCGACGCGGCGGAGCGCTGCCGCCGCGCTGAATTGGCACTGGAGCGCGAAGGCTGTGACTACGCTGGGAGTGTTACCCTCGGTGTTGGTGGACGCGTTTCGCTGGTCCACCACGCGGACGGTTACGCGGGGCAAATCTGGATTGATTGCCATCCCGTTGGCCGGGCTACCCATTCCTTCTTGAGGTCTCATGTCACCAGGTATTTCTGAAACGCCCATGCGTGTGCTCGTCGTCGAAGACAACTCCGACATAGCGGCCAACATCGGAGACTTCCTCACCGATCAGGGTTTCGTCGTGGATTTCGCCGGTGACGGCGTTACCGGGCTGCACCTGGCGGTGGTCGAGGATTTCGATGTCATCGTTCTCGATCTCAATCTGCCCGGGATGGACGGGCTCGATGTCGCGCGCAAGCTGCGCGAGGACGCGCGCAAGCAGACACCGGTATTGATGCTGACCGCGCGCGACTCGCTCGAACAGAAACTGACGGGATTCGAAAGCGGCGCCGACGACTACCTGGTCAAGCCTTTTGCGCTGCAGGAACTGCTGGCGCGGGTGCAGGTGCTCGGCCGTCGCGGCAAAGGCCCCAAGACGCGGCTGCTCAATGTCGGCGAGCTCGAATACAACCTCGACACGCTGACGGTTAGCCGCGCCGGCAAACAACTCCAGCTCAATCCCACTGGCCTGAAACTGCTGCAATGCCTGATGGAGTCTTCTCCCTCGGTGGTCACGCGACGCGAACTCGAGATGCGCGTGTGGGGCGAGGAGTTGCCCGACTCGGACAGCCTGCGCGTGCATATCCACGGACTGCGCCAGGCGATCGACAAGCCGTTCGAAAAACCGCTCATCCACACCCGCCACGGCATCGGTTACTGCCTGTCCGATCCGGATGCAATACCGGCGTAGGCTCCGCAGCCGCATCGTCGTCTCGTTCCTGTTGCTGGGGACCTTGCTGACGACGCTGTTCGCGTTCGCCGTGCTGCTGCTGCGCAGCCGGCTCGAAGAGCAGCTCATCAACAACACGCTGCAGCGCGAGGTCGCGAACTTCGTCGAGTTCAAGCGTGCCAATCCCGACGAGTCCGCCCGCTTCGCGTTCTCGAGGGAAATCATCGCCGACGTGTTCGGGCCGGCCAAGTTCGCCAACATCCCCTTCGCGCACCAGAACCTCGAAACCGGTGTTTACGATCGCGTGGAGGACGGCAGCGGCGGCACGCGGTATTACAAACTCGCGGTGCAGAGGGACAAGGATTTCCGGGGGTATCTGCAGTACGACTACACGCAGGAAGCGTTGAGCAATCGCCAACTCGTCGTGGCCCTTGGCGTCACGGTGGGAGTGTTCGCCTTGCTGAGCCTGCTGCTCGGCATCTGGTCTTCGCGTCGCGTTATTTCCCCTGTCACGGAGCTTGTGTCGCGCGTGCGCGGTTTCGCGCGCAGCGGGCGCCACGATGCGCTGGCCCCGCATTTCGCGGCAGATGAAGTGGGCGAACTCGCTGCGGCGCTCGACGACTACTCGCAACGCCTGACGTCGGTGGTCGAACGCGATCGGGAGTTCAATGCCGACGTGAGCCACGAACTGCGCACGCCGCTCTCCGTGATCCACGGCGCCGCCGAGTTGTTGCTGACCCAGACGGATTTGACACCCAAGACCCGCGAGCGCCTGCTGCGTATCGAGCGCGCCGTCCGTCAGTCGACCGAGCTCACCACCGCGCTGCTGCTCTTGTCACGCGGCGAAAAGCAGGGCCCGAGCGATGGCGAGACCAGCGATGTGGGCGCCGTCGTCGAGCAGGTGATCGACGTGTGCCGCAACCAGTTGGGCGCGAGGCCCATCGACATCCGCGTGATGCGCCTCGCCGCGCCGGAGGTCGAGGCGCCCGCCGCGGTGCTCGCGGTCGCCTTGACCAATCTCATCGGCAACGCGTTCAAGTACACGCGCGAGGGCGGCGTCGAGATCACGGTGCACGAGGATCGGGTCACGGTGATTGACAGCGGGCCTGGCATCAACGCGGAAGAAGCGCAGCGCCTGTTCGAGCGCGGCTATCGCGCGCGCGGTGTTGACGCCCCGGGTTCCGGCATCGGGCTCGCGATCGTGCGGCGCTTGTGCGACTTGTACGGCTGGCAGGTCAGCCTTGCCCCGCGCGCCGACATCCGGGGCACCATCGCGGAGCTGCGCTTCGCGCGGAACTGAAGGTTTGGCGGGTCGTCATCGTAATGCGGGGGGCCGTCAGAAAGCGCTCAGGGCCCTTTCGGAGTGCGACGGAAAATGCGATACACGGGCCAGGAGAGCGCCACTAACCCAACCGCGATCAGACTATTGGTGGGGTCACTCATCAGCGCTGCGACGATGAAAGCCAGCGAACCGACAAGTGCAAGTCCGGGGACCAGCGGATAACCCGGCACCTGGAACGGTCGCGGCGCCTCAGGCTGACGAACTCGCATGATGAACACGGCGCTGAAGGTGAGCGCGTAGTTCGCCACGAAAAGGAAAGCCAGCATGGCGAGGACGGTGTTGAACGTGTTGGTCACGATCAACACGAGCGACATCGCGATGGCGGCCAACAGTGCGGGCACCGGTGTGCCTCCGGGATTCACTCTTTCCAGGATTGCGGGAAGCAAACCATCACGGCTCATCGCGAACGGTATGCGGGATGCCATGAGTACCAGTGCATTCACGGAAGCAATGAGCGAGATGATCATCACGATTCGCAGCACCGTGTCGCCAGTAGGGCCGAACAGGCGGGCCGCAGCGCTGGCTGCCACGAAGGGATCGCCGGCCATCTCGCGGAGCGGAATCACGGCGAGGAAAGCGGCGTTCAACAAAAGGTAGATCCCCATGACCAGCAGGACGCCGCTGATCATGGTGCGAGGGATGTCGCGGCCGGGATTCTGCAGTTCCTCGCCGAAGTAGATCGGTCCTGTCCAGCCATCGTA
>Ga0183260_10003145_pt1 | contig 13342 bp, 7 predicted proteins | sample AntDrymUQ4972206_2_FD_129768 | JGI IMG/M metagenome (GOLD analysis project Ga0183260, IMG submission 129768) | Polar desert sand microbial communities from Dry Valleys, Antarctica - metaG UQ497 (22.06) (version 2) (version 2) | ecosystem: Environmental > Terrestrial > Soil > Desert | place... | reverse complement strand
TCGCCGATGGCGGCTGGGCCGTGCGGGACTCGAAGGACCCCACCGGACCAGCCCTGCTCGTCACCCCCGCCGCCTGGGCCACCTTCACCACCGACGTCCGCAACGGCACGTTCGCCTAACCGGCCACGACTCGATGACCAACGTCGCAGCAACGCGGTATTGCTGCTCCGGAGCGTTACGCGACGTCACGCTGTGGCGATGGTGTCAGCAGGCAGTCACAGGGGACGGCGCCACCGACTTCGACGGGAACATTGAGGCTCTCCCGGCAGCACTACGTGATGAGCGGCTTCGTGAGGCGTGACCGAGGACCGCGCACATGACTGGAGCGCTTCGGCTGCGCAGGTTTACTGTACCCGTACCGGTTGATCTCCAAGGCGTGGTCGTGGCGTGCCTGGTGCCGTCACACAGGGCACGCCACGCGACGTGGCCCTGACGAGCCGAACATCGATCAGTGACGGTCTCCTCAGTTACGGTTCGGCAGTGCCTGCAGTGATGCCGTCGTCGAGCCCCAGTCGCCTCGAGGACTTGGTCGCTGGAGTGAGTGTGTCCGGCGTGCGCTCCACGCCGGTGACGGTCCTCGCCGCGATCCCTGCGGGCCCCGACGCCGTCAACCTGGTGTTCAGCGACTCTGCCGGCAAGGCAGACCAGCAGCTGCTGTACCGCGCTGACGAACCCCAGCTGACCATCGAGCAGCCCGGCAGCCGGTGGTCCTTCGACGCCGACGGCGCCGAGTTCCGTCTCGCTGCCGAGGCGCTCCGGATCCGGATGGCCGGCTTGCACGACCCGATGCTCGCTGTCTCGGCCAGCGACGTGGACCCGCTGCCGCATCAGATCAGGGCGGTATATGGGGAGATGCTGCCCCGCACCCCGTTGCGGTTCCTCCTCGCCGATGACCCGGGCGCCGGAAAGACGATCATGGCCGGCTTGTATGCGAAGGAGCTGATGCTCCGCGGTGACCTCGTGCGGATGCTCGTGGTCGCGCCCGGCGGGCTGGTAGAGCAGTGGCAGGACGAGCTGAGCGCGAAGTTCGGCATCCACGCTGAACTGCTGACCCGGGACATGTCGGCCGCCACCATGGACGGGAACCCGTTCGGCGCGCACCCGATCCTCATTGCGCGGATGGACCAGCTCGCGCGGGACGACGACATGCTGGCGCACCTGGGTGCCAGCGAGTGGGACCTCGTGGTGGTCGACGAGGCGCATCGGATGTCGGCCAGGTGGTGGAGCGGGGAGCTGCGTCGTACCCGTCGCTACGAGCTGGGCCAGCAGCTGGGCGGGATCGCCAGGCACCTGCTGCTGATGACGGCGACGCCGCACGCCGGTAGCGAGGAGAACTATCAGCTCTTCCTAGCGCTGCTCGATCCGGACCGCTTCGAGGGCCGGTACCGCGATGGCGTGCACTCCACGGACACCTCGGGCCTGATGCGCCGGATGGTAAAGGAGGAGCTCCTCACCTTCGAGGGCAAGCCGCTGTTCCCCGAGCGCATTGCGGAGACGGTGCCGTACACACTCTCCGACGGTGAGCTGGAGCTCTACGACGGCGTCACCCATTACGTCCGGGAAGAGATGAACCGCGCGGACGCCCTGCGCGACAGCGGCGATGCCCCGCGGTCAAGGACTGTCGGCTTCGCCCTCACGGTGCTACAGCGCCGGCTCGCGTCGAGCACCCATGCGATCTTGCGTTCCTTGCAGCGTCGACGCGAGCGGTTGGAGGCCAAGCGCGTCGAGATGCTCGACCCCACGCGGCACAGTCCCCTCACCGACCGACTCGGCGAGGTCGTCGGCGAAGCGCAGATCGAGAAGCTGCTCGACTCCGAGGAGATCGACGCAGAGGAGGCAGAGCGGCTGGAAGAGGGCGTGGTCGACGCCGCGACCGCGGCGCGGACTGCTGACGAGCTGCAGGTCGAGATCACGCAGCTGACCGAGCTGGTGGCACTGGCCGAGCAGGTCCGCGACATCGGTCAGGACCGGAAGTGGTCGGAACTGCGGTCTCTTCTGCTGGATCGCCAGCTGCTGCAGGACGAGAACGGCGCACCGCGCAAGCTCATTGTGTTCACCGAGCACCGAGACACACTCACCTACCTCATCGAGCAGATCCGCAACGTGCTCGGCCGCGACGACGCGGTCCTCACCATCCACGGTGGCACTCGCCGGGAGGACCGGAGACGGATTCGCGAGCAGTTCACCCACGAGCCTGCGCGGCAGGTGCTGGTAGCGACCGACGCCGCGGGCGAGGGGCTGAACCTCCAGGCCGCACACTTGATGATCAACTATGACCTCCCTTGGAACCCGAACCGGCTGGAGCAGCGTTTCGGTCGCATCCACCGCATCGGTCAGCGCAATACCTGTCGGTTGTGGAACCTGGTTGCTGAAGGCACTCGCGAGGGCCAGGTGTTCACCCGGCTGCTGCAGAAGATGGAGGAGCAGCGCCGCGCCTACGGCGGGCGGCTGTTCGACGTGCTGGGTGACGCGTTCGGGGAGAAACCGCTGCGCGAGCTGCTGATGGAGGCCATCCGCTACGGCGATGATCCTGCCAAGCGTGCAGAACTGGATCGGGTGATCGACGCCGAAGTCACCGCCGGTCTGGCGGAGCTGCTGGAGGAGCGGGCGCTGGCGCGGGAGGCGCTGGACCCGCACGAGCTGGACCGGCTGCGCCGGCAGATGGACGAGGCGCGCGCCCGCCGGCTCCAGCCACACTATGTCGAGTTGTTCTTCCGCGATGCCTTTGCTCGCCTCGGCGGACGGATGGCGCGCCGTGAGGTCGGCCGTCACCAGATCAACAACGTGCCGGCCGCGCTTCGTGAGCGCCAGCTCCCCGGGGCCCGGGTCCCGCTCACGACAAAGTACGAGCGGGTGACGTTCGAGCCAACCTGTGTGGAGACAAGCGGTGGGCACCGCGCCGAGCTCCTGGCGCCGGGACACCCGCTGATGGACACCGTCCTCGACGCCACCATCGAGGCCCATCGCATCGCCCTGGAACATGGCGCGGTTCTGCTGGACACCCAGGACCTCGGCACCACACCTCGCGTGGTCGTGGCGCTGACCGGTGAGGTCGTCGATGGCACCGGGCGCGTAGTGAGTAAGCGCTTCGCGTTCGTGACCCTCACCCCTGACGGTGCGGCCGCGCCCTCGGGTCCTGCGCCTTACCTGGACGCCGAACCGCTGCCTGAGCACGGCGTGGGCGTGGCCCGCCGGGTTCTCAAGCAGCCGTGGCTTGCCGCTGGAGTGGAGCAGCTGGCGAGCTCGTGGGCCATTAGCCATAATCAGCCGGAGCACCTGGAGGAGGTACGGGCACGGTTGATTCCGCAAGTCGAGAAGACAGCGGCCGCAGTGCGCCAGCGGCTGCTTCAGCAGGTGAACTACCTGCACAGCGAGGCTGCACGGTTGCGCGACGAGCTGAGTTCTGGGCGACCTGGTCGGCAGGCGAGAGTCCGCCAGAGCCCCGACCGGCTGGAGGCCCGGGCTCGGGAGCTGGAAGCCCGCCTGGAATCTCGAACCGCACGGCTCGCAGCTGGGGCGCAGCTCGCGGCCAAGCCACCAACAGTGGCTGGCGCGGCACTGATCATTCCTGCCGGCTTGCTTCCCGCCGCTGCGCGACCCGCCACAGATACCGCGGTGGTCGAGCGCCGCGCGGTCGACGCGGTTCTCGCAGCCGAACGTGCACTCGGACGTGAGCCGGAGGAGATGCCGCACAACAATCCCGGCTTCGACATCCGCTCCATTGACGCTAGCGCCGCGACGATTTTTATCGAGGTCAAGGGCCGCATCGCTGGCGCGGAGGACTTCTTCGTCACCTACAACGAGGTGCTGCACGGCAAGAACAGCGCACCCAACTACCGGCTGGCCATGGTGACAGTTAGCCCAGACGGACCGCCGCACGACGAGCTGCGCTACCTCGATGACCCGTTCCGCCACACCGAGCTCGGTAGCTTCGCTGCCACAGGGGTTCGCGGCGATTGGAACGCCATGTGGAACCAAGGGGGAGCCCCACGATGACAGCGCCCAAGCGCAAGCTGATCGAAGTCGCCCTGCCGCTGGAAAAGATCAACGCCGAGTCGGCCCGGGAGAAGTCGATCCGCCACGGGCACCCCTCTACCCTGCATCTGTGGTGGGCTCGGCGGCCACTGGCTGCAGCTCGAGCCGTGCTGTTCGCCCAGCTGGTCGACGATCCGTCCTCACACCCCGATCGCTTCCCCACCGAGGAAGCCGTGACTGCAGAGCGGAAGCGACTGCACCAGCTTATTGAGGAGCTCGTTGTTTGGGAGAACTCCAACAACGAGAACTTGCTTCGTCGGGCGCATCAGGAAATTCTCGATTCCACCGGCGGTAACCCGCCCCCGATCCTCGACCCGTTTGCTGGCGGCGGCGCCATCCCATTGGAGGCGCAACGACTTGGCCTAGAGGCACACGCTTCCGACTTAAATCCTGTCGCGGTACTGATCAACAAAGCCCTAATCGAGATACCGCCGAAATTCGCAGGGCAACCGCCAGTCTTTCCCGGGGCCGCCGAGAGTCGGCTCGGCGACTGGCCAGGAGCCACCGGGTTGGCCGAGGACGTACGCCGTTACGGCGAGTGGGTTCGCAACGAGGCCGAGAAGCGCATTGGCCACCATTACCCCAAGGCCAAGCTTGCAAATGGTTCGCAGGCGACTGTGATCGCGTGGATTTGGGCGCGGACGGTCACCTGTCCCAATCCCGCGTGCGAGATTGAGACTCCTCTCGTAAATTCATTTACATTGTCTAAACGCAAAGGCAAGGAGGCTCATGTTGTCCCGGTAGTCAACGGGCGCCACATTGAGTACGAGATTGAGCATGCGGTTCGTAATACCACACCGCCGACGTTCTCCCGCACCGGCGCGAGTTGCGTATCTTGCGAGACGGCCGTCTCCCTCCCGTACATCCGGACGGAGGGGATAGGGGGGAGATTGGGACGCCACCTACTTGGCGTTGTGGCAGAAGGGATTCGCCGGCGACACTATTTGGCGCCGGATGCGTTGCAACTGAACGCTGCTGACGTCGTGCCGCCGGCAGATTTTCCCACGGCACCACTGCCTAGGCAGGCGCTGGGTTTTCGAGTACAGGGATACGGCATTACTAGCCATGATCAACTATATACATATCGGCAGCAGCACCTCCTGACAAACCTTGTCGAACTTATTGAACAAGTGCACGACAAATGCATGGCAGACGGAGCGACGCAGGATCGTGCTGCAGCTCTGAGCGTCTTCTTCGCGTTGTGGCTAGGGCGCGTTGCGAACCGTGGATCTAGCCAGAACTTCTGGAATGCACAAGGCGAGAAGGTTGAACAGGTCTTCGCACGCAATGCCCTACCGATGATTTGGGTTTACTCGGAAGCGAACCCCTTTTCCTCGTCGTCTGGAAACATCCTCGGCCAGTTGCGTTATTTGGTAAGAGCAATGCAGTCTTTGCCGGCGCGCGGGCACGGAACTGCCGTCCAGTGCGACGCCGCCAAGGCAGAACCGGCTGGTATTGTGATCGCCACAGACCCTCCGTATTACGACAATGTGCCGTATGCCGACCTTTCCGACTTCTTCTACGTATGGCATCGAGCAGTGTTAAGAAAGGTGCTGCCAGAGCTGTATACAACACTACTTACGCCCAAAGAGCCAGAGTTGATAGCGGAGCCCGCAAGGAGCGGTTCGTGGCAAGAGGCGGCGAAATTTTTTGAGACCGGACTGCATCAGGTGTTCCGACGGATAACTGGTGGTGAATTAATTGGATATCCTTTTACGATATTCTACGCGTTCAAGCAGTCGGAGACAGGCGTCGATGGAACCGCCTCCACGGGGTGGGAGACAATGCTGCAAGCATTGCTCGATGCAAATGCGATGGTCATGGCGACGTGGCCGCTGAGAACGGAACGAGCCGGAGGGTTGCGAGATTTCGGCAGGAATTCTCTGGCGTCCTCCGTTGTGCTGGCGTGTCGTCGGCGACCCGAGGGCGGGCCGCGTATAGACCGCCGGGGATTTGTTGCCGCACTCAAGAGGGAGATGCCGCAGGCGCTTCGCGAGCTTCAGCAGGGCGCGATCGCTCCCGTCGACCTTCCGCAGGCGGCCATTGGTCCTGGCATGGCGATATTTTCTCGTTACTCCACAGTACTAGAAGACGACGGTTCACCAATGCGCGTCCGTACCGCGCTCGTACGGATTAATGAGATGCTCGACACAGTACTCTCCGAGCAGGAAGGTGACTTCGATCCCGATACGCGTTTCAGTCTCGCTTGGTTTCGTCAGTGTGGATTCGAGGCAGGCGCGTTCGGGTCAGCCGACGGCCTTGCGCGAGCCCGCAACGCTTCATTGGAGCATCTCGAGCGTGCCGGAATTCTCAACTCGCGTGCAGGCAAGGTGACCCTACTAGCTCCGGCAATGCTTCCCGAAAATTGGGACCCTGTCACAGACAGCTCGCTAAGCACTTGGGAAGTGGTAATGCACGTCGCACGGGCACTTACGCGGCGCGGCGTGCCCGCAGCGTCTCAGTTACTTAGCCGAGTGCCGACTGCAATCGATCGCGACCTGTGTAAAGAACTGGCCTTCCTGATCTTCGCCTTGGCGGAGGATGCTAAGCGGACAAGAGTGGCGGTTGAGTTTAACGCTTTGGGTACCGCGTGGAACGACATCGAGGCTGGGTCGAGAACCGCAGCGACAGCCACCCAACACGAGTTCGACTTCTCGGAGGAGTGACGTGGGGTTCCAGACTCCGAAGTACAAGTTGGCCAAGCTGCTAGAGCAGGCGGGCGATGGGACGATTCAGCTCCCGGACTTCCAGCGTGGTTATAAGTGGGACGACGACCGCATCCGATCCCTGCTAGTCACGATCACCCAGGGGTATCCCCTTGGCGTGATCATGCTGCTGGAGTCTGGCAGCGATCACGTGCGGTTCAAGCCGAAGCCCGTCGAGGGAGCGCCGACGGAAGCGGCGAAGACCGAGCCGGACCTGTTGCTGCTCGACGGCCAGCAGCGGCTGACCTCGCTGTACCAGGCGTTGACCGGCGACGGCGTCGTCGACACCCAGGACACTCGCGGCAAGCGGCTGCAGCGTCGCTACTACATCGACATCGGCCGCGCACTCGGAGACCCAGGGGACCGTGATCAGGCTGTCGTCTCACTGCCCGGTGACGGCAAGGTCCGGACCAACTTCGGCAAGGACGTCGAGTTCGACGTCTCGACTCCGGCGAAGGAACGCGAGCACGGCTACTTCCCCTTTCGGCTGGTCTACGACCAGGGTGAGGCCATGTCATGGCTTGTCGAACTGAAGGACACGCAGCAGTTCAGCGCATTCCTCACGAAGGTCCTCCAGCCGATGCTCGGTTACGAGATCCCTGCGATCGAGCTCGACAAGTCCACGACCAAGGGAGCGGTAGCCACCGTCTTCGAGAAGGTCAACACCGGCGGATTACCGCTGAACGTATTCGAGCTGCTCACCGCGACATTCGCGGGAGACCCGGCGTACTACGCCGAGCAGGGCACGGACTTCCGACTCGGCGACGATTGGCAACTCACTGAGCAGGTGGTCGCTGCGCACCCAGTGCTTGGTGGCGTCCGCAACACCGACTTCCTACAGGCCGTCACGTTGCTCGCGACCGCCCACGGCCCGTCATTTACGTCCGCCCGCAAGGAGGATGTTCTCAAGCTCCAGTTGGGCCAGTATTTAGCTTGGGCCGGAAAGGTCCGCGATGCGTTGGTATGGGTCGCGCAGTTCCTGCACGCGGAGAACATCCACCAGGCGCGCGATATCCCGTACCCGACACAGCTGGTTCCGCTCGCGGTGCTCCGCGTGACCCTCGGCGAGAGCGCGGACATCTACGGCGTGCGCAACCGAATACGTCAATGGTTCTGGTGCGGAATCCTCGGCGAGCTGTACGGCGGCTCTACGGAGACACGCTTCGCGCGGGACGTGGACCAGGTGCCGGAGTGGGCTATGCAGGCTACTAACGGCGACGCGGTGGCTACCGTTCCGTCCACAGTGTCCGCGGCGACATTCGTTGAGTCCCGTTTGTTGTCACTGCGAACCCGGCAGTCCGCTGCGTATAAGGGCCTGCACGCCCTACTCATGGGCACCGGCGCGAAAGACTGGAGATTCCACCAGTCGTTTGACAAGACGCACTACACGGACCTGCAGGTTGATATCCACCACGTTTTCCCGAAGAGATGGTGCGTCAACAACGGAATCGACGACGCGCTCCGCGAAAGCGTCGTCAACAAGACGCCGCTCGCCGCGAAGACCAACCGACTCATCGGGGGTGCCTCGCCTGCCATCTACCTCCCCAAGCTCGAAGCTTCAGCAGGTGTCAGCGCCGCACAGCTCGACCAGATCGTCGGGGTGCACCTCATCGACACCGCAGCCCTCCGGGCTGCCGACTTCGACACCTTCTTCCTCGCCCGCCGTCACGCCCTACTGGCGTTGATGGAGGAGGCGATGGGCAAGCGCGCCCAGCGCGACGTCGACGCCGAAGCCCTTTCCGGCGGTGACGAAGCACCTGAGGCGTTCGCCGCCGAGCCCGACGATCCTGAAGACGACGTCGAACCCGACGAGGAGGACTAGCAGATGGCAGTCTCCAACCGCGACCGCATCGGTAGCGCCTTCGAAATAATCGCAATCGGGCTCGATGAGTTCATCACTCGTGCGCTCAGCGCCGACGTGCCGCCAGGCAAGGACTGGACTCTACTTCTCGCCGCCAAGGACGCTCGGGGTGGCGCCCAGCGAACCTACGACCGGCGGGACCCGCAGTGCAGTCTTCGGATGCTCACCGAGAACATCACTGGAAACACGCGGCCGGGCTGGTACCCGTTCGACGAGCTCCTCTCCCGATCGGAGAAGAGCCTGGCAAGCGAACTGCACGACGCCCGGAACGACTGGGCACACAACAAGGCTTTCAGCGCGGACGACGCCTATCGCACGCTCGACACCGCCGAGCGCCTGTTGCGCGCTGCCGGCGTGCCCAATGAGGCCGAGGACGTGAAGCGCCTCCGAATCGATCTGCGACGAGTCTCGTCCGAGCAGGAGGACCGGCGGGCGGCGAGGACGCCCGGGGCCACGGATGTCGCTTCGGCGGGCCTGTTGCCGTGGCGCGAGGTGCTCCGCCCGCACGACGACGTCGCGAGCGGAAACTTTCACGCGGCTGAGTTCGCCGCAGACCTCTCCATGGTGGCTCGCGGCGAGGGCGACGCCGAGTACACTGATCCGGTCGAGTTCTTCGAGCGCACGTTCCTCACCGGGGGCCTGCGTGACCTCATCAATAGGGCAGTCCGCCGCCTCACCGGTGATGCCAATGCCTCACCGGTGATCAACCTTCAAACGAACTTCGGCGGCGGAAAGACGCACTCGATGCTCGCACTGTGGCACCTCGCCTCCGGCCGGCTTCTGGCCGACTACCCGCAGGAGCTGCAGGATCTCGTGAGCGGCGTGCCGCTCGACACCGTGTCAGGGCGAGTGCGCCGAGTAGCGCTGGTGGGGAACCAGCTGCAAGCGGGATCGACCAACACCAAGCCGGATGGCACTGTGGTGCACACGCTCTGGGGCGAGCTCGCCTGGCAGCTGGGTGGGGCAGAGGGTTACGCCATGGTCGCCGACGCCGACCGCACGTCGACCAACCCGGGCGACGCGCTGCGCCAGTTGTTCGCCCAGTTCGCGCCAGCGGTCGTGCTCATCGATGAGTGGGTGTCCTACGCCAGGCAGCTCTGGGGCAACGATTCGCTGCCTGCCGGCACCTTCGATACTCAGTTCACCTTCGCCCAGACGCTCACCGAAGCCGCCAAGGCCGTTCCCGGACTGCTCGTCGTGATCTCGATTCCCGCCTCGCAGCGGGCCGATGACGGCAGCGAGAGCATCAGCGACGAAGAGGCCGGCGGCGAGAACGGCCGCGAAGCCCTCCGCCGGCTGCAGAACGTCGTGCGGCGCGTCGCTGACCAATGGCGGGCCGCGAACGCGGAGGAGAGCTTCGAGATCGTGCGGCGCCGACTCTTCACGACGCCCGACGGGGAAGCCCTAGCCCGCATCAGCGCGACGGCAAACGCCGTCGTAAAGTTCTACCGTGACCATCACGCCGAGTTCCCCCGGGAGGCGATCGACACCGGCTACGTCGACCGTATCCGGCGCTCCTACCCCGTGCACCCCGAGCTGTTCGACCGGCTCTATGAGGACTGGTCCACCCTCGACCGGTTCCAGCGCACACGGGGCGTGCTGCGGCTGATGAACACGGTCGTGGGAGAGCTGTGGCGAGCAGGCGACACTGCGCCGCTGATCATGCCGGGTTCCGTGCCGTTGAACACCGACGCCGTGCTCACGGAGGTGTCGCAATATTTGGAAGATCGCTGGAAGGCCGTCATCGACGGCGACGTCGACGGGCCGAACTCGGCTCCAGCTCAGGTGGACAACGCGAATCCCGACCTACTCGGCAAGCGCTTCGTCACCCAGCGGCTCGCGCGGACCGTGTTCATAGGTGCAACGCCCACGCTGCACACCTCCCACAAGGGGATCGACAAGCAGCGTGTCTTCCTCGGCACGGCCCTGCCCGGCGATGTGCCCGGCAACTTCCACTCCGCCCTCAATCACCTCGCAGATCGCGCCACGTACTTCTACGGCTCAGGTTTGCAGTACTGGTTCGACACCCAGGCCAACACGACTCGCACCGCCCGCGACTACGCAGAGCGCCTGCATGCCGAGGACGTTTGGGCGGAGGTGGTCCGCCGGCTGCAGACGCACCGTCAAACGTCCTCCCACGGCTTCGCGGGCGTCCATGTGGCGCCCGAGAACTCGGCTGACGTGCCCGACGTCCAGGACGTGCGCCTCGTTCTCGTGCCGCCCTCCCATACCTACGATCGGCGCCGGAAGGACGAATCGACTGCTGTCGCATGGGCTACCGAGGTGCTCGAGCGTCGAGGATCCGGCGCCCGGGTGCACCGAAACATGCTCGTGTTTCTTGCGGCGGACTCGGCGAGATGGGACGAACTCGAAGGTGCAGTCCGCGAGTACCTGGCGTGGTGCTATGTCCGTGACAATGCCAAGGGCGCGCTCAACCTGACCCACCAGCAGAGCGAGCAAGCGACCGAACGCGCGTCCCGTGCCGACCAGACCGTCCGGGACCGCCTCACCGGCACCTACCACTGGGCACTGCTGCCGTCCCAGCCCGACGCGACGAGGCCACTCACGTTGACCGCGCTCAAGTCCGAAGGCAGCACCACCAGCCTCGCCGAACGCACCGCCACGCGATTGACGGAGAGCACCGAACTGGTCCGTCGACGCGCAGCCAGCCTGATCCGGATGGATCTGGACGGCCCCCTGCGGTCCGTGTGGGAGCGCGACGGGCACATCACCGTCGGGCAGCTGTGGAGCTACTACACCACCTATCCGTATCTAGCCCGGCTGCGCGACCGCAGCGTGCTCGCCGACGGGGTTCTCTCGGTGCTCGATGGAGAGATGTTCTGGCAGGACACCGGCTTCGCCCTTGCCGCAGGATGGGACGGGGCGCGCTACAGTGGCCTCGTCCTGCCGAACGGTTCCGGCAGTGCACCAGAGGTGACGGACTCCCTTCTCCTAGTGAGGCCTGCACGCGCGCTCGATCAGCACCAGCAAGACGTCGAGGAGCTTCAGCGCCAACGCGGCGAAACCCCCGAGCCGGACAGTGGCCACGGCACGGGCGCGACATCGCCGGTCACGGGTGGCCCGTCGCCTGCCGGTCCGACAGGGCCACCGGCGGATCCGCCCGCGCCCCGGGCCGTGCGCTTCTACGGCACGCGGCTCCTGGACCCTGAGCGGTACGCCGGCGACTTCAGCAAGCTCACCAACGAGGTGATCCAGCACCTCGCCGCGGTGGAGGGTGTGCAGCTGGAGGTCCGAGTGGAGATCACCGCGCGCGCACCGCAAGGTTTCGACGAGGCCAAGGTGCGGACGGTCAGCGAGAACGCCACCGTGCTGAAGTTCGAGCAATCCGGCTTCGAGCAGAGCTAGAGCGGCGTTGGGGTGGCGCTGGGGTGGTCAGTCCCGCCGGGAGTATGAGAAGCCAAATGGTGTTGACAACCTGCGGCGCGACGGTGGTGGCGCCTCTCGGGCCTGTCGAGGTGCTCTGCGAACGGCCGCACCCGCAGGTGTTGCTGGGCCCGGATCCCATCTCTGGGTATGAGAAGCAGGTCGCGTAGATGGCGGCCGACGAGCCGATGGTCGCCGCTGCGCGAGCCAGGGTCTGTGCTGGAGCGCGGGCGACATTGGAGAACGCCCGGTCCTTTGCTGGGCAAGCGGCTGCGCTGCTCGCCGCACCGGCCGCGCTGCGCGACAGTGCCCAGGAACAGGTCGCCGCGCTGAACGGCCGACGAGGTCAGGGCGCGGCTGCGGGAACGGACGGTAAGCATGCTGCGTGAGGCCGCCGGGAAGGGCGTCCGGCTCGGCACGCTCGAACAGGCGGGTTTCCGCACCATCGCCGATGTGCTGGAGGCGCCTCCACACCGGCTGCTCGCGGTGCCCGGCATCGGACCGCGCACCGCGGAGCAGGTCACCGCCGCCGCTCGGCGAGTCGCCGCACAGGTCGCGGACGAAACGAAGCTGCGGATCGATCCAGACCGGCGCCGGCCGCGGTGAGACGCGGCTGCTCGCGACGTTGGCCGCGATCCGGCAGGCCGACGACACGACGGCGGCGCTGGGTGCTGCTGCGTTGGACCAGTGCACGAGCGGAATCCCGCGACTGCTGGCCGAAGCCGACCGAATCGGCAGCCGGCTCTCGATGATGTTCGCCCGGCGCGGGACGAAGGACCCGGCGGAGCTGCGCCAGCTGAACGCCGCGGTCCCGCTGGACACCCAGCCTGCTTCGCGCCACGCTGCGCGGATATCAGGTGTTCGGCGGGCAGAACGCTATCCACCAGCAGCGATCGATGCCTGGTGACGAGATGGGCCTCGGCAAGACAGTCCAGGCATTGGCCGTGCTCGCTCACCTCGCGGCGCAGGGGAAACGACAGTTCCTCGTCGTGTGCCCGGCCAGCGTGCTAATCAACTGGCTCAACGAGATCGCGAAGCACAGCCGGCTCGAGGCCCACAGCCTGCACGGTCCGGATCGCGACACCGCGGCCCGGCGCTGGCTGCGCAACGGTGGGGTGGCGGTCACGACGTTCGGCACCCTCGGTGCGCTGCCGACGTCCACGGCACCGAGGTCGCCATACTCGTGGGACGCAGGCTCGGCCTTCGCCCCAGTGGCAGAGCGGGCTCTCCCCCCGTCGAGATTAGGGCCGTAACGGGCAGGTCAAAGGCAGGGTAACTGATCGAACGTTTCCGACACGCCGGGGGTCACGAGCGGACGTCGGCGGGGTCGGACAGAATGGGTGGATGAGCCCCGTGA
>Ga0183260_10003144_pt1 | contig 13342 bp, 15 predicted proteins | sample AntDrymUQ4972206_2_FD_129768 | JGI IMG/M metagenome (GOLD analysis project Ga0183260, IMG submission 129768) | Polar desert sand microbial communities from Dry Valleys, Antarctica - metaG UQ497 (22.06) (version 2) (version 2) | ecosystem: Environmental > Terrestrial > Soil > Desert | place... | reverse complement strand
GAGCTGGCAAGCGCGTGCGCCCGCCGAGCCTGGCGGGCGAACCGCTGGACCGGCCGTGGCGCCGATCGTCAGGCAGCGAGGCAGTTTCATCCGAACCGCTGCACTGAGATGGAGGACCCATTAAGGTATACCCGGCTGCCACCTAGACCAAGGAGCGCGACAGTACTTCCGACCGTAAGTACGTTCCAGGACGGAATGTACTTACGGGAGGGAGTACTAGGCTTGCCGCTCAGCGATGGACCACACGCAGAAGATCGCCAAGAATCTCGAGCGCTTCGCTCAGGCTATCGCGGCGCACGACCGCGAGAACCCGACGCATACGGCGTGGGGCATCGGCCTCAACGGCTTCGACCTCGAGCGGCTCGGCCTCGAGGAGGGCGAGGAGATCCTGCCGGGAATCGTCATCCAGGCCGACGGCGGCGTGACCGGCAACTTCCGCGTGCTCTGCGACGGCGACCACGACGCAGAGCTCGAGGAGGCCGAGGCGGAGGTCGTCGAGGCGGTCTCCGACCGAGAGCTCCCGGTCATCCGGACAGACTGAGCGACCCGTCCTCGCCCGCTGCTCGGGCCACTCGTCCTGCCAGGCGCGAGATGGTCGGCGTCGCCACGCCGTGGCGCTCGCCGGCCCGGACGACGGCCCAGGCGATCGCGTCGAGCTCTGGCTGCCGGCCCGCACGCACGTCGCGTCGCATCGAGGAGCCGAGCTCGGGATGGGCGGCGTCGAGCTCGTGCATCGTCGCGGCAGGTGCAACCGCTGCGCCCTCCGCGCGGGCGACCGCGCAGGCCTCCTCGACGCATGCGCGCAGCTCCGCGCGTAACTCGGGAGTGGTGCGGATCGGGCCGATCGGCCGGTCATAGGCGGCCGTCGCGAGGGCCAGCGCGCACAGGCGGGAGAGCTTGCTCCACGTGACCTGCGCCTCGGAGGGACCCATCGCGGCCGGCACGCCCGCCCCCTCGAGGAGCTCGACGACCGCGTCGAGCGCGGGGCGGCGCGCCGGGTCGTCGCAGGCCACCTCGACGCGCAGGAACGGGCTGCTCTGGACGATCACGCCCGGCTCGGGCCGATCGGACTCGACGCGGATGGTCCCGGCGACTGCGCGACCGCCGAAGCGCTCACGCAGCGCCTCGCGGTGGCCCAGGCCGTTGAGGAGCGGGATGACCAGCCAAGGCTCGGCACGCACCTGGCCGAGCGCGGAGGTGAGACCCGTCGCCTTGACGGCGATCAGCAGGACGTCGACAGGCTCCTCGAGCGCGACCTCCACGCGCGGCCGGGCGGCGAAGGTCTCGCCAAGGAACGTCGACCGCACGCGCAGGCCGTGCTCGGCGACGTAGGCTGCCGTGGCCGGTCGCGCCAGCACGGTGACCGCGACGCCCGCGCGGTCCAGCGCCCCGGCGAGGAAGCCGCCGACCCCGCCGGGGCCGAGGATCGCGACGGTCATACCCACTGGTAGGCGACGCCCAGCCGCTGGTAGGTCCGCTCCGCTCGCTTGTCGCAGGTGAGAAGCCTCAAGCCGTGCTCGGCGGCCGTCGTGGCGATCAGTGCGTCGTAGACCATGCCGCCCGAGATGCCTCGGTTGGCGAGCCTCGTCACGAGGCCGTTCCGCCTCGCGGCGGGGAGCACGAGGCGCCGGCCCGGGTACTGACCGCACAGGTACTCGGCGGCCAGCTCAGCGGGCGCGCGGTGTGGCTTTGGAAGGCGCGTGAGCACCGAGTAAGCCTCCAGCTCCGCGTGCGTGGCTAGATCAGACACCGCAGCGAGCGCATAAAGCGCCGGTCCGTGACGACGATGCCACGCCCCGAACGCGGCGATCAGCGCGCTGCTGTCCGCGGTCAACGCCGAACGCGCTCGAGCGTCTCCCGCACCATCTCGGCCGTGAGCGGCGGAAGCGGCCCGTCGTCGGGCACTGCGACGAGGGCTCCGTTTAGCCGCTCGAGATGCATGGGCGTCGGAGGCACGCTGATCTCCAGCACGCCGTCGACCGCCGTCAGCTCGAGCTCGTGACCTGGAGCGAAGCCCAGATCGTCACGAACGGCCTTGGGGATGACGATCCTTCCGGCACCGTCGATGGTCGCGCGCATGGCAGAATCCTACCATCAAGGCTGCCATCGCTCACGGGCCCGACCGGGAGCGCAACCCGGCCAGGGTGACCGTCACGAGCCGGCCTACCGCGGCCTTGGACGGCAGGCTGCTGGCTGCCGCGAGGGCGTGGAGGCAGTAGCTCGCGAGCTCGCTAGGCGCGACGTCGTCCCGGACGTCGCCGGTCTTTGCGGCCTCGGTCAGCAGGTCTCGGATGAGGTCTAAGAGGTGCTGCTGCGCTCTGGCGACGTGGGCACCTCGATGCAGTAGTGCGGCGAGCTCGGTGCCGTGGTGCTCGTGGTGAATGAGCGCGTAGGCCTCGAGCACAGCTTCGAGGCGCTCGCCCGCGTCACCGCCCTGGTCCCCCAGCTCGGCGAGGTGCTCGAGGTGGCCGGTGACCTGTCGTTCGTGCCAGGCGACCAGGATCGCTTCGACGTCAGGAAAGTACTTGTAGAGCGTCGCACGTCCGATGCCGGTCTCCTCGGCGATCTGCGACATCGTCACCGACCGCAGGCCGTGCTCGGCCACCAGAGCCGCAGTCGTGTCTAGGGTCGCGTCGCGCACCGCGCGGCGGTGCTCCTCGATCGTCTCGTTCCACAGCTTCGGCACCACGTCAGCATACGTGGCGGCGGTGGCCAATACACGACGGATTGAATGCGACAGGCTGTCTCGCAACCTGCTAGGTTGCCGCCGTCATGAAGTCCGGACGACCACGCGCGGCAAGGAGGCGTACATGACTGAACTGCCCTACCACCCAGACACCGATGACGACACCGGCGCTGGTCCCGACCGCCGATCGGCCACTAAGACCCCATGGGGGACGTACGTGTTCGGCGTCATCGTGATCGCGCTGGTCCTCATGTTCGTCGTCTTGCACCTCACCGGCACGCTCGGTCCTGGTGCCCATTAGGCAGGACCGAAACGCGGGTTGCTCACAAAGACCTCAAGGTCTTCGCCCACCCGTGATTCGCTTGGGAACTGCGCAAGCGAGCATCGGAGCCCGCAGGTGATCGAGGCGATCGGCCTCAGCAAGCGCTACGGCGCCACTCTGGCGGTGGACGACCTGTCGTTCACCGTGCCGCCGGGTCAGGTGACGGGGTTCCTCGGCCCGAACGGGGCCGGGAAGTCGACGACGATGCGCATGATTCTCGGTCTCGCCGCGCCGAGCTCGGGGTCGGTGACGGTCAACGGGCGGCCCTACGCCCAGTACCGCCGTCCGCTCTCCGAGGTCGGGGCGCTGCTCGAGGCCAAGGCGGTGCACGGTGGGCGCAGCGCCTACAACCACCTCCTCTGCCTCGCGCTCAGCAATGGGATCGGCCGAGCCCGGGTCGACCAGGTGCTCGGCCAGGTCGGGCTGCGCAGCGTCGCCCGCAAGCGCTCGGGCGGCTTCTCGCTCGGCATGGCCCAGCGCCTGGGCATCGCTGCCGCGCTGCTCGGCGATCCGCCGGTGCTGATGTTCGACGAGCCGGTCAACGGTCTCGACCCCGAGGGCGTCCTCTGGATCCGCAACCTGTTGAAATCGCTCGCCGCCGAGGGCCGCACCGTCTTTCTCTCGAGTCATCTGATGAGCGAGATGTCGATCACCGCCGACCGCCTGATCGTCATCGGCCGCGGCCGCCTGATCACGCAGACGACGGTCGAGGATTTCCTCGACGGCGGCTCGGGAAGCTTCGTGCGGGCTCGCTCGCCCCAGGGCGACGCGCTCGCCACACTGCTCAAAGGACAGGGCGTCGCGGTCGTCCGTCAGGCCGACGACACGCTCAGGATCACCGGGGCCACCTGTGAAGCCGTCGGCGAGCTCGCCAGGGCGAACGGATTAACACTGCAGGAGCTCTCGGCGCACCAGGCGTCGCTAGAGCAGCGGTACATGGAGCTCACCAGGGACTCTGTCGACTACCGCACGGCCGAGAGCGCGCCGGCTCCCAGCCCGAACTGAGGCTGGTCATGGAAGCCATCGCAACCCCGCAGAGCTCGTACAGCCCGCTGTCGCGCCTCGCCGACGTCCTCCGATCGGAGCTCTGCAAGCTCTGCTCGGTCCGCTCGACCTACTGGACGCTGCTCGCGGCCGTGGTGTTCAACGTCGGACTGGCGGCGCTCCTCGCCATCTTTCTCCCCGGCCAGCTCAGCGCTCACGAGAAGACGACCGTCGATACGACCCGGGTCAGCCTCGGCGGCTTGCACTTGTCGCAGATCGCATTCGGCGTGCTCGGTGTGCTCGTCATCACCAGCGAATACGGCACGGGCATGATCCGCGCCACCCTCAGCGCCGTGCCGCAGCGTCGTCTGATGCTCTCGGCGAAGACCATCGTGCTCGCCGTGACCGCCCTCAGCGTCGGGGTCTTCGCGAGCTTCGCCGCCTACTTCGTCTTTCAGGCATTCCTCTCCGGCGACAGCCTGCGGTCCTCGATCGGCGATCCCGGTGTGCTTCAGGCGGTGACCGGAGGCGGTCTCTATCTGGCGGTGCTCGGACTGCTCGGCCTCGGCCTCGGCGCGATCATCCGCTCAAGCGCCGGCGCGATCGCAACGCTCTTCGGCCTGCTCTTCGTGCCTCCGATCCTGACGGAGCTCCTGCCGCGGTCCTGGAAGGACACGATCAACCCCTACGTCCCCCTTGAAGCCGGCAGCCAGATCTTCTCCGTGCAGCACAACGCGGGTGCCCTCGGAGCCTGGTCCGGGTTCGGCGTGTTCTGCCTCTACGCGGCCGTCGCCCTCGGCGTCGGATTCGTACTGATCAATCGCCGCGACGCTTAAGTCCGACGACGCGGGGAGCCCTCAACCACTGCTCGACGCGCTGCGAGCCGAATCGACCGAAAACTCACCCACAAGGAGGCGCCATGACCATCAGCCTGACCTGCAAGCGCTGCGGCGAAGTGATCACTGCCGACGACGAGGACGGACTCGTCGCCGTGGTACAGACCCACCACGTCCGCGACCACGACGGCGCACACATCCCCGCCCGCGAGCACATCCTCGCCCGCCTACACGCTCAAGACCCCGAAGCAGACTGACATGGGAACCGCCACCGCTGCTTGCGAAACCACCGACATGCGCCAGCGTGTCACCCGCCTGCGGGCGTCCCGAGCTGCTCGAGGGCGTTGTGCTCGGCCGGCATGGCGTCCTGGTTGTCAGCGAGCCCAAGTACTTCGAGGCGGTTCTTTTCGAACCCGCTTGAGCCGACGCTGCGTAGGCCGGTGAAGCGGTCCGCGGTCGGGGCTGGCGCGCCCGACCGCTTGCGCTTGGTCCGAGCTAGGTCCTCTGGGGTGATCGGGCCCGCATCGCGAGCATCACGCTGCTGACCACGATCAGAATCGCGCCCCCGATCCCGGCGACGAAGAACGCCGGTGTGATCGCAGTCAGGGAGATAACGATCGCGCCCCAGCCCATCCACCTCGGCAGTGCCCCGTGGCGGACGATCGCGACGCCAAACCCCATCAGGAACACCAGCATGCCCATCGAAAACGGTAGGAAATCGGCGTTATTGGAATCGGCGCGAAGCGATAACGCCGGCGCACCGCTTGCCGGCTCCCGCTGCCCAGGTGATCTTCTCTGCATCGAGTGCCCTCGCGGGTCGCGTAGTCGATCAGGGGGAGCGCCGCATCGCAGTTCGCCGCGCCACGCATCTGGTGGCCAGGACCGCCTCCGCGGACGGCGCTGGCCTGATCGGCGGCGCCCGCTGGGCCGGCTTACCGGCCGAGCCGGCGCACGAACTCACGCGCCTGCCCGGCCACCTCGCCAAGCTGGCGGCGCACCTCGGCCATGCCGGCGCGCAGGTCGGGGTCGCCGACCTCGACGGGCATCATCGAGTCTTGGAGGCCCGCCAGGGCGCCGTCGGCCCGAGCGACGGCGCCCACCGCCTGGTCTAGGAAGCCCTTTACGCCCCGCGAGGGAGCTCCGGGAGACGGGGTTTCGAAGGTGCCACGCGGGAGGTCGTGGCGGTCGGCGAACTCCGTGTGGGTCCGTTTCGCCCGGCCGTAGGCTGCCTGGACGGCTCCGAAGAGCCCCTCCTCGAGTTGGTCGGCGCTGGCGTCGTCGAGCAGCTCGTAGGCGTCGCCCAGGGCGCCGAGCGCGAGGCCGATGTCCTCCGTCGCCGCCGCGAGTGCGTCGAGCAACTGCTGCTGGGCCTCCGCGGTGGCGTACGCCATAACCCCCAGGCTACGACGCTTGGGCTGGTTCCCGGTCCGCTCTGCTAATGACCGATGATTCTTGTGTCGCCGCGCGGTCTTATGTCAGACAAGAGGCGAACCAGAACCGATGCAGAGGAGAGCTACATGAGCCTTCCGCAGGTAGTTTCAGGAGACGAGTGGCTGGCTGCCCGCAAGCAATTGCTGACCAAGGAGAAGGAGCTCACCCGGCGACGCGACGCGCTCAACGCCGAGCGCCGCGGACTGCCGATGGTCAAGATCGACAAGGACTACGTCTTCGAGGGCCCGGGCGGCAAGGCCAGCCTGCTCGACCTCTTCGACGGCCGCCGCCAGCTCATCGTCGGCCACTTCATGTTCGACCCGAGCTGGGACGAGGGCTGCTCGAGCTGCTCGGCCGGAGCCGACGAGATCTCGAACGGCCTGCTCGAGCACCTTCACGCCCGTGACACCACCCTGGTCGAGGTCTCCCGCGCGGCGCTCGAGAAGATCGAGGCGTACAAGGCGCGCAAGGGCTGGACCTTCCCGTGGTACTCCTCCTACGGCAGCGACTTCAACTACGACTTCCACGTCACGCTCGACGAATCCGTTGCGCCCATCGAGTACAACTACCGGACCAAGGCCGAGCACCAGCAGGCGGGCACGTCCTACTACGTAGAGGCGGAGCAGCCCATGGAGGCGCCCGGCTCCAGCTACTTCCTGCGAGACGGCGACACCGTCTTTCACACCTACTCGACCTACGCTCGCGGCGCCGAGATGACCGGCGGCTCCTACTACTTCCTCGACCTCACCGCGCTCGGCCGCCAGGAGGAGTGGGAGGAGCCGAAAGGTCGTGCGACCAACGCACACGGCGCGCGCCCGGACTTCTCGGATTGAACCGGAGTAGAGGCGATGAACAGTGCAAGAGCGCGGGCAAGTGTGCCGCGCTGAAGGAACCCCGACGCCGCAACGGAGGATGAGCGCCAGATGACCGAGACCGCTTCACAAACCAGCCCGGCAGAGGGCGACCGCTCCCGCTGGGTGGCGCTCTACGTGCTCTGCGCGGGCGTGTTGATGATCGTCATCGACATGACAATCGTGAACGTCGCGCTGCCTTCGATCCAGGACGACTTGGGCTTCTCCCAGAGCAACCTGGCGTGGGTGGTCAACGCATACCTGATCCCGTTCGGCGGCCTGCTGCTTCTCGCCGGTCGCCTGGGGGATCTGATCGGCCAGCGCCGGATCTTCTTGATCGGCCTGGTCGTCTTCACCGGCGCGTCGGTGCTCTGCGGTCTGGCCCAGAGCCAGGGCGTCCTGATCGGAGCGCGGTTCGTACAGGGCGCCGGCGGCGCAGTGACCTCGGCGGTGGTGCGCGCTCGGCGGCGTCTCCCTGGCGCTGGTGGCCGCGTTCGTCGCGCGCCAAGCACGCATCGCCAACCCGCTGATGCCGCTGCGCCTCTTTCGCTCGCGCAACGTCGCGGGGGCCAACGTGGTCATGGCGCTCCTCGTGGCCGGAATGTTCGCGATGTTCTTCCTGGGAGCCCTCTACCTGCAGCGGATCCTGGGCTATGACCCCCTCGAGGTCGGGCTCGCGTTCCTGCCGGCGACCATCGTCATGGGGACGATCTCGCTGCGCTATTCCGAGCGGCTGAACATGCGCTTCGGCGCGAGGGCGACGCTCCTCCCCGGCATGGCCTCCATCGCCGCGGGGCTGCTGCTGTTCGCGCGGACACCCGTTGACGGGAGCTACATCACCGACGTCGTGCCGGCGGTGGCCCTGATCGGTCTCGGTGCCGGCCTTGGCTTCCCCTCGCTGATGACGCTCGCGATGTCGGGCGCCACGCCGAGCGACTCGGGACTGGCCTCGGGCCTGATCAACGCGACCGTGCAGGTGGGCGGCGCCATCGGCCTCGCGGTGCTCGCCACGATCGCCACCGAGCGCACCGACGGCCTGCGCGTCGACCGCGAGTCGGCCGCCGCCGCGCTGAACCCCGGCTTCCACCTCGCCTACCTGGTGGGAGCAGTGCTCGTGTCGGCTGCGTTCGTCGTGGCCTTCACCGTGCTGCGCTCGGACTCCTCGCAGGAGGCCGAGGAGACCGAGATGCTGCCGGTCAAGACGGAGCCCGCCTACTCGGAGGCGGCGTGATGACCAGAGTGCGTTTCGCGCGCACCTTCCTCGAGCCGCGCGACACCCGCAACCTGAAGAGCACCTAGAACCCGGCTCTGCACCGAAAGGGGCCGCCGCCGTAGGCTCCGGCCCACCGCGCGCCGCCCGTCAGCGCTCCCGCGCCGACCCGAGCGCTTCGCCGCCAACGAGCGCCACGGGGCGGGGTGGGGCGCATCCGTATGGTGTCTGAGATGCCCGACGCCCGCGTCATCGCCCGCGGACCGTGGGAGCCCCGACAAGTCCAGACGCGCTGGCGCGAGGACCACTTCGAGCCCGCGCCAGAAGCGTCGGCGGCCGCCGACGCGGCGATCGAGGCGCTCCGCGAGCGCGGCTCGCCCAGCCACGACGGGATGAGCGCGCGGCTGGCGAGCTTCGACGCCGATTCCCGAGCCCTGCGCCTCGAGCTCCAGCCGTCGCGATGGTCGCTGCGCCTGATCGAGGACGACGCCGCCCAGAGCATCGCATCGCAGTGCATCGCCCGAGCGCCCGACGGGCGCTGGCTGGCCGGCCGCCGAGCACCGTGGGTCGCGACGTGGGCGGGGCGCTGGGCGCTGGGCGCGGGCGGCGCCGTCGAGGTCGGCGAGGACCCCGTCGTAACCCTCGCGCGCGAGCTCGAGGAGGAGTGGTCGGTCCGGCCCGAGCGTCTGACGGTCGAGGCGCTCGTTCGCCTTCCCACGGGGCTCGTGCTCCTCGTCGGCATGGCCTGGCTCGAGGAAGGCGCCGAGATCGTGCCCGACGACGAGCACGACGCCTTTGCATGGTGGCCGGCCGATCCGGCGCGCTGGCCGGAGGAGGCCCACGCTCCGCTGCGCCGGACAGCGTCGCTGCTGGTGGTATGACGCCGTTCCGCTGCCTGGGCGTGGTCTCGTCCGCCAGCTCTGCCGGGTCTACGGCATGACGCCGTTCCGCTGCCTGAGCCGGCTCTCGTCCGCCAGCTCTGCCGTATCTACGGCATGACCTCGTTTGGCTTCCTGCGCGGGCTCTCGTTCGTCAACTCGGCCGTGTTCACCGGGCTGCTCGTCGCCTGGCTCGTGCGTGGGCTCGCCGGCGAGGAGGCGGTGCTGGGGTGGACGCACGGCGTGATGTGGATCTGCCTGTCGCTGCTCTCCCTGGCCGCCGTCCGCCAGCGGACGATCCCCTTCTGGCTGGCGGTGGTGGTGGCCGTGATCGGCGGGCTGGGCCCCTTCGCCGGATCCGCCGGCTTCGTTGTCGCAGGGCGCGGGGGATGGCCTCGCAAGCGGCCTTCCAGGCCCGGCGGGCGCTCGAAGCCCGCGCTAGAGTCCTAGCAACGCATGGCAGTCAGCACGACCATCAGGGTCGAGATGCCACAAATGGGCGAGTCGGTGTCGGAAGGCACCGTGCTCGAGTGGCACAAGCAGGAAGGCGACCGGGTCGCGCCCGACGAGACGCTCGTCGAGATCTCGACTGACAAGGTCGACGCCGAGGTCCCCGCACCCGCGGGCGGGATCCTGGTCAAGATCCACGCGCCCGAGGGCGAGACGGTCGAGGTCGGCGCTCTGCTCGCGGAGATCTCCGCCGGAGGCCGGGATGCCGCCGATGGCGGCGGTCCCGGAGGCATGGAAGGGGAGCCGATCCCGATAACGACGACGACGGATCCCGCCGGCGAGGGCGAGTCGGTCCCGACCCTGGAGACCGCGGCCACCGAGGCCGACCAGATGGCCGACCAGCCCGGCGAGGAAGACCCGCGCAGTGGGAACGGTGGACCGACGACGATCGCGCCCGGCACCGTCGACGTCGTCATGCCGCAGATGGGCGAGTCCGTATCCGAGGGGACCGTGCTGGAGTGGACCAAGCAAGCCGGCGACGAGGTTCGAGTCGACGAGACCATCGTCGAGATCTCGACGGACAAGGTCGACGCCGAAGTCCCTGCGCCTCGGGACGGGGTGCTTGCGGAGATCCTCGTCGACGCGGGCGAGACGGTGACCGTCGGGCAGGTGCTCGCGCGGCTGGCGCCGAGCGACGCCGCGCCGACGAAGGCGCCGACGACGGCGCCGAGCCCCGAGCCCAGCGCGCCCGCCCGCCCGGCGGCCTCCGAGCCGGAGCTCGAGGATGGCACGAAGGTCTCTCCCGTCGCCAAGCGGATAGCCGCCGCTCACGGAATCGATCTCGCCGGCGTGCGGGGAAGCGGGCGAGAGGGGCGCATCGGCAAAGCCGATGTCCTCGAGATCGTCGGGAACGGAGGGGCGCCGCCGGTCGCGCAACCGGCCGTCGCGGAGGGGTCCGCCGTCGCGGAACGGCCCGCCGACGCGGAAGGAACCGCCGCCGCGGAGCGACCCGCCGCCCAGGCCCGGGCCACGCCGCTCAGGGGCGGCGCGGCGATCCTCGCACGCTACATGGACGAGTCGCGGGCGATTCCCACGGCGACCTCGTTCCGGACCATCGCCGTGACCGCGATGGACGGCCGTCGCCGGCAGCTCAAGGCCGCCGGCCGGCGCGTCTCCTTCACCCACCTCATCGCCTATGCCATCGCTCGCGCGGCCACCGAGTACATGCCGGTGATGGCCCATCACTTCGAGGCGGTCGACGGCAAGCCTCACCGCCTCGACGACGGTGCGGTCAACCTCGGCATCGCGGTCGACGTCGAGAAGAAGGACGGTACGCGCACGCTGATGGTGCCGGTCATCCGCGACGCGGGGCGGCGCTCGTTCAGCGACTTCCTCGGCGCCTTCGGCGACCTCGTCGCCCGTGCCCGCGACAACGGGCTGACCGCCGACGACCTCGTCGGCGCCAACGTGTCGCTCACCAACCCCGGGGGGATCGGAACGGTCGCCTCGGTCCCGCGCCTCATGCCGGGACAGGGCACGATCGTCGCAACGGGGTCCATCGACTACCCGGTCGGGCTTGCCGCCATCGGCGAGCGGATCGGAGCCGAGAAGGTCATGACCATGACCTCGACCTATGACCACCGGGTCATCCAGGGCGCCGAGTCCGGCCGCTTCCTCGCGCTCGTGGAGGAGTACCTGCAGGGCGATCACGGCTTCTACGAGGACGTCTTCGCATCGCTCGGGATCGAGCTCGGCCCCGCCCCGGCGCCGCCGCAGCCCGCCATGGCACCGGAGGCGGCCCCGCCCCCGGCTCCGGTCGCGGCGCCCTCGCCCGCGCTGGCTGCCGAGCCCGACGAAAGGCTCCTCCAAGCCGTCCAGGCGGCGATGTCGCTCATCAAGGCCCACCGCACCCACGGCCACCTCGCGGCGACGCTCGATCCGCTCGGCGCCCGGCCGCCCGGCGACCCGGCGCTCGACCCCGAGCCGCTGAGCCTCACCCCGGAGCTCATGCGAAAGATTCCGGCGCGCATCCTTCGCACATATGTCGAGGGCGACACGCTCGCCGAGGTGATCCCTCACCTGAGCGAGGTCTACTGCGGTCCGATCGCCTACGAGATCGAGCACATCGCCTCTCACCGCCAGCGCGTATGGCTGCGCGAGAGGATCGAGTCGGGCACCTTCCGCGCGCCGCTGACCGAGAACGAGCAGCGCTGGCTCCTGCGACGCCTCACCAAGGTCGACGCGCTCGAGCGCTTCATGCACAAGGCCTACCTCGGCCAGAAGCAGTTCTCGATCGAGGGGCTGGACATGACGGTCCCGATGCTCGACGAGCTCATCCAGCTCGCGGCCGGCGCCGGCGCCCACGAGGTCGTGCTCGGCATGGCCCACCGAGGGCGGCTCAACGTCCTCGCCCACAACCTCGGCCGCCCCTACGACACGATCTTCGCCGAGTTCGAGGGCGCCTCGACGCTCGAGGCGGTCACGACGATGCCCCAGGGCGGCACCGGCGACGTCAAGTACCACCACGGCGCCGACGGCTCCTACGAGCTCTCCGACAGCACCTCGATCATTGTGCGACTGGAGTCCAACCCCTCGCATCTCGAGTTCGTCTCGCCGGTCGTCGACGGCGCCTGCCGCGCCGCGCAGACCCAGCGCGAGGGCCCCTACGCAAAGCACGACCGCAACGCCGCGGTGCCCATCGTGATCCACGGCGACGCGTCCTTCCCGGCCCAGGGCGTCGTGGCGGAGACATTCAACCTCCAGGCCCTCGACGGCTACACCGTCGGCGGGACGGTCCACCTGATCACCAACAACCAGGTCGGGTTCACCACCGACCCCGACGACGCCCGCTCTACCCAGTGGGCGTCGGATCTCGCCAAGGGCTTCGACGTCCCGATCATCCACGTCAACGCCGACAACCCCGAGGCGTGCGTCGCCGCCGTGCGCCTCGCCTTCGCCTTCCGGCAGGAGTTCGGCCACGACGTGCTCATCGACCTGATCGGCTATCGCCGCTACGGCCACAACGAGGCCGACGAGCCCGGCTACACCCAGCCCCAGATGTACGAGCGGATCAAGAGCCACCCGCGCGTGCGCGACATCTTCGCCAAGCGGCTGATCGACGCGGGCGTGGTCAACCAGCAGGAGGTCGACCGCAAGGCCCAGGACGTCTGGGACGAGCTCTCTGCCGCCCACACTGCGCTCAAGGACAAGATCTCCCGCGCGGAGTCCGTCGAGCAGCAGACCGGCGAGTACCAGCTCGACCGCACTCCGAGTCCGGACGTCAAGACGGCGGTCTCAGCCGACCGCCTCCGGACCCTCAACGAGGAGCTCCTCGCGGTGCCCGAGGGCTTCACCGTCCACCCCAAGCTCGCACGCCAGCTCGAGCGCCGGCGCACGGCGCTGGGCCCCGAGGGCGGCATCGACTGGGGCCACGCCGAGTCGCTGGCCTTCGCCTCCCTGCTCACCGAGGGCACGCCGATCCGCCTCACCGGCCAGGACTCCGAGCGCGGGACCTTCAGCCACCGCCACATGGTCCTGCACGACGCGAGGTCCGGCCAGGCGGTGTGCCCCATCCAGACCCTGCCCGGAGCGCTGGCGCCGATGGAGCTGCACAACAGCCCGCTCTCGGAGGTCGCCTGCCTGGGCTTCGAGTACGGCTACAGCCAGGAGGCGCCCGAGACGCTCGTCGTGTGGG
>Ga0183260_10003143_pt1 | contig 13346 bp, 11 predicted proteins | sample AntDrymUQ4972206_2_FD_129768 | JGI IMG/M metagenome (GOLD analysis project Ga0183260, IMG submission 129768) | Polar desert sand microbial communities from Dry Valleys, Antarctica - metaG UQ497 (22.06) (version 2) (version 2) | ecosystem: Environmental > Terrestrial > Soil > Desert | place... | reverse complement strand
CTCGCTGCACGCAATGCGGGTCGGACTGCTCACCCGCTTCTGGGGCACGCTCGGGATGGCGCTCGGCGTCTCACTGCTGTTCTTGGGGCTGCTTGGAGTGCTGCTCTTCTTCGCGGTGATTGGCCTGATGATCGCCGGGTGGTGGCCCGGCGGGCGGGCGCCGGCATGGGACGCGGGGAAGGCGGTTCCGTGGCCGGCGCCCGGCCAGCAGGAGCCCGAGGACCCCGATCGGCCGGCCGACCCGGACGAGTTCGCGGGCACGATCGAGGGCTCGGGCAGCGAGCTCGGAGATTCGCCGGCGGACGAGCCTTCGGCGCCGGACGCCCCCCGCAAGCGCAAGCGGCGCAGCTAGCCCGGCGCCCCGGGGCGCCTAAGCCTCCCGCGCCTGCTCGGAGGCGATCTTGTCCTTGAGCTGGTCCATCACAGACGGGTCGCGCAGGGTGGTCACATCGCCCAGCACCTCGCCCGATGCGATGTCGCGCAGCAGCCTGCGCATGATCTTCCCCGAGCGCGTCTTCGGCAGATCGTCGGCCCAGATGATGCGCTTGGGGCGGGCGAGCTTGCCGATCTTCTGTGCGACGTGGTTGCGCAGCTCGACGACCATCTCGTCGCTGGGGTCGTTGTCGCCCTCGAGCGTCACGAAGGCGCAGATCACCTGGCCGGTGTCCTCGTCGGACTGCCCGATCACGGCGGCCTCGGCGACCTTGGGATGTGAGACGAGCGCAGACTCGACCTCCATCGTGGACAGCCGGTGGCCCGAGACGTTGATCACGTCGTCGATCCGGCCGACGATCCAAAAGTAGTCGTCCTCGTCGCGGCGCGCCGCGTCGCCGACGAGATAGGTCTCGCGGCCGTAGCGCTCCCAATAGGTCTCGACGTAGCGCTCGCGCTCCTTGTAGAGCGTCCGCGCCATGCCCGGCCAGGGACGGGTGAGCACGAGGTTGCCGCCGCCCTCGGCGATCTCGCCGCCCTCGGAGTCGAGGATCTTCGCCTCGATGCCGGGAAACGGGACCGTCGCCGAGCCGGGCTTCGTCGTCGTCAGGCCGGGCAGGGGCGTGATCATGATCCCGCCGGTCTCGGTCTGCCACCAGGTGTCTACGATCGGGCAGCGACCGCCGCCGATGTGCTCGTGGTACCACAGCCAAGCGCGCGGATTGATCGGCTCGCCGACCGAGCCCAGCAGGCGCAGCGACGAGAGGTCGTGTCCCTGTGGGTGGGCCACGCCCCACTTCATGCAGGCGCGAATCGCGGTCGGGGCGGTGTAGAAGACCGAGACGCCGTAGCGCTCGACGATCTCCCACCAGCGATCCTCGGCGGGATAGTTCGGGGCGCCCTCGTAGAGCACGGACGTCGCCCCGTTGGCGAGCGGCCCGTAGACGATGTAGCTGTGGCCGGTCACCCAGCCGATGTCGGCTCCGCACCAGTAGACGTCTGAGTCCTTGTGGTCGAACACGAGCTTGTGGGTGGCCGTGACGTGGGTCAGGTACCCCCCCGTCGTATGCAGGATGCCCTTCGGCTTCGCGGTCGAGCCCGACGTGTAGAGGATGAACAGCGGGTCCTCGGCGTCCATCGGCTCGGGTGGGCACTCGGGCTCGGCCTCGGCGATAGCCTCGGCGAAGAAGACGTCGCGGCCCGCGGTCATCGGCGGCTCGGTGCCGCAGCGGTCGACGACGACGACGTGCTCGAGGCTCTCGAGGTCCGTGACGATCTCGTCGACCGCGGACTTCATCGGGGTCGGCTCCCCGCGGCGCAGGGTGGCGTCGGCGGTGACGAGCACCTTGGCGTCCGAGACCTGCATCCGGTCCTTGACCGACTCGGCCGCAAAGCCGCCGAAGACGACGTTGTGAATAGCGCCGATCCGCGCGCAGGCGAGCATCGCTGCGACCGCCTCGGGGATCATCGGTAGGAATATCCCGACGACGTCGCCCCGCTCGACGCCGAGCCCGCGCAGCACGTTGGCGAAGCGCTGCGTCGTGTCGAGCAGCTCGGCGTAGGTGACGTCGAGTCGGGTCGCGTCCTCGCCCTCCCAGTGCAAGGCGACGCGATCTCCGTTGCCCGCGTCGACATGGCGATCGAGGCAGTTCGCCGATGCGTTGAGCGTCCCGCCGGCGAACCACTTCGCAAACGGCGGGTCGGACCAGTCGAGCACCTCGTCCCACGGCTTCGTCCACTCGAGCTTCTCGGCCCACGACGCCCACCAGGTCTCGGGATCGGCGTTGGCGCGCTCGTAGACCTCGGGATCGCTGGCGTTTGCCTGGGCCGCGAACTCCGGCGGCGGAGCGAACGTCTCCTCGGTGGACAGCAGGACGTCGAGGTCCGCTTCGGTGGGCGGCACGGAGCTCAGCCCTCGAGCGCTTCGGCCAGCAGGCCGGCCTGGTTGGGGTCGCCCGAGGCCGGGCAGAAGATCAGCTCGTCGCAGCCGGGCTTCTCGAAGCCGGAGACGTACTGGCGGACCGTCTCGGCGTCGGTCGCCGCACTGGCTGTCGTGAGCCGGATGCGCTCGGTCACCGCGGCTGCGGCCGCCAGCGCAACGAACGGGTCGTAGTTGTCGTAGACCGTCCGGTCGATCGTGCCGAGGCTCGAGAAGCCATGCTTCTCCGCCTGGCGAGCAAACTCGACCAGCTGCTTTCCGGTCGTCCCGGCGACCGCGTTGGGCAATCCGATTCCTACGTCCATCTAAGGCTCTCCTTCGTTTGGGCTCGGCGGCTGGCTGCTACCCGATGCTGTGCATTCATATCGTTTCCAGCGTGGCGTCGGTGTCTCGATTTCAGGACCTGCCCGAGTGGGGGCGCGAACTGCTCGATCGCGCCCGCGTCGGGCGGCTCGGATTGCTCGACGACCGTGACCATCCTCGCGTGCTTCCGGTGACCTTCGCGGTGGCTTCAGGCGCGCTGTGGAGCGCGGTCGACGACAAGCCGAAGCGCGGCGAGCCGGCCCGCGTGCGCTACCTGCGGCGCTCGCCCCGCGCTGCGCTGACCGTCGACCACTACGACGACGACTGGGCCGAGCTCGCCTGGGTCCAGGTGCTCGGCACCGTCGAGGTCCTCGAGATCGCGGTCGAATCAGCTGCCGCCGGCCTCGATGCGCTGGCCCGCAAGTACCCGCAATACCAGGGCGCGCCGCCGCGGGGACCGGTCTTTCGCCTCGCGCCGAGACGGGCGCTGTGGTGGCGGGCCGCCGACTCAAGCTAGTCCCAGCCCCCGCTACGATCGCCGCAAAGCCGGCGAGAGGAGCACGCGACGATGACGCAACAGGATGAGGCGCCACTTGATGGAAAGCGCGCCGCGGTGATGATCGGTCCGCTGTTCGAGGACACCGAGGCGACCTACCCCTTCTACCGCCTCCAGGAGGCCGGTGCGTCCGTCCAGCTCGTCGGCGTCGAGGCCGGCTCCGAGCTGACCGGAAAGAAGGGCCAGGACCTGACCACAGACGTGGCCGCCGCGGACCTCTCGGCCGACGACCTCGACCTGCTCGTGATCGCCGGCGGCTTCGGGCCTGACAAGCTGCGCAGCGACCCCGGTGTTCAGGTGCTTGTGCGCGAGATGAACGAGCAGGGCAAGCCGATCGGGTTCATCTGCCACGCGGGCTGGGTCCCGATCTCCGCCGGCATCGTCGCGGGCCGCCGCGTCACCTCCTACCCGACGATCGCCGACGACCTGCGCAACGCCGGCGCCGAGTGGGAGGACGCCGAGGTCGTGACCGACGCCAACCTCGTCTCGTCGCGACGCCCGGACGACCTGCCGGCCTTCATGCGGGCGCTGATCGACGTCGCCGTCGCACAGCCGGCCGCGGCCTGAGGGCGATCACCGGCCGCAAGGCCAGGCTCAGCTGGTCGTCGCCCCCACGCGGCGGCGGTGGGTGCGGATCTCGCCCATGATCCGTTCGAGCCGCGGCTCGCTCGAGCTGTCGACGTGGCTCATCGCCGCGGCGACGCGCGGGTGCACGGCGCCGATCTGCTCGTGCATCGACTGGGCCACGGCGCGGTATGTGGGATGGCCCTCGCGCCCTGAGCGCAGCTCGCAGAGGTGCATCGCCTCGCGAGCGTTGAGGTCGAGCACGTAGCGAATTCGGTATCCGAGACACAGCGCATAGGGCGCTTCGTCCGTCTGCCCGGCGGCCTCGAGGCGCTCGAACTCGCGTCGGGAGATCTCGAGTGCGCGCTCATACTCGCCGCCGACCCCGGCGTCCGCGACCTCGCCCGGCACTCCGGCGCCGAGGTCGGGCGAGAGGCGCTGCCACTGGCACGTCAGCATCCGGTGGCGCTGCAGGTCGCGAAAGCCGCCGTAGTCGGAGACGATCTCGAAGCGGTAGCGGATCGCCTCCCAGCCGCGGCCGGGCCGGTAGCGACGGTTGCGGCGCTCGCCGGTGAGGTCGCCGAGCAGCGCGGCGCGCTCGGAGGGGTCCATCGCGTCGATGCGCACCCGGATCTCCTCCTCGCCGACCCCCGCGCCCTCGAACAGCGACGAGGCGAGCAGGTCCTCCTCGCTGCCGTCGACGTGGACGAGCTCGACGGACGGCCGGTCGCCGCCCGCGCGGCGGTCGAGCCCGAGCCTCGCGACCCAGCGCTCGGTCGCCGTGCGGCGCTCGCGCAGGTAGTCGATCCACTCGCCGCCACGGTCGGGTCGCTCGACGCGGGCGACGAAGCTCGGGATCACCTTGCGCAGCTCGACCAGCATCATCGTCGCGAACTCCCGCGCCTCGGGAAGCGGCGACGCCAGCATTCGCATCAGGAGCTGCTCGTAGGCCTGACCCGAGGCGAAGATGCCGACGTGACTCAGCGTCGCCGCCGGTAGCAGGCCACGCAGCAGGTCGAGCGACTTGGCGCGGATCGATCGCCGCCACGCTGCCTCGGGCTCGTCGTCGGCGCGCGGCCAGCGCTCGGCGGCCCACGCTCCGACGGACTCCAGGCTGGCCGAGTAGATCGCGAAGATCTCGTCCAGCGCGCGTACGTAGTCGTCGCCGAGTGCGGCATCGCGGTAGTAGCGCCAGCGACCCGGCTCGCCGGCGCTGGTGCCGGGCTCGAGCGGGCTGTCGTAGGGGATGTAGCGCGTGGACTGCTCGAGATAGGCCGCGAGCCGGCCGCGCTGCAGCAGCTTGGTGACGACGTTCGAGACCCATTCGCAGGCGAGGTGGGCCCCTCCGACCTGAGCGATCGAGTCGTCGCCGTAACCCATGAAAACGCGCTCGTAGAGACCGGCGGCGCGCTCGCCCTCGTTGCCCTCGAACGGCCGACCGCCCGTGGGGACGTCGGCGGCGAACTCGTCGAGGTAGAGCCGCCGCAGGCTCCCGGGATAGCGCGAGTAGCGCGCGAACAACGCACCTTTGACCGTCTCGGGGAGGTTGACGAGGGCGAACACCGGGCGGTCGACGTTCGTGAAGTGCGGGGCGAGCAGAGCCCGCTCCTCGCTCGTAAACGACTCGACCGGATAGCGCACGCGGCGATCCTAGTAAGCGCGGCGGCGCCTGCCGGGAGGCACGGACCCGCCCTGGCGCTTGCTTGGAAAGCCCACGAGGCGTCCTGGTTTGCCTCGAGCCGCTCGCGCAGGTACCGCAGCCTCGCCGGACGCGACGCTCTGACCGGGGTCGCCAACTAGACGACCACCGACGCCACGGCTGCGACGGCGACCGCGATCGCCGTCGACCACGCCACGGCGGACGCGGTCAGCCGCAGATCGAGGCCGTAGGCGTGAGTGACGATCATCGTGTTGATCCCGCACGGCATCGCGGCAAGCAGGAGATAGGTGGCAGGAAGGTCGATCAGCGGCAGGGCGAGCGCGTAGAGCAGCCCCGGGACGACGGCGAGCTTGATCGCCACCGTAGCCGCCACCGGCGCGTCGAAGGGGGGAGGAACCGGCAGGGCGCCGTCCTCGGCCTCCTCGGCGAGCGCGACGCCGACGGCGAAAAACCCCAGCGGCAGCACGGCGACGATCGCGATCCGCGACGCGTCGACGAGGAACTCAGGCGCCAGCACGTCAGGTGCGACGAGCGCCAGCAGCGCGGCGTAGAGCGGCGGGTTACGGGTAAAGAACGCCCGCACGCGCTCGCCCGGCCCCTCGCCGGCCTCAGTCCCGAAGGCGGCGCCGATCAAAAACGCGCCAAGCAGCAGCGCCGGCGAGGCGACGAGGATGTCGTAGACAACCGCCTCCGATAACCGGTCGAATCCGAGCAGCACGGCGACGAGCGCGTAGCCGAGGTAGCCGGTGTTGCCGACCAGGGTGCAGCAGATCATCGAGCCGACCGCGGGGCGCCCGAGCCCGAGCAGCCGAGACCCGACCACATAGGCGACGAGCGCTGATGCCAGCACGGCCGCGGCGGCGAGCACGAGCCCCAGCCCGAGGTCGGCGTCGATGTCGGCCGCCGCGAGGTTGAAGAAGGTCGTCGGCGGAAGCACGACGTAGAGCACGAACAGCAGGCTGCGCCGCGAGGCAACGCCGGCGCCCTCGCCCCAGCGACGCTCCGCCCACACGCCGGCGGCGGTCGAGACGACTATCGCGAGGACAACGGCGAGCATCGCGCGCCATCCTCTCGCAGCGCGGGCACGCGCCGTCTCTCACTCGGTAGGAAGGATCCTGAACCTACTCGCGCGTGAGGACGAAGTCGCCCCATCCGGCCCCAGCGCGCGGAGCACGACTCGGTAGCCATCCGGGGGTAGGGCCCGTCCGCGCAGGCGTCCCGTGAGCCGGAGCTCGTTTCGTCCCGCGTCGCCCGGCCCGCGCCAGATCTTGAGCTGGCGCCAGCTCTCGGGCGTCCTGCGCTGGAGCGAGATGTCAGTTCGGTCTGCGGTCTCCGAGAGGCTCCACGCGACGGTCGCGCCCCCCTTTTCGTTCCCGGAGCTGCCGCCCGTGGGCGGGAACCGCTGCGGCCTGACCCGCAACCCCGTGATCCGTGGTCCGGTCCGGCAGCCCGCGATCTCCACCGACGGCTCCGAGGTCGCCACCTCACCGGCGTGACTCTCGAACTGCGCCCACACCGAGTACGTGCCGCAGGTCCGGGGGTTCAGGAGGATGCCGCTCGAGCCACCCTCGAGCGCCACCTGGGAGAAGCTGGAGGGGACATCCGGGAGGTTGTCGAAGACGACCTCCCTGCTTCCGTCCTCCAGTAGATGGAAGGTTCCCACCACCTTCTGTTGAATCAGCCCGGTCGCGTCGCGGAGAAAGATCACGAGGCGAAAGTCGGTGGTGAAGTGGACCTCGCCGGAGAAGTTGGCGAGCGGCGTCTGCACCCGGGCCGTACCGATCCGGCTCGCCTCGGGACAGCTGCCCATCTGCTCCTGGGCGGGCGCGCAGCCCGCCACCGCGAACGACGGGTTGAACCCGAACTGCGGCGGGTAGCGGATCCGGACGCTCCGCGTCGCGCTTTCCCCGGGAGACTGGGTCGTCGTGGTGGTCAGCGGGGGGGCGACCTCCGGCTCGGTCGATCCGAGCTCGACCGCGAGCGTCGGTGCATAGGCACCGGCTGCGCCCCCGGGCGCGACCAGCGCGGCCGCCGCGGCGAGGGCCCCAGCCCCCGGCCAAGCGACGCGCCGTAAATCTGCGACCCGCATCCCTACCGCTTGCCGCGCACCTTGACGGTGGAGGTCATCCCAACCGGATGAAGCGCGCAGAAGAGCCGGTAGGTGCCGGGCTCCTCGAAGCCGTAGCTGAACTCGCGATTGCGGCTCAGATTCGGGGAGGAGAACCCTTGGGGCCCGTTGGCGAGCGTGACGTTGTGCAGCGTCTCGCCGTCGAAGCGCCAGCTCAGGCTCCCCCCGTCTTGGATCGAGACGTTCGCGGGCCCGAAGGAGAAGTCGTCGACGTCGATCGTCCCGCCGCTCCCGAGCTCCACTGTCCTGCCCCGGGGACGCCGGATCGCACGCGCCGGCCCGCTCTTGTAGCCCGAACTTCCGTAGCCGTTGATCGGCAGCCTGATCCGCGGAGCCTTGGTGCGGCCCTCCGACTCGCTCCAGTAGGTCTGTATGTCCCCAGGGAGGGGCGGACACTCAGCGGTGACGCTGGGGTCCGGGGCGAAGGCGGCGACGATGATCCCCATCACCCGGGTGTGGGGCAGGCGGTTGTCGTAAGTCGTCGTGATCTCCAGCTCCTGGCCGGCCGCTATCGGGATGCCCTCCCCGGACTGAAAGGCGCTCATGCTGATCGGGCCGGGCTCGTGCAGCAGCGGCCGCACGCGGTAGTAGGGGTGACTCGGCTTGCCCCAAAGGGGCTTGGAGGAGAAGAGGGTCCGGTCGCCGCACGCGGGCTGGCTGAGCTGGACGTCGAGTGCACCGCCATGCACGTGTCCCTGGCCGAAGACCAACCTCCCCGCCTCCGGCGCTGTCCAGGTTGCCGAAGTCGTATAGGTCGAGCCAGGCTTGCCCCCTCCCGGGACGTCGAAGATCGGGTCCTGGCTGCAGTTGCGAACGTCGAGCCACAGGGGCTTCACCGGCTGCAGGCCGGGGTCGGTCTCGATCGTCATCCGGTACTGGATGTAGACCGAGTCGGGCACGTTGCGGTGGTTCATCAGCATGTAGGTCATCGCCCAGCTGTCGTCGGCGCGGATCGGATAGCCGTGGCCCGGTGGAAGCGCGAGCTTCGCCCTTTCCTCGCCGAGCCCGTAGAAGCGCTCTCCGAGCGCCGGGATCACGGACTCTGAGTCGAACAACGTGAAGCTGTCGCAGGTCGCGTCATGGCGTTCGCCCAGCCGGGACCCCGTGTTGAAGAAGACGACGTGGTGGAGCATCGTGCGCTGGATCGGGATCGCGCTGCCGTCCGCGTCGACCAGCTCAGCATCCATCTCGGTGATGAACCCGTTGACGCCGGGCTCCGGCATGTCGTAGACCTCGTCTTGGCGCTCGACCTCATACGGCGACAGTTGGACCGGGCCGTAGCGAAGCGTCACCTGCTCCGTCTCGGCTGCTGCCGGCGACGGCGCGATCAGAAGCAGTCCGGCGATCAGGCCGATCACGGTTGCGCCCCCGATCCGCGCGTAGCGGAGGGCAGCAAAACGCGCCCGGGCGAAAGACGGAATTCGTTTGCTCAATGGCACGGACTCCGAACTGTCAGCGGTCATACTGTTAGTAAATTACCATAGGTAATATCGATGAGCCAGTCGCCGCGAGCAGCGTCATCATGGGTGGGAATGCCTTCGGGGTCTCGTGCGGCGCGGCAGGGACGGAAGGGGCTCCAGCCCCACGCCGGAACCCGCGGCATGCCGCGTGCGGAGCGTGAGCGGCAGATGCTCGAGGTGGCGGGTGGGATCTTCGCCAAGCGCGGGTACAACGCCGCCTCGATGGACGAGATCGCCGCGGCCATCGACGTCTCGAAACCGATGATCTACGCGTACTTCGGGTCCAAGGAGGGACTTTTCCTCGCCGCTGTCGAGTACGCAACCGCACGGGTGATGGAGGAGCTCGAGGCGGCCGTCGCCGGTGACCTCGCGCCCGAGGAGCGGCTCTGGCGCGGCTTCCTTGCCGTCTTCAAGTTCATCGAGGAGAGCGGTGAGGCATGGGCGATCCTCTACCCCCGCGGTCCGATGAGCAGTGTCGAGTTCGCCGACCGGGCGCGCAGATCCAACGAGGCCATGGCCGCCCTGCTCGCCCGTCTGTTGGCCGAGACAGCGGTCGAGCAGGGGGTTGACCCGGAGGTGGCACGGCGCGAGACAGAGCCGATCGCCGAGGCCCTCGTGGGGACCGTCGAGGGCCTCGCGGGCTGGTGGCTCCGGCACCCCGAGGAGCCGAAGGAGTTGCAGGCGCTGCGGCTCATGAACTTCGCCTGGATGGGCCTCGGCAACCTGCTCGGGGGTCGATTGTGGCAACCGCCGCCGAGTCGTGAGCCCGGTCGCGGCTAGGCCATGTAGCTGGCCAGCGCCTCGCCGGCGTTGGCGGCCCAGTCCACCAGCGGTGATGGGATGACGCCAAAGAACACCGTCGCCGTCGCCGCCACGGCTGTGGGAACGAGGATCGCAAGGCAGCGCGTGCGCGAATCGCGGGCCTCCGAGGTCGCCGCCGGCTCGGGCTCCGGGGACCCGGCATCCGTCTCGGGCGATCCTCCGGCCATCGCCGGTAGCGGCGCCGTTGACGCCTCGGCGGGCCGCATCCACACCGTCGCGATCACCCGCAGGTAGTAGCCGAGCGAGATCATCGTCCCGACTGCGATCGCCACGCCGAGCCACGCATAATCACCCTCGACGGCCGCCTCGATCAGGTAGAGCTTGCCGATGAAGCCCGCGGTCCCGGGAAGCCCGGCGAGGGCCAGCATCGAGATCGTGATCGGCCAGGCGAGCTCGGGGCGGTCACGGCCGAGGCCGGCAAGTGCGCCGAGGTCGTCAGCGTGGTCGGTCTCGCGCTCCCGGATCGCGATCACCGCGAACGCCGGCAGGTTCATCAGCGCGTAGGCGGCGAGGTAGAAGACGAGGGCGTTGACGCCGAGCTCGGTGGCGACCACGATCCCCGTCAGCATGTACCCGGCCTGGGCGACCCCCGAGTACCCGAGCATGCGCTTGAGCGAGCTCTGCCCGAGCGCACCTACGTTGCCGACGATGATCGAGACGACCGCGAGCACGGCCAGCGGTCCCGCCCAGTCGCCGACCGAGGGGCCGAGTGCGACGTCGAAGAAGCGCACGAAGACGCAGAACGCGGCCGCCTTGGTCGCCACCGCCATGAACGCCGTCACGGGGGTCGGGGCGCCCTCGTAGACGTCCGGCGTCCACTGGTGGAACGGCGCCAGCGAGACCTTGAACGCGAGCCCGGTAGCGGCGAGCCCGATGCCGATCAGGACGAGAGGGTCGTCGAAGAGACCGCCGATCCCGTCGCGAATCCCGACGAAGTCAGTCGAGCCCGAGGCGCCGTAGATGAATGCGAGCCCGTAGAGCAGGGTCGCCGAACCGAGCGAGCCCACGATCAGGTACTTGAGCCCCGATTCGAGTGACTGCTGGCGTCCGAGCGCCGAGCCGCAGAGGACGTAGAGCGGGATCGACAGCAGCTCGAGGGCGACGAACAGCGCAATCAGGTTCTGGGCCTGGGCGAGCAGGACCATGCCGAGCGTCGAGCACAGCAGCAGGGCCAGGAAGTCGCCATGGCCGGCGCGCTCGGCGGCCGGCTCACGCAGGGACAGTGGAACGACGAACGCCGCCGCCGCGATCACGATCAACGACACGGCGAGCCCGAGCTCGTCGAGTCGCAGCGCGCCGGCGACGAGATCGCCCCGCTCGCCGAACTGCCACACGCAAAGGCCGGCGGCAGTCGCGAGCGCAGCCAGCGCGAGCAGGCTCGGCAGCCAGCGGCCGCGTCCGACAAGGCCCGACAACAGCACGACCACCGTTCCGGCCGTCAGCGCGATGATCGGAGACAGGCCGGCGTAGTCGATCTCGGGAGCGGTGAAGGTCATCGCAGCGCCACCAGCTCTCCGGTCGGAGCGAGTGCCTGCTCGATCGACGCTTCGCCGAGGTCGAGGACGAGGCCCGGATAGAGCGCGAGGGCGACGATGCAGACGACGAGCGGCACGAGAACGAGCGAGTCGCGCAGCGAGATCTCGCGTGACTCGGCCCCGTCGGCGAGGCGGCCGTGCATCGTGCGCTGGTAGAGGCGGATCGCGTAGAAGGCGGCAAGGGCGATCCCGATCGCAGCCGCGAAGGCGAAGCCGATCGCCGATTGAAAGACCCCGTTGAGGATGAAGAACTCGCCGATGAAGTTGGACGACCCCGGCATCGCGAGCAGCGCCAGGGTGACGATCAAGAACAGCGCCGCGAGCACGGGCGCGCGGGTCGCCAGCCCGCCCATGCTGCGCACGTCGTCGCTGCCCGAGCGCTCGGCGAGCAATGCCGCGATGAGGAAAAGCGGTGCGACGACGAGTCCGTGGTTGACCATCTGCAGCACGGCGCCGTCGGCGCCGTCGGGGCGCAGCGAGAAGATCCCGATCGTGATGAACCCGAGCTGAGCGACCGATGAGAAGCCCGCGATCAGCCGCACGTTGGTCTGGGTAAAGGCCATCACCGAGCCGTAGAGGATGCTCGCGACGCCGATCGCCAGCAGGACGTCCTGAAACTGGATCGTCGCGTCCGGATACAACGGCAGCACGACGCGCAGAAAGCCGTATGCCCCGACCTTCGACAGCACGCCGCCGAGCAGCACGAGAACCGGCAGCGGCGCGGCGCGGTAGGCATCGGGCATCCACCCGTGGACGAGGAAGGCCGGCATCTTGACGAGGAAGGCGGCGGCGAAGAACCAGAAGATCCAGTCCTGGCTCGCCTCCCCGAGGACGTTGTCGCGCAGCGTCGCGAGCGAGAACGACAGCTCCCCGACCCCTTCGGCGGCGAGGATCGCGGTGGCGATCGCGCCGACCAGCATCAGCAGCGAGCCGACGAGCGTGTAGACGATCATCTTCATCGTCGCGGCGATCCGGTCCCCCGTGCCCCAGGCGCCGATCAGGAAGTAGAACGGCACCAGCATGAGATCGAAGAAGAGAACGAAGAGCAGCAGGTCCTGAGCCAGAAAGGCACCGAGCGCGGCGGTGCCGGCGAGGCCGAGCATGAAGAAGTACAACCGCGGGCGCTCCGGAGGGTGAAGCGCCGACCACAGCGTCCCTGCCGCCCACAGCAGCGCCGTCATCACGATCAGAAAGACGCTGATCCCGTCGACGCCGAGCTGGTAGCGCACCCCGAGCTCGGGGATCCAGGACTCGTCGACCGCATGCTGGAGCCCCGCGGCGTCGGGATCGAAGCCGATCGCGACGATCGCCGCCAGCGCGAGGACGGCGAGCGAGCCGATCACGGCCAGGACGCGCACGCCGGCGCGCGGCACGACGAAGCACAGCAGCCCGACCGCGACCGGAAGCCAAAGCATCAGTTGAATCAAGACGCGGCACCTCCTCCGCTTCGCGTCCGGGGGTGCCGAATCACTGCGCGGCACCTCCTCCGCTTCGCGTCCGGGGGTGCCGAATCACTGCGCGGCACCTCCTCCGCTTCGCGTCCGGGGGCGCCGCGGTTTGGGCCGGGGTTTGCGGTCATGAGGCGGCGATCAGGAAATAGAGGCCGAGGGCGGCAAAGCCGGCGATCAGCAGCAGGGCGTAGGCGCGCACAAAGCCCGATTGGGCGTCGCGCACCAGGACGCCGACGCCGCGCACCGCCCCGACCGTCGCCGACACGAGGCCATCGACCACGACGCGCTCGACGACCGAGTTCGCGAACGATCCCACGGCGATCAGCGGCCGGTAGACGACGGCGTCGTAGAGCTCGTCGAAGTACCACTTGTGAGAGAGGAAGGCGTAGGCGGCGCGAGCCCTGGCGCGGATCCGGTCCGTCGTGCCGGGAGCGACGACGTAGAGGTAGTAGGCGAGCCCGATCCCGACAGCCGCCATTGCAGCACCGACCGCGAG
>Ga0183260_10003142_pt1 | contig 13348 bp, 11 predicted proteins | sample AntDrymUQ4972206_2_FD_129768 | JGI IMG/M metagenome (GOLD analysis project Ga0183260, IMG submission 129768) | Polar desert sand microbial communities from Dry Valleys, Antarctica - metaG UQ497 (22.06) (version 2) (version 2) | ecosystem: Environmental > Terrestrial > Soil > Desert | place... | reverse complement strand
TCGGGCTGGAACTCGACGGCCGCGTCGAAGCCAATCTCTTCCGGATCGGCGCGCTGCTCGCGGAAGCTCTCGACGTGCGCCAGAAAGATCTCGCCAACACCCAGCCTGCGTGCTTCCTCGCGCCAGACCCCGGCCGTCAAAGCTGGATTCGGCAGATCTTTCGCGCGATAGACGAGAAAGAGCGGCCTCCCGTCGACTCGGACGTACCGAGCGTCGCGAAAAATTCCGGCGAGCCAGCGCATCTGCGCACAGTCGTCTTCCTCGGAGTAACTCTGCTTCACGAGGATGTGATCGTCGAGGCCGTCCCAGACACGCGTCCAGTTCTCGTTCGCCCAGCAGAGGCAGAAAGGGAAGTCCGGCCGCCCCGTTGCGAGCACCTCGTCGAAAGGTGCTTGGAGCAGTCGTCGACCCTCGAACCAGTAGTGGTAGTAGCAGAATGCCGAGATCCCATGCTCGAGCGCGAGCTCGGCTTGCCGTTCGCGGACGGCTCCGTCCCGCAAGTCGTAGTAACCGAGTTCCGAGGGCACGTGCGGCTGGTAGTGCTTGCTGAAGAGCGGTCGGGCCTTGGCGACGTTCCGCCAGTCCGTGAAGCCGGTGCCCCACCAGTCGTCGTTCTCGGGGATCGAATGGAACTGAGGCAGGTAGAAGGCGATCGCCCTGACGCCGGGCTTCTTGCTCACGCGACTCAAGACCCGAAGAGCCTAGGCATGAGCGACTCTCAGGAGAGCGCGAAGCGCGTGGCAGGGTCGAGCTCGTCGAGCTCGCCATTGAACTCGTAGCTCCGCTCGGTCAGCGACGCGAGCGAGGCGGGGGAGGAATAGGTGACCGTCGCCAGCACGCGCGGATCGGTCGTTCCGAAGCCTCCGCGATGGAAGCCGGCGGTGTTGCAGAAGATCAGCGTTCCCTTGCGAGCGATGAAGGCATGCACGACCGAGCCGGGGATGCGCTGCTCGAGCTCTTCCTCCGTCGGGTAATTCTGCCCCAGGGGGCTCCAGGGCCAGGCGTCGGCGTACGGCCCGCCGGGCTGGCTGCCGGGCACGTACTGGAACGGGCCCATGTCCTCGTCGACGTCCACGAGGTAGAGGAACGCCTTCAGGAGGTGCTTGTCGTTGTAGTCGCGGTGCCAGCGCTGCGACGAGACGCGCTCGCTGCCGACGGCCTGGGGCACCGAGTACCAGACGTCGATGTACTCGAGCTTCGACCACATGCGCAGGTAGGCGTTCGCCAGGTCGAGCATGCGACGCGAGACGCATGCACGGAACCAGGGGTCGTCGAGGCCGAGATCGACGCCGTAGCTGTGCAGCCGCACTACGAACTCCTTGCCCTGACGAACTCGGACCTTCTCCCCGCCGGCGGCGAGGTCGGCCTCGGTCTCCGCGACGAACCGGTCACGCTGTGCTTCGATGTCCTTCCAAGCCTGCGCGTCCGGGAAGAGCTCTGCGAACGGGAGCACCGAGTAACCCTTGGCGTCGACGTCGGAGACGATGCGTCGCTGAACGTCGTCGAGCTCGGGATGGTCGTGCGAAAAGAGGCGCCGGCTCTTGCGGTTCGAGAGAACGCGGTCGTGGAGCTCGTAGGTCGCGCGGATGCCGCGGCGCTCGAGCGCGCTCGCGACCCTGTTAACACGGTGTGAGAACTTCGTCTTCTGCCTGTGCATCGCAAAGTCCGAGCGTTGCGGTAGCCCGGTCGCCTACCCGGTCGCCTACCTTACCCCCGGACCCGTGACCGCCGTCTTCTTCACCTTTCGCGACTCGCCGCAACGACGCCGTGCACTCGCAGCGACACCCGGAAGCGCCGAGCGGTACGTGCTCTCCGGCCTGGATGAGCTGGCCGCGCGCGGGCTCTCCGTCGGTCACAACCTGGAGCGGACCAGCGCTCCGCCGCAGTGGGCGCGCACGGCGGGAGATGCTGTGAAGTGGGGGCTCGAGCGGGCGGGAGGCTACGGTGGAGACTTCGCGACGGTGCTCGCGTCCCTGCGCAGAGCGAACCGCGCCGACGTCGTCCTCTCCACCGTGGACACGGTCGGGATCCCGCTGATGCTCCTGGCCCGCGCCGGGCGCCTGCAGGCACCGCTCGTGTACGTGGCGATCGGCCTTCCCGAGCGGCTCGCGCAGCTCCGATCGGAGCGGATGGAGCGGCTCTACGCGTCCGCGCTCGGCTCCTGCGCTTCCGTGATCGCGTACAGCGAGTACGAGGCGGACGAGCTTCGACGCTGGCTCGATCGACACGGATTCGCCACGCGAGTCGAGTTCGTGCCCTTCGGGGTCGACGCGGAGTCGTTCGAGCCGGTACGCGGGCCGGCGGCATTCGACGTCGTCTCGATCGGAGGCGACCCGCATCGGGACTTCGCGCTCCTCCTCGGGATCGCCGAGCGCATGCCCGCGATGAGCTTTCGGATCGTGACGAGCGCCGAGCATGCGCGTCACCTTTCCGGGACGCCCGACAACGTCGTCATCGAGACGGACATCCCGTTCGAGGCGATGCGGCGGAGGCTCGGCGAGGCGCGCGTCGTCGCGCTGCCCGTGCGGGAGAACAGCTACTCGGGCGCGACGACCGTCCTCCTACAGGCGATGGCTCTCGGGAAGCCGGTGGTCGTCACGCGCACGCAGGCGATCGCCACGGGATATGGCCTCGTCGACGGCGAGAACTGCCGCCTCGTGGCACCGGGCGACGAGGCCGGCCTCGAGCGTGCTCTGGTCGGCGTGCTCCGCGACGAGTTCCATGCCCGCGCGCTCGGCTCGAGCGCCAGGACCACGGTGGAGCGAGGGCTCACGTGGGAGAGGTACGTGGATCGGATCGAGGAGCTTCTTCGCGACGCAGCCTCAGCACCGCGGCCATCTCGGTCGGAATCTGCCTGAAGCCGACGGGTTCGAGATGCTCCGCGAGGCCGGCCGCGGTGCACGGAGCCCACTCGTGCATCTCGACGAAGAGCTCACTCACTCCCGTCCACGCCTCCGGCGGCGTTCCGAGCACGATGCCGCATTCCTCGCCCTCGGTGTTCACCTTCACGATCAGGCGCTCGCCGAGTGACCTCACCTCGTCGAGAATGTCCGCCATCGCTTCGACGGGCACCGGCTGTGTGCCGACCTCGTACTGCGCCCAGGTCTCGGGCGGGTGCAGCGAGTGCGCCCAGGATCCCTCCATCACGCGCAATGTCGCCTCACCGCGCTCAGCTCCGACGGCGGAGGAACGAATCCGCCAGTCGGCGCCCCGCGCACGATACGCAGCAGCGGCCGCTTCGAGGAGCTCGAGGTTCGCCCGTTCCGGCTCGAAGGAGATGACGATGCGTGCGCCGTTCGCGAGAGCGTGTGCCCCGTAGTAGCCCTTGTGCGCACCGAGGTCGAGCACGGCGGCGCCTTCGTATGACGAGGGATACGCGTCGTCCGCGACGACCCACTTGAACGACTCCCAGTCGATCGCAAAGTCGGAGTGCGAGAGGAGGACGTGCCCAGGTCCGTGGCGGACCGCGTACGCGGTCTTGGGTCGGACCCTTCGGCGAACCTCTGCGAGGAGCAGATCGAAGCGGGTGCGAAACGGGATCCGTCGCCGGAGAAGGACGCTCGCAAGTCGGCCTGGTGAGGGCATCGGTCAGCGCGCGACGTTAGCGTGTTCGGCGTGGAGCTTCGCAGCGTTCCGCGGACGGCTCGTCGCTCCGGCCGGAAGCTCGCCGCACGAGCCCGTGTCGAGGTGGACTGGCTCCGGTCCCGCCGCCGAGGGGCGGATCTCGCGCTCTTCCACGAGTTCGCCCCGCCGCCCTCGGGAGGGGGCCATCAGTTCCTTCGCGCTCTCGTCCGTGAGCTGGGCCAGCGGGGCACCGAGGTCGAGAGCAACCGCCTCTCGGGGAAGACGCCCGCATGCCTCTTCAACTCGTTCAACTTCGATTTCGTGCGGCTCCGGAGGTTCGCCCGGCGGGACGCCACGATGGTGCACCGCGTCGACGGGCCGATCGGGACCTACCGCGGCTTCGACGACGGCACCGATCGCCGCATCGCGGTGGTCAACGGCTCACTCGCCGACTCGACCGTTCTCCAGTCGCGCTACAGCCTCGAGAAGCACCTGGAGCTCGGGCTCGAGCTGCGAAACCCGGTCGTGATCCCGAATGCTGTCGATCCGTCGATCTTCCACCCGCCCGAGACGCGCGATCCGCTCGACGGGCGGAAGGTCCGACTGGTCGCCGCGAGCTGGTCGGACAACTGGCGCAAGGGCGCGGAGACGCTCGAGTGGCTCGATCGAAACCTCGACCGGACGCGCTACGAGCTGACCTTCGCGGGTCGAGCTCCGGTGCGCTTCGAGTGGATTCGGGCCGTCGGGCCGGTCAGCTCCGGAGAGGTGGCCGAGCTCCTTCGCAGCCATGACCTCTACGTCGCTCCGAGCAGGGACGATCCCTGCTCGAACGCGCTTCTGGAAGCCCTCGCCTGCGGGTTGCCGGCCGCGTTCCTCGAGAGCGGCGGCCACCCCGAGCTCGTCGGAGAGGCCGGGCTGCCGTTCCGGGGCGACGAGGAGCTCCCGGAAGTCCTCGAGCGGCTCGTCGAGGAGATCGAGATGCGTCGGGCGGCGATCTCCACCCCGGCGATCTCCGACGTTGCCGATCGCTACCTCGAGGTGTTGGGCCTTCCGTAAGATCGCGGGCTGCGATGGCGAACCTTCTCCAACGAGCCGGCAAGTCCGCGTCCTTCCGCCTCGCCCGCAGGCTCGACAAGGCGGCCGTCTCACGCGCGCACGATGTCTTCTACGCCTCGAATGCCTGGACACAGGCCACGTGGCTCGGGAGCCAGGCGCTGAAGAACCCGCTCGACCTCTGGGTCTACCAGGAGATCATGGCCGAGACCCGACCGGACGTCGTCATCGAGACCGGGACGTATCGGGGTGGCAGCGCACACTTCCTGGCATCCGTGTGCGATCTCCTCGGCTCGGGCGAGATCGTGTCGATTGACATCGAGCCGCAGCGCGACGACTACCCGGAGCATCCGCGCATCACGTACCTCGCAGGCCGCTCGTCGACCGACCCCGACGTGCTCGCAGAGGTTCGCGAGCGGGTGGGCGGGCGGCGAACCATGATCGTGCTCGACTCCGACCACTCGCAGGAGCACGTCGACGCGGAGCTCGAGGCCTACGCGCCGTTCGTGCCCGCCGGGTGCTACCTGATCGTCGAGGACTCGAACATTGGCCAGATCCGCCCGGATCTGATGCCGGGTCCGCTGCAGTCGATCGAGACGTTCCTCGCCTCGAGGAGCGACTTCGTGATCGACCGCGAGCGGGAGAAGTTCCTCCTCACGTTCAATCCGAGCGGATACCTGAAGCGCGTGCGACCAGCCGTCAGCCAGTAAGACGCCCGTGTCGCGCGGAACGACGGTTCGTCGTCAGGCGGCAAATGTAAGAAGGAAGCTCTGCACGCGCGCGCCCTTCGAATCGGTCGTGCTCGTCCTGGCTGCTCTGTATGTGCTCCTGCGGCTCTCGCCGTCGTCGTACGCGCTTTCGCTTCAGCAGCTCGGAGCGGACGAGACCCCGCTGCTCGGCACGGCCCGAGGCATCCGCAGCGACGAATGGGCCGTGATGACGCCGCTGTTCGAGGCCGCTGTGAACAACGACTTCCAGGAGACCAACGAGACGTCGTTCTACGGCGAGACGCTCCGCAGCTTCGTGGGGCTGCCTCTCGAGAACTGGGGGCTGCTCTTCAAGCCGCTCGTCTGGCCGTTTTTCGCCGTTTCACCGGACTTCGCATACAGCTTCTTCTGGGCCGCCAACGCGGCGCTGATGCTGATCGGATGGTCGTTGCTGCTCAGGGTGCTGGGCTTCAGCAAGATGGCAGCCGCGCTCTGCTCGCTGATCCTGTACTTCTCGCCGTTCGTGCAGGCATGGTCTGGCGCTGGGCCTCAGCTCGCGCTGTTTCCGTGGGTCCTGCTGGCCGTCCTGCGTATTCGGTCCACGCTCGGCCTCGGGGTCGCGGTCGCCGTGCTCGTTCCCGTCTGGTGCCTGAGCATGTTCTATCTGCCGGGAATACCGCCGCTCCTGCTCCTGGCGCTCGCACTCTGCCTCGCGTTTCGTCCCGATGTCTTCAAATGGCGGCGTCTGGCGAGCACGATCGTCGGTGCGGGGGTAGGCGCGGCGATCGCGCTCGCGTATTTCGCGCCGGTATTTCGCGCGTATGCGGACTCGGTCTACCCCGGGGGACGGTGGATCGGGGGCGGCAGGATGCCAGAATGGCAGGTCGCCTCCCAGTTCCTGCCGGCGACTACGACCGAGCGCTACACGAACCTCGTCGGACCGAACATCTGCGAGGCCGCGACCGTCGCCACCTGGCTCCCGCTTCTCGCGCTCTGCGTCGTCGACGTTCCAGAAGTTCGACATCGCTATCGCACGGACCGTCGCTTGGCGCTGGACCTGCGTGGGTTAGGGGTTCTCGTCGTCGCGTGGGCGGTGATCACGGCTTGGCAGGTCCTGCCTGTTTCGCCGCTGAGCTATCTCCTCGGTCTCGGCCTCGCGAATGAGCGGAGAACGCTCTTCGCAACGGGCGCGCTACTCGTAATAGCTGCTGCCTATGCGATTGACCGTCTTCCCGTTCGAGTCACTCCGCTCCGACTCGCCGTGTTCGGTTCATTCGTCGTCGTTGCGTGGCTTCTCGCGTCTTTCGACCTGCAACCCACGGACGAGCTGGTTCTGCGCGACGAGTTGCTCGTTCTGATTCCGGTGGCAGGGCTGGCGATACTCGTGCTCATTGCCCGAAAACGTGCGGCACACGCGTGGCGTGGAGCACTCTTCCTGGTGGCTCTGGTTCCGACCGTGATCGGTTGGGGTCTCTTCAATCCCCTTCAGAGCACGGAAGTCATGTTTCGAAAGCCGGAAACCGAGGTCACACGAGGGCTCGACGCGCTCGCGGCCACTCGCTCGGACGGCGCAATCGCAGTGAGTGGATTTACCGGGGCTCTGCTGAACGGAGTCGGCTACCGCTCCGTCACCCACGTCATCGTGACACCCAGCCCGCAGCTCTTCCGCCCGTACTTCCCGAACATGGATGAGCGGGAGTTCGACGAGATCTTCAACCGATACGCCCACGTCGTGCTGACCACGGAGTCGCCGGTTCGCGTACCCAGGCCGGACATCATCGAGGTGCCGATCGAGACGATCGCGCCCTTTGCCGCGATGGAGCCGTGAAAACCTGAAGCAGACTGCCTACGCACAGTCGGCGGTACGGATGTCCGCTGTCGTCTCGGCGTCGACGACGCCGACCTCGCCGTCCGTCTGCCAGAGCACGAGCCCGGCGGCCGTGCCGGTGGCAAGTCGTCGTCCGGTGAGCTCGATGCCCGGCTGCGTATAGACGAAGTCCGCGACGAGCGGCGCTCCGTCCTCGAAGATCAGCCGTCCGCTCTCGACCTCGACACGCTCGAGCGGAATCCCGTCCGGGATCGAGTCGCCGATGTAGACGGCGCGGTCCACCGTGACGTTGAAGAACTCGGTCGCGAACAACGCATGACGCGTGAGGCTCGAGGCAGGGCAGGCCACGGACTCGATGTAGAGCTTCGTGACGCGTGCCTCGTCCGGGAGGAGCGCGTCGATCCACGCCGGCTCGAGCCCGCCTTCGAGAACCGCGTTCTCCGGGGCATCGATCATTCGTTCCCAGGCGAGGACGGCAGTGGCCGCGAACACTCCGAGCACCGCGACGGGGAGGATCAGGCGAAAGCGAGGGGGGACGAGAAAACCCAGGAGGAGAAGGCCGACGACGAACACCGCGAGCAACGCTCGGCCCGAGATAGCTCCCGGCCCTGCGGTCTGGCTCTCGAGCCAGACCCAGAGCGCTCCTGGCACCGTGTCGATCCCGGCCTCGTTCGCGAGCTGGCCGAACGGCAGGATCGCAGGCAGCGCGAGCGCGACGACGACGCCGGTCGCCGTCGCGACGAGGGGGCGGGGCAGGCCGCGGGCGAGCCACGCGACGAACGCGATGAGCCAGAGCGGGATGTAGTAGAACGCGTAGCGGTCGTGCAGCCGGTCGTACGCGTACGGCGTGCTGTTGAAAGCCGCGACCACCAGAAGCCCAACCGTGTTGGCCGAGAGGAAGAGCGCGGCGAAGGCGGCTGCCGGCTCGGAGCCGCCGCGGCCCTCACGCATCAGGCTCCAGAGGACGATCGGCGCAACTGCGACCGGAATGACCGCGAGGTAGATCTCGAAGTCGGCGAGGTGGTACACGAACCACTTCGCCACCTGGAGCGGGTCGTAGCCGCGCCAAAGCTCCCAGTAGGCTCCGAAGGACTCCCTCGGGGAGCTGCCGGACACGAGGCGGCTCGAAAGGAGGATGACGGCAAGCACGAGCGGCACGGCGCTCGGCCAGAGCCGGACGAGGTCCGCGCGCGTCCGCGGCCGCGTCGCGGGCAGGATCAGCCAGACCAGGGCGAGCCCCAGCAGCCAGGTCACGTAGAGCGCGCCGAACTGCGGACGGGTCAGGAACGCGGCCGCCACCGCGGCCAGGAGTGCGAGCTGGCGGCCGGTGGTCGGGCGCTCGAGCGCCAGCATGATCGCGTAGAGCGCCCACGCGGCCGTGAAGAAGGAGAGGCTCTCCGTCATCACGGTCGCGATTGAGATCGACGAGGGGATCGCGATCGAGAGCGCGGCCGCGAGAACCGCCCACCACTCGGAGACCAATCGCCGGGCGAGCAGGTAGACGGGAATCGCCGTCAAGGCGAAGAAGAGCGCGTTCGCTGCCTTGAACACGTCGTACGCCTCGGCGAGGCCGGAGGTGAACAGGAGGATTCCTGCGAGAACGAGCGCGTACAGCGGCCCGTACCCGTATTCGCCGCCTCGTAGGGAGAGACCTTCGCCTTCGACGAGCGACGAGCCGGCGATCGCGTAGCGAACCTCGTCGGGGTGCACACGCGGAACGTCGACGAGCGACGCGAGCGCGGTGTAGACGACGAACGCGAGGAGGATCGTGGCGGCCAGGGCCAGCTCCGGCCCACGTCTTCCCCACGACGGCATCGGCGCGATGCTACCCCCGCGCCGGGACGCCTCCCCGTCGGCCGCTGTGGAACGATCGACGCTGACTTTTCACACTTACAGTGCCAGGCACTGTTAAGACCGCCGCTCCGCCGACGGTCGTTGGCGCCGGCCACCGGCGGTGCCTCGGATCCGGCCGCCTCGCTAAGGTCCGACCCCGTGGCCGCGAAGCGTGCGCTCATCATCGGCATCGCCGGGCAAGACGGCTCGCTGCTCTCCGAGCTCCTGCTCTCCGAGGGCTACGAGGTCATCGGTGTCGTCCGGCAGCCGACGTCGACGCGGTTCGAGAACCTGGAAGCGATCCGCGGACGGATCGAGCTGCAACAGGCGGACGTCCTCAGCGAGCTCTCGCTCGTGGACGTGCTGTCGGCGTCGCAGCCGCATGAGGTGTACAACCTCGCGTCGCCGTCCTTCGTCCCGATGTCCTGGAAGCAGCCGGTGCTCACTGCCGAGTTCGCCGCGGTCGGCGTCACCGCGCTGCTAGAGGCGATCCGGCGCGTCGACGACGGTATCCGCTTCTACCAGGCGTCCTCCAGCGAGATCTTCGGCGAGTCGCGAGAAGTGCCCCAGACGGAGGAGACGCCGCTGGCGCCGGTGACGCCCTACGGAGTCGCCAAGGCGTACGGACACTTCATCACGCGCAGCTATCGCCGCCGCTACGAGCTCTTCGCGTCGTCGGGGATCCTCTACAACCACGAGTCGCCGCGGCGCCCGCTCGACTTCGTCACCCGGAAGGTCTCCCACGCGGCCGCCGCCATCAGCCTCGGGCTCAAGAGCGAGGTACTGCTCGGCAACCTCGACGCCCGTCGCGACTGGGGTTACGCGGGCGACTACGTGCGCGCGATGTGGCTCGTCCTCCAGCAGGACGAGGCCGACGACTTCGTGATCGCGAGCGGGGAGACCCACAGCGTGCGGGAGCTGGCTGCGGCCGCCTTCGCGCACGTCGGGCTCGACTGGGAGGATCACGTGCGCGTGGACGACACCCTGATCCGCGGCAAGGCGGAGCTCCACGACATCGTCGGCGACGCGTCGAAGGCGCGCGAATGGCTCGGCTGGTCGCCGCGCGTCGACTTCGAGGGCCTCGTCCAGCTCCTCGTCGATGCGGACGTCGAGCGCCTCCGCTCCCGGCTCGAGCCGGTCGAGACACTCGCAGACATCTAGGTTCGGTGTCGCGGCTTCCAGTTTTGCGCCGACGAGTTGCCCGGCCGCTCCGCCGCGCCGCCGTCGGCCTTCGGACGCGTCGCTGGCCCGCGCACTCACGGCTCTTTCTCGCCTACGACGTGGAGGGCTGGGTGCTCGAGTACGAGGCACGCCAGCTCGAGCGGAGTGCACGGGCGCTCGGCGTCGCGATAGGCCCGGGCGGTTGGGTGAAGGGAGTGGACCGGCAGTCGATCTTCCACCTGAGCCAGTTCACGCTTCTCCTGCACGACTTCGAGCGGCGGGAGAACCGGCTCGGCTTCGCCTATTTTCACGGCCGTCCGGGCACGCCGGGCATGCCCGAGTTCGACGCCTGCTTCGAGACCCTTCGCCGACGGCACGCGGAGATCGACCGCGTGCAGGTGACGTCGAGGGCGATGCAGGAGCTGATTTTGGAGACCGGGATCGCCGCCGAGAAGCTGCACCGAATCCCGATCGGGATCGACACCGGAGTCTTCCGTCCCCGCACACCGCGGAGTCGCTCCGATGCCCGCCGCGCGCTCGGGCTCCCCGAGTCCGCGTTCGTCGTGGGCTCCTTCCAGAAGGACGGCGTCGGTTGGGGGGACGGGCTCGAACCGAAGCTGATCAAGGGCCCGGACGTGCTGCTCGCGGTCGCTGAGCGTCTGCACGAACGAGTGCCCGAGCTGGTGGTGCTCCTCACAGGCCCCTCGCGTGGGTACGTGCAAGCCGGGCTGGAGCGGCTTGAAATCCCGTATCGGCACGCGCTTCTTCCCTCCGTCGACGCCGTCTCGCAGGCGTACGAGGCCATCGATGTCTGCCTCGTCACCTCGCGCGACGAAGGCGGCCCGCGCGCGGTTCTCGAGTCGATGGCGACCGAGGTGCCGCTCGTGACGACGCGAGTCGGGCAGGCGCTCGATCTCGTGCGGCATGGGGAGAATGGCTGGATCGTGGACGTCGAGGACGTGGACGGGCTCGTCGAATGGACGGCCCACGTCGCGGGAGCACCGACCGGGGAGCTCGCCGGTGTTCTCGAGGCCGGGCGGATCACGGCCGACGAGAATGCTTACGAGGCGCTCCGTCCTCGCTGGCGCGAGCTCTTCCGCGGATTCGTCGCGACGACCGAGCTCGGCGGGTGAGGGAGTGGACGTAGGCCGCCCGCGGATCTCGCGTTACACCCGGGCCGGCACGCGCTGGGCACGGCTGCTGACCGCAGGCAAGACCGCTCCGGGAACCCGAGTCTTCTACGGCCATGATCTCGTACCGGGGCCGGGCGAGCGGGCAGCGGGCGGAACAGCGAAGGCGCAGAAGCTGAACGAGCGGTTTCCGAACAGCCCGCTCGATTTCTCGCTTCTCTACCTCGGCTCCACCTGGCTCCCACGCGACCTCCGACCGCTGCTTCGTCTCGCTCGACGTCGTCGGATTCCCGTCGTCGTGAACCAGGACGGCGTCGGCTATCCGGGCTGGGCGGGGAACCGCACGGAGGCGGTCAACCGGCCGCTCCGTCGATCGCTGCACGCGGCCGACCACGTCCTCTATCAGAGCGAGTTCTCGAAGCGATCGGCCGATCGCTTCCTCGGCGAGCGACGTGGATCGTGGGAAGTGCTGCCGAACGCGGTCGACGTCGGCCATTTCTCGCCCGCGGGGAGCTCGCCCACCGGTGGTCCGGTGCTTCTCCTGGGTGGCGACCAGACCCAGGCGTATCGACTCGAGCTTGCGCTGAAGACGCTCGCCGCGCTCCTGGCACAGCACCCCGATGCCCGCCTGCTCGTGACGGGCCGGCTCGTCTCACCCGTGGAGCCGCTCGTTGGCGAGCTCGGCCTTCGCGATCGGGTCGAGCTCGTGGGCGACTACGCTCAACGCGACGCGCCGGCGGTCTTCCGCCGCGCACATCTGCTTCTACACACCAAGGTTCTCGACCCGTGCCCGACGCTGGTGCTGGAGGCGATGGCGACCGGGCTTCCTGTTGTCTACCCGGCGAGCGGCGGGACGGTCGAGCTCGTCGGCGACGTGGGCGGGGTCGGCGTGCCTCATCCGGAGTCCTGGGAACGAGACGAGCCGCCCGCGCCCGAGGCGCTCGCGGAAGCGGTCGATCTCGTGCTCGCCGATCTCGCCGGATACGCGGCGAGAGCGAGGGCCAGGGCGGTCGAGCGCTACTCGCTCGACCCCTGGCTCGACCGTCACTCCGCGCTGTTCTCGGAGCTCGTCTCGCGGTAGCCGCGGACGCGGCCGCGGAGTGTCGCCGCCTGGAAGCGAGCACGCTCGCGGTCACGGTGCGCGAGGGAGACGAGAACGCCCCCCACCGGCCGGATCAGCATGCGCCCCCGCGTCCCGAGCGAGTAGCGGTGCTTGCGGAGCAGGTAGCCGATGCTGGCTCCGTCTCGATAGGCCGTGTCCTCACCGCTCTCGTCGTGACGAACCGTGAGCGAGGGGTCGTACCGGATTCGGGCCCCGCCTCGCACAGCGCGAATGAGGTAGTCGATCTCCTCGCCCGAGGCCCAGGGCTCGCCCGAGCCTAGCCCGAGGCGTTCGTCGAACGCTCCCACCCGCTCCACGACCTCCCGCCGCAGGAAGATCGTGTACGAGATCGCGCGGTTCCAGAGGTTGTGGTCGGTGAGAACGGCCGGGTCGCGCTTCCACGAGGGCGAGGAGCGCCCGCCACGGTCGACGCTGCGCGCGGCTACGCCATCGAGGGTCGGATCGTTCGCGAGCAGGCTGCCGACGTGAGTGAGGAGGCCCTGCTCGTAGGTGCAGTCGTCGTCCGGAAACGCGACGACGTCGGCGGTCACATGGGCGAGACCTACGTTGCGGGCGCGTGAGAGCCCGGGAGCGGAGCGAAGATGGAGGACATCCAGCCCGGTGGCCTCGACGACCGCGTCGAGTCGGTCATCGGGGTTCTGGTCGACGAGGATCAGTCGAAAGCGCTGGTGCGTCTGGAACTCGAGTGCGGTCAGGAAGTGCTCGAGCTCCCGCACCCGTCCGACCGTCGCGACGACGAGGTCGAACGACGGAAGCTCCTCGTGCACGCGCCTTAGGCTACGGGACGTCCGTGCCCGCCGCCCCCCTCGTGTCCGTGCTCCTCGCCGTCTCGAACGGCGAGCGGTACCTGCGGGCCGCCCTCGCGAGCATCCTGCGCCAGACCGTTACCGACCTCGAGCTGGTCGTGGTGGACGACGGCTCGACGGACGAGACCGGGAACATCCTTGCC
>Ga0183260_10003141_pt1 | contig 13351 bp, 11 predicted proteins | sample AntDrymUQ4972206_2_FD_129768 | JGI IMG/M metagenome (GOLD analysis project Ga0183260, IMG submission 129768) | Polar desert sand microbial communities from Dry Valleys, Antarctica - metaG UQ497 (22.06) (version 2) (version 2) | ecosystem: Environmental > Terrestrial > Soil > Desert | place... | reverse complement strand
GGGCCGAGCGACCTCGCTACTGTCGGGAGGGCATGAGTGAGTTCGTCATCATCACCGGGCTGTCGGGAGCCGGGCGGTCCCAGGCGGCTGATGACCTCGAGGACCTCGGGTGGTTCGTGATCGACAACCTGCCGACGGAGCTCATCCCGAAGGTGGTGGAGCTGGTGCGCTCCCCTGGGTCGTCCACGCCGAAGGTCGCGCTGGTGGTGGGGGCGGGCGCCTCCCACACCGACCTCCTGGCCGAGCTGGCGTCGCTGCGCTCGTCGGGCGCCAGCGTCCGCCAGCTCTACCTCGAGGCCAGCACCGATGTCCTCGTCCGCCGCTACGAGACGTCCCGCCGTCGCCACCCGCTGCTGAGCGCCGGCGAGGGCCTGGCTGCCGCCATCGACCGGGAGCGGGCCCTCCTCGAGGCGGTGAAGGAGGAGGCCGACGTGGTGGTGGACACCTCGGCCCTCAACGTGCACGAGCTCCACGACCGCATCGTGGGCCTCTTCGGCGAGGACCACCCCGAGAGCGGCATGCAGACCCGGGTGCTGTCCTTCGGCTACAAGCAGGGGCTGCCCGTCGACGTCGACATCGTGCTCGACCTGCGCTTCCTCCCCAACCCGCACTGGGTGGAGGACCTGCGCCCGCTCACCGGCCTCGACGAGCCCGTGCGGCGCTACGTGCTCGACCAGCAGGCGGCTGGCGACTTCCTCGAGCACGTCGACGGGCTGCTCGGGCTGCTCCTGCCCGCCTACGTGGCCGAGGGCAAGTCGTACCTCACCGTGGCCTTCGGCTGCACCGGCGGACGCCACCGCTCCGTCGCCATCGCCGAGGAGGTGGCTGGGATGCTCCGCAGTCGGGGCTACAACCCCACCGTGATCCACCGGGACGTGGCCAAATGAGGAGCCGAGCCGACAGGGGAGGCGACGAGGCATCACAGCGCCGCAGTTCGAGCTCTCACGGGTACAACGGTGAAACCCCGGCGAACTTCTCCAGTCGTATCGTCGCCATCGGTGGCGGCCACGGCTTGGCCGTCACCCTGCGATCGGTGGCTCCCTGGGCCGGCCACGTCACCGCGGTGGTGTCCACCGCCGATGATGGTGGCTCCACCGGCCGGCTCCGCCAGTCCTGGGACGTGCCGGCCTTGGGCGACGTGCGCCGTTGCCTGGCCGCCCTCGCCCCGCCGCAAGCCGTGTGGGGCCGCCTCCTCGAGCGCCGCTTCGACGCCGGTGAGCTCGACGGCCACCCGGTCGGCAACCTGCTGCTCCTGGCGCTGACCGAGGAGCTCGGCGACCTCCAGGCCGCCTGCGACGAGGTCGCCCGCACCGCCGGGGTCGACGCCGAGCGGGCCCGGGTGGTGCCCGTCACCGACGACGCCGTCGTGCTGCACGGTCGCACCGTCCGCGGCGCGGTGGTGGAAGGCCAGGTGGCGGTGGCCCACACGCCCGACCTGGTCGAGGTGTGGGTGGAGCCCCGCGGCACGGCTGCCTCCACCGTGGCCATCCGGGCCATCCGGGCCGCCGACCTCGTGGTGCTCGGGCCGGGGTCGCTCTACACCAGCGTGCTGGCCGCCGCCATGGTGGGCGACGTCCGCCAGGCCCTGGCCGACACGCCGGCCCGGGTGATCTACGTCAGCAACCTGCGCGCCGAGCGGGTGGAGTCCGAGGGCTACGACCTGGCCGCCCACGTGGATGCCCTCGATCGCCACGACGTCCACGTCGACGTCGTCTTGGCCCAGCGGGGCGCCCTCCCGGCTGGTGACGTCGACGTCGAGGTGCTGGAGGCGGAGGTGGCCGAGCACGATGGCCTGATGCACCGCCCGACCGCCCTCGGCTCGGTGCTGGCGTCGGTCGGCGGCTGAGCCGTCTCGAAGTGGCGGGCAGCGGCCTGATCTGATCGGATTGGCCCGACCTCGCCCTTCCACTTGTAGGAGCACGTGCTCATGAGCATCCGCGTCGGCATCAACGGTTTCGGACGGATCGGCCGGAACTTCTACCGGGCGGCCAAGGCGGCCGGCGCCGACGTGGACCTGGTGGCGGTCAACGACCTCACCTCCCCCGAGATCAACGCCCACCTGCTCAAGTACGACAGCACCCATGGCCGTCTCGGCACCGACGTAACCGTCGGCGACGGCGCGATCCGCATCGGCGACGACAGCTTCAAGGTGTTCGCCGAGCGCGACCCCAAGGCGCTCCCGTGGGGCGACCTCGGCGTGGACGTGGTCATCGAGTCCACCGGCATCTTCACCTCGCGCGACAAGGCCGCCGCCCACGTCGAAGCCGGGGCGCCGCGCGTCATCATCTCTGCCCCCGCCACCGACGTCGACGCCACCTTCGTGGTGGGCGTGAACGACGACACCTTCGACCCCGCCGCCCACACCATCGTCTCCAACGCCAGCTGCACCACCAACTGCTTCGTTCCCATGATCAAGGTGCTCGACGACGCCTTCGGCGTGGAGAAGGGCCTGATGACCACGGTGCACGCCTACACCAACGACCAGAACCTCCTCGACCTCGTGCACAGCGACCAGCGCCGAGGCCGGGCGGCGGCGGTCAACATCGTGCCGTCCTCCACCGGCGCCGCCCGGGCCACCAGCCTCGTCATGCAGAGCATGAAGGGGCGCCTCGACGGCACTGCCCTGCGGGTGCCGGTGCAGGACGGCTCCATCACCGACTTCACCGGCATCCTCGGCCAGGAGGTCACGGTGGAGGAGGTCAACGCCGCCTACGAGGCGGCCGCCGGGTCCGGGCCGCTGGCCAAGGTGCTCGTCTACAACACCGACCCCATCGTCAGCAGCGACATCGTCGGGTCGCCGGCCAGCTGCACCTTCGACGCCCCCCTCACCATGGTCATGGGCTCGATGGTGAAGGTGCTCGGCTGGTACGACAACGAGTGGGGCTACTCCAACCGCCTGGTCGACCTCGCCCTCATCGTCGGCGCCGCCAACCAGTGACGGGTATGCCGGTCCTGGAGGACCTGCCGCCCCTCCAGGGCAAGCGGGTGCTCCTGCGAGCCGACTTCAACGTGCCCGTCCAGGACGGGCGCGTCACCGACGACCTGCGAATCCGGGCCGCCCTGCCCACCATCACCTGGCTGCAGTCACAGGGTGCGATGGTGGTGGCCGCCACCCACTTCGGCCGCCCCAAGGGCAAGGTCGATCCCGCCTTCGACGTCGCTACGATCCGCGCCCGCCTGGCCGAGCTGGCCCCGGGCGTGGAGCTGCTCGACAACCTCCGCTTCGACCCTGGCGAGGAGGGCAACGACCCCGCCTTCGCGGCCCGGCTGGTGGAGGGCTTCGACGCCTACGTGAACGACGCCTTCGGCGCCTCGCACCGCGCCCATGCCTCCATCGTCGGGCCGCCCCAGCACCTCCCCAGCGCGGCCGGCCGGCTGCTGGCCAAGGAGGTGGAGGTGCTCGGCGGCCTGCGCGACCACCCCAACCGGCCCTTCGTGGCCGTGCTCGGCGGGTCCAAGGTGAGCGACAAGCTCAAGGTGATCGACGCCCTCCTCGGTGTGGCCGATGAGGTCCTCATCGGCGGCGGCATGTGCTTCACCTTCCTCAAGGCCAAGGGCCACCCGGTGGGCGACTCCCTCTGCGAAGACGACATGGTCGACACCTGCCGGGCCCTGCTCGACGGCGGCGCCGCCATCCGGCTGCCCTCCGACGTCACCGCGCTGGGCCCCGGCGGCAAGATCGGTGACCCGGCCGCCGGTGGCGACGTGCGCCAGATGGGCGCCAGCGTCCCCGACGGCTGGATGGGCCTCGACATCGGCCCCGGCACCTCGGCGGAGTTCGCCGACGCCGTCCTCGACGCCCGCACCGTGTTCTGGAACGGGCCCATGGGCGTGTTCGAGGACCCCCGCTTCGCGGCCGGCACCCGCACCCTCGCCGAGGCGGTGGCCGAGTCCAAGGCCTTCACGGTCGTGGGTGGGGGAGACTCCGCCGCCGCGGTGGCCGAGTTCGGCCTGGCCGACCGCATCGACCACATCAGCACCGGCGGCGGCGCCTCCCTCGAGCTCCTCGAGCAGGGCGACCTCCCCGGCCTGGCTGCCCTCCGCGACCAACCCCACAAGTTCTCTGTGCGCTGAGCACCGCATACCGGTTGCCAGCGCACACAGAAGGAGCCATCCATGACCACCAGCCCGACCGCCCGCAAGCCGTTGATCAGCGGGAACTGGAAGATGCACCACAACCACTTCGAGGCCCTGCAGCTGGTGCAGAAGCTGAGCTACCTGCTCACCGCGGAGGACCACGACGCCGTGGACGTCTCCGTTCACCCGCCGTTCACCGACCTGCGGACCGTGCAGACCTACTTCATCAGCGAGAAGGAGCCCATCCCGATCGCGCTGGGCGCCCAGCACTGCCACCATGAGGACAAGGGCGCCTTCACCGGTGAGGTGTCGGCCGCCATGCTGGCCAAGCTGGAGGTGGCGTACGTCATCGCCGGCCACTCCGAGCGCCGGGAGCTCTTCGGGGAGACCGACGAGCAGGTGAACGCCAAGGTGCGCGCCATCCTCAAGGCGGGCATGACGCCCATCCTCTGCTGCGGCGAGACGCTCGAGGAGCGGGACGCCGACGGCACCGACGCCAAGGTCACCGGCCAGGTGGAGGCCGGCCTGGCCGGGGTCAGCGCCGACCAGGTGGGCGGCCTGGTCATCGCCTACGAGCCGATCTGGGCCATCGGCACGGGCCGCACGGCCAGCAGCGAGGACGCCCAGACGGTCTGCGCCCTCGTACGCAGCGTGGTGGCTGCCGTGGCCGGCACGGAGGCAGCCGCGTCAGTGCGGATCCAGTACGGCGGGTCGGTGAAGCCCACCAACGCCGCCGAGCTGATGGCCCAGCCCGACATCGACGGCGCCCTGGTCGGCGGGGCCAGCCTAGAGGCGGACGACTTCGCGAGGATCGTGCAGTACCGCCTCTGAGCTCGGCGCTGGACGATCCGCCCACTTGGGCATGACCGATTGGGCAGAGCGCGTGGGTATGGGCGGACCACACCCTCGGTGTGTGGACCGATCCCGCGGGTCGCTGCACGGGTTGACCACTTCTCAGGCGATTCTCTGCACACCTTCGCGTGCGATGTGCCACTGTCACGCGAAGACCCTGCTAAGGTCATCAGCCGTTCGCCTAGGTCCGGTCATCACGTCCGGTACCGGGGTGCACAAGCCGTACGGGGGTACGTGTTCGGGAGCCTTCGGGTCCGTTCCCCCTCGGCATCCTGACTATGCCATAGGGAGGCAACCACGTGAGACTCAAGCGCAGGGGCACCAAGCTCCTTGCTCTCTTCCTCGGGCTTTCGCTCGTCGCCGCCGCGTGCGGCAGTGACGACAAGAACGCCGGGGGCACCGACGGAGGCGACACGACCGAGCCGGCCGCCGACGTGCCCGAGGGCGGCGACCTGGTGATCGGCGCCGAACAAGAACCCGACTGCGTGGACTGGATCTCCAGCTGCGCCGGCTCCAGCTGGGGAAGCTGGATGATGGGCCACACCACGATGCCGCGGGCGTTCGACGCGGTGAACGAGGACGGGACGTGGGTCTACGAGCCCACCATCCTCCTCGACGGTGAGCCCGAGCTCGTGACCGATCCCCAGCAGGTCGTGACCTACGCGATCAGTGAAGAAGCCGTCTGGAACGACGGCGAGCCGATCACCTCCTCAGACTTCAAGTACACCTGGGAGCAGATCACCACCGGTGAGGACATCTACGACACCACCAACTACGCCGACATTGCGTCGATCGACGACAGCGATCCCAAGCTGGCCGTGGTGACCTTCGAGAAGCCCGTCGCCGGCTGGAAGGGCCTCTTCGGCGCTGACTACGGCGTCTTTCCGTCGCACCTCCTCGAGGGAGAGGACCGCAACGCGGCGATGGCGAACGGCTATGAGTTCTCCGGCGGACCCTGGGTGATCGACGCGTGGAACAAGGGCGTCGAGGTGGTCCTGCTGCCGAACGAGAACTACTGGGGCGACGTCCCCAAGCTCGACAGTGTGACCTTCCGCTTCGTCACCGACACAGCTGCTGAGTTCCAGGCCTACAAGGGTGGCGAGGTCGAGGCGATCTACCCGCAGCCACAGATCGACGTGGTCGAGGCCGTCAACGCCGGCATCGACGGCAACAGCAACTTCACCGCGGACACCGGCAACATCGAGGCGCTGTGGCTCAACAACGCCAAGTTCCCCTTCGACTCGGTCGCTGTGCGGCAGGCCTTCGCCTACAGCCTCGACCGCGACGGCGTGGTGGAAGCCCTCTTCGGTGGCCTCGACATCAAGAAGGCCTCGCAGTCCCTGAACCCGCCGATCATGTCGAAGTACACCGACGTCGACGCGTTCTCGGGCTACACGCTCGACCTGGACAAGGTCGACGTGCTCATGACCGGCGACGGCTGGACGAAGAACGGCGACGGCTTCTGGGAGAAGGACGGCCAGCAGGCCGACATCGCGTTCATCACGACGGCGGGCAACGCGCGCCGTGAGCTCACCCAGCAGGTGGTGCAGGAGCAGGCCGCTGAGGCCGGCTTCAACATCACCATCGCCAACCAGGAGGCAGGCACCTTCTTCGGTGAGACCCTCCCCAACGGCGACTACCAGCTGGGCCTCTACGCCCAGGTCCTGACCACCCTTGACCCAAGCTTGTGCAACCTGTTCTGCTCGGTGAACATCCCCACCGAGGCGAACGGGTTCGCCGGTCAGAACTGGCAGCGGGTGAACATCCCCGAGGTGGACCCCCTCCTCGAGACCGTCAACTCCAGCCTCGACGAGGACGAGCGGTCCGCCGCCGGCAAGGCGGCTGACGCCATCCTCGCTGAGAACGTGGTGTCGATCCCGCTCGACCCGCTTCCCAACATCCTCCTGTGGAGCGACAACATCCTGGGTCCGGTCGGGGACAACCCGATCCTCGGGCCGTTCCACAACATGCATCTGTGGGGACTGGCGCGCTGAGGCCAACCAGACCTGTGTAGTGGTGGGGGCTCGGCACATGCCGAGCCCCCACCACGTTCCCTCACCTACTCCCGCCGCGGTGACCTGAATGCTCGTCTACCTGTTCCGCCGGATCTTGATCTCGATCCCGGTCGTGCTGCTCGCCTCGTTCCTGCTCTTCGCGTTCGTGCGGGAGACCTTCGATCCGACGGCCCGGCTCCGCAACGTCCGCGACCCCGAGGTCATCGCCCGGGAGACCGAGCGCCTCGGACTCAACGACCCCATCCCGGTGCAGTACGGCAAGTGGCTGGGGGAGTTCGCCCAAGGCGACTGGGGGGAGAGCGCCCGTACCCGGGAGGATGTCACCGACATGACCCGACGGGCCTTCTGGAACACCCTCCAGCTGATCTTCTGGGGGATCGTGGTGTCGGCGCTGATCGCCGTGTCGATCGGCGTCTACTCCGCCGTGCGGCAGTACTCGATACCGGACTATGCCTTCACCGGGCTGAGCTACCTCGCCATCGCCATGCCACCGTTCTGGTTCGGGCTCATCGCCATCAACGTGTTCGCCTTCAAGACACAGGGCTGGTTCGGGCTCAGCGAGCCGCCGGTCTCGTTCGTGGGCCTCCACTCGTCCCGCCAAAGCGGCTACGACCTTGACTACCTGAAGCACCTGATCCTGCCCGTGATGACCTTGAGCGTGCAGATCGTCGGCTCGTGGAGCCGCTTTCAGCGCTCCGCCATGCTCGACGTGATGAGTGCCGACTACATCCGCACCGCCCGAGCCAAGGGTGTGCCCCGCCGGACTGTCATCTTCAAACACGGGGTGCGCAACGCGCTCATCCCGCTCGTCACCGTGATGGCCGTCGACATCGGTCTGCTCTTCGGCGGCCTGATCATCACCGAGTCCATCTTCTCGGTACCCGGCATGGGGCGCATGTTCATCCAAGCCCTTCTGCAGGGCGATGTGGCCGTCCTAGAGGCCTGGCTCATCGTGGTCGCAGTCTTCGTCGTCGCCTTCAACCTCCTCGCCGACGTCCTCTACGGGCTGCTCGACCCACGGATCCGCCTCACATGACCACCCTGGGACCTCACGACCGGTCCGGCCCCGCCACCGTGCAGGGGTCGGGCTTCGGCCACGGCGCCGAGGCCGGCGGCGCAGAGATCGACAACGAGCTGGCCGCGGAGCTCGAAGGAGTCCCCCTCGCCAGCACCGAGCCTCCCGCCCGCAGCCAGTGGGAGCTGTTCCGGCGTCGCTTCTTCCACCATCGGCTGGCCGCGGTGGGCCTCGGGCTGCTCGTGTTGCTCTATGTGGCCGTCTTCACTGCGTCACTGTGGGTGCCCCAGAACCCCCGCGCCCAGGACGTGCTGGCCGGCACCAGCGCGCCGAGCGCGGAGCACTGGTTCGGTACCGACCAGCTGGGTCGCGACTTCTTCGCCAGGGTCATCTACGCCGGACAGATCTCGCTCAAGATCGGGCTGGCGGTGGCCATGATCTCCACGGCGGTGGGCACGATCACCGGATCGCTGGCCGGCTACTTCGGGCGCTGGATCGACCAGCTCCTCATGCGCCTCACCGACCTGTTCCTGATCGTGCCGGGGATCGCCGTGCTGGCCATCGCCCTCAAGAAGTTCGGCAGCGCCGACACGGTCATCATCTTGGTGCTGGCCGCCTCCTTCTGGATGCAGGTCGCCCGTGTCGTGCGGGGCCAGGTGCTGGCGGTGAAGGAGAAGGAGTTCATCGAAGCCGCCCGGGCGGCTGGGGCGTCGAACACCCGGATCATCACCCGCCACGTCTTGCCCAACTGCATCGGGCCGATCGTCGTGAACGCCACCCTCGCCGTGGCAGGCGCCATCGTCGCCGAGTCGACGCTCAGCTTCCTCGGCTTCGGTGTCCAGAAGCCGCAGACGTCGTGGGGGAACCTGCTGTTCGACGCCAAGTCGAACCTGCAGTTCGACGAGCACCTGCTCTACTTCCCGGGCTTGTTCATCCTCCTGACCGTGCTGTGCGTGAACTTCGTCGGTGATGGTCTGCGCGACGCCCTCGACCCCCAGTCGCGGCGGTGACGGCGGTGCCGCACGACCAGAGCGTTCCTGCCGTCCTCGAGATGGAGGAGATCGATCCGGACAGCGGCCTGAGCGGCCCCATCCTGCAGGTGCGCGACCTGCGGGTGCAGTTCCCGATCGAGGACACGATGGTGACCGCTGTCGACGGCGTCACCTTCGACGTAGATGCCAACGAGACGCTTGGCATCGTAGGCGAGTCGGGATCGGGCAAGAGCGTGACCTCGATGGCGATCCTGGGGCTGCTGCCGACGACCGCCCAGGTGAACGGCAGCATCCTCTTCCGGGGGCGCGAGCTCATCGGGCTCAAGGAGAAGGAGCTTCAGCCGCTGCGGGGCAGGCGCATCGCCATGGTGTTCCAGGACGCGCTGGCCGCCTTGAACCCAGTCCACCGGGTTGGCGCCCAGATCGCCGAATCCATCAAGGTCCACGCGCACGACATCTCCAAGACCGACCTTCGGGCCCGTGTGGTGGAGCTCCTCGACGTGGTCGGCATCCCCGACCCGGCCGCCCGTGCGGACCAGTTCCCCCATGAGTTCTCCGGCGGAATGCGCCAACGGGCCATGATCGCCATGTCGATCGCCAACGAACCGGATCTGCTCATCGCCGACGAACCCACGACCGCCCTCGATGTCACGATCCAGGCGCAGGTGCTCGAGGTGTTGGAGCGCATCCAGGACCGCACCAGCTCGTCGATCATGCTCATCACCCACGACCTCGGGGTGGTCGCGGGTGTCGCCGATCGGGTGCTGGTCATGTACGCCGGACGGGTCTGTGAGGTGGCCGACGTGGAGTCCGTCTTCTACGAGCCGCGCCACCCCTACACCCAGGGGCTGCTTGGGTCCCTGCCTCGCCTGGACGCCCGGAGCGATGACCGGCTGGCCCGCATCGTGGGACAACCCCCGTCGCTCATCGCCCTGCCGGCGGGCTGCGCCTTCCATCCGCGCTGCCCGCACGCCCTGGTCCCTGGTCGCTGCTCACAGGAGCAGCCACAGCTCCGGTTACTGGGGGACGGCCAGCAGGCCGCCTGCCACCGAGCAGAGGAGATCGAAGCCAAGCCGCTGGAGGCCGCAGAATGACCGCCGTGGCCAGCACGGCCCCGGCCCCCACCGCCAGCTCCGGCGACGCCCTCCTGTCGGTGGAGGGCCTGGTGAAGGAGTTCCCGATCCGGGCCGGGCTCCTGGGCCGCGAGGTGGCTGCGGTGCATGCCGTCTCCGGGGTGAGCTTTGAGGTCCAGCGGGGCAAGACCCTCGGCTTGGTGGGGGAGTCGGGCTGCGGGAAGTCCACCACGGGCCGTGTCGTCATGCGACTCCTCGATGCCACCGCCGGGACGGTGCGCTTCGACGGCATCGACGTGCACGGCGCGACGCCCCGCCAGCTGCGCACGCTGCGCCGACGCATGCAGATCGTCTTCCAGGATCCCTACGCCTCGCTCAACCCGCGCATGACCATCCAGGGGATCATCAGCGAGCCGCTGCGGATCCACGGGGCATACGACGACGGTGGCGCCGACAGGGTCAAGGAGCTCATGGAGCTCGTCGGGCTGAAGCCGGAGCACGTCAACCGCTTCCCCCACGAGTTCTCCGGCGGCCAGCGCCAGCGGATCGGCATCGCCCGCGCCATCGCCCTCAATCCCAGCCTGCTCGTGCTCGACGAACCGGTGTCGGCCCTCGACGTGTCGATCCAAGCCGGTGTGGTGAACCTGCTCGAGGACATCCAGGACGCGCTGGGCCTCGCCTACCTGTTCATCGCCCACGACCTGTCCGTGGTGCGGCACACCGCTGACCAGGTCGGGGTGATGTACCTCGGGAAGATCGTGGAGATGGGAACCACCGACGAGCTCTACGAGCAGCCCGCCCATCCCTACACGCAGGCCCTCCTCTCCGCCGTCCCGATCCCGGACCCCCGCAAGCAGCGGGAGCGGGTGCGAATCGTGCTCGAGGGCGACCCGCCCAACCCGGTGAACCCGCCCAGCGGCTGCCGATTTCGCACCCGCTGCTGGCACAAGGCAGCACTTGACGCCGCCGGTACGGACACATCCGCGTGCACCGAGCTCGACCCCGACTTGGTGCCCCGGGACATCGGACACCCGGTGGCCTGCCATTTCGCCACCGTTCGATCCGTCGTCTAGCCTCGCGAAGTCCGTTTAGGAGATCCCCCCGTGCTCACCGCCATCGTCATCGGCATCCACCTGATCATGTCGCTCGCGTTGATCGGGCTCGTGCTGCTGCACAGCGGCAAGGGCGGGGGTCTGTCGGACATGTTCGGCGGCAGCGTCGGCGCCACCGCCCTGGGCTCGGCCGCCGCTGAGCGCAACCTCGACCGCATCACCGTCGTCGTCGCCCTGACCTTCGTCTTCACCACCACTGGCCTCGCCTTCCTGCTCGACTGAGCCCATGGCCGCCGCGGGAGGGCGAGCCGTCAGGGGCGCGGTGGCGGCGCTGGCGCTGCTCCTGCCCATCCTCGGTTGCACGGACGACGATCCCGCCCCTGAGCCCGCTGCCGCCCCGACCACCGCCGCCCCTGTGGCACCGGGCACAGTGCGTCTAGGGCTCTCCGGGCCGATCGTGGCGGATCCGCTCGACGCCTCCCCGGCTTCCTCGAGCGACCTGATGGTCCTCGACCTGCTCCACGATGGGCTCACCCGCCTCGATGACGAGGGGGTGGCGGAACCGGCTCTGGCCAGCCGCTGGGTGGCCAACGACACCCACACCGCGTTCCGCTTCCAGCTGGCGACCGAGGCCACCTTCGCCAGCGGGCGGGAGGTCACCCCAGCCGACGTGATCGCGTCGCTCGAGCGGGTGATGGCGGCCGGCGACACCTCCTTGGCGGCCTTGTCGCTGGAGACGGTCACCGGCTTCCGCGCCTTCGTCGACGGTGAGGCCGAGCATGTGAGCGGCCTCAGCGCTCCTGACGAGCGCACCGTGCGGGTGGCGCTGACGACACCGCTCGCCGTGCTCCCCGAGGTGCTGTCGAGCCCGCTGCTGGGTGTCGTAGACGTCGATGGGCTCGAGGATGGCGAGCTGGCCGCCCTCGACCTCAGCGGCGCCTGGACCGTCGCCGATGTCGACGACGACGATGACGTCTTGCGACTGGACCATCGGAGCGGAGCGCCCGGCGAGCTGAACGGGGTGGAGCTGCACCCCTTCGAGGACGACGGTGGCGCCTATGCCGCCTTCGATGACAGCGAGGTCGACTGGGCGACCGTGCCCGGCGACCGCTACGACCAGGCGTTGGACGATCACGGCGACGACAGCTTCGCCCCCTTCCACGCCGAGCTCTTCTTCGGGATGAACCTGAGCACCCCGAACCTCGCCGACCCCGCACTGCGCCAGGCCATCGTCCAGGCCATCGACCGGGACGAGATCGTGCAGGACGTCTACCCCGACCTGGCCGACCCGTTGTCCACCATCGTGCCGGCCGGCGTGCTCGGTCACGAGCCGGCCAGCTGCGCGGCCTGCAGCTACGACCCCGATGCGGCCGAGGCCACGTTGCAGGCGGCGTTCCCCGACGGGGCCGTTCCCACCGTGCGGATCGACTTCGACGAGTCGCCGGCCCAGGAGGCCATGGCCGAGCTCATCGCCAGCGATCTCGATGATGTCGGCATCCCCACCGAGCTCCGCCCCCTGCCGCTGGAGGAGTACAAGCGCTTCGTGGTGTCGGGCGACCAGGAGCTGTTCAGCTTCGGTTGGATCGGCGCCTACGGCTCGCCCGACGCCTACCTGGCGCCCTTGTTCGGCTCCGCCTCCGACGACAACCTCACCGACCACCGCTCCGACGAGGTCGACGGCCTCCTGGGTCGAGTCCGGAGCGGCGCGGATCCCGCCCAGAACGCGGAGCGATGGGTTGCCGCCGAGCAGCAGATCCTGGAGGCGGCGGCGGTGATCCCCATCGCCCAGTTCCGCACCCAGGTCGTGGTGGCCGAACGACTGCAGGGCTTCGTCCACGCCGTGGACGGCACCGTCAACTGGTCGCAGGTGCGGCTCGAGGACTGAGCCCACCAGCTGGCCGCTCGTCAGGCCCGCCGTCTATGGTGACGACTCCCCAGGGAGACCCTAGGGGCCACGTCGGAGTGGCGGAATTGGCAGACGCGCCAGCTTGAGGGGCTGGTGTCCTCAGGGACGTGGGGGTTCAAGTCCCCCCTCCGACACGATCCTTCACCATGGCGCCTCCCCGGCGGGGTGGATGAGATGAGCAGGGCGTGGCTGGCTACGGTCCGGCGATGACGTTTACCGAGTGGATGGAGACCGTCGGGATGGCCATCGACGCCGTCGGGGTCGCGGCCATCGTCCTGGGGATCATCGCCGCGGCAGCGATGTCACTGCGGCACCGACCGCGTGAGGAGGCCTATCGGGTCCTTCGCCAACGGCTCGGTCGAGCGATCC
>Ga0183260_10003140_pt1 | contig 13351 bp, 10 predicted proteins | sample AntDrymUQ4972206_2_FD_129768 | JGI IMG/M metagenome (GOLD analysis project Ga0183260, IMG submission 129768) | Polar desert sand microbial communities from Dry Valleys, Antarctica - metaG UQ497 (22.06) (version 2) (version 2) | ecosystem: Environmental > Terrestrial > Soil > Desert | place... | reverse complement strand
CGACGTCGATTCGGCCAAGTGGACGCAATACGCCGAACGGCACGCGTGGCCTTGGTCGTTCATATATCGACGTGAGGGGGAAAAGTTGCTTGCTTTCGAGCGCAGGGCGGCCGCCCGGGCGGCTGCTACCGTGTTCGTTACGCGCCGTGAAGCCGACCTGTTCACTCGCCTCGCACCCGAGTTCGATGGCCGCCTGCACGTAATCGAAATGGGTGTTGATACTGCTCACTTCGCGCCGCGCGATGATCGCGCGTCACCTTATGCAGCCCATGAGGCGGCGATTGTCTTTACCGGTGCAATGGACTATTGGCCGAACATCGATGCCGTGGTGTGGTTCGCACGCGAAGTGCTGCCCCGGCTGGTGCAACAAAAACCCGAGGCACGCTTCTATATCGTCGGGATGAGCCCCCCGAAGTCGGTCAGCGCGCTCGCGGCGGACCCGCACGTCGTTGTCACCGGGAAGGTGCCCGACGTACGCCCGTACCTGCAGCACGCCGCCGCAGTGGTCGCCCCGCTCAGGGTGGCCCGCGGCATTCAGAACAAAGTGCTCGAGGCGATGGCAATGGCAAGACCTGTCGTTGTGTCATCGGCCGCTGCCGACTCGGTTGCGGCGACGCCGGGCGTCCATTTCGAGACCGCCGCAGACGCTGAGGAGTTCTGTCGCAAGGTATTGATGGTGATGCGCCCGGAAGCGGCGCGGCCGATGGGTGCGCGAGCGCGCGAGCGCGTCATCGCCGCCTACGGTTGGGAGCGCAATCTATCTGCGTTCGAAGAACTGCTCGAGCCCGCGGCATCCGGGATGCCGGCCAGCGCGATAACGGTGGCGCTCGACAGCATGCTCGAAAGCCCGGCGCAGCGATGAGCGATTTCAACCAGCGCCCGCTCATTGCGCACGTCGTGTATCGCTTTGATATCGGTGGGCTCGAGAACGGCGTGGTTAATCTGATCAATCGGCTGCCCGAAGCGAGCTGGCGGCACGCCGTGGTGGCATTGACCGATGTGTCGCCCGCGTTTGCAAAGCGTGTACAGCGGCAGGACGTTCAGTATCTGTCGCTGCATAAGGGGCCGGGACACTTATGGAAGCTTTATCCTCGCCTGCTGCGGATGTTTCGTGAATTGCGACCCGCGGTGGTCCATACACGCAACCTGGCCGCGCTTGAAGCGGTGGTTCCCGCGTGGGCCGCCGGGGTATCGGCGCGCATTCACGGCGAGCACGGGCGTGACGCGATCGATCCTGATGGACTGCGGCGCCGTTATCAATGGGTGCGCCGCGGCTACGGACCTTTCGTGTCGCGTTACGTTGCTGTATCGAAAGATCTCGAGCGCTATTTGCGGGACCGCGTCGGCGTTGCATCCGAGCGCATCGTGCAACTCTATAACGGAGTCGATGCCGATCGATTTTCTCCTGTCGAAAATGCGCCTGCCCCAATCGACGGATGTCCGTTTAGCAACCCGCAGCATTGGTTAGTTGGCACTGTGGGTCGCATGGATCACGTGAAGGATCAAAGCACGCTGGCACGCGCGTTTGTTCTCGCAGTGCATGGGAGTCCAAGCGCGCGAAATCGCATGCGCCTGATTATTGTTGGCGACGGCGCGCTGCGCGCCGAATGCGAGCGCATTGTTGACGACGCCGGCATGCGAGAACTCGCCTGGTTTGCCGGCGAGCGCAATGACATTGCCCAGGTCATGCGCGGGCTCGACTGCTTCGTGCTGCCTTCGCTTGGTGAGGGCATCTCCAATACAATTCTTGAAGCGATGGCTAGCGCGCTTCCCGTGATCGCGACACGCGTCGGCGGTAACCCGGAACTTATCGACGAGGGTGTGACCGGTAAAACCGTGATTGCCGGTGATCCGTTGGCACTCTCGCGAGCAATTTTGAATTACTTCGAGGATGGCGCGCTGGCGCGGCGGCACGGCATCGCCGCTCGCTTACGGATCGAGCGTGCCTTCAGTCTTAGTCACATGGTCGAGAGCTACCATCAACTTTATTCGGCCGAGCTTCGAGCCAGCCGAGGCCGCGTGTCGCGAGCGGCTGTCAATCCAACTTCAGCGGGAAACTAGGACGCCTATGTGCGGCATCGTGGCCATCATTGACCTGCGTGAACGCCGCCCTATCGAGCGCGACACCCTGGTGCGCATGAACGAGTCGCAGCATCACCGCGGTCCGGATGAAGGCGGGCTCCACCTTGCGCCCGGCATTGGACTGGGACATCGGCGGTTATCAATCATCGACTTGGCGACCGGTCAACAGCCGCTCTACAACGCCGACCGTTCGGTCGTCGTGGTCTACAACGGCGAGATCTACAACTACCGTGAGTTAATTTCAGAACTCAGCGCGCTCGGGTACACGTTCCGCACGCGCAGCGACACCGAGGTGATCGTGCACGCCTGGCAAGCGTGGGGCGAGCGTTGCGTTGAGCGGTTCCGGGGAATGTTTGCGTTCGTGCTGTGGGACGAGAAGCAACAGACTGCGTTCATGGCGCGCGACCGGCTTGGCGTGAAGCCGTTTTATTACGCGCTGCTGCCCGACGGGTATTTGATCGCCGGGTCCGAACTGAAGTCGTTACTTGCGCATGGCGCGCTCGTGCGCGTGATCGATCCGCAGGCGGTCGAAGAATATTTCGCGCTGGGTTACGTGCCCGAACCGCGCACCATCTTCACCGGTGCTGCAAAGTTGCCGCCGGGACATACCCTGACGGTTCGCCGCGGCGCGCCGCCGCCTGCACCTCGCGAATACTGGGACGTCCAGTTCACGCAGTCGGGCACTCTGTCGGCCGAAGATGCTGCGGCCGAACTGGTCGAGCGGCTGCGCGAAAGTGTGCGCCTGCGCATGATCTCCGAAGTGCCGCTGGGCGCGTTTCTCTCCGGCGGCGTTGATTCGAGCGCGGTGGTCGCGATGATGGCGGGACTTTCCGGCACGCCAGTCAACACCTGCTCGATTTCGTTCTCGGATCCACAATATGACGAATCGAGGTACGCGCTGCAGGTCGCGCAGCGTTACCAGACGCAGCATCATGTTGAACGCGTCGACACCGACGACTTCGATTTGATCGACCGGCTGGCGAGCCTGTATGACGAGCCGTATGCCGACAGCTCTGCAATCCCGACGTACCGGGTTTGTCAGCTTGCTCGCAAGCACGTGACGGTCGCGCTGTCGGGCGATGGCGGTGACGAAAGTTTTGGAGGTTATCGCCGCTATCGGCTGCACATGCTGGAGGAGCGAATGCGGGAGCCGCTGCCGCTTGCGATGCGCAGGCCTGTGTTCGGGCTGCTCGGCCGGATCTATCCAAAGGCAGACTGGGCGCCGCGCGTGTTTCGAGGCAAGACGACGTTACAGGCGCTGGCGCGCGATTCGGTCGAGGCCTATTTCCACAGCATGTCGATCCTTCGCGATGACATGCGCAGCCGCATGTACTCGAACACCTTCAAGGCGAAGCTCGCCGGCTACAACGCGATCGAGGTTTTCAAGCGTCACGCGGCAAAGTCAAGTTCGGACGATCCGCTGTCGCTGATCCAGTACCTGGATCTGAAGACTTACCTGGTCGGCGACATCAACACCAAGGTCGATCGCGCCAGCATGGCGCATTCGCTCGAGGTACGCGAGCCGCTGATGGACCATCCGCTGGTCGAATGGATGGCCACCTTGCCGTCGTCATTCAAACTACGCGCAAGCGAAGGAAAATGGCTGTTCAAGAAAGCAATGCAACCTTATCTGTCGAACGAAGTGCTGTATCGGCCAAAAATGGGGTTCGCGGTGCCGCTCGCTTCGTGGCTCCGCGGTCCACTGAAAGTGCGCGCGCGCAATGCGGTGCTGGGCGATCACCTGGCGCAGACCGGCCTGTTCGATCGCGCCTGTCTGCAGCAATTGTTTGAGCAGCATCAATCGGGCAGACACGACCACAGCGCTCCCCTGTGGTCATTGCTGATGTTTGATGCGTTCGTACGGCAGAGCGCATCGACCCAGCCAAGCTCCGCTTCGCAAGTGCTCTCGGCGTGAGACGTCGGCGATGCACCAGACAAGTCCGCGCCTGCTGGTTTTCTCATCGCTGTTCCCCAGTGCCGTCGCCCCCAATGCCGGCGTTTTCATCCGGGAGCGGATGTTCCGGGTCGGAAAGTACATTCCGATCGTGGTCGTCGCCCCGCAACCTTGGTTTCCGGGGCAGGGAATCATTCGTCGGTTCCGTCCGCACTTTCGTCCGATGGCGCCGCGGCGCGAAGTGATGGACGGCATCGCCGTGCACCGACCGTATTTTTTCTGCATACCCGCTGTGCTGAAGTGGACCGATGGTCTATTCATGGCGCTCTCGTCGTTTGTAGCTGTTCGCAGAGTCGCCCGGGGCCACGGCGCCAATGTCATCGACGCTCATTTCGGTTACCCGGATGGATATGCCGCGGTCTTGCTGGGTCGCTGGTTGAAGCTGCCGGTGATTGTTACCTTGCGCGGCAAGGAGGCGCGTCAAACGCGCACTGGCGTTGCCGCTCCACTCAAACGGGCGATCGTCGGCGCCGATCAGCTGATTACCGTCTCAGCCGCGTTGCAGGCGCTAGCCATCGAACAAGGTGCGAACTCGGCGCGGGTGCTGGTGATCGGCAATGGCGTTGATCTTGCGAAATTCAATGCTGTCCCGCACCTCGAGGCGCGACAGCAGATCGGCCTGCCGGCCGCTGCGAAAGTGCTGATCTCGGTCGGAACGCTGGTCGAACGCAAAGGGTTTCATCGTGTGATCGAATGCCTGCCGGGACTGCTTGCGGCACACCCGACGCTTCACATGGTGATCGTTGGTGGCGCAGGCGCCGAGGGCGACATCGGCGCGCAACTCAGGCGCATGGTGCGCACCCGGGGTCTGGATGATCGTGTTCACTTTCTGGGTCCGCTTGCTCCGGACCGTCTGAGCGTCGCTTTGTCTGCTGCCGACGTGTTCGTGCTTGCCACATCGTACGAAGGGTGGGCCAATGTATTTCTCGAAGCGATGGCGTGCGGGTTGCCGGTCGTGACCACCGACGTCGGCGGCAACGCCCAGGTGGTCAACGACCCGTCGCTCGGCCGCATTGTTGCCTTCGGCGACGCCGCGCGCCTGCAAGCGGCGATCGACGAGACGCTTCGAACAAAATGGGATCGCGCAGCAATCCGCGCCTATGCTGAAGCGAACTCGTGGGACCACCGCATGCAGTCGCTGACCGACACGTATCACGAATTGCTGGCGCGCGGTCTGGAAGATCATGCGCAGCCACAAACCGAAATCGGCAATGCCGGATAGCCTGTTGCGCGCCGTTTATACGGCGTTATCGCCGGCCGGCGCCCGCGCGCGACTTTCGACGCTGATCTTTCACCGCGTGCTGACCGCGCCCGATCCGCTGCTCGACGATCCTACGGCCGAGCAATTCGAGCAGCGCATGCGCTGGGTGCAACGCCACTTCAATGTGCTGCCGCTGATCGAGGCCGTCGAGCGCCTGCAAGGCGGCACGCTTCCAGCGCGAGCGCTGGCGATCACGTTCGACGACGGCTATGCAGACAACCAGCAGATTGCCGCGCCCATTTTGCGCACGATCGGATTGCCGGCGACGTTCTTTATCGCGACCGGCTTCCTGGACGGCGGCTGCATGTTTAACGACTCGATCATTGCTGCCGTGCGCGGCTGCAAGCGCGGCGCGCTCGACCTGACCGAGTTTGGATTGGGCATTCATCGACTCGAATCGATCGAGCAGCGTCGCCGCGCGATCGCGGCGCTATTGCCACCGCTGAAAATCCTCGAGCCTGCGCTCCGCGCCGACACTGCGCAACGCATCTGCCGGAGCGCGGAAGTGGCTCCACCCGATGACTTGATGATGACTACATCGGAAGTCGCGGCGCTGGCGCGCGGTGGCTTCGGAATCGGCGCCCATACGGTCAACCATCCGATTCTGGCGCGGTTGGAGATAGACGCAGCGCGCGACGAGATTGCGCGCGGTCGTTCGAAGCTCGAACAGATCATCGGCGGCCTGGTGCGCCTGTTTGCCTACCCCAACGGCCGCCCGACCGATGACTACACTGGGGATACCAGCGAGGCGGTAAGAAAACTCGGCTTTGACGCGGCCTTCACGACCGCGCACGGCGTCGCCGGCTGTAACGCCGATCCGTTCCAGTTGCCGCGCTTTACGCCGTGGGATCGCGGCGACTTCAAATTCGGCGCAAGGATGGCGCGCAACCTGATGCACTCGTTTTCGGCCTGACCTTGTGCGGCACGGCCTCACGATGAAAATTCTGTATCACCATCGAACAACCGCGAGCGACGGCAGCGCAGTTCACATCGACGGTTTGACGTCCGCGCTGCGGGCGCTCGGCGCAGAAGTTGTAATGATCGAACCGGCGGTCGCACGCCGCGGCAGTGCGGGCGTACGCGACTCGAGCTCGGCGTCGCTGCGCCGAAGGATTCCAAAATGGCTACACGAAGTGCTCGAGCTAGGCTACAACGTACCCGAGTGGCTGCGGCTGCAGACCGCGATCGTACGTCATCGGCCAGACCTGATTTACGAGCGCAACAACCTGTATCTGCTCTCGGGAATCATCGCCGCGCGCATCTCGCGTGTGCCGATCATCGAGGAGGTGAATTCACCGCTTTTTATCGAGCGATCGAGCAATGACGGAATTGCACTGCCGTGGCTGGCGCGCCGTAGCGAGCTCTGGGTCTGGCGGCGCGCCGATGCAGTGATTGCCGTGACGCGCGTGCTGGCAGACATCGTTGCCGGCGCCGGGCGCGACGGCAATTCGATCGCGGTCATGCCCAACGGAGTCGATCGCAAGCTTTTCGCGTCAGATCGAATCGAGCGCGATGCCAAGCGCAAGCTTGTGCTCGAGGGCAAGACGGTGCTCGGCTTCACCGGTTTCGTTCGCCATTGGAACGGCCTAGAGCAGATCGTGGACATGCTGCCGCGCCTGCGAGCCGACACGGTGTTGCTGATCGTCGGCGACGGCCCGGGCCGGCCGGCGCTGGAAAGACGGGCGCGCGCTGCCGGCGTCGACGCACGCGTTATCTTTACCGGCATCGTTGCGCGCGACGCAGTGGCTGCGCTGATCAGCGCGTTCGATATCGCGTTGCAGCCGGCCGCCAATCCCTACGCATCGCCGCTGAAGCTGATCGAGTATCTGGCGCTCGGCCGCGTTGTGTTGGCGCCCGATCAGCCCAACTTGCGCGAGGTGCTGACGCACGGCGCCAATGCCTGGCTGTTTGATCCGAACGAACCTGGCGCGCTCGAACGCGCCCTGGAGCGGCTGCTTGACGACAGCGACGTGCGGCAGCGGCTCGCTCTGGCGGCACCGCTCACGATTCGCGAACGCCAGCTTACGTGGGAGCGCAACGCCGAGCGCGTGCTTGCGCTGGCGCGTCAACTGAGCGCAAGGCAACCCGTGGAGCGCGCGGCAAGATGAAGTCTGCGCCAATCGATCACGGTTCGGATCCGCATTTTCAGGCGTACTACGAGCAGGCAAGCCTTTCAGCGGCAACCCTGCAGCGGTTTCGCACGATCCGGGACAAGTCGTTAACGCTGCTGGCCGCGCGCGGCCGCAAAGTTGATCGACTGCGGGTGGCCGACATCGGCTGCGGCGCTGGCACGCAGTCGCTGCTATGGGCTGAACTCGGGCACGCGGTATCCGGCCTCGATGTCAACGCGCCGCTGATCGACGTGGCGCGCCAGCGCGCCGCCGAACGCGCTTTGAGCATTCAGTTTCACGTTGGCACCGCCACTGCACTGCCGCTGGAAGATGCGTCGGTAGATGTGTGCTTGCTGCCGGAGCTGCTCGAGCATGTTCCCGACTGGCAAACGTGTTTGCGCGAAGCGGTTCGCACGCTTGACGCCGGCGGCCTGCTGTATTTGAGCACCACGAACTCGCTGTGTCCGGTGCAAAGCGAGTTCAACTTGCCGCTCTACAGCTGGTATCCGCCTTTTGTGAAGCGGCGCTACGAGCGGCTTGCGGTGACGACGCGGCCGTGGCTTGCCAATTACGCGACGTATCCCGCCGTGAACTGGTTTACCTTTTATCGCCTGCGCGATTATCTGGCGCCGCTCGGCTTCGATTGCCTCGACCGCTTCGACATGTTGGACACTGACCGCGCAAACGCGCCGCTGCGCATCATTGCGCGCATCGCCCGAGGGTTTTCGCCGATGCGCTTTGTTGGACATATGTTGACGCCGGGCACCGCGCTGTTTGCCGTCAAGACGAGATGACCGGCGCGCGAGCCGGATAAGACGCCGATGGCCGATCGGGCTGCGGAGCCGTGCTATCGCGAGTTTGGTTCCGCACGACATGCCAGGTGACGGCCAGCGCGATCATCAGGAAGTACGGCATGTCCCAATAGGCAAGATTCAGGAACGCGCCGCCGACGAAGAAGCCGACCAGACTTACCTGGATCATCACCGCAAGCGAGTGCGCCCATTTGACTGCCGGATCATCCCGCGTGTGCTTGATGATGCGGCGGCTTAGTCGCCAGGTCAGCACCCAGAACGTCAGGAACAGCGCAAGTCCGACGAAACCGTGCTCTCCGAGCACCTGAAAGTAGACGCTGTGAGCTGCATGCGTCGATTCATAGTCGGGCAGATAACGGCGAAATATTTCGCGTGTGTAGGGTTCGAACCCGCCGCCGACGAGCGGCCGGTCGACCGCCAGATTGAACAGCATCGTCCACGTATTGAGGCGGCCTTGCGCCGAGGAATCCTGCTCGTACGTGCTGATCGTGTTCATGCGCGCTTCCCACTGAGGCGGCATGAAGGAGTAAAAACCGACGCCGAGCAGCAGAACGCCCAGCCCGAGAGAGAACTTGTGTTTGGCCTTGATCCACAAGAACGCCGACATCGCAGCGATCGCCAGCAAGCCTCCTCGAGAGTAGCTGCCAAACACGCTGACCGCGGACAGCGCAATGCACACGACGATCGCGACCCGAATCCAGCGCCGGGCTGTGAGCGTGTAGAAGTAGGCGAACAGCGGGATCGTCATGATTACCGCAAGCGCGAGCGCGTTATTGTCGGCAATGAATGTCTCGGGCGGACCCCAGACCAGGTTTTCGCCGCCGGTCGTGATCGTGAAGAAGCCGCCCTTTACGCCGTAAAAGCCGATCGAGAAAACGATGATCGCCACCAGCCACAGCACATGTTCGCGCGTGCGAAGCGCAACAAGTGCGAGAAAGGTTACAAACAGGATCTTTAGCACACGCTCCAGCACTTCGACGGCCCGTTCCTGCTCCAGAGCGAAGATGGTAGTCACGCACATCCATGCGACGAAGGCAAGCAGCACCCACGCGGCCGCGCCCCCCTTGAACTGACGCGGCTGCTTCGTAATAACAAGTCCGATCATCGTGGCCACCGCAACGACGAGCGCGAATGGGAACGAGTAGGCGAACCCCCATCCAAAGCGGTGCGGATTCATCAGGCCGATCAAGACCCAGTAGCCGATGCCAACCGCGGGGCTGCGCAGGATGAACGGAATGCCGCCCGCTACGATCAGGAACAGTGCGATGTCGCGCATATCGTGAAAGTCAGTCCACCCGGAAGTTGGAAGCATGCCGCTCGAGCCAGTGCTCGAGCATCATCAGCACCCACACCATCTCGCCGTAAAAGCCCGAATGTTCGCGCAGGCGATTGGAAAACAGATCGTGCACGAGTTCGCGCCGAATGAATCCGCGCGCGGCCAGCCGTTCCAGTGAAAGTGAGGCAAACCGTGCCAGCGGTTCGTCCCGCACGAGCCACGGCCCAAACGGCAGGCCGAAGCCGTGCTTCTTCTTGCGAATAACTTGCTCCGGAAGAAAATCACGTAGCGCGTCCTTGAAGAAATATCGCAGCGTAAGACCGCGCACCTTCATCGACGCCGGCAGCTCGACAGAAAAGTCGACCAGATCGTCATCCAGTAACGGGAATCCAACCAATTCGTTTGCCAGCTGAGCGGTGCACCTGACCTTCGGCAGATCACTGTCGGTCAACGTAAAGCGCCAATCGTACGCAATCATCCGGTCGACGATCGAGCGTGCAGCGGTGGATTCGTATACCTCACGCTGCAACGCAGGAGGGTCACTGCGGTCAACCCGCTGCAGGAATGCCGGCGTGAATACTGCGTCGGCGCCGAAGCGGTCGAGCAAGTTGTACGACTCCATGCGCGCGGGCATCGGCACGCGAGCTTGCTCGACGTACCGCGCGAGCTTCCTGATGCCGGGCACGTTACGCGCACCGCTTGACCCGAGCATCAGCGGCTCGATCGCGCGCCGGCGGAGACAGTCCGGCGCCGCATCGTAGAGACCGAAAACCTTCTGCCGCGCGTACCGAGTATTGCCTCCGAACAGCTCGTCGCCGCCGTCACCTGCCAGCAGCTTTTCAACACCGTGATCACGCGCCAGGTGAGCGCAGTAGTAAGCCGGCAGTGCCGATGAATTGCCGAACGGTTGATCGTAGTGAGCGGCGACCAGCGGAATCGCTCGCACCAGTTCGTCCGGGGTCAAATAGTGTTCGTGCAGCCTGGCGTTGAAGTGCCCGGCAGACAGCCGCGCGTACGACATTTCGTCGTATCCGCTGGCTTCGAAACCGATCGCGAACGCATCGACCGGCGCTCCGGTCGCGAGTCCCAGTTGTCCGACCACGGTCGAGCTGTCGGTGCCGCCGCTTAGAAAGGCGCCGATGCGCGGCGTCGTGGCTTCTCGTTCGACAGCTTGCCGGAGCAATGTGCGGAATCGCTCGCGCTCAATCGCGAGGTTGAAATCCTGCTTCGCTTCGAATACCGGCTGCCAGGTTGACGCCGAGCGCGGACCGCCGGCATCGAACGACAACCGGGTGGCTGCCGGCAGACGCTGCACGCCGCGGAAAATCGTGCGCGGAGCGGGAATGACGTGAAAGTAGACGTAGCTGAAGACGGCTTGCAGGTCAATCTCGCGTTGATTCGCGGGGCCCACGGCATCGGCGCGGTCGGAAAACTCTAGCTTCGAACCTTCGACCGCCCAGCATAGAGGGAGCACCGCAAAGCAGTCCGTTATCAGTGTCACGCAGGCTTGCGCCAGATCGAAATGGACGACGGCAAAGCGCCCGCGCAGCGATTCCCGGTTCGCAGCGGCTTTGCCGTCGCCGGCAATGCGCGCCACCTCTGCTGCCGTAAGTGGGCGCATGTCGGCGCCGCGCGGCTCTCCAAGCACGACCGTGACGCTGCGTTCGGCGACGTGCACCGTGCCGCAATCGGACTTCAGCCGCAGCGAGAACGCAGGCCCGCCGACAACCGCGTATCCCGTGCGCGCATTGCTCACTACATCAGGTGCTCCCCGGTGACCTGCAGCAAGTTCGTGATCGAACCACCCCCATAGTGCGGGCACCGTGCGCTCATCCGACACGACGGTCACCGGTCGATGCCGCGTTATCGAGCGAGACGCTGAAATGCGCCGGGACTTAGCGGAGTCAGCGCCGTCAACCCGGACAACTCAACCGAACCGGCCGTGTGCCGGTATTCGCGCGTCGGCGCCTTTTCGCTGCCGACCGTGCCGACGGCGCCGGCGGCGCCGTCGAACCGGCTGCCGACCCGAAGCCGATAGTCGAACTGAGCCGGATCGACGAAGTCCTGCGTGCGCGCCTGCACGTTGCCCTTGACTTCGGCTTGCGTCTTTACTTGCAGTTCACCGCTTCCGACCAGGATGTTGTTGGAGATCACGGCTTCGGCTGGACCGGAACGGATCGCGACGAATATGCCCGACTGCGAACGGTCGTTAATCAGCGTGTTGAACGCGATGTGCGCGTGATTCGCCGGCCAACGATAACCCTCGGCGCCATACGAGACGATCACTGAGTTTTCGGTGGCGCTTCCTTGTTGAATCAGATTGCCAATGGCCTTGAAGACGCCTCCGTTCGAGACATCGATCTCGTAGCTGGACGAACCGCTTTCGCCCGTCAGGCGGCTGTACGTCACCGAGGTCGCCTTGGCGCGGCCCTTCAACAAATGGCCCTTGCGCGCCGGGCCAAAGTAGCTCGCTGTTACGCTCAGCGCCGCAATCGTTCCCGCGTACAGGTTGTGGCTGTAACCATCGCCGGCGCCATTGTTCAGGAACGTCGAATCAGCGATGTGAAGTTCGCTGTTCGCATCATTCGACGTGAGAATTCCGTTCTCGTTGTCTTCAAAAAGGCAGTTGGTGACCGTCAGCCGCCCTCGTTCGTGCCGGACTCCCGCGCCGTTGCGATCTGGCACACGCGCGCCAACAAATGCAAGATTCTCGATCGTCACGTTATCGCCGCGGATAACGAAGATCGCCTTTCCTTCGGCCATCTCAGCGCCGTCGGCGATCAACCGTGCTCGCGCGCCCGCGCCGCGAATGACCAGATTTTTCTGTGTCCACACTGCCGTATCACGGTGATAGTCGCCGGCCTCGACTTCGACGACGTCGCCGTCTCGTGCGATCTCGGCCGCCTTCCGCAGCGTGCGCACGTCGTGCGACGGGCCGACGCGAATGACTCTGGCGGGCGTCGGCGATTTACTGGCGACGGTCGCGTACGCGCTCCAGGACTCGAGCGCCGTAGGCGACATGCTCACAACTACAGCAGCCAGCAGGGAAACGAGTAGACGCACGAAGTGCATGTTAACGGTTGTTTGAAAGCAATCCTCGTCCGGTGCCGAGGGGTCAGAAGCGCGAGTCCGGCTTAATTGATAAGAAGAACGCATACGCTCGCTCGTGGTACCCCATAAACGTGGTATTCGCGCCGTCTCTCGCCGGGCCGTGAGTCGACGGCACGCCGTTGACTTCGCGTTGAAACACCGCGCAGTGGTTGGACGAATGGCATCTTGAGTAACGTAATGCATTAGGTCGAATGCGGGAATTGCCCTCGCGGGCTGCTCATCGTTTAATGGCCGCCGAAAAAGGGGACGGGCGCATCCACGCCGGTCGAAGTTGTGCAAGTTGAATCGCCGTTGCAGAAAGTCGAATGCATGAAGCTGGCAGGTCGCCGTAAGGTCTTGTGTTTCGGAGTGGGAGCGGGAGCGCTGATGCTCCTCGGTTGTAATGTAAGTGAGCAGGACGCATCTGCCGCCGCGCCACCGCCTGCCTCGCCCGCATGGGTTGTGAACCCTCCCTCGTTCGCGGTTGGAAGTAGCGCGACATTCGATCTGGCCGCGACTTTGCCTGCGGGCGTTGCGCGAGGAGGCGCTTTCAGCGTCAGTAGCGCAGGGGCCAGGCTTCCTGCCGGAATGACGTTGACCCCGCCGGGCATTCTGTCGGTAGGAACGGCCACTGTCGGCAGTGTTGCCGGCGTCGTCTTCACGTACGCATCGTCCTGAGCACCGCTGGTGTTCATTCACAATGCCGATCGGTCAGGAGACCGACGGCGCTGTTAATCCACGCGACCAAACGCGAACAAGCGGAAT
>Ga0183260_10003138_pt1 | contig 13354 bp, 13 predicted proteins | sample AntDrymUQ4972206_2_FD_129768 | JGI IMG/M metagenome (GOLD analysis project Ga0183260, IMG submission 129768) | Polar desert sand microbial communities from Dry Valleys, Antarctica - metaG UQ497 (22.06) (version 2) (version 2) | ecosystem: Environmental > Terrestrial > Soil > Desert | place... | reverse complement strand
CGCTCGGTGAGCTTGCGCGCGGCCACGACCCGGGCCGACGAGACATTGAGCACGACCGGCTGGCTCAGGCCGCGGCTTCCGTCCTGACCTCGGCCGCCGGCAGGGCCGCCTTCGCGGTCTCGACCAGTGTGGCGAACGCCGAGGGGTCGGTCACGGCAAGATCGGCGAGCACCTTGCGGTCGACCTCGACGCCGGCCAGCTTCAGACCCTGCATGAACCGGTTGTAGGTCAAGCCGTGCTGGCGGGCGGCGGCGTTGATCCGGGTGATCCACAGCTTGCGGAAGTCACCCTTGCGCTTCTTGCGGTCCCGGTAGGCGTACACGCCGGAGTGCAGCAGCTGTTCCTTGGCCTTGCGGTACAGCCTCGAACGCTGCCCTCGGTAGCCGCTGGCCGCCTCCAGGGTGGAGCGCCTCTTCTTGTGGGCGTTGACCGCCCGCTTCACGCGTGCCACGAGTGCACCTCTCTCGATTCAGGTCGGCGCGTACTCAGCGGCCGAGAAGCTTGCGGATCCGCTTGGTCTCGGCGGGGGAGAACTCCGCCATGCCGGCCAGCCGGCGCTTGCGGTCGGAGGACTTGTACTCGAACTTGTGCTGGTTGTTCGTGTGCTCGTGCATCAGCTTGCCGGTGCCGGTGACGCGCACCCGCTTGGCGGCACCCTTGTGCGTTTTGAACTTGGGCATGGTCGCTGTCCTGTCCTGATCCGAGTGGTGCTCCCCCGCGGCGAGCAGCCGCGGGGCTATGTACCGGCGCCTCAGGCGGTGGCGGCCGACACCTTGGTGATCCGGCCGGGCGTCTTGTGCGGCGCCATGACCATCACCATGTTGCGGCCGTCCTGCTTGGGCGAGGACTCGACGAAGCCCAACTCGGAGACGTCTTCGGCCAGCCGCTGGAGGAGCCGGAAACCCAACTCCGGTCGGGACTGCTCCCGACCGCGGAACATGATCGTGACCTTGACCTTGTCCCCCGCCTTGAGGAACCGCTCCACGTGACCCTTCTTGGTCGCGTAGTCGTGCGGGTCGATCTTCGGGCGGAGCTTCATCTCCTTGATGACGGTCAGCGCCTGGTTGCGCCGCGACTCGCGGGCCTTCTGGGCGCTCTCGTACTTGAACTTGCCGTAGTCCATGAGCTTGGCGACCGGTGGCCGGGCCATCGGCGCCACCTCGACGAGGTCGAGATCAGAGTCCTGCGCGAGGCGCAGCGCCTCTCCGATGGGCACGATGCCGACCTGCTCGCCTTCCGGTCCGACGAGTCGAACCTCCGGCACACGGATCCGGTCGTTGATGCGGGGTTCAGCGCTGATGGGGCCTCCCTGATAGCACGGTGGTGTGGCGCGACACGGAAGTGCCTCCCGCCGCCCGGGGCAGGCTCACACGAGAAGAGCCCAGTGAGACGCGCTCACCGGGCTCGCTCGACCGATCCCGGACAGCCGAGGCGGCTGCCGGCCGCACGGAGCGGCCAGTGGGACCGGACCCACACGCCCGGAGGCGGGGGGTGGGAGCGAACTCCACTTGCGTACCCGCCACACGTGATGCTGCCGGGTCGGTCGCGTCGCAAATGCTACCACCGAGATCCGCGGCGCTGCGTAGACCAAACGTCAAGCTCGGCCGGACATTCCACGCTCAGCGTCGCTGGTCGGCGGCGAGCAGCGCGCGCAAGCCGGTCACGGCGCGCGCCGCGCGCTCACCGTCCACGGCCTGGATCGCGAGCACCGCCACCGTCTCGTCGTCGCGCAACTGCAAGGTCGCGTACGCCGCCCCGTCGGGGAACGTGATCGCCTCGACCACCGGCCAGCGCAGCTCGTGGGTGCGCACGACGTTGCGCACCACGATGCGCTCGGCGTCGGCGTCGACCCGCGGTCGTGCGAAGCCGAGGATGCCTACCGCGATCAGGACGCCGAGCACGATGATCGCCACCTGATCGCTGGTGTGGAACGCCGTACCGGCCTCGGACTGCTTGAGCAGCAGGCCCACGACCACCGAGACCCCGACGACGACGGCCGCGGTCAGGACGCTGACCACTGTCGTCTTCAGCGGTCGAGCGTGCACCGGTGGGATCGACACGATCAGCCGCCGAGATCGACGATCGCGGCCACCGGACCACCGCCGGTCGGCCCCTGGTGGACCGCGGCCACCGAGACGAACACCGCGGGGTCGCCGGTGACCGCGGCCGCGACGCCACCGACGCAAGCCTTGATCTGGCGATGCCAGTGCACGTCGGAGTCGTCGAGCATCGCGTTGCGCCGACCTCGCACCGACCCGCTGGGGTCGGTCTCGCACTTGAGGAACACGTTGACCAGCCGAGCGCCGAGGTCGGTGTGGTGCGGGCGCTCCGGCAGCTCCAGGCCGGCGTCTCGGATCGCGGCCCAGATGCCGTCCTGGTCCAGCGCGTCGCGCATCACGCTGTGCCCGATCCGGTACCGGCCACCGACGCCGCGGGCGTTCCCGACGACGACGATCTGCGCCTGGTCCAGTTCAACCCCCGACGAGCAGGAGGCGACCGCGGAGAACAACGACAGGTCGTGCATCACCTGCTCGTCCGTGGGCATCTCGATCTCGCCCAGGGCCACGGCGATGCCCAGCGCCGTGGTGGCGTTGGACAGGTCCATCGACTCGTGGGTGTTCTCGGTCCAGACCCGCTGGCCGCGGGCCTTGGCATCCAGAATGGTGTCGATGGTCAGCAGCGGGGTCTTGGTCTGCACGTAGTGCACGTCGGCCGGGTCGGTGATGCCCGCCCGCTCCATGGCGATCCGTACACCGGCGGCGACCTTCTCGATCATCGCCGTACGGCCGATGTCCTCGGGCCGGATCTGCTCGCTCATCGCGTAGCCCACGCTCAGCCGGGGCTCGTCCGTGGCCACCGCCCGGTCGGCCGGCACGGTGGCGAACACGGTGGCGTGCGGGGAGATCACGCCATCGGTTCCGCCGGACCACACGATCGGGATCTGCTTGACCTCCGCTGCCGACCGGGTGCCGAGGCTGGTCAGCACCTCGCGGAAGGCTCGGTCGGCGATGATCCGGGTGTAGTCGTTGACGCCCCCGTTGCCCTCGGTCTTGCCGATCACCGCGATCACGCGGTCGGCGGAAAGGGTGCCCGCCTCGATCAGCGCGGCCAGCTCGGAGGCGTCGCTGACGCTGTGCAGGGGGACCTTGCGGACCTCGATGGCCTCGGGCATGCGGTGTCCTTCGATGTCGGTGGGCGACGTGTCAGTCGTCGGCGGCGGTGACGATCGTCCCGAACGTTCCGGCGACAGCGTCCGCGATGTGCCGCAGCGAGGTGATGATGGCCTGCCGACCTCCGGCTTCGACGAACCGGGCCGCCGCCTCGACCTTCGGTCGCATGCTGCCGCTGCCGAACTCCGCGGCGAGATCGCGCAGTCGGGCCGGGGTGGTGCGGGTGATTGCCGCCTGCTCCGGCGTACCGAAGCCGACCATGACGTGGTCCACGTCGGTCGCGATGACCAGGGTGTCGGTGGCCAGGTCGCGGGCCAGCAGGGCGGCGGTCAGGTCCTTGTCGACCACCGCCTCGACCCCGCGCCAGCCCGCGCCGTCCGGCACGACGGGTATCCCGCCCCCGCCGGCGGCTACGACGACGTAGCCCTCGGCCACGAGGGCCCGCACCGGCTCCAGGTCGAGCACCCGCAGCGGCTCCGGCGAGGCCACGACCCGGCGCCAGCCGCGCGCTCCCCGGTCCTGCCAGATCTGGCCCAGCTCGATGAGCAGCCCGGCCTGGTCGGCCGGCAGGTAGCGCCCGATCGGCTTGGTCGGCAACGTGAACCCAGGATCGTCGGGGTCAACGGCCGTGCGGGTGACCACGGTCGCCGTACGCCGCCCGCAGCCACGCTCGTGCAGCGCCGAGTCCAGCGCGTTCTGGATCGTGAAGCCGATCGTCGCCTGGGTCTGGGCCACACACCAGTCCAGCGGGACCGGCGGGACGACGTGGGCGGCCAGCTCGTTCTTCACCAGCAGGTTGCCTACCTGCGGGCCGTTTCCGTGGGTCAGCACCACCTCGTGCCCGGCGTCGACCACCACCGCGACACTCTTCATCGCCTCGGTGACCGCTGCCTGTTGCGCCACCACGGAGGCACCCCCGTCCGGCCCGGTCATGGCGTTGCCACCGAGCGCGATCAGGATGCGCCGTTGCATCGAGTCGTCCATACCGCGCCGAGACTAGGGTGTCCGCTGTGGCCTCCTACGACTACCGGTGTCGCACCTGCGAGGACACCTTCGAGGTGCAGCGTCCGATGACCGCGGACGAGAGCCCGCCGCGCTGCCCGGCCGGTCATCCCGAGGCCACGCGGGTCTGGTCGGCGGTGTCCCTGGCCGGACGCGGCGCTCCCGCCCCGGCCGCCGGTGGCTGTTGCGGCGGCGGCTGCTGCCGCTGAGCACGGCTGTCCTCGCCCCGTGCGTGTCCTGATGCTTCGAGGCTCCCGACTCGATGCTGGACGAACGGCGCCCACTCGGGCTCGACGGCCAGGACGAGATGTGGGACGGGGTGCTGCACATGGTTCCGCCTGCGGGGGGTCCTCAGCGGATCGGCGCGAAGCTCCTGGCGGTCTTGCTGCCCTTGGCCGACGACGCGGGCTGGTCGGGCACTACGAGGCCGGCCTGGTCCGCAGCCAGTCCGACTACCGGGTGCCGGACAAGCTGTACTGCCGGCCTGAGGACATGTCCGAACGCGGCGCGGAGGGGGCCGCACTGGTCGTCGAGAATCCGTTCGGCGGGTGACGAGACCTACCAGAAGATCGACTCCTACGCCGCCCTCGGAGTGCGCGAGCTGCTGATCGTCCAGGGGCGCGAACACCGGGTCGAACTGCTGCGGGCGGTGGACCGGCGCCTGCTGCCGGTGACTTCCGACGCCTCCGGCACCGTTCGCTCGGAGGTGCTCGACGTCGGCCTCGGCACCGTCGGCGAGGCGCTTCCGGATCACCTGAGCGGACGGGTCAGCCGACCTCTGAGCCCTTCTCGGCCAGCCAGGCGCGAATCGCGTCGTCGTGCTCACCGAGCAGGGGCGGGCTGCGGTGCTCCGGTTGCTCGCCGCCGTCGAAGCGCAGCGGCGGTCCCGGTAGCTCGATCCGGCCCAGCAGCGGGTGCTCGACCTCGACCACCAACCCCTGCGATCGGGTCTGGTCCCAGTCGTAGACCTGGTCCAAGCTGCGGACCGCGCCCGCCGGGATCCCTGCCGCGGCCAGCCGGGGCAGCCACTGCTCCGCCGAATCGGCGGCGAACGCGGCCTCGATCGCGACCGTGAGTTCGCCGCGCTGGGCGACTCGCTGCTGGTTCGTGGCGAAGCGCTCGTCAGCGGCCGCCAGCCCGACCAAGGGCGCGAAGGCGCGCCACAGCGCCTCGCTGCCGACGGCGATCTGCACCAGCCCGTCACGGCAGGCGAACGACCCATAGGGGCTGATCGACGGGTGGTGGTTGCCCTGCGCACGGCCCACTTCACCGGCCACGGTCCACCGGGTGCCCTGGAAGGCGTGGGCCCCAACCGACGCCGCCAGCAGGCTCGTCCGGACCACCCGGCCACGGCCGGTGCGGTTGCGCTCGTGCAGGGCGGCCACGACGCCGTACGCCCCGTACATCCCGGCCAGCAGATCACTGATCGGTACGCCGACCCGCGTCGGCTGGTCCGGTCCGGAGCCGGTCAGGCTCATCAGGCCGGCCTCGCCCTGGGCGATCTGGTCGTAACCGGCCCGCCCGCCCTCGGGTCCGTCGTGACCGAAGCCGGTGATGGACAGGATGACGAGGCGAGGGTTCAGCTCGTGCAGCCGCTGGACGGGGAAGCCGAGCCGGTCAAGGACCCCCGGGCGGAAGTTCTCGAGCAGGACGTCGGCCCGCTCGACCAGCCCGGTCAGCAGCGCCTTGCCTTCGGCGGACTTGAGGTCGGCGGTGACGGACTCCTTGTTCCGGTTGCAGGACAGGAAGTACGTCGAGACCGGGTCGTCGTCCGGCCCGAGGAACGGGGGGCCCCAGCTGCGGCTGTCGTCGCCGCCGCCCGGGGTCTCCACCTTGATGACCCGCGCGCCGAGGTCGCCGAGCATCATCGCCGCGTGCGGCCCGGCCAGAGCACGGGTCAGGTCGACTACGAGCAGATCACCGAGGGGGCCGGGCACGTCGTGATCGTAGGGTCGCGGCGGTGAGCCGCGTGCCGCTGCCTGGAGCCGAAGTGCTGGGTGACCCCCGTACGCACGAACGCGGCGGTCCTGCGCCGGCGACTGCCTGCTTGGCGGCATGATGTGGCCGATGAGCGGTGCGCCGGGCGAACCGGCCACGTCCGCCGCAGACGTGCGCCTGGTGCGGTCCGCTGACGGGACGAGGATCGCGATCGAGCGGGTCAGCCGTGGCGGACCGGCCTTGGTGATGGTTCCCGGAGCGACCAATCCGCGGGGGGCGTGGGCAGGGGTCGCCCGCCGGCTGGCGGACAGCTTCTCGTGCTGGCTGATGGACCGCCGCGGAAAGGGTGATTCGACCGACACGGAGCCGTACGCCTTGGAGCGGGAGTACGAGGACATCGCCGCCGTGGTCGCCTCGGTCGAGCGGCCGGTCACGCTGGCCGCGCACTCCTCAGGGGCGATCTGCGCGTTGGGCGCCGCCCTGGGCGGCGTGTCCCTGACCGGGCTGGTGCTGTACGAGCCGCCGTGGCCGGTGCGGGGATCGAATCCGGGCGTGGCCCGGTTGGATGAGGTGGACGAACACCTCCGCCGTGGGGACCGGGACGGGGCGTTGGAGCTGGCGTTGGGGGTGCTGGTCGGCTACACCGCCGAGGCGGTAGCCGAACTACGCCGCACCCCCAACTGGCACGTGCGAACCGCGCTGGTGCACACCTGGCCGCGCGAGGTCCGCGCCCTCGAGCGGCTTCCTCGAGCCGTCGACGTTCTGACCGCCATCGCGGTGCCGACGTTGCTGCTGCGCGGCGAGCTGACCTCACCGGCGTTGTCTGATGCGACGGCTGCGATCGCCGCCACGATCCCGTCGGCGACCGCAGTGGAACTGCCGGGTCAGGGGCACGCCGCCTTGGCGCTGGCCCCGCACCTGGTCGCCGACGCGATCCGATCCTGGTCGGCCTGAGGGCGGACGGGTGATCGACGCAGTCGACGCCCGCGGCGCCAGCCCCTCGGGCTCGCGGCTGTGAGCCGCGTGCCGGTACCCGAAGCCGAAGTGCTGGGTGACCCCCGGACCTATGAACGCGGCGTGCCGCACGACCTGCTGGCTCGGCTGCGCCGGGAGCACGGCGTGGTCCGGGTCGCCGAGCCGTCCCGGCTGGGCCAACCTGGCGGGCCCGGCTACTGGCTGGTCCTGCGGCACGCCGACGTACAGGCGGTCCTGCGCCGGCCCCAGGTCTTCTCCTCGGCCCTCGGCGCGACCCAGGTCCGTGACCCGCTGACCGACTCAGACCTTGCCTACGTGCGCCGGATGATGCTGAACATGGACCCGCCGGAGCACTCCCGGCTGCGCCGCCTGCTGGCCCGCACGTTCACACCCCGGGCCGTGGCCGGCCTTTCGGATCGCATCGGCGAACACGCCGGCGGCTGCGTCGCACGGATGCTCACCGGGCCACCGGTCACGGACTTCGCCAAGGACGTGGCCGCCGACCTGCCGCTGCTGACGCTGGCCGACACGCTGGGGATGCCGGAGCAGGACCGGCTGCTGCTGTTCGACTGGTCGAACCGGGTGATCGGCTTCCAGGACCCTGACTACGCAGTGAGCGCCGGTTTCGATCCCGGCTCCGGTACGCCGATGGCCCGGGCCGCGCTGGCCGTGCGCCCGGCGCCGGACGCCGACGGGCAGATGCCGGATCCGCGCAGCCGCGGCGGGATGGCCGACCTCTACCGCTACGCCCACCTGCTCGCCGAGGCCAAGCGCGCTGCGCCCGGTACGGACGTCATGTCCACGTTGCTGGCCCAGCTCGACGACGACGGCGGCCGGCTGTCGGTCGAGGAGTTCGAGAACATGTTCTGGCTGTTCGCGGTGGCCGGCAACGAGACGCTGCGCAACGGCCTGCCCGGCGGCATGGTCGCGCTACTGAACCACCCGGACGCGCAGGCCGCGTTGCGTTCGGATCCCGGGCTGCTGCCCGGAGCGGTCGAGGAGATGCTGCGCTGGTGGACGCCGGTCATGGTGTTCCGTCGTACGGCGACCTCGGACACCGCGCTGTCGGGGGTGGACATCGCCGCCGGCGACAAGGTCGTCGTCTCCTTCTCGGCGGCCAACCGCGACGAGGAGGCCTTCACCGACCCTGACACCTTCGACGTGCAACGGCGCCCGAACGAGCACCTCGCCTTCGGGCACGGCCCGCACTTCTGCCTGGGGGCGCAGCTGGCCGGGGCCCAGATGCGGGCGCTGTTCCGCGAGGTACTCGGGCGTACGTCGTGGCTCGCGGCCGCCGGCGAGCCGGTGCTACTGCGGTCGAGCTTCCAGCGCGGCGTCAAGTCGCTCCCGCTGCGCTGGACCGCGTAGGCGCCGCCCTCGACGACATTGCCCCTGGAGCTGCGGCCACGGCACGCGATTTGTCCGGATTGCGTCACCACCAGAGGGGCAATGTCGGAACGGGCAACTCAGAGCAGGTCGACGTCGGCGTACGACGCACCGCCGGACAGCCGCGGGTAGCCCGGGCCGCGGTCGAAGAACGGCTGAACGTCGGGACGCGCGGCGCGCATCGCTGCCCGCAGCTCAGCCGTAGCGCCGTCGTCGGCCGTGCCGTCGGCGCCGAGCACGACGCCGTAGTCCCCGCGCGCGCCGGGTACGGAGACCTTGCCCCAACGCACGTCCCGCTGCACCTCGGTGACCGGCCGATCCAGCGGATCCCCCCAGCCGCCACCGCCGGTGGTCCGGATCCGGATAAGCTCGCCGGCCCGCACCGGCTCGCCGTCGGCCAGGGCGTCCACCTCGCGCTCGTTCGGCCCGCCCGGATCGACGACGACGCTGAACGGGCGGCCGGCCCGCCCGCCGCGAACCCCCCAGCAGGACAGGATCGAGCGGTCGGCGATCGACATGAACGACGCGTCCCGCAGCATCCGGATCTGCTTGTCGTAGCCGAGCCCGCCGCGGAACAGGCCGGGCCCGCCGGAATCCACGGCCAGTCCGAGCCGCTCGACGAGGAACGGGAAGCGGGCCTCGGTGAACTCCGTCGGAAGGTTCCGGGAGTCCGGCACGACGTGGATGGTGTCCTCGCCGTCGGCGTAGTACCGCCCGCCGGAGCCGCCGCCGAGCACCTCCCGCATCAGGTAGGGCTCGCCGTCCACGTCCAGGCCGTACACCCCGGTGTACCGGATGGTCTCCTGGTCGGCCGGCATCCGGCCGTCCACCGCCTTGGCGAGAACACCGGCGAGCACACCGAGCAGGCGCAGGATGACGAACGTCCGGGCGTTGGTGGGCGCGGGGAAGATCGGCGTGAGCAGCGTCCCGGGCGGCGGGAAGCGCATCTCGATCAGCGGTACGACACCCTCGTTGACGTCGAGTTCGGCCATCCGCTCGGGGCTGTCGGCCAGGTTGCGCAGGATCGGGGCCAGCCACTTCTTGAGGAAGTTGCCGTCGGCGTAGTCACCGCAGTGGTTGATGGGGCCTTTGGCCTGCGGTGAGGTACCGGTGAAGTCCAGGACGATCCGGTCCGGTTCGCGGGTCAGGGTGATCCGCTGGGTGTGCAGCTTCGGCTCGTCCACCCCGTCGTGCTCGGCGTAGTCCTCCCAGACCCAGCTGCCGAGCGGGATCTTCGCCAGGATCTCGCGCCGGAAGGTCCCGGTCGTGTTGGCCAGCAGGGTCTCGAAGCAAGCCTCGATGGCCGCCTGGCCGTAGCGGTCGAACAGCTCGCCGAGCCGACCCGCGCCCATCAGACAGGCCGAGCACTCGGCGTCGAGATCGGCGGCCAGCGAGTCCGGCATCCGCGAGTTGCGGGTCATGATCGTCAACGCCGCCTCGTTGCGGACGCCCTGCGCCCAGAGCTTGATGGGCGGCACCATCAGGCCCTCCTCGAAGACGCTGCGGGCGTGCGACGGCATCGAGCCGGGGACCGCTCCCCCGATGTCGTCGTGGTGGCCGAAGGCCTGCACGAAGGCGACGACCTCGCCGTTGTGGAACACCGGCACCGTGACACACAGGTCGGGCAGGTGCCCGATGCCACCCTCGGAGGTGTAGACGTCGTTGTGGAAGTAGACGTCGCCCGGACGCATCGTGGGCAGCGGGAAGTCGCGGGCGATGGGGTGTACGAGCGCGGAGTACGACCGGCCGGTCAGCTTCCGTAGTCTCCGGTCGTGGATGCCGGCCCGGAAGTCATGCGCGTCGCGGATCATCGGCGAGCGGCTCGTCCTGGCGATCGCCGTCTCGACCTCCTTCTCGACCGAGGCCAGCGTGCCCTCCACGATCTCCAGCAGCACCGGGTCGACCTTGGTCATCGGCGCCTCGCGGCGGAGAGTACGTCGGCGCTCATTCCGCCTGCCGGGTGAGAAGGACGTTGCCGAACCGGTCCACCTCCGCGGCGAACCCCGGATGTACGGGGATCGTCGAGCCGAACTCCTCGATCACCGCCGGTCCGGACAACCGGTCCCCGGCCCGCAATCGGTCCCGGTCGTAGACGGCGGCCGGGGCGTACGCCGAGGCCAGGCTCACCGGCCGCTGTCCGCTGAGGGCGCCGCTCGGGTCCCCATTGCCGGCCGGGAGTTCGACGGCCGCCGGCCGCCGGATCGGCCCGATCCCGGTCACCCGCAGGTTGACCCACTCGACCTGCTGACGGGCGTCGGTGGCGAAGTCGTAGCCGTACAGACCTCGGTGCCCCTCGTGGAAGGCGGCCGCAACCTCGTCGGCGTCCAGGGCGCCGTCCGCGACCGGCACGCGGACCTCGAAGGCCTGCCCGAAGTAGCGCAGATCAGCAGTCCGTTCGAAACACTGCTCCGCCCGGGCGAAGCCCTCGCGGTCCAGCGCGTCGGCGGCCCGTTCGCGCAGGTCGGCGTACACCGCCTCGACGTCGGCGACCGGCAGCCCGCGGTGCCGGTGCACGGCGGTCTGCACCACGTCGCACCTGGCGTCGACGGTGAGCAGCCCGTACGCCGACGTATTGCCCGGATCCCGCGGGACCAGCACGGCCGGCAGCCCGAGGATGTCCATCAGCCGGCAGGCCAGCAGTGAGCCGGACCCGCCGAAGGTGACCATCGTGAAGTCGCGGACGTCCAGGCCACGCTTGACGGTGACCTGGCGCAGGGCGTTGGCCTGATTCCAGGCCGAGATCTCCAGGATGCCCTCGGCGCAGCCCGGCAGGTCCATCCCCAGCCGGGTCGCCAGCACGCCGAGCCCGTCTCGGGCGGCGTCCACCGACAGCGGGATCTGCCCACCGAGCAGGTGTGGGGGTATCCGGCCGAGGACGACATGGGCGTCGGTGACCGTCGGCTCGCCGCCGCCGTCGGGGTAGCACATGGGGCCGGGGTCGGCGCCGGCCGAGCGCGGGCCGACCTTCAGCGTCACCTCCGGCGAGACCCACGCGATCGAGCCGCCGCCGGCGCCGACGGTGACCACGTCGATCATCGGGATCTTGGAGGGGAAGTGACCGACCGTCCCCTCCGTGGTCAGCGCCGGCTGCCCGTCCAGCACCACCGACACGTCGGTCGACGTCCCGCCGCCGTCGAGGGTGAGCACCCGCGCGTGTCCGGCCCGCTGGGCGATCAACCCGGCGCCGAGCGCCCCGGCGGCGGGACCGGACAGCACCGTCGTGATCGGCTGGTGGACGACCTCCTCGGCCGACAGCACGCCGCCGTTGGAGCGCATGATCGAGAACGGCACACCGGGCGCGACGTCGTGCAGCCGGCGCTGGAGGCCGGCGACGTACGCCGCAACTTTCGGCTTCACCGCCGCGTCCACCAGCGTGGTCACCGCCCGCTCGTATTCGCGGTACTCGCGCAGTACGTCGCTGGACAGTGACACCACCGCGTCGGGGTGCTCCGCGGCGAGGACATCGCGCATCGCCTGCTCGTGCGCCGGGTCGGCGTAGGAGTGCAGGAAACAGACCCCGATCGTGTCGATCCCCTCGTCTCGGAACCAGCGGGCGGCCTCGACAGCCTGGGCGCGGTCGAACGGACGCAGCTCGGCGCCGCGGAAGTCCAGCCGACCGCCGACCGTGCGGACCCGGTCGAGCGGGACGATGCGATCCGGCTTGACCCAGAAGTAGGAGTTCCCGTAGCCGTCGGGCACCGACTGCCGGGCGATCTCCAGCAGGAACTCGTAGCCCTCGGTCGTGATGAAGCCGAGCCGACCGACCTTGCCTTCCAGCAGCTGGTTCGTGGCCACCGTCGTCCCGTGGGCCACGGCGGCCAGGTCGGCGGCGTCCCGGCCGAGCAGGTCCAATGCCTTGCGCAGGCCCGTCATGAAGCCCTCGGCCGGGTCTTCCGGAGTCGACGGCGTCTTGGTGGTCACCAGCTCGCCGGTGGTCTCGTCCACGGCGACGACATCGGTGAACGTGCCGCCGGTGTCGATCCCTACACGGACCCGTGCCGAGGTCATGACGCCGTCAAAGCGGGGCTGATGGGCGCGTCCGGTCGGCGGGTCAGCGCCACTGTCCCCTCCGGCTGAGCCGAGGAAAGCCCTCGACCGGTTCGGGGACGTCGAGCCCGCGGCACAGGGGCGTCCACCCGTCGGTGAGTCTGGTGAGGTCATTGCGGAGCCCGGTCCGCGGCAGGCCGGCGCCGACGACACGCAGCTGCATGGGGAGCAGGTTCGCACACCGCTGGTCGCCGACCACGCCCACAACCCTCGATCCGAGGTCGAGAGAGTTTCAGCTGAACGTTTCGTCGCCGACCCTGAGCCGCGTCCGTGCCGGGTCAAGCGCCGAGGATGTCGCTGACGATAAGGCGCAGCCGCGGCAGGGCTTGCGGGCTCAGCGGCTCCTCGCCGTGCACCGTGGGGACGTCCCGGTAGCCGCCGTCCACCGGGTCGGCGTACACGGTCACGGCGCGGGCGGCGAGATCCACCACCAGACCTCGACGACACCCTGCCGGGCGGTAGATCGGCACCTTGACCATCCGGTCCTTGCGCAGCGTCGAGTCCGCGACCTCGATGACGAGGAACACGTCCTCGGCGGTGGGATGCGCGCCCGCGTAGAAGTTACGCCGCGGCCGGGCGAGGATGACGTCCGGCTGCGGCTCCGAGCGCGGTAGCAACCGCAACGGGTTCTGCACGACCACGGTGGCCAGGCCGGCCAGCGTGCGGACCAGGAGCTCGTTCAGGCGGTTGACGTGCTCGCGTGCTTCGGCCCGACCGGTGACATGGCCACGATCTCCCCGTCGAGTAGCTCCACCCGGTCGTCCTCGGCGAGGATTCCGACCCGGCCCATCTGCTCGTACTCCTCGACCGTGAACCGCCACCGCTGGTCGACGAGG
>Ga0183260_10003137_pt1 | contig 13361 bp, 9 predicted proteins | sample AntDrymUQ4972206_2_FD_129768 | JGI IMG/M metagenome (GOLD analysis project Ga0183260, IMG submission 129768) | Polar desert sand microbial communities from Dry Valleys, Antarctica - metaG UQ497 (22.06) (version 2) (version 2) | ecosystem: Environmental > Terrestrial > Soil > Desert | place... | reverse complement strand
GCCTTCGGGCATTCCGAGGAAGTGGACCGCGTCCTTTGCCGCGACCGCGATCGCGAGCGCCTGGGGATCGGCGGTGCCGATGTCTTCCGATGCGAAGCGCACCAGCCGCCGCGCGACATAGAGCGGATCCTCGCCGGCTTCGAGCATCCGCGCCAGCCAGTAAACCGCGGCATCAGGATCGCTGTTCCGGATCGACTTATGAAGGGCTGAGACCAGGTTGTAATGCGCTTCGCCAGACTTGTCGTAGAGCAGAGCGCGGTTCTGGGCGAGGTCTGCAACCAGTGCGGTATCGATCTGGCGTGACTCGCCAGCGGACGTCACTGCCGTCTCGAGAAGGTTCAGCGCCACCCGGGCGTCGCCGTTCGCGTACTTCGCGATCGCGGTCAGCGCCTCGTCGTCCACCGACAGTTGCAGGGCGCCGAGGCCACGCTCCTCATCTTCGACGGCACGGCGGAGGATCGCACTGATCTCCGGCAGCCCGAGCGCCTTCAGGACGTGGACCTTCGAGCGTGACAGCAGCGCCGAGTTCACCTCGAAGGACGGGTTCTCCGTGGTTGCGCCGATGAGGACGATGTCTCCGGCTTCGACGCGCGGCAGGAACGCGTCCTGCTGCGCCTTATTGAAGCGGTGGATCTCGTCGATGAAGAGGATGGTGCGCCGGCCGGTTCGGCGGCGCGCCTCTTCGGCTTCCGCCATCACGGCGCGGATCTCCTTGATCCCCGAGAGGACGGCGCTGAAGGCAATGAAGTGTGCCTGTGTGGCGGTCGCGATCAGGCGCGCCAGCGTCGTCTTGCCGGTTCCGGGCGGGCCCCACAGGATGATCGACTGGAGACGATCCTGCTCGATCGCGCGACGCAGCGGACGACCGGGTGCGACGAGTGACTGCTGCCCGACGAACTCGTCCAATGTGCGCGGACGCATTCGCTCGGCAAGAGGCCGGTCCGGGGCATCGGGATGATCGGCATCCGCCTTCCGCGCCGGGACATCATGATCATCGAACAGGGACATCGAGCCTCTGGCGTGATGCTTCGTAGAGGATGAGCGCGGCCGCGGTCGCGACATTGAGTGACTCGACTGGTTGCCGCATCGGTATCGTCAGGCCCTCATCTGCTGTCGAGACCAGTTCATCCTGAAGGCCTGGCCCTTCGCCGCCAAGAAGTATCGCGCTCGGCCGGGCGAGGGCGGCTCTGGCGAGCAGCGTTCCGCCACGGGGCACTGTCGCGAAAATCCGCAAGCCCGCCGTGCGTGCTGCCTGCATCGCGTTACCGAGACTGCGAGTCGAGGCGACCGGCAAGCGAAACGCGCTCCCCATGCTGCCGCGCAGCGCTTTCCACCCGAACGGATCCGCCGTACCCGGACCGGCGATCACAGCCGTCGCGCCGCACGCTTCTGCGGCACGGATGATCGCGCCGACATTGCCGGGATCCTGCACACGGTCGAGCAGCAGAACCAACTGTGGTGCGCCGGCCGCCAGCGCCGAATCCACCGTCGAAGCCTTTACTTGTGCCAACGCGACCACGCCCACCGGCTGCTTGACCGGACTCATCGCCAGCAGCACGCTCTCCGGAGCCGTGACGACGCGCGTCCCGCGCGCCGCACAGTTCGCCGCCAAAGAGGCCAGCCGTCCAAGCGCCGCGTCCGCCGCAAAGGCCGCGACCGACACGTCGAGCCTCGCGTCCAGCGCCTCCTGCACTAGGTGCGGCCCATCGAGCAACACCTCGTCGCTGTCGCCCCGTTCCCGAGCCAGATCCCGCAGCCGCTTCACCAGCGGGTTCTGCCGGCTGCTTATGTGCTCCACGAAGTTGATTCTACCGGCGACAGCCTGGAACAACGTCGTTCGTATGTGGTGAGGTCCGCCCGCACCCTCAGCGTTAGTTCCCCCGCATCCTCCGCGTCAGTCTGCCCGCACCCTCTGCGTAAGAACCCCGCACCCTCAGCGTAAGTTCCAGTGTTACCATCTCGTTCAATGAAGGCGCGCATCCTGAAAAAGTTCGAAGACGAGATTCATCAGCTCGACAAGGAACTCAAGACCGAGTTGCCGCGGGAAATCCTGCGCGCCCGGGAGATGGGGGATCTTCGCGAGAACGCGGAGTACCAGGCGGCCAAGGAGCGGCAGCGCCTCGTTGAATCGCGTATCAGCATGCTGCAGAAGCGCGTCAGCGAGATCTCGCTGATGAACCTGGACAAGATTCCGCACGACAAAGTCGGCTTCGGATCAACCGTCCATCTCAAGGACGAGCAGGGCCAGTCGATCGTCTATCAGTTGGTCATGCCCGAGGACGCAGCACCCGAGCAGGGCATGATCTCCACCGCATCCCCGATCGGCCGGGCGCTGGTGAACAAGGAGGAGGGTGACGAAGTGGTTGTGACGACACCCAACGGCAAGCGCGAGTTCGAAATCGTGAAGTTGACGACGCTACACGACGAGGACGGCGACAAGACGTGATCACTCCGGAGTCACCGGACCGCGCGTATTCGACGCGCCTGCGCACCGCACTCCTCTTTACCGGTACCGGCACGGCGGGCGCTTACCACGCCGGTGTGCTCCGGGCCCTTCACGAAGCCGGCGTGAAGATCGACATGGTGGGCGGCCGTGGCGTCGGCGCGGCGTCGGCACTGTTTGCCGCCATTGACGGCGGCGCCAGGCTGTGGGAGGCCGCCGGTGTCTGGAAGGATCGATCCGCCAGCGGTTTTTATGGTTGGCGCCGGCCGCTCCAGTTCGCGGGTTATGCCGTCGGGCTTGCCGGGGTGATCCTGTTGCTGCCGGTGGCCTTACTGGCTGGCGCTGTTCTGGTCGGCCTCGTCGGGATGCTCCTGACCTTGCTTGGGCTGGAAGCGGCCGGTAACACGCTGACCACCTGGTTCACCGGCTGGATCGATACGCTCTTCGCACCGGCGGCGCTCCCGACGATCATCCCGCGCCTCGTCCTCTTCGCCCTGCTCGCCGCTGTCGCCATTCTGGTCACCGCGCTGATCGCGTCATTGCTCCGCGATCCGTTGAGACGACGAGCGAAGAGCAATCTCGTCGGGCGGCTGCTCGGCGCGCCGCTCTCGTCGGAACGGCTGGTCGCGCGCTGCACCGCCGAACTGTGGAACCTGATTCGTGGGGCGGCGCCACTGGCAGCGCCGGTCCGTGCCGAGCTGGCGCGCAAGTACGTGGAGTTGCTCACCGAGAACCTCGGGCAGCCGGGCTTCCGGGAGCTGTTGGTGACATCGCATGACATGGATGCGCGGCGGGATGTCGTCTTCGCGCTGCTTGGTCCCAGTCACCGTGGTCGCTTCTTCACGAGACCCGCCGCCGAACCGGGCACTCGCGCGATCGAGACTTTCGATCTTTCCGGAGTGGCGAGGGAACATGCGCTGGACTCGCTCGAGAGCGCCCTCGCGGTCCCGCTTGCGACTGAGCCGCACCTCGTGCGGTTTTCCTCAGAGGGTCCGTGGCGTGGTGAAGCGCATCGACTGTGCGATCGCCCCGAAGGCCTTTCGCGCCTGATCGAAGAGGCGGCTGCGGCTGGCGCAGAGCAGGTGATCCTGGTCTCAGCATCGCCGACGCAGGGGAGGGCTCACCAGTTGAGTGCGGGACGATCCGACCTGCGTGGCCGCGCCGGCGAGCAGCTGGGCGCCTTTGAGACCGCCGCGTTACGCGACGCGCTCGAGCAGTTCACCGGCCGTTTCGCATCGATCTTTCTCGTGCGCCCGTCGCACAATCCACTCGCCCCTCTCGACTTCAGCGGTGTCTACGATGAGCGGTCGGATCGGCGTCAGACGGTCGCCGAGCTCGTCGACCGCGGCTACGAGGATGCCTACCGGCAGTTCATCGAACCGGTCGTAGGCGCCGGTGCGGAGCCGGCCGAACCGGTCCAACGCGTCAATGGCGGCCAGACCGCCCCCTCACAGCTGTAGGCTCTCTCACATGAAGATCGCGACCCAGCTCGTTCAGCGCGCCGAAGGTGTCTTGAAGGACGCAGAGCCACTCACGACGCCGATCTACGAGACCACCACCTTCGTCTTCGACAGCGCCCAGGAGGTACGGGACTACAACGAAGGCCGGTCGAAGAAATACCTCTACACGAGGTATGGCAATCCGACCCTCACGGCGGTCGAGCAGAAGATCGCGAAGCTCGAGCAGGCCGACACCGCGATGCTCTTCGCGAGCGGTCAGGCGGCGACGACAACCGCACTGATCGGACTGCTGAAAGCCGGGGACGAGATCATCTGCAGCTCGGCGATCTACGGCGGGACCCTCCACTTGCTCGCGGATCTGCTGTCGAAGTTCGGGATCAAGGCCCGCTTCGCGACGCTGGACGAGATGGCCAGGCCCGAGTCGGTGATCTCTGATGCCACGCGCCTCCTGTGGTTCGAGTCGCCGATCAATCCGACGTTGCGCTGCCTCGATATCGCGGCGGTGGCGAACGCCTGCCGGGGTCGCGGCGTCATCTCGATCGTCGACAACACCTTCGCCAGCCCGATCAATCAACTGCCGCTCACGCTCGGCGTCGACATCGTCATGCACAGCGCGACGAAGTATCTGAACGGTCACAGCGACGTGACCGCTGGCGTCCTCGCCGGCCCGGCCGGTCTGCTGGAACCGGTACAGAAAGCGCGACGAATGCTGGGCGCCATTCTCGATCCCCAGGCAGCATACGCACTTGGCCGTGGACTGAAGACCCTCGCCGTCCGGATGGAGCGGCACAACGCAACCGCACTCACAGTGGCCCAGTGGCTGTCGACGGATAAGCGCGTCCAGACGGTCTACTATCCAGGCCTGCCGCAGCATCCCGATCACGAGATCGCGCGTCGCCAGATGCGTGGCTTCGGCGGGATGATGTGCATCGACATCCACGGCGGCTACGATGCCGCGGCACGATTCTTCGACCGCCTGACCCTGTTCAATCGCGCCGCGTCGCTCGGTGGCGTAGAAAGCCTGTGCAGCCTTCCGGTCCTCACCTCACAGTGGGGGCATTCGGAAGAGGAACTCGAGCGCGCCGGCGTGACGCACTCAATGGCGAGACTGTCGGTGGGGATGGAAGATCCGGAAGACCTGATCGCCGACTTGGATCAGGCGCTCGGCTCAAACATGGAAAAGGGAAAAGGGAAAATGGAATACGGAAAGGCATCGAGCTAGGCACTTTTCCATCTTCCATCTTCCCTTTTCCATGTCGTCGTCACCGAGCGACCGGCTCTTTCTTCCGCTCCGGCGTCGACTCTCTCAGGAATTGTTCGGCCATGTCGCCGATCTTCTTCGTCATGGCGCTGCCTTCGAGGTCGCCGAACTTCTGACGGAACTTGTCGATCGGCACCACCGCCTTGGCCATCGCGCGGTGGCCGCCGGCGCTGCCGATATCAGCGAACCATCGCTTGACGAACTCACCGGCATTGCGTGAGTAGCCGAGGTTTCGCACGCTGACGATCAGGCAGTTGCCGACGATGCCGGCGATGATGGTCCACTTGACGTCTTCGAGCTGCAGGAAGAAGTCGGCGGTGTAGGGGATGAAATCTTCGCGCGGCGCCTCGCCGATGAACGCCGTGAAGACCTGCTCACGCATCTCGCCGCCCTGGCTCGCCCGGGTGACATAGTTCAATCGGTCGAGCGTGATTTCTGCACCTTCCATCTTGCGGATCAGCGCTGCATCGGCGAGCGGATAGAGGAACGTGAACGCTTCGAGGTCGTCGCGATTGGTGTGACGCGCGAAGAACAGCGTGTCGGACTTGATCGCGTAGAGCATCGCGGTGGCGGTGCGTTCAGAGATGTTGACGTCCACCGAGCGCAGATGCTCCGTCAGGATCGTCGACGTGGAACCGTAGTCGGCGCGAATGTCTTTGAAGACCGCAATGTAGCCCGGCTGCTCGGGATGGTGGTCGATGACCAGGTCGGCCCGCAGCAGGAGCCCGCCGAAATAATGCGGCTGGACGTCGACCGTCGCGATCCGGTCAAATTCCTGGAAGGACGCCGGCGTGATCGGCTCGACGTGGATGTCGAGCATGTTCGCCATCCGCAGATTCTCCGGACGCGTCACACCCTGCATCGCGCCGATGATCGCGGTCGTCTTGGTCCTCCGCAGCAGGTTGCGCAACGCCAGACCGCTCGCCAGCGCATCGGGGTCCGGATCGTTGTGGAGCAGGATCAGGACGCGATCGGCATCCGCAAAATAGCGCTGATACTGCTGGACCCGGGCGCGCGTCATCGACCGGCTTAACTCCGTCACCAGCGCCGGACGGATGAGCTCGGAGAGGTCCATGTCGGCCGCATCCGGGAAATCCGCCTTTAAGGCATCGGAATTCCGGGGCGTGACGGCGGCGCCGGTATGGATGATGTAAGTGAGTGTGCCGCCGGCGTCGCGAATCGCGGCGAGGACCTTCTTGATGCTCCGCTTGCCGTTGTCTTCGACGAGAAAGCAGGTGGTGGGGGAGATGCCGGCCTTGAGATAGGTGTCGACCCTGCGCGGATCGCCGACTTTTACGTCGAGTCCCGCGTCGTGCAGCCGCCGTGCGAGCGGCCGGCTTTCGACAAGGAAGTCCAGCTCGAAGCTGGGCCTCAATACGTCGTCGAGCGTGCGAATGACGAGTTCGTCCTGACAGATGCCAACAATGCGCACGTCAGACGAGCCCCTCGTGGGCCTGGCCCACAAACCGCCCCGTGATCATGACCGAACGCTCATTATATGCACATGCCGCAATCCTCCTGCTGACCGCCTGGCTTGTGATGGCTGGCCGGGCGGAAGCGCAGGGGCCTGCATGCGGCGCCTGTATAGGCGTTACGACCACCGCCGGCCAGACGCTTCTGTTGCCGGGCGAGCTGGGGGGGATCACCGTCCTGGTGCGAGAGCAGGACGTTCCGGTGGATGGCCTCCGGGCCGCCATGGACGATGTTCGCCGCCGCGGCGGACGCCCGGCGCTGCTGGTCGTCCCGCCGGCGACGCCGTCTGACGCCGGGGACCTGGTCTATCGGCTGAAGCTACGGTTGACCGAGCTTCGCGGCGCCCTCGGCGCTGAGGTGACCATCGCGATGGACGTCTCGCGTGTCCCGCCGACCGCCGCTCAGGAGCTCGCCGGCTACGTTGACGTCTTCGTCGGGGACACTCCGGATCCGGGCCCGCCATCCTCGCCGCGGACGTCGTGGAAGCTGCTGCCGACGACAGACGTCACCGCCGCGCTGGACGCCACGCGACGTGGCGGAACCGAAGTCTGGGTGATGCACGCGCCGGAGGACGTCGTCGAGGCGCACAGCCTGCTGGCGCAACTGGCGAAGGCCGCGACCGCGCCGGCGGAGGGATTCAACGAGGACGTCGAAGTCCGGGCTGCTCGCCGCCTGACAGTTGACGAGATCATTGCCCGGCATCAGGCCTTTGCGCGCCGTCAATCTGAACGCGTCACGCACACCATCGCGAGCGGGACCATGACGCTGACGTTCGAGGCGCCTGGCTTTCCGGCACCGGTGACGATCGAGTCCGATACGGTCATCTACACCGCGCCGGACCGCACTGAGCTCGAACAGCGGTCCGTCCGCGTCAACGGCATCGAGTTCCGCGGCACCGGCGTGCCGCGCCTGCCGATTATCGAACCCGAGCGAGTCGTATCCCCGCCGTTGACGATCACGCTCTCGGATCTGTACCGCTATCGATTGGACGGTCAGGAAACCCGAGACGGTGTGCGTTGCTACGTCGTGACATTCACGCCGGTCGATCAAAAGGCGTCCCTGTTCAGCGGCCGCGCCTGGATCGCGGTCGACAGCTTCGCGATGGTCCGTGCTGCCGCCACACAGACGCGGTTGCGCGGTGCGATCGTCGCCTCCGAGCAGGTGGACGAGTTCCGCGAAGCCTCTCCAGGGGTCTGGCTGCTGCAGCAGTCTGACGTCCGCCAAATCTACGAGGGGCCTGGCCATCGCACCCCGATCCATCGTCTCCTTCGCATCGCGACCCAAGAGGTGAACCCGCCGAACTTCGCCGCCCGCATCCAGAGCGCCTACGCATCACCATCGGTGATGCTTCGCGATACAGCTGCCGGCTATCGCTATTTGAAGCGCGACCCGCCGAAGACGTCCGGCGGCGGGCCGCCGATCGAGATCGTCCCCGAGCTTGCCCCGCGCGCCTCCAGCGTGCGAACGCTTGCCGCGGGCGTAATCATCGATCCGAACATCAGCGTGCCGCTGCCGTTTGCCGGCCTCAGTTACGTGAACTTCGACCTGTTCGGCACCGGCACGCAACTCAACGCGTTCTTCGGCGGCAGCTACGCACAAGCCGCCTTCTCGACGCCCTCGGTCGGTGGCTCACGCTGGCAGCTTGCCGGCCGGGCGTTCGGCATTGCGACGTCGTACAACGACCGATCCTTCCGCGGCGGCAGTGAGATCTACGCGGAAAATATTCGTCAGCGTCCGGCGCACGTGTCGGTGTGGCTGCTTCGTCCACTCACATCACGCGTCTCGATCCGCCTCGGCTACGAACTGGACTACACTCGCCTCCAGGCGGCGCCGGAAACGTCTCCGGAGTTCCGCGTCCCGGCCGACCAGGTGCTGCATGGGGCGAGGGTTGCGATCGACGGCCAGCGCGCCGGGTGGGCGGGATCGCTGTGGTGGAATCCGGCGCGACGAACAGGCTGGGAGCCGTGGGGGAGTCCAGGCGACTACGACCCGGCGCATCGGACCTTGCAGCGCTACGGTGCCAGTCTGTCGCGATCCATGCCGCTGACCAGGAGGGCAGTCGCACGGGTGGAAGGTGCGCTGATGGCCGGCACGCGGCTCGACCGTTTCAGCCGTTACTCGTTCGGTACGTTCGACAACCGATTGAGAGGTTATCCATCAGCCCTGATTCGGTATGACCGTGGTGGCATCCTTCGTGGGGCCGTTGCGTGGCCGATCACACGGTTTGCAAGGCTGGACGGCTTCGTCGACACCGCATACGTCCGTGATCGGGGCTTCGGGACCAACTACCGGAACTACACCGGCGTTGGCGCCGCGCTCGAAATGCCGGCGCCGTTCGGGTTGTTGACGTCGGTGGAGTGGGGATACGGATTCAGAGGCGTGGATGCCGACGGCGGGCGGGGCACGCACGTCATTCGCGTCTCGGCCTTTAAGGTGTTCTGACCGGAACGGGGGACCTCATGCGTCGTACGGTTTCGTTGCTCGTGATCCTCATCGCGTCGGCCGGGCTGCTCGCGAGCGCCCAACAGGTGTTCCGGGCCGGAGTGGACCTCGTGCATTTCGGTGTGGTGGTCACCGATAAGCACGGCGCTCCGATCCTCGGTCTGAAGGCGGAGGACTTCGAGATCATCGAAGAGGGGAAGGCGCAGAAGGTCCAGTTCTTTGCCGGTGGTGAGCCGGTCGGCGCGCCGCCGCTGCACCTTGGCTTCATGATCGACAACAGCGGCAGCATGATCAAGGACATCGCCGATGTCCGCACCGCCGCGATCAAGTTTCTCAATCGCGTCGAGAACATCACCGACGTGACGCTGGCGGATTTCGATACCGAGGTGCGTGTCGCCCGTTTCGGGCCGGACGACTTTCCGCGGCTGATCGAGCGCATCCGTTCGCGCCAACCGGAGGGCTACACCGCCCTCTATGACGCACTCGGTGTCTACCTGAACGGCGCCTCGCAGCTGACCGGCGACAAGATCCTCGTGCTGTACACGGATGGCGGCGATACGCGCAGCGCGATTCGCCAGTCAGAATTGCTGGACCTCCTGAAGGTGTCGGACGTGACGGTGTATTCGATCGGCTACCTGCAACACCAGGGCAGTGGAAAGGGGGAGCAGCAACAGATCCTGACCCGTTTTGCCGCCACCACCGGCGGCCAGGCGTTCTTCCCGACGTCGATCAGCGAGCTCGACAAGATGTACGACAAGATCCTGCGCGAAATCTCCGGACGATATAGCCTCGGCTATGTATCGACGAACCTGAAGATGGACGGCACGTGGCGGAACGTCAAGATCCGTGTCGTGAACAAGCCTGAGTTGAAGGACGTCAAGATTCGCACCCGGGCTGGATACTACGCTCCCTTCAAGCCCTCCTGACGCGCCGTCCGGGTCGTTCCGGACGCGAACCGTGTGGTACGATCGGAGACTGCCGTAGGGTGAAACGGCGCTTCTGTACCACCCCGAAACCATGTCATCCAAGTACGACCAGTTTCGACTGGTCACCGACTTCGAGCTGCGCGGCGACCAGGCGCGCGCCATCGACGAGCTCGTCGATGGGCTGAACCGTGGCGACAAGGCGCAAGTCCTGCTCGGTGTCACCGGGTCCGGCAAGACCTTCACGGTGGCGCAGTGCATCGCCCGCATCAACCGGCCGACGCTGGTGATGGCGCACAACAAGACGCTCGCGGCCCAGCTTTATCAAGAGTTCAAGCGGTTCTTTCCCGATAACGCCGTCGAGTACTTCGTCAGCTACTACGACTACTACCAGCCCGAAGCCTACGTTCCGACGACCGACTCCTATATCGAGAAGGAAGCGACGATCAACGAGGAGATCGATCGCATGCGGCTGTCAGCGACGCGCTCGCTGTTCGAGCGGCGAGACGTCATCATTGTTTCGAGCGTCTCATGTATCTACGGCCTCGGTTCGCCGGAAGCCTATTACGGGATGATGTTGCCGCTCGAACGCGGCCAGAAGATCGACCGCGAGCAGATCCTCCGCAAGCTCGTCGAGATCCAGTACGAACGCAACGACCATGAGTTCAAGCGCGGCGTCTTCCGCGTTCGCGGCGACATCGTCGAAGTCGTCCCGTCGTATGAGGACACCGCTATCCGAATCGAACTCTTTGGCGACGAAGTGGACGAGCTCGTATCGTTCGACCCCCTGACCGGGAAGACGCTGAAGCGCCACGACAAGGTTGCGATCTATCCGAAGACTCACTTCGTCACGTCCCGCGACCGCACCAAGGCCGCCGTCGAGACCATCAAGGCCGAGCTCGAGTGGTATCGGTCCCAGCTGGAGTCAGAGGGCAAGGTCCTCGAAGCTCACCGGCTGCATCAGCGGACCATGTTCGACCTGGAGATGATCAAGGAGATCGGGTACTGCCACGGGATCGAGAACTACGCGCGGCATCTGACCGGGCGCGCGCCGGGGCTGCCGCCGCCGACGCTGCTCGATTACTTTCCGTCGGATGCGTTGACGGTCGTGGACGAGAGTCACCAGACGGTTCCGCAGATCCGCGGGATGTATTTCGGCGACCGGTCACGGAAAGAGGTCCTGGTGGCCTACGGCTTCCGCCTGCCGTCGGCAATGGATAACCGTCCCTTGAACTTCGAGGAGTGGGAAGCGCGGGTCGGCCAGCAGCTCTTCGTCTCGGCGACGCCTGGTCCATACGAGCTGCAGCACTCGGGCGGCGCAGTTGTCGAGCAGATCATCCGTCCGACCGGGCTGCTGGATCCGGTGATCGACATTCGTCCGGTCAAGGGACAGGTCGATGATCTTCTTGGTGAGATCCGTGAGCGCACTGGGCGTGCCGAGCGCGTGCTCGTCACAGTGCTTACCAAGCGGATGGCGGAAGATCTCACCCAGTACTACCAGGAGCTCGGCGTGAAGGTCCGCTACCTCCACTCCGACATCGAGACGCTGGAGCGGATCCAGATCCTGCGGGACCTGCGGCGCGGCGAGTTCGACGTGCTGGTGGGAATAAACCTGCTCCGCGAGGGTTTGGATCTTCCGGAGGTCTCGCTCGTCGCCATCCTCGATGCCGACAAGGAAGGGTTCCTCCGATCGCGAGGATCGCTGATTCAGACGGTCGGACGAGCGGCGCGAAACGTCAACGGCCGCGCGCTGATGTACGCGGACCGCATCACCGATTCGATGAAGTTTGCGATGACCGAGACCGAACGCCGCCGCAAGATCCAGGAAGCCTACAACGTCGAACACGGGATCACCCCGACCTCCATCGTCAAGAGCATCGATGAGATCATGAGCAGCGTCTACGAGCGCGACTACGTCACCGTGGCGGCCGATGAGGAGGACGTGTTCCGGTCGCATGGCGAGCTGGAAGCGCACATCACGACGCTGCAGGCACAGATGAAAGCCGCTGCCGCGAACCTGGAGTTCGAAAAGGCAGCGCGACTGCGTGACAAGGTGAAGCAGCTCCGGTCAAAGGATCTCGGGCTGGCCGGGAGCCGGAACTGATGAACAACTGGATCAAGGCCGCGCTCCTCGAAGTCCAGGAGTACATGCGGATGGTCGGGCGCGCGGCGCGTTCGCTCGTGACCCGTCCTTTCTATTACCGCGACATCATCGATCAGCTCAACATCATCGGCATCGGCTCGCTGACCGTCGTCATCCTCACCGGTCTGTTCACCGGGATGGTGCTCGCGCTGCAGTCGGGCATGACGCTGGACCTGTTCGGCGCGCGCTCGATGGTCGGACGCCTGGTCAGCGCGTCCATGGTGAAGGAGCTTGGCCCGGTGCTGACGGCGCTGATGGTTGCCGGCCGCGTCGGTTCCGGTATCGCGGCGGAGCTCGGCTCGATGGTGGTGACGGACCAGATCGCGGCGCTTCGTGCTCTCGGTACCGATCCGATTCGTAAGCTCGTGCTGCCGAGAATCCTTGCCGGGCTCTTCATGGTCCCGCTGCTGACCTGCATCTCGGTCGGCGTCGGCCTCCTCGGCGCGTGGATCATCACCTCCACGCAATTGAAGGTCGCGTCCGGCGTTTACTGGAACTCGGTGGTCGGCGGTTTGTACATCCAGGACGTCTGGATGGGCCTGATCAAACCGTTCTTCCTGGGCTTTGCGATCGTCACGATTGGCTGTCACGTAGGGCTGCGCACGTCCGGCGGCACGCAGGGTGTCGGCCGCGCGACGACCAACGCGGTCGTGGCCAGTTCTGTCGCCGTCCTCGTCGTCAACTTCCTCGTCACGAAGGCGCTGATCTTCCTGATGTACTGATGGCTGTTGAACGCGAGTCCCGTTCGGCGCTGCTCGAGGAGGCACTCGGCCCTGGCGGGCCGATCGTTGTCTTCGATAAGGTGACACTCGCGTTCGACGAAAAGGTGATCCTCGACGAGATCAGCTTCACGTTGAAGACCGGGCACACCAAGATCTTCCTCGGCGCCAGCGGGGCGGGGAAGTCGACGATCCTCCGCTTGATCCTCGGCCTGCTGAAGCCGGACGGCGGTCACATTTTCGTCAATGGTGATCGCGTCGATAATATGACCGAGGACCAGATGATGGCGGTTCGCGCCGATCTGGGCATGGTGTTTCAGGAGGGCGCGCTGTTCGACTCGCTGACGGTGCGAGAGAACGTCGGCTATAAGCTGGTCGAGCAGAAGGTGGCGCCCGAGCAGGTTAACCAGCGGGTCGAGGAAGTACTTGGTTTCGTCCGCCTCGGCGAGTTCATCGATCGCAAGCCTTCAGAGCTGTCGGGTGGACAGCGTCGTCGG
>Ga0183260_10003136_pt1 | contig 13363 bp, 18 predicted proteins | sample AntDrymUQ4972206_2_FD_129768 | JGI IMG/M metagenome (GOLD analysis project Ga0183260, IMG submission 129768) | Polar desert sand microbial communities from Dry Valleys, Antarctica - metaG UQ497 (22.06) (version 2) (version 2) | ecosystem: Environmental > Terrestrial > Soil > Desert | place... | reverse complement strand
CGGCGTGCGGTCAAAACTTGGCGGAACGCCTACCGAGCCAGGCGGAATCCCTGAACAATCCGAGCGTCGCTCCTATAGACGAATCGGGCCCCCGCTATTGATCAAAGGCCCTGCACAGCGGGGCCTTTTGTGCCTGGGCATCGGCTTCGAGCTACAGCACCGTGTGCTGGAGCGCGGCACCGATCGCCCCGCAGCCGAGGACCACATAGAGGACCGTCGTCTTCTCGTGGAACCGGTTGAGGACTAGACGGCGAGCGTCTTCTTGAAGGTCTCCTCGGAGACCCAGCGCTCTTCGTCGACGCACTCGCGCTTGATCATGGCGATCTGCGCCGCCGGCTCGCCCCAGGCCAGAGCGCCGAACTTGAGAAAGCGGAGGAAGAGGCGCGTCCGCGACGCGCGGCTGTCAAGGCGGGCTCGCGGCTCGATGGTGGGCGCCTCGCCTTCCGCGCGGTCGGACATCGCGCGGATCATCTCCGACCTACAGGAAATGTTGCAGAAGCGACGTCTCAATCTCCGTTGAGGCGTTGTTACGATGCAGGGCATGCCCGGAGACCGCTGCGAGCTGCTCTGCCTGGACCTGCCGAAGGCCGAGCGGCTCCGTGCTGCCCGGCCGTCGGCTGAGGCGGCGGAACGGCTTGCCGAGCGAGCCAGGGCGTTGAGCGATCCGACGCGACTGACGATCGCCGCCGCGCTGGCCGAAACCGACGAGCTGTGTGTCTGCGACCTGGCGTGGGTCACCGAGCGCTCGGAGAACCTCGTCTCGCATCACCTCCGCAGCCTCCGCAACGCGGGCCTCGTGAGCAGTCGCCGCGAGGGCAAGATGGTGATGTACGCGGTCAGCGAGGCGGGCCGTTCGCTGCTCGACGCCGTCCGCGGGCGCGAGGAGCTCGCTCGATGAGCGCGCTTGCGGCGCCTCCGACCCTCCCGGCCGTGCCGCCGGCGCCGGCGGCGCGGATCGACCGGGCGACGTATCGGCGCCTCGCCGGCCGGGCGAAGCTGCTGTCGTGGTTGAGCCTGGCGTGGATGACCGTCGAGGGGGCGGTGGCGATCAGCGCCGGTCTGGTGGCGTCGTCGGTCGCCCTGGTCGGCTTCGGCCTGGACAGCGTGATCGAGGGCTTCGCGTCGCTGGTGATCGTCTGGCGCTTCTCGCGCACGCGGATGTTCTCCGCGGCCGCGGAGACCCGCGCGCAGAAGCTCGTCGCGGTGCAGTTCTTCGTGCTCGCGCCGTACGTCGGCTTCGAGTCGGCTCGGGCGCTGATCGGCGGCGAGCGGCCCGACGCCACCTGGGTCGGCATCGCGCTGGCCGCGAGCAGCGTGGTGCTGATGCCGCTGCTCGCCATCGCCAAGCAGCGCATCGCCGACCAGATCGGCTCGGCCGCCACCAAGGGCGAGGGGCGGCAGAACATGCTCTGCGCGTACCTCGCCGGAGCGCTGCTCGTCGGCCTGCTGGGCAACGCGCTGGCCGGTGCGTGGTGGCTGGACCCGGCGGTCGGCCTGCTGATCGCCGCCGTCGCGGTCAAGGAAGGGCGGGAGGCGTGGCGCGGAGAGGGCTGCTGCTGCGTGAGCTCGCCGCTTGACGGAGCCGGGTTCACCGAGGACCACTGCGCGGACGACTGCTGCCCGCCGGATCATCCGTGAGAGCCTCCGGGAGGTTGGCCGCGCCGGCACGGGTCTCGGCGTAGGTTGCCGGCCATGGACGATTCGGGGCACTTCGCGGTCATGAGCTTCGTGCGCGCCGCTCTGCCGGCCACACCCTCGCGCGTCCTCGAAGTGGGGGCGGGATCCGGTGAGCTGGCCGCGGCTTTGACGCAGGCCGGCTACGAGGTGGTGGCGATCGATCCCGCTTCGGAGTCGTCAGACGTGCGTGCCATGGCACTCCACGAGCTCGACGAGCCGACCGAGAGCTTCGAAGCGGCGGTCGCCGTGGTCTCGCTGCACCACGTCGATCCACTCGAGGCGTCCTGCCGTCACCTCGCCGAGCTGGTGCGACCCGATGGCCGGCTCATCATCGACGAGTTCGACGTGGAGCGGTTCGACGAGCGCGCCGCGCGGTGGTCGATCGACGCTCGCGGATCCACCCTCGCGGAGGAGCGCCGCGATCCGGTTGCGATCGTCGCCGAGCTCCGGGAACACCTGCACAGCCTCGCCCGCATTCGCGGGGCACTGTGCGAGTGGTTCGCGTTCGGCGAGCCGGTCCGCGGCCCGTACCTCTACCGCTGGGATCTGCCGCCCGGCCATCGAGAGCCCGAGGAGGAACTCATCGCCACCGGCCGGCTGCCCGCCACCGGGGCACGGCTCGTCGGAATCCGCCGGGACGGGTAGACCGATCGTTAGTGTAAGCTTACCGTCAGTGAAAACTTACCAAGCCAACGGCTGGACCGCGCTCGGTGACCCGACGAGGCGCGCGATCTTCGAGCGCATCGCGGATCGTCCGCGGGCGGTCGGGGAGCTCGCGAGCGAGCTGCCGGTCAGCCGACCCGCCGTCTCGCAGCACCTCAAGGTGCTCAAAGACGCGGAGCTCGTGGTGGACCGGCGTGCGGGCAACCGCCGCATCTACCAGCTCGACCCCGGTGGGCTGGGCACCCTTCGCGCCCAGCTCGACCAGTTCTGGAACAAAGCGCTGGCGGGCTACAAGGAAGCCGTCGAGCAAGACGCAGAGGAGGTCTCATGACCACGCAGGACCAAGCGGCGTCCGTACAGACGCAGATCGTCGTCGAGGCGCCGATCGAGCGCGCGTTCCGGGTCTTCGTCGAGAAGTTCGACCGCGTCAAGCCACGCGAGCACAACATGCTGGCCGCCGAGATCGCCGAGACGGTCTTCGAGCCGCGCGTCGGCGGTCACATCTACGACCGCGGCGTGGACGGGAGCGAGTGCCGATGGGCGCGCGTGCTCGCCTACGAGCCGCCCGACCGCGTCGTCTTCAGCTGGGACATCAGCCCGCAGTGGCGGCCCGAGACCGACCTCGAGAAGTGCAGCGAGGTCGAGGTGCGCTTCGTCTCGGAGGCGCCGGAGCGGACGCGGGTCGAGCTGGAGCACCGCAACCTCGACCGCCACGGCGAGAACTGGGAGGGACTGCGCGACGGGATCGCCTCCCCCGACGGTTGGCCGCTCTACCTGCAGAGGTTCGGCGATCTCCTGAAGGACTGATCCGATCCGTCTTGTCGCGGTTGCCAGACCACAGCAGCGGGCGTACGATCCGGTTCGTGCCCGGCTGACGCTAGACGCCGACCAGACCGCAGCGCAGCTCGTGCGCGCGCCTGCGGTATCGCGCACCGAGGTCACGTGCGCGCCTGACGCCGGAGTCACTCGGCGGCGGTGCGCGAGCGCCACCTTCCCGGTCCTCTACCCATGACCACATGACGCGGGAAGGAGACAGAGGTGAAGCGCACCAACATCGAATTCATGATCGGTTGGCTCGACGCGCTCCGGCGCGACGACCTCGAGACGCTCCGGGCGACGCTCGAGCCGGACGTCGTCTGGCAAGGACTCAGAGAGGAGTGGGCGTGCCACGGCCCCGACGCGGTGATCGACACCTTCGCGGGCGAGCGCGACGCTAAGGGCGAGATCGATGCGATCGAGCTGATCGGTGCCGAGCATCACGCGATCTTGCACGCCAGCGGCGCCGACATCGTCGCGGTCGAGGACATACCGCTGCCGGATGGCAGCTACAACCTCTTCGCCATCGCAGACGGCAAGATCACGAGGATCGACGACTATTCGGACCGCGAGAAGGCGCTGGCCGCGGCCGGCCTCGGGGGCGCCTAGCCGACGCTGTGCTCGTGCAAAGGGGGCGATGATCCACAGCACGTAGAGCACCGCGACCGAGGCTCCTCCCCGTGCGCGAAGGCTATGCTGGGTCGCGGTGTGCCGGGAAGCCTGGTCGGCGACACACCTCGCCGACCCCGCGCCTTCCCCGTGATCCTTCTCCCCACGTCCCCTCCTCCGCGCGACTGACGTGGCGCTCGCCGTCGTCATCTTCGTCGGAGCGCTGGCGCTGATCGCCAGCGAGCGGGTGGACCGCACCAAGGTCGCGCTGCTGGGCGCGGTGCTCGTGCTGCTCACCCAGACGATCAGCCAGGAGGCGGCGATCGAGGCGGTCGACTGGAACACGCTCGGCCTGCTCGTGGGCATGATGATCGTGGTGCGCGTAACGGAGCCGACCGGGGCCTACACCTGGGTCGCGATCCGCGCCGGCCAGCTCTCGAGGGGCCGCCCGTTCGCGGTGGTCGTGTCGCTCGCGCTCACGACGGCGGTGCAGTCGGCGTTCCTGGACAACCTGACGACGGTGCTGCTGATGGTGCCGATCACGTTCCTGCTCGCCGACGCGCTCGACGTCGATCCGATCCCGCTGGTGATCATCGAGATCCTCGTATCCAACATCGGCGGCACGGCGACGTTGATCGGAGACCCGCCGAACATCCTGATTGCCGGCGCCACCGACTTGTCGTTCGTGGACTTCATCGTCAACCTCGCGCCGGTCGCGGCGCTCACCTTCGCCGTGGTCACGGCCGGGCTGTACGCGGTCTATCGCTCCCGTCTGCAGATCTCGGACGAGGCGCGCGCGAGGGTGATGGAGCTCGACGCCGCGGATTCGATCGAGGACATGGCCGAGCTCAAGCGCACCGTGCCGATCCTGGGGGCCACGGTGCTGCTCTTCTTCGCTCACCAGGCGCTGCACCTCGAGCCGGCGACCGTCGCGCTCACGGGCGCGGCGGTGATGCTGCTCGTCATGCGCCAGAAGGTCGAGGACGTGCTCGCGGGCATCGAGTGGCCGACGCTGTTCTTCTTCGTCGGGCTGTTCGTGATGGTCGGCGCGCTGGAGGAGACCGGTGCGATCGACGAGGTCGCCCAGGGGATCGCGACCGTGACGGCCGGTGACCGCACGGCCGAGCTGCTCGGCATCGCGTGGGTGTCGGCGGTCGGGTCCGGGATCGTGGACAACATCCCGTTCACGGCGGCGATGATCCCGGTGGTCGAGCAGTTGGGCGGAGGCGACGGCGACGACGCCTATTGGTGGGCGCTGTCGCTGGGCGCGTGCTTCGGCGGCAACGCGACGCTGGTCGCGGCGGCCGCCAACGTCGCCGCAGCGGGCATGGCCGCTCGCGCCGGGCGGCCGATCGGCTTTCTCGAGTTCCTCCGGGTCGGCCTGCCCGTCACCTTCGTGTCCATGCTGATCGCCACGGCCTACATCGCCGTGAGATACCTGTGAGGAGGTCGCCTTGAATCCACGAACCGTGAGCGGCGCCGTCTTGAGGGACGCGCCGCTGCTGCGCACGGACGGAACCGTCGGGCAGGCGACGCGGACCCTGCTCGCAACCGATCTGCCGGCGTTGCCGGTCGTCGACGAGCACGAGAAGCTCGTGGGGCTGTTCGGCGAGCGGGAGTTCCTCGGCGCGGTGTTCCCGGGCTATCTGAAGGAGCTCAAGTACGCCGGATTCGTCAGGCGCAGCCTCGAGGACGCGCTGAAGAAGCGCAGCGAGTGCAAGCAGGAGCCGGTCAGCGCCCACATGAACACCGAGCACGTCGACGTCAGCAGCCAGTTCTCCGACGTCCAGGTGGCCGAGATCTTCCTCCACCACCGCGTGCTGATCGTGCCCGTCACCGACGGCGGCCGGGTGGTCGGCGTGATCACCCGCGGAGACTTCTTCCGCTCGGTCGCCGGGCGGTTCCTCGACAAGGAGCCGCCGGCATGATCGGGATCGCGAGCTGACCCGCAGCTCCGGCGGGGTCGAGATCTGCGACCTGGACCCGGCCGAGCCGCCCGTGCAGGTGCTCCTGCAACTGGCCGACGACGATCTGGCGCGTCCCGCGTAGCTCCAGCGCAGCCTTGCGGCATAGTTGCCGGTCCCGATGATCTTCCGCCAGATCACCCATGACGACCTCGGCTGCGCGTCGTACCTGATCGGCGACGAGCACGAGGGTGTCGCCGCGGTCGTGGACCCCCGCTTCGACGTCGAGGAGTACCTCGAGACGGCGCGCTACATGGGCGTGAGCATCGAGCGGATCTTCGAGACGCACAACCACGCCGACCACGTCTCGGGGCATGGCCGCCTGGCCGCGGCGACGGGCGCGGTGATCCACGTCCATCGCGATGCCGGGGCCGCGTACAGCCACGAGCCCTTCGACGACGGCGGGGAGTGGGAGCTCGGCGCCCTGAAGGTGCGCGCGCTCCACACCCCCGGCCATCGCCCCGAGCACACGGCCTTCGCCCTGATCGACACCAACCGCGGCGACGAGCCATGGGCCGTCCTCACCGGCGACACCCTGTTCGTCAACGACGTCGCACGGCCCGATCTGGCGGTCGAGAAGAGCAACGGCGCCCGGGACATCTTCCGCTCGCTGCACCGGCAGCTGCTCGGGCTTCCGGACTTCGTCGAGATCTGGCCCGGCCATCTCGGCGGCTCGATGTGCGGCGGTCCGGGCATGGACATGAAGACCTCCTCGACGATCGGCTTCGAGAAGGCCCACAACGAGAGGCTCGCGATCGTCGACGAGGATCGCTTCGTCGAAGCGGCGCTGGCCGGTCTCGGCCCGCAGCCTCCGAACTTCGAGGCGATCGTGGAGCTCAACCGGGGGCCGTTGCTCACCGACGGCGTCGAGCTGCTGCCGCTCGCTCCGCGCCAGGTGGAGGAGAAGCGCGCGGGTGGGGCGCTGCTGGTGGACGCCCGCACGGACCAGCAGTTCGACGACGCCCACATCCCCGGCGCGATCTCGATTCCGATGCTCACCGCCGGGTTCGGCTCCAAGCTCGCGTGGCTGGCCGACCGCGAGCAGGAGATCGTGTTCGTCGGCCGCGACGACGAGGACGGCCGGCGCGCCGGTCAGCTCGCCATAGCGGTCGGGATCCGCAGGCTGGCCGGCTTCCTGCACGGCGGCATGACCAGCTGGCGCCAGGAGAAGCGCGACGTCGCGCGCATCGAGCGGGTGGCGCTCGAGGACCTGGCGGCACGCGCGGGCGAGGATCCCGAGCTGCAGATCCTGGACGTGCGCGAGCGGGGGGAATGGGACGGCGGGCACGTCCCCGGCTCGACCTTCACGCCCTGGCATGACATCGCGGCCGTTCCCGAAGGGCTCGACCCGGCGAAGCCGATCGCCGTGATCTGCGGTTCCGGCCAGCGCGCCGCGGTCGCCGCGAGCCTCGTGCGGCGCCACGGCGCCGAGCACGTCATCCATGTGGTCGACGGCGGCGTGCCGAAGTGGGGGCGGCTCGGGCATCCGCTCGAGCGCGGGGCCTCCGGGCCGGCCGAGGGCCGGCCGCCTCGCTGAATGCTGCTCCTCGCGATTCCGCTGGGGCTCGCGATCGGCATCATCGTCGGCGCGGTGGGCGGCGGCGGCGCGATCCTCGCCCTGCCGGTACTCGTCTACGTCCTCGGCGAGGGCGTGGGCCCGGCCTCCACGGCGTCGCTGATCGTCGTCGCGCTCGCCGCGGCGGTGGGCGCCGGTGCACTCGCGCTGCGCGGCCACGTGTGCTGGCGGCTCGCGCTCAGGTTCTCGGCGCCGGCGGCGCTCGGCTCGCTGCTCGGGGCGCTCGCCAACGGCGCGGTCAGCGGCAGGCTCCTCATCCTCGCGTTCATCCCCGTGATGCTCCTCGCCGCCGGAGCGACATGGCGGCGCGCCGGCTCGGACGGTGAGGACGGGGACGACGGACCGTGCTCGGCCTCGTCGTTCGGCCGGATCGCGCTCGCCGGCGTGGGCATCGGCGCCCTCACCGGGTTCTTCGGGGTGGGCGGCGGCTTCATGATCGTGCCGGTGCTCACCGTGTGGTTCGGCATGGGCTTCCGCCGCGCCGTCGCCACGTCGCTCGTCATCATCACGCTGACCGGGCTCGCGGCGCTCGCGAGCCACCTCGTGGCGGGCGCCGCCCCTCACGTGGGCGTGACGGTCGCGCTCGCGGGAGGCACCGCGGTGGGGGCGCTGATCGGGACGGTGGTCGCCCAGCGCCTGCCGCGTGCAGCCCTCGGCCGGGCCTTCGCCGTGGTCGTCGCGCTCGTGGCGCTGTTCCTGCTCGCCGACGTGCTGGTCCTGGGCGGACCGCCCACCGCCTGACGGACGGACCCGTGGTCGCGCCGCGACCCGCCAGTCGCTCTCGCCGGACCCGCGGGGATAGGCTCTACGCCAGGAACGAGGATGGAAGGACTCGCGCACACGGACGAAGACGCCCCGGTCGCCACCGACCAGGAGTCCAGGCGCCTCGAGGCGGTGCGCCGCTACGCGGTGCTCGACACGCCGGAGGACGGCGCGTTCGACCGCATCACCGCCCTGGCCGCGCGGCACTTCGGCGTCCCGATCGCGATCGTGAGCATCGTCGACACGGACCGGATCTGGTTCAAGTCCCATCACGGGATCGACGTGCGGGAGGTCGGCCGTGACCCGGGCCTGTGCGCCTCGGCGATCATGCAGCACGAGCCGTGGGTGGTGGAGGACGCGGCCACCGACCCGCGGACGCTGGCCAACCCGCTGGTCGCCGGGGAGCTCGGCCTGCGGTTCTACGCCGGCGTGCCCCTGACCACCCACGACGGCTTCAACCTCGGGACCCTGTGCGTGATCGACCAGGCGCCGCGCGAGCTCAGCGACGACGAGACGGCGACGCTGAGTGACATGGCGGCGATCGTGATGGACGAGCTGGAGCTGCGCCTCGCCAGCCGGCGGATCGTCCACCAGGAGCAGCACCTGCGCGACCTGGCCGAGGAGACGGCTCGCTCGCTGCAGGAGAGCCTGCTGCCTCCGAGGCTCCCGGAGATCCCCGGGGCGGAGGTCGCCGCGCTGTACGTCCCGTCCACGTCCGGCGAGGTGGGCGGCGACTTCTACGACGTCTTCGAGGTCGGCGCTGACGCGTGGGCGCTGGTGATCGGCGACGTGAGCGGGAAGGGCGCGAAGGCCGCCGCCGTGACCGCCCTGGCGCGCCACACGATCCGGACGGGCCTGCTGGCGACCTCCGATCCCTCCGCAGTGCTGGCGACGCTCAACCGCGCGATGTTCCTCGGCCTCCAGGGCGCCCGCCCGCGCCACTTCTGCACCGCCCTGGTCGTCGTCCTGCGGCCGGCCGCACGCGGGTTCGCCTTGACCGTGGCGGCCGCCGGGCATCCTCCCGCGATCGTGATGCGCGCGGACGGGACCGCCGGGGAGCTGTCCGTGGCCGGCGGCCCGCCGGTCGGCTGGCACGCCGACGCGCGGTTCGCGTCGGCGGACGCCGAGCTGCGGTCGGGCGAAGGCCTCCTGCTCTACACCGACGGCCTGAGCGAGGCGCGCACCGCGGGGGCGCTCGTGGGTGTGGAGGGCGTGCTGGAGGTGCTCGGCGGGCGCGACGCCGGGGAACGGGCGCCGCAGCTGGCCGAGCGGCTCACGCGCTGGCTGGCCGCCGGCGGCGTCGACGTGCGCGACGACGCGGCCGCGCTCGTCATCACCGCCGGCGAGAGAGCCGCGCCGGCATGACGTTCGAACCCGAGTTCTCGGCCTCGCTGTCCCGCGACGGAGACGTGCTGAGCCTCCGCCTGACCGGCGAGCTGGACCTCGCGACGGTGCCCGAGCTCGAGGCGGCGCTCCCGCGGCCCGCCGCCGGGGAGGTGCTCGTGATCGACCTCCGGAATTTGTCCTTCATCGACTCGACCGGCATCCACGTGCTCATGGGCCTGGACGTCTCCGCTCGCGAGCAGGGCTGGTCCTTCGCCCTCGTGCGTCCCGGCCCCGACGTCCAACGCGTCCTCGACCTCTGCCACGTCGGGGATCGCGTCCGGTTCGTGGACAGGCCCACCGATGCGTCGCCCGCGCTCGGATGAGCGCGGAGCGGCTGAAGGGCTCCTGGCCCGCGGAGCCCGCGTCGGTCGGCGAGGCACGCGCCGCCGTCGCCGGCTTCGCGTCGGCGGTGGGCATCGGTCCGGACGGGCTGATGGCGATCACGCTGGCCGTGTCGGAGGCGGTGACGAACGCGGTCGTGCAGGCCTACGTCGACGACGCTCGGCCGGGGCAGGTCCATGTGACCGCCGAGCGCGAGCCGGGCGGCCTGCGCATCGCCGTCGCCGATCAGGGATGCGGGCTGAGGCCGCGGACCGACAGCCCCGGCAGCGGGCTCGGCCTGCCGCTCGTCGCCCAGATGACGGAGCGCTTCCACGTCGAGCGCGGCGACGAGGGCGGGACCACGCTGCACATGCGCTTCCCGCTCGGCCAGCCCTTCAGGAGACCGGCTGGGTGAAGGCCGCCGTGTGGACGCGGCCCTCGTGCTTGAACTGCAGGAACAGGCGGTAGCGGCCCTCGGTCGGGAACGTGGCCGCGAAGGCGACGGTGTCGTCGTGCCCGCTGGGGTGGACGTGCAGGAACGCGAGGTCGCCCTCGCGCAGCGCGACGAGGTGCCCGCCGGCGCCGAGGTAGGGCTCGGTGCGGATGGTCTCGCCGCCGCGGGCGATCGTGAACTTCAGCTCGCCCTCGCGCCCGGCGCTCGCGGCGCCGGCGTCGAGCCGGACCTCGTAGCCGCCGTCGGTCGTCGCGGCGCTCTCGGGCTCGGGCAGCGGCTCCAGCGCCGCGTCGCCGTCCACGCGCAGGTCCGAGCCCAGCGTGGCCGCCGCGCCGCCGCGCGTGAAGTCCGCCAGCACGCGGTACGTGCCCGCCTCGGAGAGCCGCACCCGCGTGCGCCAGGTGCCGTCGGCGTCCATCGCCGGGTGGAGGTGCTGGAAGCCGGACAGGTCGCGCCGCACGACGATCAGGTGCATGCGCTTCTCGTGCTCGACCTCGAAGTCGCGCACCGCCCGGCCCGCGGGGTCGACGATCCGGAAGCTCAGCCGCCCGCCGCGGTCGCGCGCGAGCTCGGGCGTCTCGAGCACCATGCGCACGCCGCCCTCGGCGACGGCCAGGCCGCGGACGGGATCCGCCCGCTTCGCGCCGTGCTCGCCGGAGTGGGTCTCGGCCGGCCCGCCCCCGTGACCCGACCCGCCGGCTTCGGCGTGGGATCCGGTGTCGATGAACTGCCCGGCGATGAAGCCGCCGGTGTAGAGGACCGCGAGCACCGCGGCGAAGGTCGCAAGCTGCCTGGGGATCGAGCTCATGCCCGGGACGCTAGCATACCCCCTAGGGGTACGCTACACTCCGCTGCATGGCTTCGCATACGGGCACGACCCACGAGCACGCGGCCGGCGAGCAGCACGCGATGGAGGCCAGCTGGACGATGGCGCTGAGCGCCACGCTGCACTGCCTCACGGGCTGCGCCATCGGCGAGGTGCTCGGCATGATCATCGGCTCGGCGCTCGGCTGGTCCAACGGCGCGACCGTGGCGCTCTCGATCGCGCTCGCCTTCCTGTTCGGCTACTCGCTGACCTCGCTGCCCCTGCTGCGCTCCGGTCTCGCGCTGGCGGCCGTGGTCCCGATCGCGCTGGCCACCGACACGGTCTCGATCGCGATCATGGAGGTCGTCGACAACGCGATCATGGTGCTCATCCCCGGCGCGATGGAGGCTCCGCTCGACAGCGCCGGCTTCTACGCCGCCCTGACCGGCGCGCTCATCATCGCCGGCGCCGCCGCGCTGCCGGTGAACCGGTGGCTGATCGCTCGCGGCAAGGGCCACGCCGTCGTGCACCAGTACCACGCGCACTGACCGTCAGATCCAGCTGCGGCGCTTGAACAGCCCGTACAGCGCCAGCCCCAGGACCAGCATCAGCAGCAGCGCCATCGGATAGCCGAGCTTCCAGCGCAGCTCGGGCATGGTGTCGAAGTTCATCCCGTAGACCGTGCCGACCAGGGTGGGCGCGAACAGGATCGCGGCCCAGGCGGAGATCTTCTTGACCTCCTCGTTCTGCGCGTTGGAGATCTCGCTCAGGGCCTTGGTCTCGCGCGTGAGGTTGACGCTGAGGATGTTCTGGAGCAGCTGGCGGAAGCCGTCGGCCTGCTCGAACACCCGGAGGGCGTGGTCCTGGACGTCGCGCAGGTAGCGGTGCTCCTCCTCGTCGACGTCGTGGTCCCCCATCAGGCGCTCGAGCATCGGGGGCAGCGGCTTGGTCGCGCGCTGGAAGGCGTTGACCTCGCGCAGCAGCTCGTAGATGCGCCGCGAGGCGTCCACGCTGCCGCCGAACACCGCGTCCTCTATCTCGTCGATGTCGTTCTCCACGCCGGCGACCACCGGCGCGTAGTCGTCGACGACGCGGTCCATGATCGCGTGCAGGATCACGACCGGCCCGCGGCACAGCAGGTCGGGGCGGGACTCGAGCGCTCGGCGCACCGCCCCGAGATCGGGCGCCTCGCTGTGGCGGACCGTGATCACGAAGTGCGGCCCGGCGAAGACGTGGACCTCCCCGAACTCGACCGTCTCGGTCTCGTCGACGTAGCGGGCCGGCCGCAGCACGCAGAACAGCGTGTCGCCGTAGCGCTCGAGCTTGGCGCGCTGGTGCGCGTTCACCGCGTCCTCGACGGCCAGCTCGTGGAGCCCGAACTCCTCGGCGACGAAGGCGAACTCCTCTGCGGTCGGCCGGTACAGGCCGACCCAGGCGATGCCGCCGCCGTTCCGGCACTCCGCGTCCATGTCGGTGAGCTCGCGCGGCTCGGCCGTGCGACGCCCGTCGCGGTAGATGGCGCGGTCGACGATCACGGCTCGCACACGAGCAGGGGGCCAACCTCCGGCATGCGCCGATCGTACTGCCGGGGCGCCGCATGCACCGCGAGCGGACCGGGTACGCATCCTCCGACCGTCTCAAGAGGGAGGCCGAACCATGCCCGATCTCGAGGGCAACAAGAAGGGCGAGGAGACCTCGACGCCGTTGCACGCCTATAAGGAAGGGCGCGAGGAGGACATCGCCGAGGAGACCACCGACCCCAACAAGCCGGCGCCCGGCGGCGCCGATTCCGGGGCCTCGGGCCGGTCGACGCCGAACGACGCGGGCGGGCCGCTGCCCTTGGGCGAGGAGCCCAGCGTCCCGAGCCCGACCACGCCGGCCGACCCCGGCGGGGCGCGTGGCTCGCTCAGCGATGACAACCCCGACTCGCCGGCGGCCGACCCGACCGAGGGGGGTGGGACCCAGACGCCCCTCGAAGGACCGGACGACGGCGGTCCCGGCGCGGGCCAGCAGGGCAGCGAGGGAATCCCGCCCCGGCGCTAGCGGAGGGCAGTGCGCCGACCGTCGAGTTCGTCAGCCGTGCGCTGACGAACTCGACGCTCGAGCCGCGAGCCGCGAACCGACCGGAAGCTGGCGCATCGGCCTCCAGCGCTGCAGTCGAGGCGCTCGGGCGCGTCGTGGCCAAGACGGCCGACGGCGGCTACCGCGCGTCGGCCGGGCAGGCCTGGCGGGAGACCAAGCCCGAGCGCGACGCCCGCTACTACTTCGGCATCGGCTGGGGGGCGGACATGAACGGCTTCGCCCACCAGGGGGACCCGCGCAGCGGGCCG
>Ga0183260_10003135_pt1 | contig 13371 bp, 12 predicted proteins | sample AntDrymUQ4972206_2_FD_129768 | JGI IMG/M metagenome (GOLD analysis project Ga0183260, IMG submission 129768) | Polar desert sand microbial communities from Dry Valleys, Antarctica - metaG UQ497 (22.06) (version 2) (version 2) | ecosystem: Environmental > Terrestrial > Soil > Desert | place... | reverse complement strand
CCGGTTGTCACGCGTGGCAGGAGCGCACGAGCTGGCGCTCCTGCCACACGTCCGTGATCAGCGAACGCGCAGGATCTCTCCCTCGCCGGCGCTCGTGCTCTTGTTGGACACGTAGATCTCGCCGCGACGCCCAAGGGCGATGCCATACGGCTCGACGAGCCCCTCGCTGGCGATGCTCGTGCGGGTGCCGTCGTGCGAGATCCTGACGACCTCTCCGCTGGAATCGCCCGCGAGCAGCCCGTTCCTGGCGATCTGCACGACATACAGGCCGTCGTGGCCAAACGCGAGGTCGGTCACGTTCGTGAGCCCGGATGCGACGACCTCCGGCGGCGAGCCCGGGGCGACGCGGTAGATATTCGCCGCGCCGACCGGGAACGGGAAACCGGTGAGCTCAGCGACGTAGAGCACGCCGTCGGGGCCCTTCGCCACGGCGGTCGGCACCGACTGCATCGGGATCTGCGCACCGGGCGGGAGCCCGAGGAAGGGCGGCGCGTCGACGAAGCGGCTCGGGAAGATCGCGAGCGTCGAAAGCTCGCCATCGTGGCCGACGCGCAGGAGGTCGTTGCCGCCCGCGTCGACGACGACATGACCGCGGCGGACCTCGAGCACCGAAGAGGGGTTGGTGTCGGGCGCTTCGCTGCCGGGCTGGTCCTTGTCCGGGTCGTTTGCCGCCTCGTAGGCCGCGAGGTCGGCTCGCTCGACCACGCGGCCCCAGGGTGTGAACGCGAAGAGCTTCGCGAGCCCGCTGCCGCCATCGCCGAGCTCGTCGCGTGCGGTGGGGTTGGCGCCCAAGCCGGTGACGAACGATCCGCGTCCAAAACGCCGGACGTCGACGTCCTGCGGCCCGGAGGCGGCGGCGCCGGTTCCCTCCGCGGCGAGGGACGGCTGTCCACTGACGATTCGACGCTGCTTGCCGAACGCGATCTGCGTGATCGCACCGGTCGGCCCAAGGCACACCTGCCCGCCTTCGGCACCGGGGATGCATGGCCCGGCGCCGCCGCGCCCGGCTTCGGCGACATAGACGAAGCCGTGGCGGTCGACGTCGATGCCGCGCGGGTTGTCAAGGCCGCTCGCCACGACCTTGGGGCCGCTGTCAGCAGCCGCCGCGGGGGCGAGAACGATGATGCTGATGAGGCTGAGAAGAAGTGCGCGTCGCATCTGCTCACCCTAACCTCGCGCCACCGGGCAGGGGAGACCCAGAAACAGTGGGCGGCGTTCCTCATCGCCGGGGCCGTCGCCCACGCCGGGTGGCGGATGGTGGAGAGCGCCGAGACGCTCGCGGCCCGGCGATCGGCCGGCACGGTCGCGATGCTCGCCGACGGCGCGCTGATCCTCGCCGCTGGGCTGGCGGTGCTCGTCGTGTGCGCCGTGACGAGCCGCCAGGAGCGCCGCGCCGAGCGCGTCGCGGGTGGCGCCCCGCCGGCCGTCACGCCCGTCGCGGCCGCGGAGCCTAGCCTGGGTGGGTCGAAGAGCTTTCCGCCGCCGTCGGCGGCGTAGTCCTCACGCGACGGCGAGCGCTGCGCGGAAGTCGGTGGCCTGCGGCGCGTCGCAGCCGGCGAGCCGCACGCCGAGGCGCTTGAGCTCGCACATGGTCATTTCGGACCTCGTGGCCCGCGCCACCTCCAGCGCCCGGAGACCTTCCGCGGCTCCCCGCTCGGGTTCGCCGGCCGTCGCGCACGCCAGCGCCAGGCGCGCTCGCTGCACGCCGCCGGTCCGCGACCGCTCCGTCGGCCAGCAATCGATGGCGCCTTCGTACGCAGCGATCGCCTTGCTTGGGCGCAGCCAGAGCCAGCAGCGCGCTTCGGACGCTAGGACGTAGGGAGGCATGATCTCATTGCGTACCAGATCGTCCCACGGCGACTGCGGAGGGTCGGCGCGGTCGAGCAACTGGTGGGCGCCGGCCAGGCCGCGCTCGCAGGCGCCCTCGTCGCCGGTCAGCGCGTGCCCCTGGGCCTCCGTGAGCGCGCAGAGCGCGCGGACCTGCTCCGTCGTGGGAGGCACGCGGCGGGCGGCCTCGGTCAACCCGATCGCCCGCTGCCCGTCCTGGTCCTCGACGGCCCAGCGGCCCTGGCGCACGAGCACGTAGGCGACCATCTCGTGGTAGTCGGCCTCGCGCGCGAGCCGCAGCGCGCGGTCGGCCCAGGCGTCGCGGCTGTGGACGTCGCCGGCGTCGTGGTTGAGCCAGCCCGCGAACTGCGCCCAGCGCGACTCGACGCGCAGCAGCTGACGCTGCAGCTCGCCGCGGGCGACCTCGCGGTGCCGCGCGATGAGGCCGATCTCTTGGCGGACAGTGTCGAGCGCCTCGTGGGGGCCCCAGCGGGCGTCGTGCAGATCCAGTACCCGTAACAGCTTCACCCAGTGCGACACGAGTCCCGGGTCGACTTCGCGGGCGGCGGCTGCGGGTGCGGTCGTGGCGGTGAGGCCGAGTGCGGCCCCGACGCCCGCGCCGAGAAGGCTCCGACGGCTGAGGGGATCCACGTCTTCTCCCACTTCGGGCTGGGAGGTCCAGGGTACCGCCACGGGCATGCCCAGCGCATCAGCGATCCGGGCGATCTCGTCGATCGTCACGCGGCGCCGGTCGTTCTCGATCCGCCAGATCGCGGCCTGGCTCATGTGCAGCCAGCCCGCGAGGAGCGCCTGCGAGACGCGGTGACCGTGAAACGGGTGACAGCGGTAGGCGCGGATCACCCGTCCGAGGTCGCCGCTGGCCAGCGCGGCGGCCATCGCCTCGGTCCGCCAGAACTCGGGCGGCATGTCCGGGGCCCGGCCGCGGAGGCGCGTGGCCTGGCAGACGCCGCACAGGCGGCTCGTGTTGTCAGCGGCCAGCGCGGTTCCACAACGGCAGTAGCGGCGGGTGCCCACGCGATCGATCCTACGTTCCGCTGTTGACGGTGAACAGTGACGCTTCACTATTCGAATCACTCGCCGACGCGCAACGGGTTGAGGCCGCGTGCGCCTGTTGAAGACTCGCTGCCCATGGTCTACGAGCAGCTCTACGCATGGGGACGGGCCTACCGCGACGGATCGCTCGTCTGCACACGGGTGTATGTCACGATCGGTCGCGACGATCGCCGCGTCGGCCTGGCGCCGCACGAGCGCCGCTATGTGCTCGCGCGCTTCTCCGAACGGATGGACGCCAAGCTCCAGGCCGAGCTGCGCGAGCTCGCCCGGCGCCGCGGTCAGGCGGCCCGTCGCGTCGCCGAGCGGATGGAGCCGATCCAGATTGTCGTGGACGACCCGCGTCACGGGCGCGTGCGGATCGTCGGGCGCATCGAGCCGCCGCAGGTGCGCTGCGGCGACCTGCGCGAGATCGAGTTCGGCCTGCGCGAGCCCGCGCAGTGACGCCGCCGGCGGCCCATCACCTCTCCCGCGAGCAGGTCGCGGCGCTGCGGTTCGCCGCGCACCGCCAGCTCGCCCGCTGCAGGGCGAAGAGCTGAGCCGCATCATGGGCGTCATGGTCACCGAATTCGAACGCCTCAGCGGCGCCTGACGTCGCGGTCGGGATCGACACCGGGATCAGCGGCGTACGATCGACGACTGCGCCCAGGGCCGTCGCGCCCACCTGCTAGGACTTGGAGCTCTCGATGACGACGAAGGCTGCTTTCAACGCCGAGGACTGGTCGGTGGTCACCAACGCCCCGTTTCTCACTGCCATGCTCGTGATCGCCGCCGATCGCGGAGGCACCGTGCGCGAGTCGATGGCGATCTCGCGTGCCTACGCCGAGACCCGCAAGCAGGACGGCGGAGAGCTGCTGCAGGCGGTGCTGTCCACGCCGCCGGCGATCGATCCCGCGACCGCTCCGCGCACTCCCGAGGACCTTCGTCGTGAGGCGCCCGCCACGCTGCGACGCGCGATCGGGATCCTGGAGCGTCATGCCACCGAGGACGAGGTGGTGGCCTACAAGCGCTTCGTGTTCTCGCTGGCGGACACCGTCGCTCGCGCCCATCGCGAGGGCGGCTTCCTCGGCCTCGGCGGCACCGAGGTCAGCGAGCACGAGCAGGAGGCGCTCGACGAGATCGCCGCGATCTTCGACGAGCCGCAGAGCGCCTGAGACAGCGCGGTGTCTGCATCCGCGTCGTCGCGGACGCTGGCGGCAGCGGCTCGCGCCCGAGGGTGAACTTCGACCTGCCCTTCCTTCCCGCGTTCGTGACTGGTGTGGTCCGTCTGCGGCGCAGAAGGTCGACCACGCGAACTGCGAGGTGGACGCACCTGAGCATGAGCGCCACGTCGTCGCCGGTCAATGGTCGTGGGCACGCGCCGGACCCGGCAGTGCGGCGGCTCCTGGACCGGCGGGTGCGCTCGTTGCCGGTCAGCCACGGGCCGTTGCAGGTGCACATCGGCGTGAACGGGCGAATCGCCGCGGTCGGCGCAAGTTACCCCGTGCGCGACGCGACGCGCTTTCGATGCTCATCCCGTCGCAGAGCCTGCGCCCTGGCCGCAACGTCGTCGAGGTCTTCGCGGTTACCGCAGGACGGCTGTTACGGCTGGGGCGTGCACCCACTGATCGCCCGAGGGGTCTGCGCGCAAAGAGGGGGATGCGCGTGCGTACATGCGGGCGAACTCGCCAGACAGTTTGGGCTCGTTCACCCGTCTTCTCCGTGAGCTGCGTCAGGCTGCCAAGTCGTAGAGCGCGTACTCGTGCGGGAACACGCGGCGGATGACCTCGCGCTGAGTCCGCTTCAGGCGGGCCTCGTCACAGACCTCGTCCCAGGTCGCCTCGATGGTTTCGCGCTGGCGGCGGACGATCTCCAGCGCCTCGTCCCGCGTGATCCCGTACAGGTGGGCGCGGTCAACGCACCCGCCGACGTTCGAGAGACGGTACGGGTCGTCGCTGGTGCCCAGAAGCATCGCCTGGCTTGCCTCGCCGCCGCCGCGCAGGTACGGGCAGATGTCGTACGCCGGCGTCAGCATCAGCTCGCGCCCGTCCCAGAACGCAGAGTGATTGCGCGCATGATCGTCGGTGTTGCCGCACAGGATGTTGAAGACCATGCGCGAGAACAGCTCACGGCGCGTTCGAGTCGGAGCGGTGAAACGGCGACGGATCAGCTCCGACAGATCCCCGTAGGCGGCCAGCTGCGGCGAGGTCTCGGGCAGGCCGAGCACGGTCAGCGCGGAGAGCACCGCACGGCGGCACGCTGTGCCGGGAATGCGGTCGAAGCGCTCAACGAGCAGGACGTCACGGCCGCTGGCTTCCGCGAGCTCGACTGCGGCGACGTCCAGGCCGCAGCGGGCGGCGATCCGCATGGCGACGAACTCCGCGCGGACGAGCGGCCACGTGTCGGTCAGCGAGCTGAACTTCGCGATGAGGCGACGATCGCCGTCGGTCAGCAGCGCCTTGGGCCGAGCGCCGCCTACTGAACTACCGGCGCGCAGTGCCTGCTCAAGCTCCGCAGGGACCGGATCGCCGGCTTCGATGCGCTCGGCGACCTCGAGCATGTCGGTGAGCGTCGCCTGCTCGCTGCCGCGATGCACGTACTCGCGGGGCGACGCCTGGAAGTCCAGCGCCCCGATGCGATCCGATCCCGCCTCAACCAGATAGGTCAACCTGTTGAGATCGCTGAAGCTAGCGTCGCGGCCAGCGAGACGGTTGAGGATGACGCGCTGACCCCAGCTGTCAGGGCCGGCGTCGTTCAGGCACCCGGCGATCTCCAGTCCGGCGGGCGGGTCGGCAAACCCGCTGTGGCTGAGCGGTAGCTCGGCGTCGAACAGCGAGATCGCGTCAGACCGCTGCCGGTACCGCTCGCCGTAGGCGAATCGCGCGACTCGTCGCTCTTGGCGGGCCACCCCTGCTGGGACCGGCTCCTCAGCTTGCGGCAGCCAGACCCAAACGTAGGACTCAGAAGTCGAGGTCGACATCTGCCGGTGCCGTTGGGCGGACGCGCTTGCCGATCAGCGCCGCGCGGCCGCGCTCCGCCTCGGCCGCCAGCCGGCGCTCGTCCTCATAGAACAGCGTGACGCCGACGAGCACCGCGCAGTCGAGCGCCGTGCCGAGCGCCACCCCGAGGGCGCCTCGCTCGACGTTGCGTACCGTCTTCTCCGCCACGCCGGCACGCTCAGCCAGTTGCGCCACAGTCCACCCGCGCTCCATCCTCCCGGCACGGACCTGAGCACCGAGGATCTGGGCGACGTGATGAACGACGCGAAAATGGGAACGCGGGGGCACGCAGGGCAGAATATTACCGCTTGATGACTTAAGCGGTCTTTTTCTACCGGATCGGATGGAGCAACCGTGGGATCGCGCGCCCAACCCCACGCGGGCTGCGGCCGCGCCCCGACTCCGCGACCACGGTCTGCTCGTGCAGGAGGCCTCGCCAGGCGTCGGAGCCCAAGGCCGCCGCTCATGCGGCGAAGGTAGCGGCGCCGGAAGTCGCGTCTGCCCACGCACGACGAAAGCCCCGCAAACGCAGTGCTTCCGTGATGCTCGGGCCGACACCGCAGCTACTTGATGAACAGCACCTCCATGTACTTCGGCAGCGGCCAGAGGTCGTCGGCGACCAGCCGCTCGAGCTTGTCCGCGCAGTCGCGGACGGCGGTCATCGCCGGGATGACCGTGTCGCGGAAGTAGAGGGCCAGGTCCATCCCCTCCAGCCCGGGATCGCCGTTGGCGTCCTCCAGCGCGACGATCGCCTTGTGGAAGCTGGCGACGATCGGCGCGAACTCGTCGATCAGGCCCTCGCGACCCGATGTGATGAGCTCGTTGAGGTGGCGCACCGCGGCCGGCAGGAGCATGGTGCGCGCGATCGAGGCCGCGGTCTCGGCCTCGATGTTGAGCTTCGTCGAGTAGTTCTCGACGGCGACCTCGTAGCGCGCCTCGAGCTCGCGCTCGGACAGGACGCCGTACTTGCTCATGACGTCGACGGTCTGCTCCTCGATGAACCACGGCAGCGCGTCGGGCGTCGAGCGCAGGTTCGACAGCCCGCGCTGCTCGGCCTCGTCGTGCCACTCCTCGGCGTAGTTGTCGCCGCCGAAGACGATCCGGCTGTTGGCCGAGTACACGTCACGGACGACCGCGACGACCGCCTCCTCGATCGACGTGCCGTCGCCGAGCTTGGCCTCCAGCGCGTCGGCGAGCTCGTCGATCGCCTCCGCCGCGATCGTGTTGAGCACCGTGTTGGGCAGCCCCAGCGAGGACGACGAGCCGAGCATCCGAAACTCGAACTTGTTGCCGGTGAAGGCGAACGGCGAGGTGCGGTTGCGGTCGCCGCCGTGCATCGGCAGCGGCGGCAGGACCGGCGTGCCCAGGCCGAGGAAGCCGTTGTCGGAGGACGCGGCGGCTTCGCCGGAGGCGATCGCGTTGAAGACCCTCTCGAGCTCGGCGCCGAGGAAGATCGAGATGATCGCCGGCGGCGCCTCGTTGGCCCCCAGGCGGTGGTCCTGGCCGACGTTGGCGACCGACGCGCGCAGCAGCGCCTGATGCTTGTTGACCGCCTGGATGACGGCCGCGCAGAAGAACAGGAACTGCATGTTCTCGCTCGGCGTCGCACCCGGCTCGAGCAGGTTGATGCCCGTGTCGGTGCCCATCGACCAGTTGTTGTGCTTGCCCGACCCGTTGACGCCGCCGAACGGTTTCTCGTGCAGCAGGCAGACCAGGCCGTAGCGGCGCGCGATGTTCTGCAGCAGCTGCATCGTCAGCTGCTGGTGGTCGCAGCCGACGTTGGAGTTCTCGAAGATCGGCGCGATCTCGTACTGGTTGGGCGCGACCTCGTTGTGGCGCGTCTTGACCGGGACGCCGAGCTTCGCGAGCTCGCGCTCGGTCTCCATCATGCAGGCGAGGATCCGCTCCGGGATCGAGCCGAAGTAGTGCTCGTCGAGCTCGTGGCCCTTCGGCGGCTTGGCGCCGAACAGCGTGCGGCCCGTCGTGATGAGGTCGGGGCGTTCGTAGTAGTACTGCTCGTCGATCAGGAAGTACTCCTGCTCGGGTCCGACCGTCGTGAAGACGCGCGAGGCATCGTGGTCGCCGAGCAGGCCCAGCGCGCGGATCGCCGAGCGCGACAGCGCGTCCATCGAGCGCAGCAGCGGGATCTTGGTGTCCAGCGCCTCGCCCGTCCAGGAGACGAACGCGGTGGGGATGCACAGCAGCGCCCCGTTGGGGTTCTCCATGATGAACGCCGGCGACGTCGGGTCCCAGGCGGTGTAGCCGCGGGCCTCGAACGTCGCGCGGATCCCGCCCGTCGGGAACGACGAGGCGTCGGGCTCGCCCTGGATGAGCTCCTTGCCGGAGAACTCGGCGATCGCGGTGCCGTCGCCGGTCGGGCCGTAGAAGGAGTCGTGCTTCTCGGCCGTCATGCCGGTCAGCGGCTGGAACCAGTGCGTGAAGTGCGTCGCGCCCTTCTCGAGCGCCCAGCCCTTCATCGCCTGGGCGACGGAGTCGGCCAGCGCCGTGTCGAGCGACTCGCCCTTGGCGAGCGAGGTCTGCAGCGCCTTGAAGACGTGCTTGGGCAGGCGGGCGCGCTGGACCTCGGTGCTGAAGACGTTGGCGCCGAAGACTTGGTTGCTGGCTACGGTCAGGTCCGGCGAGCCGAGCGCGCCCCCGTTGGCGCTCCACTGCGCGGCCGTCACGTTCTGCTGCCTGATTCTGCTCATGGTCCTCCTCAGTGTGAACGCCGATGACTGTAACCGGGCGTCGAGGGCCGCGACCTTGTCCAGCCGGACAGGCAACGGCTGTCGCGATTGTCCACGGCGGCGAGCGGCGGCGCCAATACCCCGTGGAGAAGTCGATCGAGCGATCTTTCGACAACGGGACAAAGACTCGCGGGGGCCCGCCGATGACGATGAGACTCGATGACGGCTGCACCCAATCGAGGAGGACGCATGAAACGGACGACGGCGCGCAAGGTGCTGCCCGCGGTAGGGGTCGGGCTGCTTGCAGTGCTCGCAATACCGGCAAGCGCATACGCGGACACGCTGGAGGCCGCCGGCAACGGCGTGCTGCCCGACTCCGTGGGCTTCAACTCGATGTGGGTCATCGTCGCCGGCATGGTCGTGATGTTCATGCAGGCCGGCTTCATGCTGCTGGAGATCGGCTTCTCGCGCCAGAAGAACGCCGGCACGATCGCCGCGAAGATCCTCACGAACTTCTCGATCGCTGCAGTCTGCTGGTACGTCGTGGGCTTCGCGCTCGCGTTCGGCAAGGAGCCCGGCGGGCTGACCGGGCTGATCGGCGGCACCGGCTTTCTGCTGCGCGACTTCGGCGATCCCATCGACGCGTTCCCGGTCATGGGCTTCTCCAACGTCACCGTCGAGGCGAAGTTCTTCTTCCAGTTCGTCTTCTGCGCCGTCTCGCTCGCGATCGTGTGGGGCTCGACGCTGGAGCGCATCAAGTTCGGCGTGTACATCATCTACGCGACGGTCTTCGCGTCGATCATCTACCCGATCGGCGCGCACTGGGTGTTCGGCGGCGGCTTCCTGCAGGCGGGCGACTGGCTGGGCACCGGCATCGTCGGCATGCAGGACTTCGCCGGCTCGACCGCGGTGCACCTGATCGGCGCCACCGGCGCACTGGCCGCGCTGCTGCTGCTCGGGCCGAGGAAGGGCAAGTACCGCGCCGACGGCAAGCCGCGGGCGATCCCGGGGCACAACATGCCGCTGTTCGGCCTCGCCGTGCTGATCCTCTGGCTGGGCTGGTTCGGCTTCAACGGCGGCACGGCGCTCAACATCCAGGACGGGCGCTTCCCCGAGATCATCATCATCACGAACATCGCCGCTGCCTGTGGCGTGCTCGGCGCGCTGTTCATGTCGCGCGTGCTGCAGAAGACGCTCGACATCGGCATGGCCGGAAACGGCGCGATCGGCGGCCTCGTCGCGATCACGGCGCCGTCGGGCTACGTCGAGATGTGGGCGGCGCTGCCGATCGGCCTGATCGCCGGTCTGCTCGTCCCGCCCTGCGTGCTGGCGATCGACAAGAAGCTCGACGATCCGGTCGGCGTGCTCACCGCGCACGGGATCTGCGGCATCTGGGGGACAATCTCCTGCGGGTTCTTCACGTCGCCGCGCCTGGCGGAGTACAACGCCTTCGGTGATCCGGCGGGCGGTCTGCTGTACTCGGGCTCGTTCGCACAGCTCGTCGCCCAGGTCGTCGGCTTCATGGTGGCGTTCTCGTTCGTGTTCGCGATGAGCTACGCCACGTTCTTCCTGATCAAGAAGACGTACGGCCTGCGCGTGACCGAAGAGGAAGAGGACGCGGGCCTGGACATCTCCGAACATGGCATGTACGGCTATCCCGAGCAGTTCATTCCGCCGGCTGAGCTGATCGGATACGGGGGCGGGCCGTCCACCACCGTGCCGCCGGCACCCATGCCCGCGCTTGCCACGAGGGAGAGCACCGCATGAAGATGGTGATCGCATACATCCGGCACGAGGCATTCGAGCCGATACGAACGGAGCTGCTGGCGCTCGGGTTCCCGTCGCTGTCGATCAGCGAGGTCAAGGGCTCAGGTCGCCAGAAGGGCATCACCGAGCGCTACCGCGGCGCCGAGCTGACGAACTACCTGCGCCCGAAGGTGAAGATCGAGTGCGTCGTCGCGACGAAGGACCTCATGACGATCGTCGACACGATCCTCAAGCACGGGCGCACCGGTGCCGTCGGCGACGGGAAGGTCTTCGTCCTGCCGGTCGAGGAGGCCTACCGGATTCGCACCGGCGAATCGGGCGAGGACACGCTGCAGGCGCATCCGGACGCGGCCACCGCCCCGACGGGTTGAACGGTGCGTCCCGTCGGCCCGCACGTCTTGGTGGGCGCCGTCTGAGCATGCATGGATCCACCCAGCGAGCCGCTGAGGGGTGGTGAGGGTGGCCGCCCCCACAGCGGCCACCCTCGTCGAGCGGCTCAGGGGGCTGCATCTGCGGATGGTCGAAGCGGTCCTCGCCGGCGACGGTCTCGAGCGCGTCAGCGAGCTGGCCGCCGAGGCCGTCGGCGGGTCGGTGGCGATCGTCGTGCCGCGGCTGGGCAGCGCGGTGATGGCGCCGCACGGCACGCCGGCGTCCGGCCGGCTGCCGGAGCTGCGCCGCTACGTCGCCGACTGCGTCGCCGACCGCCCCGCCAACACGCCGCGCGGCGTGGCGATCGAGATCCCGATCGCCTCCGGTGACGAGACGGTCGGCTGCGTGCTGCTGCTCGAGGGCGCCACCGCCGCGACCGGCGAGGCGGCGGAGTACCTGCACCTCGCCGCCGTGGCGTCGCTGACCGAGGTCGCCGTGGAGGAGGCGCGCGACGAGGTCGAGCAGAACCTGCGCGGCTCGTTCCTGGAGGACCTGCGCGCGAGCGCGGGCCTGCCGCCCGACGAGCTCGTGCGGCGCGCGGCGCGCCTGGGCTGCGATCTCAGCCACGGCGCGGTCGCGCTTTGCGCGGAGCTGCACACCGACCGGCCGCGCCACGTCGTCGCGACGATCTCCGAGGACGTCCCCGGCGCCCTCGCCCAGCACATGGAGGGCGTCTCGGGCAACTCGCAGGGCGGGCGCGTGTACGCGCTGCTGCCCGCGGCCTCCGGCGAGAACGCCGCCGAGACGACGCTCGCCGCCGCCGCGCGGCTGGCGGCGCGGCTGCAGCGCCATGGCACCGTCGGCCTGTCGTCGTTCTACGCCGAGCCCGCCGAGCTCGGCCGCGCGGTGCAGGAGGCCGAGCTCGTGCTCGACGTGCTGACCGTGTCCGGCGAGCCGATCGCCGAGGACATCAACCAGGGCACCTACCGCCTGCTGTTCAGGGTGCTGGCGTCGCACCCCGAGGAGGTGCGCTCCTTCTACGAGGACACGGTGGCGCCCGTCGTCCGCTACGACGACCAGTACCGCACCGACCTCGTCGGCACGCTCGAGGCCTACCTCGCTGCGAACTGCCACATGAGCGCGACGGCGGCGGCGATCCACGCCCATCGCCACACCGTCGCCTACCGCCTGGAGCGCGTGCGCGACCTGACGGGGCTTGACCCGATGCAGTCCGAGGACCGTGAGCGCCTCGGACTGGGGCTGAAGGCCTACCGCATCATCGCGCCGCGCCTGCCGCGCTGAGGCTCTACACGGTGGCGGTGTGGGCGAGCGCCTGGGGAGCGATCTGCAGGCGCGTGGCCTCGATGCGCTCGCGCTGGGACTCGCCGCGCGCGATGAGCTCGTCGAGGTCGTAGCTCTTCAGCGTGGGGTAGGCGTCCTCGACGGTCTTCAGCGCCTTCCACATGCAGACCTTGCCCTCGACGCCCATCGACAGCGTCTCGAGGGTGATGAACGCGTTGAGCTGGTCGTCGTCGCCGCCGACGAACTTCGGCGCCATCATCTTCGAGCCGATCTCGGCCGCGGCCGTCTTCGTCGCGCTCCTCTGCACCCCGAGCTCCGCGATCAGGCGCTCCAGCGTCTCGTGATCGGCCTTGATCTCGCTGGTGATCTCACCGAAGAACGCGCCGTGCTCGTCGGCGCGGTGCTCCTCGGCGGCCATCTCGGCGAGGTTCACGCCCGCCGTCCCGCCGGCGAGGTGGTCGGTGAGGTAGACCTCGAGCCCCTGGTACGCCATGTGTCCGTTCCTCCAATGATCGCGTGTATCTAAGGGGGAGACCTACCCGGCATCCGGCGATCTACTCCCGGCGTTGAACCGCTCCTGAGCGCGGGTCCACGCGCGTGGCCGTCGGGGCGTCGGTCACCTGCACGGTCAGCGAGCCGCGCGCCACGCCGCCGCGAGCGAGCTGCGCGCGCCCGCCGCCCACCGCCGCGGGGGCGATCTCGTAGCTCAGCTCGTGCGTGCCGGCGACGACCGGCGTCACGGCCCAGCGCAGCGTCGCCGTGGCATCGGGCTCCAGGCGCCCGGCGGTCCAGGTGTCCTCGAATGCGGTCGCGGCGCCGGCCGGGCCGCGGTCGATGATCCACAGGTCGCGGCCGAGCTGGGCGTCGCGCGGGCCGCCGGAGCGGTCGGTGAAGCCGCGCACGGCGACGGTGAGGTCGGGGATCGCCCGTCGGCCGGTGTTGCGGACGCTGATGACCAGGGCGCTGCGCTGTGCGAGGTGCTGCCTGGACGGAAATGTCGCGCGCCGTACGTCGACGGTGTACGTCCCGCCGGGCGCGGCGGCGTCGCGTCGCTCGTCGCCGCAACCGGCGAGGACCAGCATCGCCGCGGCTGCCGCAGCGCATGCGCAGGGGTTCGCCTGGGCCCTCCTCAAAGCGGCGCCAACGTACCACGGGCCACGGCAGCGACCCGCCGCCTGCCCCGTAGCGACTGGCGGCGGGACCCCCGCTCCCCTAGGCTGCGGGCAACGCGCGGGAGAGCGTCGCAGCCCGGGAGAAGCGAGGAGGCCAGCACCGATGGTTCGCAGCGTCGCCGATCGAGCGTTTCTTCCGACGAAGAGCCTGCTCGAAGAGGTCGGGGACATGATGATCCTCACGGGCAAGACGATCGT
>Ga0183260_10003133_pt1 | contig 13373 bp, 8 predicted proteins | sample AntDrymUQ4972206_2_FD_129768 | JGI IMG/M metagenome (GOLD analysis project Ga0183260, IMG submission 129768) | Polar desert sand microbial communities from Dry Valleys, Antarctica - metaG UQ497 (22.06) (version 2) (version 2) | ecosystem: Environmental > Terrestrial > Soil > Desert | place... | reverse complement strand
TGCCCGAATCTGCCGATACTTTCTTTGCTGTGGATGGCGATCTCCGGATCCGGTTCGTGCGCGACCCCGGCGGCCGTGTCATCGAAGCCCGCCTGACCCAGGGAACGCAGGAGCGCACGGCGGCGCGGCGGTGATGGGCGAGCCGCTCGCCCATGCGAAGCCTTGCGCTTCGCCGTCGTCAGTGCGGGGCCTCGTGCGGCACGCGGATGGGCCTGGCCGTTACCGCCGCGGTGTGTAGGGCGCCGCGGCAGCGGTTAACGCGGTGCGTAGCCTGGTGATGTCTCCGCTCACCAGCGCCTCGAGATCACGCGTCAGCGATCCGAGCTCTGTCGTCGCGAGCTCGAAGGCGCGGCGCTGCGTCGCCGTCGCCGGCTGCCGCGTGTCCAACGTACTCATGGCCGACCCCACGCGGCTGGCGATCGCGGGCGCGTCAGACTCGTTGAGCCTCTGGCGCGCGGGATCTCCGTTCAACCGCTTCGTCAATCCGGCGAGCGTGGCGTTGGCGGCGTCGAGACTTTTCAGGAGCGCCGGGTCCGCTTTTGGCGTGGCCAGCAGCGCCGCGCGCATGTGGCGGAGCTCGTCCCGCGCATCATCGATCTGTTCTCCCGCTGCGGCCGTGCGACGGCGCAGCTCCGAGACCTGCTCCTGGAACGCGGCGACCTCGGTGAAGTTCGTCCCTCCAGGGACGTTGTTGACAGGCTTGACCTCGAACGACTGCGCCGAGCCGATCGTGCGTACACCTGACGACGACGCCACCGCCAGCGTCGCGGTATAGCGGCCCGGGGCGACGAGCGGACCCTTCGCTGGTTCCCCCCACGGCGGCCGGAATCCCGGCGGTTTGAGATCGATCGGTTCGGGACTCGGACCTCGCAGATCCCAGTTCACCCGGTGCAGCCCCGCGCGTGCGGGCGCCTCGAGGCGGCGGATCGCCCGTCCGCTCAGATCGGAAATGACCATGAGCACCTTTGGCCCCTGCTCCAATGACTCGGCGAACAGCCGATCGAAGCCGGGGAACGGCACGTCAGTTCCCTTGTCACGCAGTTTCTTCTCCTCCGCCCGCCTCACCTCCTGCGACGTCTCCGGCACTTCCTTCAGGTGATAGGTGATGAGCGCGCCGAACGTTGGATTGTCGGTGCTGAAGTCATCGCTCCCGAGCTCCGGACGTCCGGGCGCCTGCGCCACCTGGTACGGCACGTACCACCACGCATCTCTCACGGGAAAGAGCGTCCCGTCAGCCGCCGGCGTCGCTGCCGCGAGCTGCCGCAGCGGCGAGTAGTCATCAAGCACGTAGAACCCGCGCCCGAACGTGGCACCGACCAGGTCGTTGTCGCGACGATGGATCTTGATGTCACGAAACGCGATCGTCGGCACGCCACCTGAAAGCTTGTGCCAGTTGCGGCCGCCGTTCGGCGTCCAGTAGAGGCCGAACTCCGTCCCGAGGAAGAGCAACTCGGGACGGACATGGTCCTGCTGGATCGACCATGCGATCGTCCCCGTCGGCAGGTCGCCGGCGATGGACCGCCACGTCCGCCCGAGATCGCTACTGGCGTAGACGTAGGGTGAGAAGTCGCCGATCTTGTGCGCGTCCGCGACCGCGTAGATGGTGCGGTCGTCGTGCAGCGACGTCTCGACGTCATTGACGAACGACAGCGGCGGGAGCCCCGGCATCGCCGCCGCACGGGTCCAGTTCGTGCCTCCATTCGTCGACACCTGCACGAGCCCCTCGTCTGTGCCGACGACCAGCGTGCCGGCCTGGCGCGGGGATTCGGCGATTGCGGTGGTGGTGGCGTACTTCGACATCGCGCCGGTGTCGTGCAGCGCGTCCACGCTCCACGTCCGACCCATGAACTTCTGGACGTAGCGATTCTGGCCGAGGGTGAGATCTCCGCTGACCGCCGTCCAACTGTTGCCGCGATCGTCGCTCTGCCACAGGCGCTGCGAGCCGAAGTAGATGCGTTCCGGATTGTGCGAGCTCACGAGGATCGGCGAGTCCCAGTTCCAGCGCTCCGGCGGGTCATTCGGCGCCGCTTGCGGCGTGATGCTCACCGCCTCCTCGTTGCGGCGGTCCTTCCGAAAGAGCGTCCCTTCCTGATACATCAGGTACATGAAATCCGGATCGCGCGGGTCGAAGGCGACGCCGTAGCCGTCCGCGCCCATAGGCACGTACCAATCCTGGTTGCGCACGCCGTCCCGGTGGAGCGTCCGCGAGGGTCCGTGCAGCGTGCCGAGGTCCTGCGCGCCGCCGAGGACGTCGTAGAAGGGCACGCGATTGTTGAGCGCGACCTTGTAGAACTGTGACACTGGCAGGTTGGGAAAATGCCGCCAGCGCGCACCGTCGTCAAAGCTCTCGTAGGCGCCGGCGTCCGTGCCGACGATCAGGTGGCGCCCGTTCGCCGGATCGATCCACAGCGCGTGGTTGTCGCTGTGCTTGTCCTGTCCGCTTTCCAGCATGCTGAAGGTCCTGCCGCCGTCGCGCGTGACCTGGATGAAGACGTCCATCTGGTAGACGAGGTCGGGATTGGTCGGCGACGCCTCGATCTCCTGGTAGTAATGAGGCCCGGTTCCGCCGGAGATGTACGAATTGCGCTTCTCCCAGCTCTCCCCCTTGTCCATGGACCGATAAAACCCGCGCTCTTCACCGTTCGCCTCGATCGTCGCGTAGACACGGCCTGGATCGGCGGGCGTCACCGCCAGACCGATCTTGCCCATGTCGCCTTTCGGCAGACCGTTCGTGACCTTCCGCCATGTCTTGCCGTTATCGACCGACTTCCAGATCCCTGACGAAGGGCCGCCGCCGAGGAAGCCCCAGACGTGACGCCGCCGCTGGTAACCGGCGGCATAGACGACGTCCGGGTTGGAGGGGTCGAATTCAAGATCGGTGACACCCGTGTGCTCGTCGATCGCGAGCGCCTGCGTCCAGGTGGCACCGCCATCCGTCGTGCGATAGATCCCGCGCTCGCCACCAGCAGACCAGAGCGGCCCTTCGGCGGCCACCAGCGCGACCTCACCGTTGCGCGGATCGACGAGGATGCGGCCGATGTGTTCGGACTTCTGCAGCCCCAGCCGCTGCCATGTCCGTCCCGCATCGCGGCTCTTGTAAACGCCGTCGCCCCAGCCGACGTGCCGTCCGCTGACGTTCTCGCCGGTGCCGACCCAGACGATCTCGGGACGACTCGGATCGATCGTGATCTCCCCGATGGAATAGGAGGGCTGGTCGTCGAAAATCGGCGCGAACGTTGTTCCGGCGTTGGTCGTTTTCCACACCCCGCCGGATCCCGCCGCAACGTACCAGGTGCTGCGGTCCTTCGGATGCACCTCCACGTCGGAGATGCGTCCGCTCATGAACGCCGGTCCGATCGACCGCAGCGCCAGGCCATTGGCAAGCGATGCGGCATCCGGTGGTGGCGCCTGCGCGAGGATAGTTGAGACAGTGAGGGCGGCGAGGACGAGAGGAGTCATGCCCTGCATTTATATCGCGTCCATCCGGTTCTTCTACAGTTGACGCGGGTAAATTGACAGCTTTTCGCTGGCAACTGTCCAGAGGAACGCACCGCCACGGCCCGTGGCACGTGCCACTGGAACGGGCGAGCAGGCCGGCAATATAAACTGTTGGAGGCCGCCTCCGTCGGTTGACACGCGGAAGCGCGCTCAAGGGGGCGACAGCCTGATCACCATCCCGGCGGGGACACAATTCGGCCGCTACCAGATCCGCTCGCTCCTTGGTGCCGGTGGTATGGGGGTCGTCTACCTGGCCCACGATACGCTGCTCGGACGCGAGGTCGCGCTCAAGATCCTGCCGCCCGACCTCGTCGGAAGCGCCGATCGGTTGCACCGGTTTGTGGCCGAGGCCCGGGCCGCCTCGGCGCTGAATCACCCCTGCATCCTGACCGTGTACGACATCGGCACCGCAGCACTGGAAGGTGTCGGTCCGGAGGCTGCGCCGGCGGTCGAACTCCATTACATCGCTATGGAGTTCGTCGACGGCGTCACGCTGCGCACCAGGATTCATGACGACCGAGCGGATTTGGGAAAGACCGTCGACTATCTCGCGCAGGCCGCGGAGGGGCTGGCCAAGGCGCACGCGGCCGGCATCGTCCACCGCGATTTGAAACCGGACAACATCATGGTGGCGAACGAGGGGTTCGTGAAGATCCTCGACTTCGGCCTTGCCAAGCTGGTTGAAGGCCCCACCTCCGGCGACGCCGCGACGATGATGCAGCACCAGACGCATCCGGGGACGGTCCTGGGCACTGCCGGCTATATGTCGCCCGAACAGGCGCAGGGCAAGCCGGTCGACACCCGTTCCGACATCTTCTCCTTCGGCTGCATCCTTTATGAAGCGGCCGCCCGGCGCCAGCCCTTCGCCGCCGACTCGTTTGTCGAGACACTGCACAGGATCATCAACACCCCCGCCCCGCCCCTGCGTGATTCCAACCCCGGGGTGCCGCCGGAGTTGGAGCGCATCGTTCGGAAGTGCCTGGCCAAGGATCCCGAAGAGCGCTACCAGACGATCAAGGACATCGCGATAGATCTCAAAGCCGTGCGACGCGATGCCGCCTCCCTCGATCAGCCGGTCCCTCACCGCGTGTCGGCGACCGCACGGCCTGCCTCCAGCGCCGAGTACCTCGTCGAGGGAGTGAAGCGGCACAAGGCCGGTGTCGCGTTCGTCGCCGCCGTCGCTGTCGCCATACTGTTCGTCGCGTTCGGCGGCGCCGACATTTTCAATCGATCGGACGCCCGCGCCGTCGCGGCTCAAACGATGAAGGTGACCCGGGTGACCAGTACCGGCAAGGTGAGGCGCGCGACGATTTCGCCGGACGGCAAATATGCGGTGCATGTGATTCAGGAGGCGGGCAAACAGGGATTGTGGATCCGGCAGATCGCAACCGGCAGCAACGTCAACGTCCTCGCTCCGGCGGAGGCGACCTACCTTGGCCTCACCTTCTCGAAAGACGGCAACTACATCTACTACGTGCGCCGCGACGGCGTCGGCAATGCCGGCACCGTCTACCAGATGCCCACGCTCGACGGTGGTTCGTCGCGAAAGATCCTGAGCGGCGCGGACGGCCCGGTCACACTGTCGCCGGATGGCAGGCAACTGTCCTTTGTGCGCAGCGACTTCACCCGCGGCGAGAGCGCACTCGTCGTCGCCGACATCGACGGCGGCCGTGAGAGGACACTGGCGAGCCGCAAGGGGGGGGACGGCTTCGAGGCCGACAGTCCGGCGTGGTCCCCTGACGGCGATATCATCGCCGTCAGCCTGTACAGGAATGTCAACAGCAACGAATCGGGTGTGACCTTGATCGGGGTGCCTGTCAGGGGTGGAAAGGAGATCCCGATTTTCGACGTCGGGGTCGGCTCGATCCTTCAGATCGCCTGGCTGCCGGACGGAAGCGGGTTGTTCACGTCCGTGGCGGATCAGTCATCCGGCTTCTTTTATCAGGTTTGGCACGTAGGTTTTCCGGACGGCGCAGCACGTCGCGTCACCAATGACTTGAACAATTACTCTGACCTGAGCATCACCGCGGATTCGCAGACGCTGCTCACGGTCCAGGGTGACTGGGTGTCCAATCTATGGACCGCGCCCGCGAGTGACCTTAATCGCCCGCAGCGCATCACCTCCGGCAAATACGACGGAGGGATGGGAGTCGCGTGGACACCCGACGGCAGGATCGTTCACGCCAGTCGCGACTGGGACATTTCGCTGCTCGATGCGGACGGCACCAATCAGAAGCTGCTCACCGTCGACGAGCACAACAACCGGTGGGTGTCGGTCACGCCGGATGGGCGCTACATCCTCTTCGAGTCATGGCGGAAGAATTCCTCGAGCGCCGTCTGGCGCATGGATATGGATGGCGGGAACCCGAGGCAGCTGACCCGTTCAGGGGTGGTCAGCGTCCCCAGGAGTTCACCAGACGGCAAATGGATCGTCTACGAGTCGGACGCGTCCGGCAATATCACCCTTTGGAGGACGAGTATTGATGGCGGCGAGGAGACACAACTGACGAAGCGAACGACCGAGGATCCCGCCGTGTCGCCGGACGGCAAGCTGATCGCGGCCTTCTACTACCCCGGTACGGGCGTCAAGCTCGCCGTGATTCCTTCCGAGGGTGGCGACCCTGTCTACGAGTTCGACGTCCATCCGACGGTCAGGGACAAGACGCCCGCCTGGACACCCGACGGCCGTGCGATCACCTACGTGGTCAACCGCGGCGGGACATCGAACATCTGGAGCCAGCCACTCGCGGGCGGCGCACCGATCGCATTGACGGAGTTCCAGAGCGACCAGATCTTCGCGTTCGACTGGGCACGCGATGGCAGGCTCGCCTTCTCCCGCGGCACGACCCCGCACGACGTCGTCCTCATCACCGGGTTCAAGTGACTTCGTAGGCGGCACGACTGCAGCCGGGCGTCCGCCGTGTGCAGCAGACGGCCGTTCCGTGCGCTGCAGCCCCGCTCGAGGCCGGCTGCTGGAGTGGCGCAGTCTCTCAGCGAGACCGCCGATTCTCCAGGATCTGGACGAACGATCGGCCGTGCAATTCGTCCGGGGTGAGCCCCGTCTCGCGGGCCTCCTCCATCGTCAGCGCACCCGAACTCAGCCCGCGGGCGAAGAAGTTCAGCAGCCCCTGCCCCGTCGCCGCGTCATCGAAGACGTCCCCAACGAGCGTGGCCTGGGCCGCCTTGTCGACGAAGTTGCGCAGGCGCGCGGTAGCGGCCGGACCGGCCGCGAGGAAGAACGCGTAGAGCGCCGCATACCGAGTCGGCAATTGCGCAGGATGCAGATCCCAGCCCTGGTAGTAGCCATTGACCAGCGAGTGGCGGACGTCGTCGTAGTGGATCTTCCAGGCGCGATGGACGGCGGCCCTGTTCTCGCGCCGCTGAAGGTCGCTGAGGGAGGCGTCGGCCTTGGCCCTGTGCGGCGCCACCGGCATGATGTTGGTGGCGCCGTCCGAGAGCTTGATGCCTGACTGCGCCAGTGCGACCTGCATCATGTGCTTGGCGAAGTCGCAGGCGGCGTGCCGCATATGCTGCCATGACGCGGTGATGCCGCAGAGAGCGGTGTAGTCGTAGGTCCCGAAATGGGCGCCGGTGACCCGGCCTCCGCCCGCGTGCGCGAGCGCGCGAAGCGCGGAGGATCCGTCAGCTGCGAGGATGGACTGCGGCGTCTCGATCATCAACTCGAGTTTCAGCGCGCCGGCTCTCAACTTCAGCCGGCGCTCCAGCGCCGCGCAGGTCCGGGCCACGGCGATGACCTGTCCGGCTGCCATGATCTTTGGAATCGTGATGACAAAGCCTGGAGGCAGCCGCCCATTCGTGGCCCGGGCGAGAGTCGTGACGAACAGGTCGAAGGTCCGCAGACTGCGGGCGTGGAGTTCATTCGACATCGGCTTGATCCGGATGCCGATGAACGGAGGGAGCGATCCCGCCTGGAGGCCCGCCGCCACCTGCTCCGCCGCAGCACACGCATGTCCGTCCTCTTCATTGTCGACGCGGTGGCCGTAGCCATCTTCGAAGTCGATGCGGAAATCCTCGACCGGTTCGCGTCGCAGTTTGTCGACGACGCGACGGCGAACAGTCGCGGCAAACGTATCGGCGTCATGTCCGTCACCCTCGAACTGCAGCGCCTGGCTCAGCGCCCGCCCATCGGGTGCGTACTCGTCCAGCGCGGCGAGTGCGAGGGCTCCGAGCTTCTGCGCCGAGTCGGCGCGAAACAGGTGGGCGCCGCCATAGACGGTGTGAACGGGCTGCCGGTCCTCCGGCTCACCGGGATAGTCTCGGGCCACGCCGGCATTCAACTTCTTCAGCGGACCGAGAATGGGCTTCAGATCGCCCGCGGCCAGGCTCGGCTTCGGCGTGATGGTTCGTGGCATAGGACGTCAGGAGCCGCGGTAAGTGGTGTAGCCGAACGGACTGAGCAGCAGCGGCACGTGGTAGTGCTCCTCGCCTTCGACAACGCAGAACGTGATGACGATGCGGGGATAGAAAACAGGCGCACCGGCCTCGCCGAGATAGTCGCGCGTGTCGAACGTCAGCCGGTAGACGCCGGCCGACGGCGAGGTCAACAGCAACGTGCGCAGTCGACCATCGGCGTCGGTCTGCCCGCTGCCGAGCAGGACCCAGGAGCCGTGCTCATCGGAGCGCTCGAGCGTCACGGGAAGCCCGGCGGCAGGACGCCCACGCGACGTATCCAGCACGTGAGTAGTGATGCCGCTCATCGTGCCGGGATGTTAGCACCACGAACGAGCAGACGGCCCGCCGTCCCGCTCGGAATCGTCCCATCTTCGTAGACGACCGATCCCCGGAGGATCGTGCAATGCACACGTCCCATCAGCGCTTTGCCGTCGTACGGGGTGATCTTGTGACGATGGTGGAGCGCCTCTGCCCGCACGACAAACTCGGCGTCCGGGTCCCAGATGACCAGGTCGGCGGCGTACCCGGAGGCGATGCGCCCCTTCCATCCGTCGAGGCCGGCGAGTCGGGCCGGTGCCGCCGACATCCACCGACTGAGGTCCTCGATGCTGAATCCGCGCGCCCGCGCCTCTGTCCAGACGACCGGCAGCGCCAGCTGCAGGGAAGCGATGCCGCCCCAGGCGGCGAGGAAGTCACCGTCCGCGATGCGCTTGACGTCTGCCGGCGCGGGGGAATGGTCGGTGACGATCAGGCCGAGGACCCCGTCGTCCAGCCCCTGCCACAGCGCCTCACGATGATGCCGTCCGCGAATGGGCGGCGCGCACTTGAAGTCGACCCGGCGATCGGGGATGTCCTCGGCGCAGAAGGTCAGATAATGCGGGCAGGTCTCAGCCGTCACCCGCAGCCCGGCCGCGCGTGCGTCGGCGAGCTGCGCGACTACGGCGGCAGCCGCGACATGCACGATGTGGACGTGGACCCCGAACTCGCGCGCGAACGAGATCATCAGGGCAACGGCGGCGGCTTCTGCCTCGGGTGGCCGGGTCGCCAGCCAGGTCGCGTGCCGCGTCGAATCGGCGCCGGGATCCGCCGCCAGGAGCCGCTGCGGCAGCTCGGCGTGGACCAGGAGAGGCAGGCTGGCATGCGCAAGCGCGGGCATTGCCCGGCGAAGGTCCGCGTCAGTGACGTGGTCGAACTCGTCGACGCCGGACGGAGAGAGAAAGCACTTGAACCCGAGCACGCCCGCGTCCGCGAGGGCTTCGATCTCATGCGCATGGCCGGGGACGACGCCGCCCCAGAATCCGATATCGACGTGACACTGCCCTGCCGCCGCCCGGCGTTTCGCATCGAGCGCGGCCACCGTCGTCGTTGCGGGGATGCTGTTGAGCGGCATGTCGACGAGCGTTGTCAGGCCGCCGGCGGCGGCGGCCTGCGTCGCGGTGGCGAAGCCCTCCCACTCGGTACGACCCGGTTCGTTGATGTGGACGTGGGTGTCGACCAGGCCTGGCATGACGACCAGCTGACCCGCCTCGATGGTGAGGACGTCCGGCTCGGCGTGGGCAAACGGAAGGATTCCAGTAATCCGGCCGCCGGCGATGCTGATGGTCGCTGCACGGATGCCGTCCGGCAAGAGGACGCGTTCGCCCCGCACAAGGAGGTTGGCCATGTCAGCGCGTGATCGTCGCCTGGATCAAGCCGTGCGGCTCGTCGGTCGGGACGAAGATCTCGTTCCGGTTCTCGAGTCCCAGCCTCGACAGGTCGAACGGCAGATGGTGCTTGTTCGGCATGACGAGGCGAATCGCCGTGATCTCACCGATCGCGTCGAGCACGGCCTCCCCCATGGCGTGGAGGGTGTGCTGGACGGATTCGCTGTGGTGATTGGCGAAGGTATCGAGCAGGATGCGGCGAGCGGCGTCCCAGGACGGGCCGAAGTCCATGTCGTGCTCGCGGTAGCGCCACGTGGCGGTCAGCGCCGTCGCCAGCAATCGATCGCGGGTCTCGGGGAGGGTGGTGTACTCGTCGGTCAGAAAACGATCGAACGCGGAGCCGGCCGACTTGAGGACGAGCAGGTCGGCGATGCCGCTCCAGAGAATCGTGCGCCGCCGGTTCACCTGCAGGCTGACGGTGCGAACCTCGGGTCCGGTGCGCACGAAGGCATGGTCGTGCTCGCGCTCGCCGTTGCGAATCCGGCTCCACAGGTGCTCGGTCATGTCGATGCTGACCCTGACGAGGCGCGGATTGCAGTCGAGGAAGTGGCAGCCAAGGCGCAGCGCGAACGGTTCGGGGTCGGTGATCGCACCCTGCGCGGCGAGCGCATACACCGTGTTCTTCATCGTGTCGGTCGGCAGCACGCTGGTATTGTCGCCATCCGTGTAGGATTCGTCGTACGCTCCCTTGAACTGAATCGCGACGGTCAGGTCGCGCAGCGTGTGACGGTTACCGTGCCGGCGCACCTGGACGAGACGAACCCGCGACTTGCCATACGCTGACTGGACGAGCATGCACGACTCCCCTGAAACCACGCGCCGCGAACGTGGCGCGGATGATAGCACCCCCGACTTCCTGCCACTCGCCGATCTGGCGTCCGTGCGCGTCGGCGGCCGGGTCCTGGCGGCGAGCGACGATTTCTTCGCGCCGAAGGCCAATCTGCTCAAGCCCGGTGCGGCGATTTTCATCCCTGGCAAGTACACGTCGAGGGGCAAGTGGATGGACGGGTGGGAGTCGCGACGCAAACGCACCCCCGGCCACGACTGGTGCACCGTCCAACTCGGCATGCGCGGCGTGATCCGCGGTGTCGATGTCGATACCAGCTTCTTCACCGGGAACTTTCCGTCCCACTGCTCGATCGAGGCGCGGGATGGCAGGGACGAATGGACGACGATCCTCGAGAAGGTCGAACTCCGGGGCGACAGCCACAACTACTTCGGCCTTACCGACGGCCGCCCGTGGACCCACCTGCGGCTCAACATCGTCCCCGACGGCGGCGTCGCGCGCCTGCGGGTGCATGGCGACGTCGTCGTCGACTGGAACCGGGTGGCGCGCGGCCGCAAGACGGTGGACCTGGCCGCAATCTGGAACGGCGGCCTGGTGCTGGCCGTGAGCGACATGCATTACGGCGCGAAGGACAACATGCTGATGCCCGGCCGGGCAAAGAACATGGGGGACGGCTGGGAGACGAAGCGCCGGCGAGGGCCAGGCCATGACTGGGCAATCGTCCGTCTGGGCGCGCCCGGAACAATCACCCGAATCGAGATCGATACCAACCACTTCAAGGGCAACTATCCGGATAGCGCCTCGATCGAGGGCTGCCTTGCGCCCGGGGCGTCGCTCGGTGCGCTTGCCGGCGCGGCCTGGTCCGACGTCCTGCCGCAGGCGAAACTGCGCCCGCATCATCGCCGCCTCTTCGCCAGGGAACTGGTCCATCGCGGCCCGGTGTCACACCTCCGCCTGAATATCTTTCCGGACGGCGGCGTCAGCCGCCTGCGCGTGCATGGCACTCCTGCGCGTTGACGCCGGCTCGACGGAAGAGGCCAGAGACCTGTTGCGCCGGACGTGCGGATCAACGCGGTGGGTGGACCGGATGCTGGCGCGGCGACCCTTCGAGACCATCGAGGCGCTGCTCGGCGCAGCACGCGCCGAATGGTTCGCACTCACTCCGGCCGACTGGCTCCAGGCCTTTGCCGATCACCCGAAGATCGGGGACCGGGCACCCCTGGCGCGCAAATTCCCCGGGACGCACCACCTCGCCTCCCGCGAACAGGCCGGAGTCGCCGGGGCTGGCGAAGACGTCCTCACCGCGCTCGCCGACGGCAACACCGCCTATGAAGACAAGTTCGGCTACATCTTCATCGTCTGCGCGACCGGTCTGGATGCGGAGACCATGCTGACCAAACTGCGCGAGCGCCTCGACAACGACCCGTGGACGGAACTCCGGATCGCTGCCGAGGAGCAGGCGAAGATTACGGCGCTGAGACTTGCCGCCGCGTGTCAATGAGGAATTCTTCATGGATTTTGATCGCGCGCGCGCAAACGTCCCGCGTGCGGAATTCACGCCTCTGTGATACTCAATGAGGAGGACGCCGGGATGACCACACAACGAGCGGCGTGATGAGCGACACGTCACAAGCCGTCAAGCCATGGCTGACGTTTGCGGGGTGCGTCCTCGTCGTCGTCGTCCTGTACTGGGCGCAGGCGGTGCTCGTGCCCGTGGCACTGGCGATCCTTCTCACCTTTGTGCTGACTCCGCCGGTGACCTGGCTGGAACGCCGGGTCGGCCGCGCCGCGGCGGTGTTCACGGTCGTCTCACTGCTGTTTGGGGTCGTCGCGCTTGCCGGCTGGGGCCTGGCTCGGCAAATGAACCATCTCGCCGAAGACCTTCCGCTCTACCGGGTCAACATCCTGGCAAAAATCGCGGACGTTCGCGTCGCGGGCAAGGGGGGATCGGTCGAGAAGCTCCAACAAACCATCGACGACATCACGACCGACCTCGAGAAGTCGGAAGCGCCCAAAGGCACCGTCACCCGGCCGGTTGTCGTGACCTCCGAGAAGGTCGCGGTGTTCTCTGGCTTTGGGTGGCTCGCGCCAATCGTCGGGCCGCTGGGCACGGCGGGGCTGGTCCTGGTGCTCGTCATTTTCATGCTGCTCGAGCGTCGCGATCTCCGAGACCGGCTGATCAGCCTGTTCGGGCCCGGCCGGCTGACCATCACGACCAAGGCGTTCGACGAGGCGGGCAGTCGCGTCAGCCGACAATTGTTGATGCAGTCGCTGGTCAATCTTCTTTATGGCATCGTGGCAGGTATCGCGCTCTACCTCCTGGGCGTGCCGTACGCGTTGGTCTGGGCGGTCCTTGGTGCGGCGCTTCGATTCATCCCCTACCTCGGGCCCGTGCTGGCGGCGGGCGCCCCGATCCTGGTCAGCCTTGCGGCCCTCCCGGGTTGGACGGGTCCGCTTTCCGTGATTGGTTTGTTCATCGCCCTCGAACTGTTCACGAATCTCGTGCTCGAGACGGTGCTTTATGCGGGGGCGGCAGGGGTTTCTCAGGTCGCCCTCCTCGTGTCGGTCGCCTTCTGGACGTGGCTGTGGGGCCCGCTCGGCTTGCTGATGGCCACTCCGCTCACGGTCTGTCTCGTGGTGCTCGGCAAGCACGTGCCGGGTCTCGAGTTCGTCGGACTGCTAATTGCCGACGCACCGGCCCTCGCTCCCGATTATGCGTACTATCAGCGCCTGCTGGCGCGGGATCAGAGTGAGGCCGCGGACCTCGTCGAGCGTCACATTGACGTCGAGCCCCCGCGCTCGGTCTACGATGCGCTGTTGCTGCCGGCGCTCGACTATGCGGAACGCGACCGTTTGGAAGGGCGCCTGTCATTGGAGGAGGAAACCGCGGTTCTCGATGCGACGCGGGCACTGCTTTCGGAGGCGGCCGAATTGATCCGGCGTTCGGACCCGGATCCAGAGCTACCGGCGGA
>Ga0183260_10003131_pt1 | contig 13374 bp, 13 predicted proteins | sample AntDrymUQ4972206_2_FD_129768 | JGI IMG/M metagenome (GOLD analysis project Ga0183260, IMG submission 129768) | Polar desert sand microbial communities from Dry Valleys, Antarctica - metaG UQ497 (22.06) (version 2) (version 2) | ecosystem: Environmental > Terrestrial > Soil > Desert | place... | reverse complement strand
CATCTGGGTCAGGATGCGGCGGTTCTTCCAGGGGGACCGAGGCCAGGGCTGATCTGGCCCGAAAGTTCTGCCCGTCTCGCCGCCCCCACACCAACTTGGATGTTGCGTGAGCCCTCAAAGCGGCCCACCTTGCAAACTCGGCCAAGAATAGCGCCCCGCCGGGCTGCAGCGAGGACTGGCAGAAACGGAGAAATCCTCCGCCGTTCGCGTGACTCCAAATATGCGCCTCGGTGAGAGGTTATGCGGTCCGCGTTGCTACCCGTAACAAGCTCAAGCAGGAAAAGTGTCTAGCTCGGTTGTTCGAGGCCCTTGTTGGTCCCCTGACCTCTTCCGAGAACGCCTCGGCTACCCGACGCGACCCGAAAGCCAAGACGCTTACGGCCCTATCACAAGCCAGGGCAACAACCTCGTCGGCAACATCTCTGGAGCCACGGGCTTCCTCGGCTCGGACCTGCTCAATCGTGACCCCCTGCTTGGTCCGCTCCAGAACAACTCTGGCCCAACCTACACTCGCGCCCTCCTGCCCGGAAGCCCCGCTGTTGACGCCGGAACAAACACCGCGTGCCCGGCTACCGACCAGCGCGGTGTGGGACGCAAAGATGGCGACTCCAACGACACGGTGGTCTGCGATATAGGCGCCTACGAGAGAAGCGATCTCAAGTCACCCTCGGTCGCCTCGACTACGCCCACCGATGGGGCCACGGGCGTGAAGCGAGGCGCCAACCTCACAGCCACCTTCTCGGAGAAGATGACCCGCTCCACGCTCGACGCCTCGACCTTCCAGCTCTTCAAGGTCAACTCGGACGGTTCCACCACCCAGATTGCCAGCGCGACGGTGAGTTCGAGCACCGACGGGCTGAAGGCCACGCTGAACCCGTTTAGCTCGTCATCCACGCTGCTCGCGGCAAACGCCAAATACAAGGCGGTGGTGACCACGGGAGCGAGGGACCTGGCGGGCAACCAGCTCGACCAGAATCCTAGGGCCAGCGGAAAGCAGCAAAAGGTGTGGACCTTCAAGACCGGAAGCAGCTAGGGAAGGGCTGCGTAGCGCAGAGTCCATTGCCGAAAGCCGTGCGAGCCGGGGTTCTAAGCGGCCCCGGCCCTAACTCTTGCGTGTACTCCCGAGCCACCACTGAGCTACTTTTTAGACCGTTTCTCTGCGCACTCGGTTGAATAGGGTTTGGTACTTCGCCGGGAAGCAGACCACTTTTGCCCTTCTCGTAGGCTCGTAAAGGTCCTCGATTAGAGCCCATCGAGACTTTTGAGACAGTTTCAGAAGGCCGAACACGCGAAGTTCGCACCTTGCATTTTCTGCGAAATTCGGATATTCCGTATACGTTGTATCGCCATCGGAAGGACAAACATTCCTAGAAATGGCGGTCGCCAGACATCTCGCGGGGTACGCTAGCCTTAAGACTTCTGCTCGCGACGACCAGCGTGGGAAGCAAGCGATGAAAGAGGTCGCCGAGGGCTTGCACGTCTCCGAAGGACCTCCATTGCCTTCAGTGATTTCAAGCCGGCTCTGCCGGAGGTTGAGAAGCGCCTTAGGGTGCTCCCTGAGGCGAACCGGACGCGTGTGAGGAAGATAGCCCGATGGGCGGAGGAGGGCCAAAGCTGATCTCGAGCTGTGCAGTGCCACCCAACCCGAAAGGGCTGATATTCATGTTGCCGGCGATCGCCCACCCCGTTGGCGTTCTCATACTGCTGATCAACTGCGTGAGCCAACTTAATACCGCTTGAAGGCTCTGCCGAATCGACGAGGCGTAGCCACGGAAATGCCGCATCCATTCTCTCGTGCGCTGTCCAATGTTCCGCCCACGCGCCTGGAATTTGGTCCACCAATAGCCGACTCGAGACTCTGCGGACGATAGCTCTCCCTCAACACTGCCAGCAGCCGTAAATGCCTTCAGGGCAGGATCCGTCTCGGCCGAGCTTGCTTCTTGGATTTCGCTACTGCTGTGAGCCTCCACTGAGAGCTCACGGACCGCATCATCAATGCCCCGTTCTTCGGCGATCCGTATTAGCGTCTCACGCACCTTAGCGCGAGCGCCTTCATCATCCTCGCCCTCAAGGTCCTCGAACTGGGGATCCACCTCCTCTACAAAGTCGCGTGCTATGCTCCTCATCCTTTCCAGTTCGGCTAGTATGCGACCTATCAGCTCGTCTGATCCATCCACGGCTCACTCCTATGCTGGCCTGCCGGCTCCGTGCATCATGGCGTGTTCAGAGCGGTGCTGCAACCATCCACGGGATAGAGTTATGGAAGCTTTGGACAGCCGCTCCAAGGTGGCGTCTTTAGGCGGATGACCTCTGTTCTGAAAGGTCCCTACCCCCTGTAGATCCGTGAGTGCACCAGCCGCGATGACCCCGGGACATTGAATTATACGAGCACCGATAGCCAACTGCTATCGAACAGTTTCATAATGCGACGGGACCGGCGAATCTCTTGAGAGGGGCGTGGAAGGAATTGACTGAAATGCCAGGTAGGGAACGTTTGTTAGTATTCGACAGTGGGGTTGAGATCGAGTGCGAAGCTAACCGTCATGAGCTCCTGCGGAAGGGTAACGGTTGAGCCAGGGCGAAGCGCATAATCGTCAAGAATCGATCGACGTGACGGGGCGCACGAGATTGCCCGAGACACCGTTTGTGGACCTAGCATACGTGCCGGCGGAGGATGATGACCACGCGGGTAGCAGGATCGTCTTCCCGCTCCGGGTGGGTGTGGAGCTCTTCTCGGACTCGTGGATGCCTGAGGCGGTAACCCGGGCGAAGCAGGCAGCGATTCTCTACGACGAGGTGGTCTTCGAGACCGGGCTCTACGAGGTCTCGATCGCGCAAACTGGAGCGAACGATTGGTGGACACCCGTAGAGCTCTTGACAGATGAGCAGCTCGCGAGAAGTCGAACGATACAGCGTCCCGGTACGTCCTTCCAAGTCGCGGTAGGGTTCCAGGATAGCGGCGAGATGCATTCCATCATAGACTCGCCACTGATCGTCGCCTACGCCTCCGAGTACCACACAGGGATACTCGACGAGCTTGCCCTCTTTCGGCCCGAGTGGGTCAAGCAGGTAACGCTCGGCTCCGACCCACTACCGAGGGGTACTCCCGAGGGAGATTTCTGGCGACGCGTGGAACGTATCGACAAGCTCGACGACAGACTCATGCCCGAGGGCCGGCGCGGCAGCCAGCGTTTCAAGAGGAACTGGGTGATAAAGGCTTTCAACCGAGAACTGATGGTCGCTTCGATGATCGGCGCTTCCTTCAACCCGACGAGCCTGTTCGAACCGATGGTAGGACATCGCGGGGCCAGCGCGACCCCCGACGGGCGTCTAGCCCTAGAGATCGCCGTCCCGAACATTGGGGCCCTGCCCTGGGAGGCGGTCGTCGAGTTCAGAGACCATGCCGGTAGCGTCGAGGCGCGTGCGATGCTCAGGGAGTTCGAGCGGAAGGCCGCTAGCGAAGAGCCGGAAGACGCCGAAGCATTCTTGAGGAGCGTTCATCGGGACGTCGTCGGCGCCCTGTTCTCCGTCCTCGAGCAGCAACGCCCAGCCTGGCCCGAAAAGATCCTAGCGGAGGTCATTAAGACGGCCGTTGGGTGGATACCTGGAATCGGGCAGATCGTAGGGCCTACGCTTTCGGCGGCCGAGATGGGTGGCGAGTGGTTACGGGAAAGGAGATCCTGGGTCGCGGCCATGATGGTGTTGAGGAGGCACCGTTGACGGGCGTAGAGGCCGTCGCTGGGAAGCCTGGGAGCGTCACAGGGCAGGCCACTTCCGCACTTCATCCTTTGTTCCGGCCTGTTAATTGGTGGTTGCCCTGCTCTCTTAGCCCGTCGGGAGTAAGAAAGAACTGGCTTAGTACTCTTGATTGAACTGCTCATCGCCTGCGTCTGCCTCGGCACCTTCGACAACGCTGTAGCGTCTCACGGGCGATCAAGGCAGTGCAGGAGATCGGCGGTCGCGCCAGAGCGCGGAAGGTTCGCCCATTGAAACCCTCTTCTGTTTCGCCGAAGCGGGCCGTATGATCCGCCCAAGTACTCGACTGTACTGCATGATGACACGTGCCTACGCCGACCTGGGTATTGGTCTTGTGAAAACGGGTTGACTTGAGTATCAACACTACCTTAGTATTCGAGTCTCTGGCGGAGGAGGAAGACCATAAATTTCGGTGAGAAGGTGAAGGAGCTCAGGAAGGCGCGAGGCGTAAGCCAGCGTGAGCTGGCCGGGAGGGTCGGCATCGACTTTACCTACCTGTCCAAGATCGAGAACGATCGCATGGTGCCCCCCAGCGAAAGCACGATCGAGCGCATCGCAGAGGCCCTCGATGCTAGCGCCGACGAACTGCTCGTCTTAGCCGACAGGTTCCCTTCGGATCTCGCGGACGATCTGAAGGACACCGAGACCATAGGTGCCCTGCGGCGCTCCCTTGCCGGTGACTTCGAGTCGTTCGAGGACGTCAAGAGGGCGTTGAGTAAAAGGGCGAGGCGGAAAAGGTAGCAAGTGCGGGGCCAGTTTTTCTACCCGGGGCGGTTGGAGTACCTGGCCAACGAACTGCTCGGTATCTACGAGCGCAAGAAGGGGTTCCCCGTTGAACCGCCTATCCAGGCCGAGATGGTCGCCGAGAGCGTCGGCCTAGACATGCTCTACGAGGAGATCCCTCAGGAGCCTGGACGGACGATCCTGGCGGAGATCCGCCCCAAAGCCCGCCTGATTGTCGTGAACGAGCGACGGCTCAGGTTCATAGAGCAGTTCCCCGGCTACCTCAACACGACCGTGGCGTACGAGCTCGCCCACTGGTGGCTGCATGTCGACCACGCCGCCCTCGACCACGCCGCGCTACCCGACTTCATTCACAGCTCCGCCCCAATCCGGCCGGAGGATGGCAGGGACAAGAGGGATGAGTACAACGCGGACGAGCTCATGAGCTACCTGCTCATGCCCAAGACCTTGCTCCTGCAGAGGGCCGTTAAGGTCGATCTCCAGGGCTGGCGTGGTCTCTACAAGCTCCGCGAGGACTTCGGCGTGACCATCTCCTCGATGAAGGTCAGGCTTCAGAAGCTCGACCTCACCTACGTGGACGACGATGGGCACTTTCACAAATCCCACCAAGAGGCCCGAGGTCAGGGCTCGCTTTTCTAGTCGTTCCCGTCTTAATTGTAGTTGACACACAACTACAACATCGTATATGCTGTTGCCTGTCTAGTCGAGAAGGGAGGCGATGGAAATGGCTAGAGGAGGAAAGAGTTCCGGTGGGCGGAAGTCCTATCATGTGACCAAGAAGTCCGGCGGAGGCTGGAAAGTCAAGGGCGCGGGGTCCAAGAGGGCGTCGAGTTCGCACAAGACCCAGAAAGCCGCGCAGAAAGCGGCCACGAAACTGGCTAAGGGCCAGGCAAAAGGCCAGGTGGTGATCCACGGCCGCGACGGCAAGATCCGGACCGAGCACACATACGGCTCCGATCCGAACCCGCCCAGGGGCTGATCGGCCCATGCGGCGAAACGTCTAGGAGGGCGGGAGACGCCCAGTAAGAGGATGATCGCGGCTGGGTTGGCCCGGGGATGCTCAGGTCAGGGAGGACCAAGCCGCGGACCTTTAAGGAGGCGTATGGAGCAAGACCAGGGGACAAGAGTCACCCCGGAAGGACGACGCGAGGATGCTCTTCTTAGCATGCCCGGTGAGCGGCGGGCATCATACATGGAAAGGTGTCGGGAGATGGGCTTCGACGAGCATGCTCAGTTCATCTCGGATTGCCTGGACCGACTGTACGACCCTGATTCTGCCGATGACCGGCCTCACTCGATGGATGACTTCAGGATCTTGTGGAGGCTGCTGCGCCAGAAGTACGAGGCGATGCCCCCCGACCCCCCTCCCCCGCTCAACCCGCTCCAGAAGGCGCGCGCCAAGCGCGAGCGAACCGAAAGTCTCCTGTACGATGAGGCGCCCGGCAACCCGAAGTTCAACAAGAAGCACCGCAAGCAGATGCGCCAGACGCTGGATAAACTGGACCGGAAGATCGAGAAGCTGGAGGCTAGCGGCACGTACGACGACGCGCCCCCACCGGTTCCCGAAACCCCGAGGCGGGCCGCCTGGCGAACCGTGTCCAAGCTGCTCGGCGACATCGAAAACGCTTTCAAACGCCAGCCCACGGGCCGATTTCAATGGCGACCACTACCACCTGGCGAGGCGTCGCCGCAGAAGGTCCGCGGACACTACCGCGAGCGCCTGCGCCACGAGGGGAGGCTCGACAGGTTCGATCAGGGACGCCTCGACCAAGCAACGGCATTGCCCTACGAGGAGTGGTGGGTGCCGACGGAGGGGTTCGGCGGGTTCGACGCCTACAGCATCATCTCGTTCGCCTACACCGACAAGGTGCTGCTGGAGTGCCCGATCTACGGCAACGCCGCCTACGTGATCGACGCCGAAGAGGAAGTCTGGCGGGAGATGAGCAAGCAAGAGCTGGCCGACTCGGGCCTGGCCGAGAAGATTCCACATCGAGGGGAGAACTGGCCCGAGAAGATCCGTCGAGCACTAGATCTGATGTGACCTTGCCGACCCCGACCGGTTAGCTGACGACCAGTCGATACAATCTCGCTCATGGGAAGATCGATTCCTAAAGATTCTACGGATGCGAGACCGGGAGGCGACGAGCCGCTCAAGAAGTTGCTCGTAGGAAAGATCTACGAACATTTCGGTAGAAGGTTCGAGTGCCCCTTCCCAGCGCCCGGAGGCGAGTCCGTGCTGAAGGTCATAAGGGCGGATGGAGCAGACATTGCGCGGCCCGGAAGGCACGTGTCTCGACTACAAGTAGGCCTGGGACGACGTAGTGGTGAAACACGTCGTCGGACTCGCCAATACTCACCGTGGCTCAAATAACAATTGCAGACAATCGATCCACGGCCTGGAGAATATCGTTGGCCGCCTTCACCATTCCCTCCTCGATATTGAACCTGCCGATGCCGACGCGGATGGTGCATTCCGCCTCTTCCCGGGACAAGCCGATAGCCAGAAGCACGTGCGACGGCTCAGGAGCACCCGAAGTACAGGCTGAGCCCGCGCTGATGGCAACGTCCGGGGTATTAACGATGAGGGCCTCAGCATCGATTCTTGGGAATGTGAGACTGCTGTTTCCTGGTAGACTTGCGTCAGGTGTGCCGTTCCGCCAAGCGTATTCCACGCGACTTAAAATGCTCTTCTCGAACTGATCACGCAGCCCCGCGATACGTTCTGCCTCGTAGGGCATCTGATGCCGGCACAGCTCACAAGCTCTTCCGAAGCCGACAATTCCAGGCACGTTGAGTGTGCCTGCCCTCAACTGGCTCTCTTGTCCGCCGCCGACTGTTAACGGTTTCAGGGGCATGGAGTACGGCCCGCCCCTGACGTACAGGGCTCCTACACCCTTGGGACCGTAGAGTTTGTGTGCACTAACAGACATGAGGTCGACGTCCCATTCCTCTACGTCGACAGGCACCTTACCGACCGCCTGGGCGGCGTCGCAGTGGACTAGCGCCCCCCTGTTGTGCGCCAACCGCGCTATCTCAGCCACGGGCTGAATCGTGCCTATCTCGTTGCTGGCGGCTTGTATGGAGACCAGCAAAGTGTCCTCGTCGATGGCTTCTTCAGCAGCATTAAGGTCAACCCGGCCGGCTCTGTCCACGGGAAGGATCACCACGTTCATACCCTGCCTCGCCAATTCTTCGCACGGGCCGAGTATCGCCTTGTGCTCGATCGCCGTGGTTACGATGCGACTTCTGCCGGTCGTGGCGCCGTGTGCAAGGCCCAAAATTGCCATGTTGTTGCTTTCCGTCGCACCGCTAGTGAAGATCACTTCGCCTGACTGAGCTCCTAAGAGGTTTGCGACTTGCTCCCTTGCCACAGTCACCGCCTCGGATGCCTCTCTACCCGCTTCGTGCGCTGTACTAGACGGATTGGCGTACACTTGCTCGAAGTACGGTAGCATCGCCTGCACCACGGAGGGATCGCACGGGGTGGTAGCATGATTGTCCAAGTAAACGACTTGTGTGCGGCGTCCCCTCGGATTCAGACTAGTCACCAATCACTCTCCCACAATCTCACGATGCACTTTGATCGAAATCCGACAGGTATTCCGCAAGCTCCTCTTCGCTCAGGAATGGCGCTTGCAATCTTAGAACCTCCCCGCTTGGCTTCTTGAAAAGCATGTCGCCTTGGCCCAAAAGGTTCTCAGCGCCGTTCTGATCTATAACTATCCTCGAATTGACGGACCCGGCCACCTTGAACGCGATGCCGGCTGGTAGGTTAGCCTTCAGCGTGCCCGTCACGATGTCCGCGCTAGGGCGCTGGGTGGCGAGTATAAGGTGGATGCCGGTAGAACGGGCCACCTGCGCTAGGCTCATCAGGTCCCGTTCGAAGGTCTCGCGTTCAGCCTTGCCCATGATGCTTATGAGCTGAGCGTACTCGTCGATCACGGCGACGACAGGCTTGAGAGCCTCGCGCGGGTAGCGCCGATTGAAATCCTTCACCCGGAGACTTCGGCCGGTCATCACCCGTTGGCGTCGAGGCATCTCTTCGCGCACCAGGCTTAGCAAGGCGTCGCGAGCCTCCTCGCCATCCGTTATGACCTTGCCCCCGAGCAGGTACGAAGGGACCACGTCGAAGAAGCTGAAGTCCGTGCGCTTAGGGTCCACCACCAGCAGGGCAATTTCGTCCGACCTGTGTCGTGCCATGAGGCACAGCAGCAGACTGCGCAGGAACACGGACTTGCCGGAGTTCGTCGCCCCACCGACCAACAGGTGCGGGAATTCAGAGAGGTCTTCGACTATGACCCTACCGTCGGGGGTCTCCCCTAGCACGACCGGGAGATCACCTGGCGTCAGCTCAGGCAGGTCGGCGAGCAGCGGCAGCAGCTGTACTGTCTCGCTGCTCGGCCGGGGCAGATCTATGCTTACGTAACTGGTACCGTAGACGTTGCCTATGAGTGGGACGCTGTGCAGGGCGAGCTCGCGCCCGACGTCCTCGGCGACGCTCTGCAGGCGGGCGACTCGCTCCCCGGCCCTGAGCCTTATCTTGAATCGAATTATGCTCGGGCCAACGTCGGCGGCGCCCGGGTCGATGTCGTACGCCTTGATGCCGTACTGATCGAGAACCAAATCGAGGTCGCGGCCACGCTCCGCCAGCCACGTGAGGTCGACCCCCGATTCCCTGTGCGCAGGCACTTGCCTCTCCGGCTCTGATACAGACGTTTGTGCCTCGTGCGGCTCTGCCGCGGATCGATGTTCGAGTACAGGGACCACCGCCTCTACCTTCGACTCGGCCCCCCGATCGGGGTGATCTTCGCGGTCTTGGACCAGCGGCTCGGCGCTTCCACTCGGCTCGTTGGATGTATCCGCGTTGGTTGGCACTGTCTCGCGTTCTACGAGCCGCCCGCCACCGTTCGAGGGGGCGTGGGCAGGCGTGGCCGGACTGACCGGGGTCGCTTACGCCGCCGGTCTCGGGCTACCACTTTCCGGGTCGCTCCTGCCCAAGAGCACCTTCGCGACGGGCCTGGCCGTGCTTCTCATTGGGTTTTTCTTCATGATCACGCGCCTGAACACGGTTTCGCAGCTCATCGGGCTCCTGACAGTCGAGAACGGCATCTTCCTGGCCACGGTCGCCGTGGCGCCGGGTTTGCCGCTGCTCGTCGGCATCCTCATCCTCTTCGACGTCCTGATCGCCGTGCTCGTCTTCGGCGTCCTCGTACGCCTGCTCGCCGTCCGGCGCTCGACCATCACCACGAAACCTCTGAGGGAGCTCAAGGGATGACGGCAGCCCTCATCGCGTTACTCGCCGTTCCCCTTGTAGCGGGGATCGTCTCCTACGTCTCCCCACTCCCCCGCCTCTCGCAGGCGCTCACGGTGATCGGGGGCCTCGCTTCGCTGGGGCTGGCGGTGAGCCTGGTCGGATTAGGCGGCAGCGGCAGGATCTCCATCGCCGGCGGCCTCCTCTACGCTGACTCCTTGAGCGTTGTGCTGCTCCTTTCTGTGGGCCTGGTGTACGCGACGAGCGCGGTCTTCGCCGTCGGATACCTAAAAGGCGAAGAGCGGTCCGCAAGTTTCCCCCGCTACGCCAGGAACTTCTACGCGCTTCTGAACCTCTTCGCCTTCAGCATGCTGCTCGTCCCCGCAACCGACAACCTCGGCGTCCTGTGGGCGGCCGTGGAGCTGACCACCATCGTCTCCGCCCTCATGGTCGCGCTGGAAGGGACGGACGCGGCCATAGAGGCGGCCTGGAAGTACGTGCTGATTGCCTCTGCGGGGCTGGCCCTGGCCCTTCTCGGCGTGGTCCTGCTGTACGCCAGCGGCACGGACGCTTTGGGCCAGGCTTACGAGCCGAACTGGACGCAACTTCTCTCGGTTTCAGGCAAGCTCGAGCCCGACACTGTGCGGCTCGCGTTCGTCTTCGCCCTCATCGGGTTCGGGACCAAGGCCGGGCTGGTGCCGATGCACACCTGGCTTCCGGACGCCCACTCCGAGGGCCCCACGCCGGTCTCGGCCCTGCTCTCAGGCGCGCTCCTGGCCGACGCGATGTACGCGGTCTTCAGGTTCTACGGGATAACCGTCCAGGCGGTGGGCCCGGCGTTTCCTAGAACCCTGCTCCTCCTCTTCGGTCTGGCGTCGCTCCTTTTGGCAGGTTTCTTCGTCCTCATCCAGCGCAATTTCAAGCGGCTTCTGGCCTACTCATCCATAGAGCACATGGGCATCCTCGCCGTTGGGGTCGCCTTCGGCGCACCGCTCGCGCTCTATGGGGTGGCGCTGCACATCATTACCCACGCCGCGACCAAGAGCATGGCCTTCTTCGGCGCCGGAAGCATCCTGCGCAAGCTGGGGACCCGGGAGACCGGCAAGGTCAGCGGGCTCATCAGGCTCATGCCCGCGACGGGCGTCCTGTTCCTGGTGGCGGCGCTCGCGATCACGGGATTGCCACCCTTCGGCGTGTTCCGCAGCGAGTTCTTGATCCTGGCTGGCGGCTTCTCCCGGGCAGGCATCTGGTTCTTCCTGGCCGCACTGCTGCTCTTGCTGGTGAACCTGGCGTTCTTGGGGCTCTTCCGCTACGCGAACAATATGGTCCTTGGGGAGCCTCCTGCTGGGGTAAAGCCCGGCGAGGCTTCGAGATGGATGGTTGCAGCGATGGTCTTGGACCTCGCGTTTGTGCTCGGCCTCGGGCTGTGGGTGCCTGACGCCCTGAGCACCCTGCTGCGCGGGGCGGCGAGGATCATAGAGGGGGGTTTCTAGCGTGGAGTACCGGCTGATAGCGGAGGTGCTCGGCGGCGAACCGGAGCTAGAGCGAGAGGGGGAACTGCGGCTGGAGATGCGCCCGGAGGGGCTCGTGCGCGCGGTCTTCGGCCTTATGGATGAGGGCGCCAGGTTCGTCGCGGAGTTTGCCTCCGAGCGCGCCGGGCGGTTCTACGTTCATACTGTTCTGGATCTCGGCAAAGAGTATCTGATACTCGAGGCTCCGCTCGCGGGGCATCGCCTCTACTCCCTTACGCCGGTAATCCCCGCCGCAGACTGGCCCGAGCGTGAGATCCACGACCTCTTCGGCCTCGAGCCAGAGGGACACCCGAACCCGGCCAGGCTCGTGCTTCCGGAGGGATGGCCCCGCGGCGTCCATCCGATGCGCAAAGGGTTTGCCCGCGATCGTGAGGTGGAGCTGGCGCCGCCGGATCGGACCGGGCCGCTCTCTTACGGGGCCGTAACGGGCGATGGGGTCTTCCACATGCCCTACGGCCCCGTACGCTCCGGCGTCTTCGAGTCCGCCCAGTTCGTGGTCGATACACCAGGCGAGAAAATAGTCAGATTGCACCTTAACATGTTCTACAAGCACCGTGGCATGGAGAAGATCTTCGAGGGAGTCTCGCTCGAACAGGCGCCCCTCGTAGCCGAAAGGGTCTCAGGTATCGACTCCTTCGCCGGCTCCCTCGCATTCTGCGAGGCTGCCGAGAGGGCGCTTGGTGCGGAGGTCCCGCCCAGGGCACGCCACCTCAGGGTGATCTTCGCCGAGTTAGAGCGGATCTACAACCACCTCGACCACGTCGCCCGTCACTGCGAGGCCGCCTCCTTAAACGTCGCCAACGCGCGGTTTGCGATCCTAAAGGAGCGCGTGCTGCGATTGAACGCCGTCCTGAGCGGCAGCCGGTACCTGAGGGGGATGAACAGGGTCGGAGGCCTCCGGCGGGATCTCGCTGGCGGCAGAGCGGGCCTCATCTCCGAGCTGAGCGACCTGGAGGAGACGTTCCGAAGCGAGGAGCGTCTTTTGCGCCGTACGGATTCTTTCCTCGACCGGATCATTACGGCCGCGCCGCTTTCCTCCGAAGACGCCCGAACGTACGGGGCCGTCGGCCCCGTGGCCCGGGGCTCAGGCGTGGACCTCGACTGCCGGCGAGACCACGCCTACGCGGCCTACCCCGAGCTGGAGGTCCGAGTGCCCACCGCGACCGCCGGGGATGCAGACGCCCGCTTCAACGTCCGGATCAACGAAGTGTACGCGGCGTTCGCCCTGATCCGGCAGACCGCGGACCGCATGGGAGAGGGATCTATCGCCGGCGACGTGCGGGAGGCCGTCCCGGGCGAGTGGGCACTCGGATGGGCCGAGGGGTCCCGGGGTGAGGAACTGTACTACGTCCGCTTCGGTGAGGAAGGCGCGCTCGATAGGGTGAAGGCCAGGACCGCCTCGTTCGCCAACTGGCCGCTTTTTTCGAAGACGATCGAGGGACAGGTTTTGACGGATTTCGCGTTCATGGAGCACTCCTTCGCCCTCTCGCAGGCGGGGTGCGACGGATAAAGGAGGCACTTAGATGCTCGGATGGTTTTACAGAGGGCTTACCGGCGGACCGGCTCGACAGAACCGGGCGGCGCCGAAGCGAAAGCATCCGGCGCAAGAGGCGGGGCCTTCGGGGAAGAGTCCAAGCGCCCGAACCTGATCGTGATCCCCACAGACGACCTGACCGTGGACGACTTGAACCCGAATACGCTGAAGCACATGCCCAACATAAAGTCGCTGCTCATAGACAAGGGCACGACCTTCGATAACGCTTTCGTCACCAACTCGGTGTGCTGCCCTTCTCGGGCCACCATCCTGCGCGGCCAGTACACCCACAACCACCAGATCCTCCACAACCAGCCGCCGCTCGGGGGCGCCGAGAGGTTCCGCCTCTCGGGCGGCGACGACTCTACGATGGCGACCTGGCTCGAGAACAGCGGCTACCGGACGGCCTTTTTCGGGAAGTACCTCAATGGCTACCAGACCTGCTCACAAACCCTGCGAAGCATGGCTGTCGCCACGATGAGAGGGATTCGAAGGCGGTGAAAGTCCCGCGGTAGCCCCCCTGAACTGTCTCGTACTGGCCGCAAACCCGTGACCGT
>Ga0183260_10003130_pt1 | contig 13389 bp, 12 predicted proteins | sample AntDrymUQ4972206_2_FD_129768 | JGI IMG/M metagenome (GOLD analysis project Ga0183260, IMG submission 129768) | Polar desert sand microbial communities from Dry Valleys, Antarctica - metaG UQ497 (22.06) (version 2) (version 2) | ecosystem: Environmental > Terrestrial > Soil > Desert | place... | reverse complement strand
GAGAAACGCGTCTGCGTCCGCCCACGGTTCGATTCGTATGGGCACAGGCTCCACGGGCTCAGGCATTTCCTCCACCTCGTAGCGATGACGTGGCCGACGTCTTCATGGAAACCGCGGGAGGGCATACGCGGGCCAGGCCGTGGTTGTCCAGTTTCGGTTTATGGCCCGCCAGCCCTCCCCTGCGAGTTGCTATTGCCCGCGGTCTAAAGCGGATCGCGAAATGGTTGACGCCTACCGTCTTGGTAGGGCTGCGGAGCTTGCTCCGCCCGTCTTCCGCCAAGATCGTCAACCTTTGTGACACCCGCTCTAATAGATCTCCAGATATCGATCGCGTTCCCATTCGGTGACGACCTTGCGGAACTCGTCCCACTCGGCGCTTTGGGCCTCGATCAGGCGGTCGGAGACATGATCGCCGAGCGCGGCGCGGAGAACGTCGTCCTTCCGGAACTCTTCGACCGCTTCGCCGAGTGTCGCCGGCAGGGTCGGGATGTTGCGGCGCCTGAGGTCCTCATCGGTAAAGTGATAGAGGTTTTCCTCGATCGGGTCTTCGAGCGCCAACTCGTTGATGATGCCGTCCATGCCGGCGGCGAGCATCGCGGTGAAGGCGAGATACGGGTTGCAGGAAGGATCGGGACAGCGCAGCTCAATCCGCGTGGCGTTGAGGTTGCCGCCGCGAATGGCGGGCACGCGGATCAGCGCCGAACGGTTGGTGCGGGCCCAGGCGACGTAGACCGGAGCCTCGAAACCCGGCACGAGCCGGCGATAGGAGTTGACCAACGGCGCAATCACGGCGGCGAGCCCGCGGGCGTGCTTGAGTTGACCGGCGATGAAGTGCTTCGCGACCTTGGAAAGCCCGTACGGATCGCTTTCGTCGACAAACGCGTTCTTGCCCGTGCCCGGTTCGATGAAACCAAAGCTCTGGTGGACGTGCATACCGGAACCGTTGATCCCGGCGAGCGGCTTCGGCATGAAGGTGGCGTGCAAACCATGCTTCTGGGCGATCGCCTTGAGCACGTACTTGAAGGAGACGGCGCGGTCGGCGGTCGGGATCGCCGGCCCATACTCAAAGTCGATTTCGTGCTGACCGATCGCGACTTCGTGGTGGCTGGCCTCGACCTCAATTCCCATCTCGTCAAGGGCGAGGACCATGTCCTTGCGCACGGTCGAGGCGAGGTCGGTGGAGAGATCGAAGTAGCCGCCGCGATCGTGCGGGAGCGGTTTGATCTCCCCGCCTTCGGTCTCGAACAGGAAGAATTCGAGTTCGGGGCCGACGTTGTAGGTGTAGCCGAGTTCGGCCAGCTTTTCGAGTTGCTTGTAGAGCACGCCGCGCGGATCACCGGCGAACGGATCACCATTTGGAGTGTGCACCCAGCAGATGACGCGGGCGGTCGTGAACTCGCCGCGCTCCCAGGGGATGATCGCGAAGGTCGAGAGATCGACCTCGAGGTACATGTCGGACTCGGCGATGCGCAGGAAGCCATTGATCGAGGAGCCGTCGATCCACTGCCCGCCATCGACAATGTGGTCGAAGATTTTGGCCGGGACGGTGACGCTCTTGACGATGCCCATGACATCGGTGAACTGGAGGTTGATGAACTTGACGCCTTCGGCTTCGATGATGGCGTAGATTTCTTCGGGTGTTGGACCGTTCCCCAGTAGTGCGCTTCGATCGATCGCAGATGGCGCCTCAGTCACGTTTGATGCTCTCCCGCCGGTATGTATACCCCGATTGACACATACGCCAACCGCGCAAAGTGAACCTGATAGAGCCTACCGCAAAGGCGGAGGGTGGGGCATCGTGCAACGTGATGAAGTTCACGCGTCGCCTTTGGGCATCCTGCACAGTTTGGTGGTTTCCTGTTGTCATTCCGGACCAGAGCGTTGTCGAAAGAAGGAAGAATCTCCGGTCCTGGTTTCCGCGGGACCCATGCGCCCAACAGCGCCCCGGTTGTCGTTCCGATGCAGGAGGAATGACAATACGGCAAACGCCGGGACCTTTCGATCCCGGCGCTCACGTGTGTGCCTGACTTCAACTCTGGATGGGTTGACCGGAACAATTCCGGCCACGACCACATCCATCGAAGGCTAGACCGGCTGCAGGTCTCCGGAGAGCAGCAGCATGGTTACGATACCGTCCGCATACGGGCTGTTGACGAGGATTGGGTCGTCGTCGGCCGGCCATGCGGCAACGCGCACGCCTTCCAGCGCGGAGTTGTTGCCGTAGCGCTCGAACAACGGAATCTTCGGCAGCAGTTCGTTGAAGACCTGGGCCATGACCAGGATGTCCGCGCCCTGGGCCCCCTCGTCGAGACCTTCGGCGGAACTCACGACCAAAGCATTGAGGTCGACATCGCCGGCGACATCGGTCGTCTGCTCGAGCGGGAAGTCGATCCCCGCGCCGCCATCGTTGATCGCCAACGTGTTGTTGGTGAAGAACGCCTGGACATATCCGAAATGCGGGTGCGGGTTGGTGCTGCTGCCCCAGGCCTGGATCGCTAGTTGGAAGTTGCCCTGGTTCACATCGGGTCCGACCTGGGTGAAGGTCACGGCTCGCGGCTCGACCGCAATCCCGAAGTCAGTCAACTGCTGGGCCAGCGTCTGGCCGGCTGCCGACCAGTCAGCGAACTCGGCCGGGAACATCAGCTCGAAAGCAGCCGGCTCGCCCGCCGGGGTCATCCAGGCGTCGCCATCCCGGGTCCAGCCGGCTTCTTCGAGAAGGACCGCGGCTTGATCCGGATCGGGGGCGTACGCATTTAGTGCTCCAAGATCTTCTTCGCTCAGCCAACCGGTTATGATGTTGTCGCTGACGCCAGTTTGGTACTCGATCTTGACACCGGATTCGGCGAGTGAGAAGAATCCGATTTCATCGCCGTCCATGGCGTGAGCGATACCCTGACGCGCGCGCTTGTCACCGAAGGCATCGCCGAGGGTGGCGAAGTTCATCAACAAGGCCGGGCCGGAATAAATCGGCGGACGCAGGACGCGGATGTCGTTGGCCAGGAATTCCTGCTCGGAGGCTGGTGCGAAGCCGTGCGTCGCATAGTCGACATCCTTGTTAAGAACCACGGCAGTAATCGTGTCGGTTTCGCCGTTGTAGAGCCGGATTGTGTCGAACGGAACGTCGGCGGCGAGGTAGCCGGTCTCGTTCTTGACCAGCGTCATCTCGGCGTTGCTGATCGATTCGATGTCGATGATGTACGGGCCGTTGGCAAGCCCGGCCTCGGGCCGGAAGGCGGTAAACTGCTCAAGCAGCTGGGCGCCCTCGTCGTCCTGCACGGTAAGGCCGCCAGCGAACAGTTCGTCGGCCTGGGCGGCCCACTCGCCATAGGTTGCGGCCGGTCGCGGGCTCATCCGAATCACGTAGCGCTCAACAACTGTCGAAGGCACGCTCATGTGGAAGTTGACCGTGCTCTCGTCGACCGCGGTGACTTCGTCGATGTACTGCCAAACGGTGTTGGACATCAGGCGCAAGACGGAGAAGGTTGCGAGCACGTCGTCGGTGGAGAAGGGGGCGCCATCGCTCCAGACCACGTCTTCGCGGATCGTGAGCTGGAAGTTCTCCTCGTCGGCAAACCCCCATTCGGTCGCCAGCAGCGGCATCCATTCCTGGTCCTGCCAGTAGTAGAGTCCGAACGGAAGCGTGATCAGATCGCCGTAGATGTTCGGCGGATTGAGAATGCCGTCGGTCACGAAGGAATTGAAGTGACCGGTAGGTGGGGCCTGATACGGCCAGGCGCCGTTAAACGGTGAGCCTTCGTCCTGGTTCGTGACCGCGCGTCCGGTTTGTCCGGATGCGCCGCCCGCGAATGCGGACGAAGCGGGGCCACCGGCGAAGGCGGCAGCGGTGAGGGCGGCTGCGCTTGTGCCCATAAGGCGGCGGCGCGTTACCTGCTTGCCGAGTGCGCGATCGGCGAGCCCGTGAAGCTTCTTGGATTCCTGCGACATCATTACCTCCCGAAACGTGATCTGCTTCAGACTGCCGACCTGACAATCCTTTTGTGTCGAACCGGCGGCGACTGCGCCCCGCAGCATTAACCGGAATGAGACCCAGGTGGCCGGGTGATACCACCGCCGAGCCACGATACGCTGTGATTCCAACAGGCGAATGATACCACCGCAATCACATGCTTCGTTGGAAAGGAGTTGTTGCAGTGGCGTACCTCCCCTCCATACGCTTGTCATTCCCATGCCATTTAGTCTGCGGCCTGGTTGCTGACATGCTTGTCAAGGGAGGTGATGCCATCGCCTCCGTGGGCGATGTCCCGGACGACGACGTGGCAGGCCACATCCCGGCCGTTTCCGATTTCGGTCAGTGGGGGGACGACGACGTCGCACAGTCCTTCTTCCCAGTATGGGCAGCGCGGGTTGAAGACGCAGCCGGGCGGCAGGTTGCTGAGGCTGGGGATGTCGAGGCTGCGCAGGTGCAGTTTCCGCTTCGAGCGGGTGAGATCGGGATCGGCTTCCGGAATTGCCGCGGCCAGCGCGCGGGTGTAGGGATGCATCGAGCGCCCGATGAGTTGTGGCGTGCGACCGTACTCGATGAGTTTGCCGACGTACATCACGCCGACCCGCCCTTCCCAGCCGAAATACTTGACGACAGCGAGGTCGTGGGTGATGAACAGGAAGGTGACGTCGAGATCGTTCCGTAATTTGAGCAGGGTGTTGAGCAGGCTGACGCGGATCGAGACATCGACCATCGAGACCGATTCGTCGGCGATGATCATCCGCGGGTTGAGCGTCATCGCCCGCGCGATCGAAATCCGCTGGCGCTGACCGCCCGATAGCTGGTGCGGAAACTTGTCGATGAAGTTTTCGACGGGTCGGCAATCGACCAGTTCGAGCAGTTCTCCAGCGCGCATAGTTGCCTCACGGCGGCCCTTCACCATCTTGTGGTGCAGGAGAGGAGCACGCAGTGTATCGCCAACGGTATGGACAGGGTTAAGCGAGGCATACGGGTCCTGATGAATGATCTGGACCGCCCGGCGGTAGTCCTTGAACTCGGATTTGGACATGTGGGCAATGTCCCTGCCCTCGAACAACACCTGACCCGATGTGGGGTGAATCATGCCCGCAGCCATCCGGGCGACCGTGGTTTTGCCGCTGCCGCTCTCGCCGACAAGACAGAGGATATCGCCCTTGTCGAGGGTCAGGGAAACATCGTCGGCGGCCTTGATCCGACCGCGTTTGGTGTCGTATTCCTTGACCAGATGTTGCAGTTTCATGATCGGTTCGGCCATGTCGGCATTCCTTAAAGTGAATCGGGAGCCTTGGCCGGCCCAAGACCGGCCACTACCAGTTGAGATCGGTGTAGGGCCGCGGACCTTGTGTCCGCCCGCTCCACCCGGAAACATCAGCGACGAGCCGGCACACCGATTCGATGCGGTCCGGCACACAGGCCGGCCCCCGCGAGTTCCGTGATTCTCGTCACGTGCTGGCGATGTTCGCCTCGACCAGCTTTTGGTCTTCCATGCGGTCCCAAATCTCCTGGTCCTTGCTGACCTTGTCACTGTGATGGCAAGCGGCGAAGTGCGTGCCCCCGAGGTCGATCAGCGGCGGATCCTGTTGCGAGCAAATCTCGGTCGCATATGGGCATCGTGGATGGAACGGGCAACCGGAGGGGATGCGCAGCAGATTTGGCGTAGCGCCAGGAATCGCGGCCAGCGGGGTGAACTCCTCCCCGACGATGGGAGGAACGGCATTGAGCAAACCCACCGAATAGGGGTGCTTCGGATCGTAGAAGACATCGCGCACGGGACCGTACTCCACCAGTTCGCCGGCGTACATCGTGGCCACGCGGTCGGCCAGCTCGGCCGCCAATGAGAGATCGTGAGAGATGAAAATCATTGTGAAATCAAGCTTGTCGCGCAGGTTGCGGACGACATCGATGATCGCCCGCTGGGTGAGGATGTCGAGAGCGGTGGTGGGTTCGTCGAGAATGATCAGTTGCGGCTCAAGCAGCAGGGCGAGGGCGATCGAGACGCGTTGGCGCATGCCTCCGGAAAGTTCATGTGGATAGGTGGTGTAGACGCGATCGGCATCGAGTTGGACGGCGTGGAGCAGGTCGTAGGTGCGATCGCGGACTTCGCGCTTGTTGTTCATGCCATGCGCTCGTGCCGTCTCCAGAAAGGTGTCGTTGACGCGCATGACGGGATTGAGCGAGTTTTGCGCGGCCTGAAAGACCATTGCGCATTCCCGCCAGCGGAACTTCCGGAAGTCGCTGTCTTTCATGTTCAGGAGATCGAGCGTGGCGCCGTTGCGATCGCGATAGGTGACGCTTCCCTTGGAGACGCGGGCGGTGCGCACCAACATCCGCAGGAGCGCGAACCCGAGGGTCGATTTGCCGGAACCGCTTTCGCCGATCAGGGCCACGGCCTCGCCCTGGCGGATGTCGAAGGTGACGCCGCGGACGGCGCCGAGCCAGCCGCTGGGGGTGCGGTACTCGACCCAGAGATCTTCAACCGAGAGGACGGTTGGCGCTTGGGAGGAGGCGGTGCCACGCATGGCGTTGCGTTGGGCAGCGGCTTCCTGGTCTGTGGTTTGCGCATGTTCGGTTGCCAATGTGCATTCCCTCTTGTTGGCCGCGGAACGAGTCAGCGATCCCAAACAGAAGTTTTCCGATACCACGGGCGGACCCATTCGACGACGTTCAGGGCAGGCGACGCCGCGCGCCCGCGGACCGGATGTCGGTTTCCAAGATCCAGTTCATGGTCCGCTAGTCCGCCCCGACGAAGCCATTTTGCGCCCGTTCTAACTTTCGCGGAGGCGCGGGTTGAACACGTCTTCGAGTGAGCGCGAAATCAGGACGAGGGAGAGCTGCAACACGCAGATCATGAAAATTGGAGACATGATGTACCACATCGCGTCCGGGAAAAAGAGCGCGCCCTGGGCATAGCCTTGCTGGATCATGAGACCCCAGTTGTTGCCGGCCAGCGAAACCAGCCCGAGGAAGTAGAGGATCACCTGGCCGTAGATTGCGCCGGTCATGCCGCCGACGAAGTTGATTACGATGTAGCTCATCATGTTCGGCAGCACTTCGCGAAAGAGAATGCGCGGCGTGCCCAAATCGAGCATTCGCGCGGCTTCGATGTACTCGCGTTCCTTGAGCGAGAGCACCTGGGAACGCACCGCTAGCAAGAGCGTGGGCCAGCCGGTCACCGCCAGGATCAACGCCAGCAGCAGGGGGCTGTTCAGGCGCACTGACACCGCCAGCACACCGAGCAGGATGATCGTCGGCACGGTCAGGAAGACATCGGTAATCGTGAGCACGACGACATCGAACTTGCCGCCAAACATGGCCGCGAGGGCGCCGAACACGACCGAGATCGCTGTTGAAAGAATGGCCGCCGAGGTGGCGACGATCAGCAGGCTGCCGCCACCGTGGACGATCTGGTACCAGACATCCCGTCCCATGTAGTCGGTGCCGAGCCAATTCTCGGCGGAAGGGGTGTCGAAGACGTTGCGGCTGCGATCGTTGTCTCCCGTCACGAAAAACGGGCCGATGAAGGCCAGCAGCAGAATGGCGAAGAAGACGATGATTGCGGCGGTTCCGACCTTGTTGTTGGATGCGAAGTTTCGCCAGAAACTCTGCGGCCGCGTGGGCTGGGCGGCATCCCCGGCGTCGTCCGCTGCCTGGATTTCGGGTGTAAGCACTGCCTGGTTCATGGCTAGTTCTTCCCAGCGCGAATTCGTGGATCGAGCCGGCTGTAGAAGATATCGGCGAGCAGGTTCGCGAGCACCACCGAAATCGTGACCATCAGGGCAATCCCCTGGAGCAGGGTGTAGTCGCGCCGCTGGATCGCCTGGAAGAACCGCTGGCCGATGCCCTCATATTGGAAAATCGGTTCCACCAGCAGCGAGCCGCCGACCACGAAACCGATCGCGATCGTGACCCGGGAGAAGAGCGGTAGAATTGCGTTGCGTCCGACATAGAAAAATAGCACGCGCCATTCGGGGATGCCCCGAGCGCGTGCCGCGGTTACGAAATCCTCTTCGAGGGCCGAGATCGTGCTGCTCTTCATCAGCAGCATCCAGCCGCCGATCGAGGTGAAGACATAGACCGCGATGGGCAAACTCGCGTGATAGAGCGCATCCCAGGCAAAGGCGAAACTGAACTCGACCGCCTGGCCGGAAGACACCGCCCCACGCATGCCGGTGAACGGAATCCACCCGAGACGGACTCCGAAGGTGATGATCACCAGCAGAGCAAGCAAGTAGTCGGGGATCGATCCGGTGATCGAAGAAAATCCGGAGAGACCGCCTTCCATCCAGGTGTTGCGCTTGTAGGCCATGACCATGCCGAGCACGATGCCCAGCGCGAACGAGAGGACGAGCGCAATGCCGACGCTGAAAATTGTCCACCAGATCCGCGAATTGATGATCCCCAGCACTGTAGTGCCCGGCGAGGTCAGGGATTGCCCGAGATCGCCCTGGGCGAGACCGGTCATGTAGTCGGCGTATTGAAGGAGGACCGGTTTGTCGACATCAATCGAGAAGAGCGAGAGCGCCTGGTTTCGCGCTTCGTCGTAGGTGTACCCGTATTGGGTCATCTGTTGGTCTATGTAGACATCGACCGGGCTGCCGGGCAGCATGCGAACGAGGAAGAAGATGGCGGTGGAGACGAAGTAGATGGTGATCGCGGCGCGGAGCACCCGGCGGAAGATGAAGTTTCCCAGAATCTGCCGGTACCAGGGCGGCGAGGTGTCCTGAACATGCTCAACCGGTACGGCCGCCGCTGGAGCAACATTCGCGATATCGGCCATAGCGCATCCCCTCTTCTGTGCCTTGCCATCCGCACTGGTTGGCGCGTGGCCGACGCCGGACATTCGACGACTGGGCCACGTTTTGCCACTTGGGACTGGACTCAGTCCTCACCCATTCCACAGAGGAGGGCGACTGCTCGATGCGGGCCAGTCGCACGGAGCGAATTACCGAAAAGAATGTGGCGTCAGGATACCAGCCGCGCCGGACCGTTCGCAAACGAGATTCCAGAATTCAGACTCGACGGAAACCCTACGTTGTGGCGTTGCATAGAGAATACCAGTCTCTGTTTGGCATGCGACGTCCAATGTAGGGGTTAATCCAGGCGTTGGCGAATGGCGAGAGCGCGCCAAGGACGACGATTCTTCCTGCGGCGGAATGACAGCACGTCGGAATGACAACCGCTCAATAGGCGATCGCGACGGGAGCCTGGATGCGCGCCGATTCGTAGGCGGCAAGGGTGACCTGCACGGTGCGCAGGCCATCGAGGCCGGAGGGCTCGGCCGAGGTGTCGTTGCGGATTGCGTCGACGAACCCGCGCACCATCTCCGAATCTCCGACGGAGTCGGTCGGGCGCCAGGTGAAGGTTTCGTTGCGGGTTTCCGCGACTTCGAGCACATCGGCGAAGGCATCGAGCGAGAGGACGCCTTCTTCGCCGATCACGTCGATCGTGACGCCGCCCCAGGTCGGCCAGTTGCCCGGTCGCGACCAACTGGTGTCGAGACTGACCGGGAGACCGTTGCTCATCTTCATCATTAGCAGGCCGGTGTCGTCCACCGGGATGTCGTGGATCCGCGTGCTTATCTCGGCGTAGACCTCGGTGAACTCGGCGTCGAAGATCCAGCGCAGGACATCGACGACGTGCACGGTGTGATCCATCACCGCGCCGCCACCAGAGAGGGCGGGATCGACGAACCATTGGTGAGGGCAGGTTCCAGGGTTGCGGGCCGCGACTGCCAGCGGCGTCCCGATCACGCCATCGCGGACGGCTTTGCGCAAGGCGACGGTGGAGGGAGTGAACCGCACGGGAAAGGCCGTTTGCAGCTTGACGCCGTTGCGTTCGCAGGCGTCGACCATGGCCTGGGCATCCGCGACGGTGGTGGCGAGCGGCTTTTCGCAAAGCACGTGTTTGCCTTCGTTGGCGGCGGCGATCGCGTGTCGCGCGTGATGCACGTTTTCAGAGCCGATGATGACGGCGTCAATATCGTCGCGGGCGAGGAGGTTGTCGAGATCGGGCTCGAATGTCGTCCCGAACTGGTCAGCGGCGGCGGTCCCGATGGCGGGATCTTCATCCCAGACGGTGCCGATTTCGACACCTGGCAGGGTTAGGGCCCCGGCCGCAAAGCCGTAATTGTGGTGGTGGGCAAAGCTGACGATGCCGAGGCGCACGAGCGCGGGTGCTCCAGTGGTGGTCATTGACACACGTTCCTTCGTAGGGGAGGACCTGTGTGTCCTCCCGGTTCGGCGCCGGTTTTCTGGCTCCAGTCAGGCGGCGACCGAGCCATCCTCGTTGAAGAACACCGGTCTGCCGGTGCGCATCGAATCGAGCACGGAATTGGCGAGGGTGATGGCGCGGACGCCGGCATGGCCATCGATCATCACCGGTTCGCCTGATTGCAGGCAATCGATGAAGTGGCGCAACTCGCGTTGCTGCGGCGAGACCACGGCGGGTCGGGAATAGACCCGCGCCGGTCGATCCAGCTTGTCGCTCAGGGCCACGGTCCGCTCGATTGTAAGCGAGGCGGCATTGTCGCTGCTGAAGTCAATCAGCCCGTATTGGCCGGCAATCTCTATGGATGTGCGGTGTGTGGAGTGCGCCCAACTGCTCTCGACATGGGCGATCGCACCATCGCGGAAGCGAAGCGAGGCCATCGCGTAATCGCGCCTGGGTTGCGCTTCGGTGTACGTCAGGCCCTGGGCGAAGAGGCGCTCGACATCGCCCAACAGCCAGCACAGCGTGTCGAGGTCGTGCACCATCAGATCCAGCACGACGCCGCCGTTCTTCTCGACATCGGCGAACCACGGGCTGCGCTCCTGAACGGGTGGGTTGGTGCGCAGGGCGCGGACGGTGGCGATTTGCCCAAGTTCGCCACTGTCGAGGATTTCCTTGATCCGCTGGTACTCAGGGAAAAAGCGAACGACATGCCCGATCATCAAGGTCACGCCGGCCTGTTCGCAGGCCGCGACCATGGCGAGGCCGTCTTCCGCATTGCGGGCGATCGGTTTCTCGCAAAACACGTGCTTGCCGGCTCGGGCGGCGGCCTCGGTCGCGTTCCGGTGCAGGCTGGTGGGGAGGGCGATGACGACGGCATCGACCGCGGGATCGGCGAGGGCATCTTCCATTGAGGAGGTCGCCTTGGCGCCCGTCTTGTGGGCAAGCTGCTCGGCGCGGGGCAAGTCGAGGTCGACCGTCCAGGCGATCTCGACATTCGGATCGTCCTTGATGCCGATGGCGTGGGTGGCTCCCATGCCGCCGGCGCCGACAATGGCGAAGCGAACAGGACGGGCCGCGAGTTCAGCGGGAGGGGCGGGCTGATGAGTGGCTTGGGTGGTCATGAGCGGGAGTTCCCGGGGTCCTTTCAAGCGGGTGCGGCAAGTCTGGGCGGCAGCGGGCCGAGGGCGCCATACGCCACGACGGGGGCACGTTACACCGCTGGTGTGGCGAACGCAAGAGCATCTGGTGAGGAATCAGGTTTCGTTCGTGGAGGTCGTCTCGGGGCGCCAAAAGCTGGAGGAAGGGCAAATCGGCGAAGTGACGGTCGAAGGTAGCCAACTCATGACCGGCTCGCTCGCAGCGGGCCGCGATTACGGAATCGGAGAACCCGAGTTTGGGATTGCTCTGCCAACAGTCCAGGGCCGCCCGAAATACACCGCCTTCATCCCCGTCGAATCGCATTCCGGTAAACAACAAGACTGCCCTAACCCGTTCGACAATGTCAACCGGTTCCATTCCATACTGTTGCCTCGAACCGAGAACGTAGCACACCTCGTGGATGACCATCTCAGATGTAGTGGCATGAACCGATCCAGACTCAATCCCCTCCATCAAAGTGGTCGCCTGCGAGTGCCAGACTCGATCCTGATCGGTAACGGGGAGGACGAGGAAACGCAGGAAGATGTTTGTGTCCAGGTAGATCATTCGGCTTCGTAGTCGCCGTTCATTTCGGCGACTATTCGTGCCGCCTCCTCATCCATTGCCTCGCGAATAGTGTTGCCGAAATCATCGTCGACGTGCCGATCGAGGGCAGGAACACTCCCCTTCAATTCCTCGACTGAACGCGTGCGACAAATCGTCAGTTGACCGTTCTCGTTTTCAGCGACTAGGATGCGATCTCCCTGTTCGATGTTGTGCTTGCGGCGCATTGCCGCGGGAATCGTGATTTGACCACTCCCGGTGACTTTCACAATGGCAACCATTCTTCCCTCCGTTTCTGTAATTCATTCGAAGCCGCGAACCGCGAGGTCTGGACACCGAGTATCAATGCAAATCGCGGTCGCGACTCATTTTCGCCAAAATCCGTTCGACTTCCTCTTCGCGTGCTTCGGCGATGATGTTTCCGAAGTCGTGATCCGCTTCCACACCAGGCAGAAGCGGGAAGATACCGTGAAGTTCGGCAACGGTATATGATGCCGATCGAACGATCGGCTGAGGCTGCTCGTCGTTGCTCAATGTCAGATGCATGGCAGATGTCCATAGTGTGCTTCACTTCACTTTCGACCGAAATTGCGACCTGCACGATTCCCTCGAGGCCGGCCACAATACCATACGGACCGGCGACATTTCATGCATGGCGCCAGTATATCAATCGATTTGCAATTCACATGAATCCAATGCGCTTTTCATGCGGGATGCGGAGTTCGGTACGTATTCCATAGTAATACGTTGCCAGTCGTTACTCAGGAGACCTTCATGCCATTTCCTCGGATTATGGCCAGAACCAACCGCTACTGGGCGAATCCTGTAGTGCGCGGGCTTTCACGCACGGCCTTACCGCTGATGTCGATTCATCACGTGGGCCGCGCCTCTGGCAAACCGTACAAAACGCCGGTCTGGGCGTTCGGCCGCGGCGATCGTTTGCTGATTCCGCTCACCTATGGGCCAGGAACTGACTGGATGCAAAACGTGCTGGCAGCGGGAGGGTGCGAAACGATCTTTCACGGCCAGAAACTCCATGTTTCGCCCGTCGAAATCGTGTACGGTGAGCCGCGGACCCAGCCGCTGCCGCGCGCTGTCCAGGCTGCGCTCCAACTGATCAAGGTACGGGAATACCTGCTGATTGATGTCACTCGACTTCAGGACGCGGGGTAGCGCGAAGCGGGTTCGCGGCCGGTGTGTACTGTCCCGAGAGGGCGGGAGTTGGCGACTCGCGCTCGCGGTCTACACGGACCTCGATCGGCGCTTCAACTGGAGTTGACTGCGCCGTGCGCAACGGAATTTCCCGGATGAAGAAGGCGGCGATCAGGGCAAGCACCGCAACAGGGATCGAGACGAGGAAGGCGTCGTTGATTGCGTGGGTGTAGGCATTGAGTACGACCGACTTGACGTCGTCGGGCAGGAAGCGAATGGCCTCGACGTCATTCGTCGGCGTTGCGGAATCGACGGCGTCGCCCAGGTGGTGGGCGAGCCGCGAT
>Ga0183260_10003129_pt1 | contig 13394 bp, 17 predicted proteins | sample AntDrymUQ4972206_2_FD_129768 | JGI IMG/M metagenome (GOLD analysis project Ga0183260, IMG submission 129768) | Polar desert sand microbial communities from Dry Valleys, Antarctica - metaG UQ497 (22.06) (version 2) (version 2) | ecosystem: Environmental > Terrestrial > Soil > Desert | place... | reverse complement strand
GAGCAGATCAACGAGCGCACGGTGTCTCGGCTGGAGGAGATGTGCGAGGTGCTGCCGCTCTGGGGCGCCGACGCGCGCCAGCAACGACCCGATGTGCGATCGGCCTCCTAGGCCGTCCGCCTAGACTTCACCGCGAATGCCTGGAATCTGCATCGTCGGCGCCCAGTGGGGCGACGAAGGCAAGGGGAAGGTCGTCGACCTCATCGCCGAGCAGGCGGACGCCATCGTCCGCTTCCAGGGCGGCAACAACGCGGGCCACACGATCATCCGCAACGGCGAGGTCTTCAAGTTCCACCTCATCCCGTCCGGGATCCTCTATCCCGGAAAGCGGTGCATCATCGGCAACGGTGTCGTCATCGATCCGCGCGTGCTGACCGACGAGCTCGACGCGCTCAAGGCCCGCGGGATCGACACGAGCGGCCTGCGGATCAGCGCCAACGCGCACGTGATCATGCCCTACCACCTGCTGCTCGACACGGCCGGCGAGACGAAGCTCGGCAAGCTGCAGATCGGCACGACGCGGCGCGGCATCGGCCCCGCCTACGCCGACAAGGCCGCACGCCTGGGCATCCGCATGCAGGACCTGCTCGACGAGAAGATCCTCAAGAAGAAGATCACGGCGGCGCTTGACCCCAAGCGCCTGAGCCTGCGTCCCTACGCCAAGGACCCGTCGCTGGACCTGCAGTCGATGACCGAGGCCTATCTGACCTACGGCCACCGCCTCGAGCGCCACATCGCCGACACCGCGCGCCTGGTCTGGGACGCGCTGGACGCCGACAAGCTCGTCGTCTACGAGGGCGCCCAGGGCGCGTTACTGGACATCGACCACGGCACATATCCGTTCGTCACCTCGTCGAACCCGATCGCCGGCGCGGCCTGCGTCGGCGCGGGCGTCGGGCCCAAGGACATCCACGAGGTCTGGGGCATCGCCAAGGCCTACGTCACGCGCGTCGGCTCCGGCCCGTTTCCGACCGAGCTCGAGGACGAGGTCGGCGAGGAGATCCGCCGCCGCGGCGGCGAGTTCGGGACGACGACCGGGCGCGCGCGCCGCACCGGCTGGCTGGACATCCCGGCACTGCGCTACGCGTCGCGCATCAACGGCCTGACGTCGCTGGCGATCACGAAGCTCGACGTCCTCTCGGGCTTCGACAAGATCAAGGTCTGCACGGCCTACAGCGGTCCCGACGACGCGGCCTTCACGGACTTCCCGTATCACCAGTCGGTCCTGCACCACGCCAAGGGCGAGTACATCGAGCTCGACGGCTGGACGGAGGACATCGGCGAGTGCCGCACCGCCGCCGACCTACCGCAGGCCGCCCGCGACTACCTGAGCTTCATCGCCGAGCAGGTCGAGGTGCCCGTCGTGCTCGTCGGCGTCGGGCCGGGCCGCGAGCAGGTCATCTGGATGCAGGACGCGCTGCCGCAGCTTGCGGCGGCGGCGTAGCGCCAGCCTGCTGCAGTCGCAGCCGGCGCTCGCCGCGGCGCAGCGCGCGCCTGGCGAGCGTCGTCGACGACAGCAGCGCCAGCGCGGCGAGCGTGATCTGCACGCTGACGATGCCGTCCTCGCTCCAGTAGACGTCGTCGAGTCGCAGCAGCAGCGCGGACTCGTCGAGCGTCAGCGCGACGCCGAAGCCGAAGGGGACCGCGAGCACCGGGTCAAGCTGCTCGTTGCGCGACAGCACCGACGCGCCGCCGGCGAGGAACGCGATGACGATCCCCGGGACGAAGTGATGGATGTGGCGCTCGCCGATGACCATGTCGCGAAACGGTCCGGTCGGCCCCCGGTGGTGGATCAGGTAGGTCCCGATCCGCGCGCATGCGAACGTCAGCGAGAACGAGGCGAGCAGGTTCAGCTGCGCGGTCTCGCGCGTGCTCAGGCTTTCCAGGCCCGCGACGGCGACCGCCACCGTCTCGCGCACCGCGACGTCGGCGGACTCGAGCGGATCGAGGTCGGGGTGAGCCTCGATACGAGCGCGCAGCGTGCGTGCGACCTCGGAGCCGAGCACGGCCGCCGTCAGGCCGAAGGCCGCGATGCCCAGCGCCACGGTCCCGCGCTCGGCGCGCAGGCGCCGGCGGCGTGCCCAGGGCAGCTCGATGGTGCCCGGCAGGCGCAGGCTCCGGCCCCCCACCTCGCGCTTCAGCCCCACCGCTCGAGCAGGTCCTCGTCGGGGACATCGCGCACGAGCCGCGCCGGGACGCCCATCACGACCTTGCGCGCCGGCACGTCGGCGGTGACGACCGCGCCCGCGGCGACGAACGCCTCCTCGCCGATCTCGACGCCGGGCACGAGCACCGCGCCGCCGCCGATCCGGCACGCGCGTCGCAGGATCGCGCCGCGCAGCGGCATCCCCTTCGGGTGGCGCGCCATCGTGTCGTCGTTGGTCGTCATCGCGCACGGGCCGAAGAAGACGTCGTCCTCGATGACGCTGTAGGCGGTCACGTAGGCCTGCGACTGGATCCGCACCCGATCGCCGATCTGCACGTCGTTGTCGACGCCGCTGGCGCGGCCGACGACCGTCTCGGCGCCGATGACCGTGCGCTCGCGCACGAAGGCCTGGTCGGCGATGATCGAGCCCGCGCCGACGCGGGCACCGGCGAACACGATCGCCTGCGCGCCGACGACGACGCCCGCCTGGAGGACGAGCGCGTCGAGTGGACCGCGCGCGGCGGTCGAGCGCCTGGCGAGCTTGGGGGCCTTGCCGAGCACCGCGCCGTCGCCGATCGTGCAGTCGTCGCCGATGATCACGCCGTCGTGAACGACCACGTGGGCGCCGAACGTCACGCCGCTGCCAACCTGGGCGGATGGGCTGAGGACGAGTCCGGGGGCGTCGCTCATGCGGTCTGAGAGCCTAGATGGTCGATCGTGGCCCGGCCCACCCAATCAGCCACCGAGATGATCGGTGATCGCCGCCACGACGCGGTCGGCGGCGTGGCCGTCGCCGTACAGCTTGGGCCGGGAGGCCGGCGCGGGGCGGGCGAGCGCCGTCGCCGCCCTGCCGGCGTCGAGGTCGACGAGCACGTTCCAGCCGGCCTGCACCGTCTCCACCCACTCGGTCGTGTCGCGCAGCGTCACGCACGGGACGCCCGCGAGATAGGCCTCCTTCTGCACGCCGCCCGAGTCCGTCAGCACGGCGCGGGCGCGCGTCAGCAGCGACGTGAACGCGAGGTAGCCGAGCGGCGGCAGGACGATCGCGGCCGCCTCGACGCTCGCGAGCAGCGCGGCCGCCTCCAGCCGTGCGCGGGTGCGCGGATGCAGCGGCAGGACGATCGTCTCGTCGAGGCCGAGCAGCAGCTCGACGAGCCGGGCCAGGCGTTGCGGGTCGTCGACCGTGCCGGCACGATGGGCGGTCACCAGGACGTACTCGCCGGCGCTCACACCGGCCTGCCGCAGCGGCTCGTCGTCGGCGGCCGCACGCGGGGCGAGCACGCGCGCGACATCGACCATGACGTCGCCGACGACCGCGACCTCGCCCGCGACGGATTCGCGCGCGAGGTTGCGCGCCGCCACCGGCGAGGGCGCGAGCAGCAGCTCGGCCAGGTGGTCGGTCAGCACGCGGTTGATCTCCTCGGGCATCGCGCGGTCGAAGGAGCGCATGCCGGCCTCGACGTGCGCGACGGGGATCTGCGCCTGCGCGGCCGCCAGCGCGCCCGCCAGCGTCGAGTTCGTGTCGCCGTAGACGAGCACCGCATCGGGCGCCTCGCGCAGCAGCTCGCCGAGCGCACCGAGCATGCGCCCGGTCTGCTCGGTGTTCGAGCCGCCGCCGAGGTGCAGCTCGACGTCGGGACGGGGAACGTCGAGCTCGCGTACGAAGATCGCCGACAGCTCGTCGTCGTAGTGCTGGCCGGTGTGCACGAGGAGCTCCTCGTGCGCTGCGCGCAGGGGGCCGGAGACCGCCGCCGCCTTGATGAACTGCGGGCGATTGCCGATGACCGTGACGATCCTCAGAGCCGGGCCTCGATGTACGCCCGGACGGCGTCGGCGGCCGCGAGCGACACGGGCCCGGGCGCGGCGGGGATCGCGATGTCGTCGATCGCGCGCACCGGCTGCACCTCCCGCGCCGAGGAGGCGAGGAAGGCCTCGCTGGCCTCGCGCAGGTCGTCGAGCGTCGTAATCCGCTCGGTCGCGTCGGTGACGGCGAACAGCGCGCGGCGGGTGATCGAGTCCAGGATGCGGTCCTCCAGCGGCGGTGTGCAGAGCGCGCCGTCGAGGACGTAGAAGAAGGAGGTCGTCGGGCCCTCGAGGACGCGCCCGTGCGGCGTCGCGAGCAGCGCCTCGTCGGCGCCCCGCTCGCGCGCGATCCGCGACGCGAGCATGTTCGCCGCGTAGGACAGCGACTTGACGCCGTCGAGCACCCGCGTCGTCGTGTACGTGACCGTCGCCAGCGCGACCGTCTCCGGTATGACGGGCAGGTCCTCGATGATCCCGATCCGGCGCCCGCCCCGGGTCACGAGCAGGCGCAGGCCGCCGTCGGCGGGCTCGGTGCGCTCCAGCAGCGTCTCGACGTCGTCGCGGACCGCGTCGATGTCGAACGGCAGGCGCAGCGTCGCCGCGCTGCGCGCCATCCGCTCCAGATGCTCCTCCAGGCCGTAGGGGCGGCCGTCGTAGAGGCGCACGACCTCGAACACGCCGTCGCCGCGCAGCAGGCCTTCGTCGGTGACGGGGATCGTGGCCTGCGCGACGTCCATCACGTCTCCGTCGAGGATCGCGAGCTTGTCGGGCATGCCAAGAGCCTACGATGCTGCGCCGACGACCCTTGCGCCCGACCGTCCTGCGTCAGCGCGAGACCACGGCCGGTGGTGGTCAGTTCTGGTAGCTCGCGGACTTCTTGCCTCGGGAGCAGCCTCCACCACCGGAGCCCGACGTGCAGCGCCAGCCCGGAAAGCGCTTCAGCGTGACCCATCCGCTCGCGCCGGTGCCCCCGTTGTGGACGACCCGGCGGCTCTGGGGACCGCGCCAGAACTCGATCTGGATGCGGCGGGCCGTCTTGCACGTGATGTTCTTCGCGTAGACGTAGATCTTGTACTCAGCCTGGAACGTGCCGCACTTCTTCATGCCCGGCCAGTCGTAGTCGGGCGTGGCCGCCGCGGGCGCCGCGCCGACGAGCAGCGCGATCGCGACGGCCGGCCCTGCCGCACGCGCCCGGCCTCGGGAGGTCATGGCGCGAAGCATAGTTCGCTCGGGGCTGGCTCAGGCGGCTTCGCCCGAGCGCGAGCCGAGCAGAATCGACACGAGACCGATCAGCGTGCCGCCCAGCGCGGCGAGCACGGCGATGCCGCCGGAGGCCCCCAGCACGAGTCCGATCGCCGCCAGCAGCACCGCGATGATGATCGACGTGGCAATGGCCATACCCATGATGCATCTCCTCCTGTTCGGGGTTGGGAGCGTCACCATGAGGCCGTCACAGTGAGGCGAACGCTGTTCATTTTCGACGAACAACCGCGCTGGTCCGGAGCCCGAGTGCCCCCGCCAGGAATCGAACCTGGAACCTTCGGATTAAGAGTCCGCTGCTCTGCCAGTTGAGCTACAGGGGCTGGTGCGACGAGCGAGAGATCCTAGTGCAACGCCTGCGGGCGCTCGCTACCCGGCCGGGGTGGTCGCGGTCTGCTGCGCGCGGTCGGAAGCGGCCTGCTTCTTGAGCAGGTCGAGCTGGGTGCGCAGCGTCTTGCGATCGCTCGCGGCCGCGAGGTCGACGGCGCGGCTTCCGGCCAGGTCGCCCGTGCGAGTGTCGCCCGCCTGATAGGCGAGCACCGCCAGCTGGGCGTAGAGGTTCGAGCTCGGCGGGCGCTCCGCATCGGTGACGATCTGCTTGGCCCGCACGGCCTTGTCGAGCTCGTTGAGGCCGGTCGGACCGTAGGCCTGGACCATGAGGTTCGCGGTGGTCAAGTTGGGTCGCTTGGGCTCGAGCGCGAGATGGCGCTCCCAGGCGTTGGCGGCCAGCGCGAGGCGGCGCTTGGCAGCGTCGGTGTAGCTGCCGTCATCCCGGATTCCGTCGACGCCGGCGCGGCGGACGCGCAGGGTCGCCAGCTGCGCCCAGACCGCGGGATCCTTCGGCGTGGCCCGCGTCTTGGCGAGCTGGGCGTCGATCTGCTTGTCGATCGTCTCGGTGGCGCTGCCGCCGCCGCTGTTCTCCGAGAAGGCGTCGAACAGCCCGCCGCTCTGATCGCTGCCGATGCCGAACAGCACGAGCCCGCCGCCCATGAGGATGGCCAGCGAGAGGTAGATGGCTTGCACGGTACGGCGCCGGCCGCGTCCGCGCAGGTCGAACAGCATCGAGGGATCAGTCCTTCCGGTCGGGTCCCTCCAGCTTAGTCAGATCGCTCTCGGCCCCGTCCGCCTCGCGGTCGGCCCCGTTGTTCTCGAAGAGGTCGTCGGGTAGCTCCTCGTCCTCGTCGACCTCCTCGTCGGCGAAGGGGTCGTAGTCCTCGTCGGGATCCGGCTCGTCCTCGTCCTCGCCCCAGCGGCTGGCGCGCACGGGCCTGACGCGCTCCAGCCAGCGCGCGAGCAGGATGCTGAGCTCGAACAGGACGATCAGCGGCGCCATCGCGATCGTCATCGTGAACGGGTCCGGCGTCGGCGTCGCCACCGCCGCCAGGACCGCGATGCCGAGGATCACGTAGCCGCGGTTCTTCGCCAGCTGGCGCGGCGTGACGATGCCCAGCCGCGTGATCGCCAGCACGCCGACCGGGATCTGGAACAGCAGACCGATGCCCGCGACGAACAGGACCGCGAACCTGAAGTAGTCCTTGGCCTGCAACAGGATGTCGAACGAGTCGTCGTTGAAGTTCTGCAGGAACTGCACGGCGCGTTCGAGCACGACGAAGTAGCCGAACGCCGCCCCCGCGATGAACAACACGGGCACCATGAGCATCAGCGGCAACGCGAGCTTGCGCTCGCCCGGGCTGAACGCCGGCAGCACGAAGGCGTACGCCTGGAAGAGCAGCATCGGCATCGCCAGCAGCAGCGAGGCGTAGAAGGCGATCGTGATCGTCGCCGTGAACGGCTCGGTGACGCCGAGCGTCACGAGGTTGCGCTGGGTGTTCTTCGGGACCGAGGCGGCGGCCTGAGCGACCTGTCTGCCCGCGGCCTGCAGCCGCTTGGAGCTGCCGAAGATCGACGCGCGCTGGGCCGCCGTGAGGTTGTCGGCCTCGGCGAGCGACTCGAACGTCCTCGACACCGACTGCAACGCCGGCGCGAGCGCCCGCAGCGCCTGCGCCTGCTGCTGCTGGTAGCGCGCGGCCTGCTCGAGCGGGTCCTGGCTGCTCGTGCTCGGGTTCTGCAGGTTCTGCGTATCGCGGACCGGCTTGGTGACGATGTCGAGGATCGCGTTGTTCTGCCAGAAGCAGACCGCGAACGCGGCGACGAGCGTCAGCGCCGAGATCAGCAGCCGCCGGCGCAGCTCCGAGAGGTGGTCGACGAGGGTGAGCTTGTCCTCGTGACCGATAGGCCGCAGCGCGGCCGCGATGGGACGCTGCCGGCTCAGCTCGGCGGCCGCTTGGCGGCCTCCTCCGGCTCGTCGGCCGTTGACGTCGCCGCGAGCTTCGAGGGTCCTTCGTCATCGTCCTTGGAGTTGCCGGTGATCGAGTCCTTGAACTCCCGCATGCCTGAGCCCAGCGAGCGACCGAGATCGGGCAGGCGCTTGGGACCGAAGACGACGAGGACGATCAGTAGGACGATGCCGATTTCAAGGGGGCCAAACGGCATGGAAGTACCTCAGGGTTGGATGCCGACAGGGTACCGCGCGGCTGGTGGCGCGGACGAGTTCTGGACATGGGTGGCCGAACGTTCAAGTTCCGTCGCGGCATGCCGATGAGTGGGTCATGCAGGAGTTCGAAAAGAGTCCGGTTCCGGATCACAAGCAGCTCGTCCGCAAGGTGATCCTGCCCTCCGGCAAGACCATCGAGGTCATCTCGTTCGAGGACCTCGTCCCCGTCGAGACGGACATCCACGTGTGCCCCGAGTGCACGTCCCAGCTCGTCTACCCCATCGCGTGGGAAGAGGCCGACCGCTCCCGCTGGCAGGTCAGCCTGCGCTGCCCCAACTGCGAGTGGCGCCTCACGGACGTCTTCGAGGAGGAGACGATCCATCGCTTCGACGAGACGCTCGACCGCGGGACGAAGGCGCTCGTCACCGACCTGCGCCAGCTCACCCGGGCGAACATGGAAGAAGACGTCGAGCGCTTCGTCGCGGCGCTGACGGCCGGGCACGTGCTGCCCGAAGACTTCTAGGCCCTGCGGTCAGCCACCGCGTCCGCGACGAGGCTCAGCGCCCGGCGCTGACCATCCTCGAGCGCCAGCCCCGCCAGCGAGCGCTTCGCCTCGGCGACGATCTGCAGAGCGCGCGTTCGTGCCGCGTCCAGCGCGCCGGTGCGCTCGATGCGCTCGCACAGCCCCTCGGCCTGCTCGGGCGTCGTGATCGTCCGCACGTCGAGCGCCGCCAGCCCGGCGTCGCGCTCGCGAGCAAGGATCAGCGGCAGCGTCACGGTGCCGTCGAGCAGGTCGGTGCCGCGGTGCTTGCCCGTCAGCGAGACGGGCCCGGCGACGTCGAGGACGTCGTCGAGCAGCTGGAACGCGAGGCCGATCGCGCGCCCGAACCCGCCGAACCGGGCGATCTGCGACTCATCGCGGCCGGCGACCTGGGCGCCCAGCTCGCAGGCCGCCTCGAACAGCCGCGCCGTCTTCAGCTCGCAGCGCAGCAGGTAGCGCTCGATCGCCACCGCCGCGTTCCACGCGTCCTGGCGCTGCAGCAGCTCGCCCTCCGCCAGCGCCGACGTCGCGCGCGACAGCGACCGCACCGCCGCCAGCGACCCGACCGCCGCCAGCTCCGCGAAGGCGCGCGAGAACAGCAGGTCGCCGGTGGCGACGGCGAGGTCGCGCCCGCCCTGCGCCCAGACGGTCGGGACGCCGCGGCGCAGGGGCGCGGCGTCGAGCACGTCGTCGTGGACGAGCGTCGCGCTGTGGATGAGCTCCACCGCGGCCGCCGCGGCGATCAGGTCGGGGGCGCGCGCCGCGCCGGGTCCGGCGGCCAGCAGGACGAGCAGCGGGCGCATCCGCTTGCCGCCGGCGGCGATCGTGTCGCCGGCGTGCTCGGCGAGCACCGGGCCGTGGCCGGCGGCGAGGGTGACGAGGCGCTCCTCGACGAGCCCGAGCAGGCGCGGCACGTGGGCGCCCGCGACGCGCACGATCTCGCTCAGCGTCGCTTCGGCGCTGCTCACGCTCAGGCCCGCTTCGTGCCGGCGTGCAGGGCGATGATGCCGCCGGCCGTGAGGACGTAGCGGACGTCCAGGCCGCAGGCGTCCATCCGCGCCGCCAGCTCGTGCGGCCCGGGAAAGCGCTTGACCGAGTTGGGCAGGTAGCTGTAGGCCTCGGGATCGCCGGCGAGCTTGCCGATCATGGGCACCACGCGATCGAACCACTGGCGATAGAACGTCGACAGCGGCGGTCGCGTCGGCGTCGTGATCTCGAGCACGACGACCGTGCCGCCGGGGCGCACGACGCGCGCCATCTCGCGCAGGCCGCGGTCCAGGTCGGAGAAGTTGCGCGCCCCGAAGCCGACCGTCGCGGCCGCGAACTCGCCGTCGCCGTAGGGCAGCTGCATCGCGTTGGCCCACTCGAACGTCAGCGCCACCGGCGCGCCGGCGCCCTTGGCGCGTGCGCGCGACAGCATCTCCTTGGAGAAGTCGGAGGCGATCACCTCGCCGCCCGGCGCGACCCGTGCCGCCAGCTCGAGCGCGAGGTCGCCGGTGCCGGTGGCGACGTCCAGCACGCGGTCGCCCGGGGCCACGCCGGCCAGCTCGACCGCGCGCCGGCGCCAGGCGTGGTGCAGGCCCGCCGTCATGACGGAGTTCATGACGTCGTAGAAGCCGGCGATGCGGTCGAACATCGCCCGCACCTGCGGTTCCTGCAGCGTTCCCTTGTCGGGCTGGCTAATGACCGGACTTCAGCTGCGCGAGGAACTCGACGAGGTCGTCGCGCTTCTTCTCGGACAGCTCGGTGTAGGCGGGCATCGGCGCGGTGGGGTTGACGAGCGTGCGCGCGATCGCCTGCCGCGAGGAGCGCGCGCCGATCGTCGTGAGGTCGGGCCCGATCGTGCCGCCGTTGTGGCCGATCTTGTGGCACGCCAGGCAGCCCGACTGCGCGACCACCTGCTTGCCCGACTCCCACGTGCGCAGCGTCGCGGCGCCCTCCGCGACGACGGCCTGGGGCGCCTCCATGTCGATCTGGTTCGGCGAGCCCGCGTTGGCGCCCTCGTAGGTGAGAAACGCCATCGCGGCGATCGTGAAGAACGCGGTGGCCATGGCGATCGGGCGGCGCTCGGGGCGGCGCTCGGGGCTGCGGTCGTAGAACGGCAGCAGGAACAGCAGGATCATGCAGATCGTCGGAACGCCGATCGCCGCCAGCGGCGTCAGCGACGGCGGCTTGATGACGCGCAGGACCTCGAAGAGAAAGAAGAAGTACCACTCCGGACGCGGCGTGTAGGTCGTCGTCGTGGGGTCGACCTTCGGGCCCAGCTCGGCGCCGAGCACAAGCGACATGCCGATGATCGAGGCCATGACGACGCAGGCCATGATCGAGTCCTTGGCGATCGCGTAGGGAAAGAACGGCTTGCCCTGCGACTTGAGGATCGAGTACTCGCGGAGGTAGGCCTCCTTCTCGCGGACGTTCACGCGTCGTCCTTGCGCGAGTCGGCCGGGATCTCAGCCTTCATCCACGGCGGGGCCGTCGTGCCCAGGCGTGCGACGAGGTACAGGTGCGCGCCGATCATCGCCGCGATCAAGCCGGGCAGGACGAGCATGTGCAGCGCATAGAAGCGTGACAGCGTGGTCACGCCGAACTCCGGGCCGGCGCGCGCGAAATCGCTGAGGTACGGGCCGACGAGCGGGCCCGTACCGTTGATCGCCAGACCGACCTGGGTCGCCCAGAAGGAGCGCTGGTCGAACGGCAGCAGGTAGCCCGTGAAGCCCATGAACAGCGTGAGGATCAGCAGCACCACGCCGATCACCCAGTTCAGCTCGCGTGGGTACTTGTAGGCGCCGAAGAAGAAGGTCCGCGCCATGTGCAGGAAGACGAGGATCACCATGACCGTCGATCCCCACTTGTGCATGCCGCGCACGAACTCGCCGAGGAAGACCTCGTTGGTGAGATAGCGCATCGACTCGTAGGCGCGCGTGGCCGACGGGTCGTAGTACATCGCGAGGATCACGCCGGTTACGGCCTGCGACAGGAAGGCGAACATCGTCGCCGAGCCCAATGTGTAGAACCAGTTCGTCCCCTTGGGGATCTTGCGGAACATCAGCCAGCGCGCGCCGCCCGACAGCGACGTGCGCTCGTCGATCCAGTCGATCGTCGCGATGCCCTTCTCCGCGAGCTTGTCCTTGGGCCCCGTCTTGGTGTGGCCGTTGTCCTCGCTGGGTCCCTTGGGCTTGGGACGCAGCGCGCGCGGGAGGGGTGGCTTGAGGTTCGCCATGGCTAGGTCCCGGGAAGCTTGCGGGCGGTCGGACGCGCCGGGTAGAGGTACTGGCCGATCCCATCCAGCGGCATCCCCGGATCGCGCGGGGAGAAGCGCTTGAGCTCGGAGTTGACGCTGAAGCGCGGCCCCACCTCGACGCTGCCGTTGCGCACGCGCGTGTAGAAGCGGTCCAGCGGACGGACCGGCGGGCCGCCGTCGACCTTGCCCTGAAAGTCGTACACGCCGCCGTGGCAGGGACAGATGAAACGCTCCGAGGCGGCGACGAAGCGCACCGGGCAGCCGAGGTGCATGCAGCGTGTGGAGATCGCGATGTACTCGTTGTACTCGTCGCGCGGCTCGTCGTCGAGCTGGGTGCTGTACTTGCGGATGTAGACCGTCGACTTGCCGACGTCGCCGATGCCGGTCACGAGCGTCAGCGTCCGCGGGATGTACGTGTCGTCGGGGAAGTCGGCCACCGGCCCGACGGCCTCCCAGCGCGTCTCCTGCTTCTCGAACACCGGGGCGACCGCGAGACCGACCGCGGGGAGCGTGAAGGCGGCGACCGCGATGCCGCCCGCGGCGTGCGCGGTGCCCGTCATGAAGCGGCGGCGGCTGACCGTCTCGCCCTCGAAGGCGCCCGGAATCCGCGCCTCGTCGGTCGTCAGCTTCTTCTTGGGCTGTTTGCGTTCACGAGCCACGGACAGACAAATCTAGCGCCCCGCAGACTCCGGCGATGCGCCAGCTCGGCGCCTGTGCGGGACGTTGCAAAGTTGTGTCAATCGGTGGCCTGCCGCGCGGCGGCGTGCAGTGCCTCGACGGCGCCCGGATCGCCCTCGCGGGCGCGCACCTTCGCCGCCGCGGTCGCCTCGTCCTCGCCCCAGCCGATCGCGGCCGCGCCGGCGTGCCAGGCGGCGAGCGCGAGGCCGTCGTCGCCCGCGGCGTAGGCCTGGGCGCTGAGGGCGATGATGTCGGCCAGCTCGGCGATCGCGCCGAGGTCGCCGATCGCCGCCAGGCGCGCCAGCCCGAGCGCGTACAGGCGGTCGCCGGCCAGCAGCGCGAGGTCGGGGTCGTCGACCTGCAGCGCGCGCGGCTCGCCGTAGTGCAGCAGGCAGCCCTCGAGCACGGCCATGACGGCGAGCTCGACGTCGTCGCGGTGCGGCGCCGCGCGCGGGCCCGAGGCGGCGAGCGCGACGGGGTCCAGCCCGTTGTCGCCCATCGCGTAGCCGGCCGGCGCGGCGCTGACGGCATCGGCCAGCGGGCCGGCGGTGTCGCTGATCGCCGCCCGCAGGCGCGCGACCGCGCCGTTGGTGCTCATCGCTCGATCTCGGCGAACGCGGCGGCGGCGGCGGCTACCGTGCGCTCGATGTGCTCGGGCGTGTGCGCGAGCGAGGGAAACCAGGCCTCGTACTGCGACGCGGGGGCGTAGACGCCGCGCGCGAGCAGGCCGCGACACCAGGCGGCGTAGGCGGCGTGGTCGCAGGCCTGCGCGCCGGCGTAGTCGGTCACCGGCGTGGCGCTGAAGAAGACCGTCAGCAGCCCGGTGCGCGCGGCGATCTGCACCCGGTCCTCCAGTCCGGCCAAGCGCGCCGCGTCGGCCAGCCCCTCGGCGAGGGCGGTCGTCGTGGCGGCGAGGTTGGCGTAGGGCTGCTCGCCGTCGAGCAGGGCCAGCGTGGCGAGGCCCGCTGCCACCGCGAGCGGGTTGCCCGACAGCGTGCCGGCCTGGTAGACGTCGCCCGCCGGCGCGATGCGCTGCATCAGGTCGCGCGAGCCGCCGTACGCGGCGGCCGGCAGACCGCCGCCGATGACCTTGCCCATGACCGTGAGATCGGGCGTGATCTCGAACAGCTCCTGGGCGCCGCCGGGCGCGACGCGAAAGCCGGAGATGACCTCGTCGAAGACGAGCAGTGCGCCGGTCTCGTCAGCGCGCGTGCGCAGCAGCTCCAGGAAG